>Ga0070697_100000667_pt1 | contig 25803 bp, 27 predicted proteins | sample KBSK1501metaG_FD_65475 | JGI IMG/M metagenome (GOLD analysis project Ga0070697, IMG submission 65475) | Corn, switchgrass and miscanthus rhizosphere microbial communities from Kellogg Biological Station, Michigan, USA - KBS K1-50-1 metaG | ecosystem: Host-associated > Plants > Roots >...
GGCCTCTATTATTGGAATAAGAGGACCGTAGAGTGCTTCAAGAAGGGCATCGAATACTTTGAGCAAGCAATTGAGTTAGATCCAAACTACGCTTTGGCATACGCCGGACTAGCCGACTCTTACATACTGCTTGGCCGTTACGAAGCACTCTCGCCAAAGGAGTCTTTCCCGATAGCGAAAGCGGCGGCAATGAGGGCCCTGCAGATTGACCCGAACCTGGCCGAAGCTTTTCCGTCACTGGCATCTGCGAGATTTAAGTATGACTGGGATTGGTCGGGCGCAGAAAGAGACTTCAAGCATGGTATTGAACTTAACCCCAATTGTGCTACGGCGCATCACTGGTACAGCCATTACCTCTGGTGCACGGGACATTTTGATGAAGCCCTCAAACAGGCGCAACAAGCCCTGCAGCTTGACCCGCTCTCGCTTATGATCGACGTGAGTGCTACCACACCCTATCTTTATGCCCGCCGCTATGATCAGGTGATAGACAATTGCCGTCGAGTACTCGATCTGCACCCGAATTTCCCTCCGGCACATACGTATCTGGGTTGGGCTTATGAGCAGACGGGCCAGTTATTAGAGGCTGTCGCCGAGCTTCAAAAAGCATGTTTGTTGGATGATAACCCTGAGAACCTGGCTTCATTGGGCCATGCTTACGGCAGAGCGCAGAAGGTCGAAGAAGCGCGAGGTATGATCGCAAAGTTGGAGGAAATTTCAAAAAAGCATTATGCGTCAGCGTACGGTAGAGCACTGATCCACATGGGACTTGGAGAGAAAGATCAGGCCTTTCACTGGCTGGAAAAGGCTTATGAGGAACGCTCCTATTGGCTGGTTCACCTTAAAGTCGATCCCAGGCTCGACAGCCTGCGTTCTGATCCGCGATTCACGGACCTGGTGCAACGCATCGGTCTCAGTACACCAGAGCAGTTCACTCCCAACGAGTTGCCGGGTGGTCCTACTTCGGCCTCAGTACCGCTGGAACAGGAAATCCGCTTCTGCACTACCGCGGACGGCGTTCGCATCGCTTACGCGACCGTCGGCGACGGACCACCGCTGGTGAAAGCCGCAAACTGGCTTAATCATCTCGAATTCGACTGGAAGAGTCCTATCTGGCGACATGTAGTTGAGGAATTTGCGCGCGACCATCTTCTGGTTCGGTATGACGAACGAGGAAATGGGCTCTCGGATTGGAATGTCGAAAACTTCTCCTTCGAATCATTCGTCCAGGACCTGGCGACGGTGGTGGACTCGTTGGGCCTGAAGCGTTTTCCCATCCTGGGGATTTCGCAAGGAGGTCCCGTAGCTATCGCTTATGCGGTTCGCTATCCCGAAAAAGTCTCTCACCTGATTCTCTATGGCTCGTATGCCCGGGGTTGGGCCAAACGCGGACTAACCGAAGACCTCGAAAGACGCAAGGCTCAAAACGCGCTGATAAAGCTGGGATGGGGCCAGGATAATCCGGCCTTTCGGCAACTCTGGTCAACCCAATATCTACCTGACGGAACACTGGAGCAATGGAGGTGGTTCAATGACCTGCACCGGGTTTCTACCTCACCCGATAATGCAGCGAGACTCGAGTATCAATTGGGTCAAATCGACGTTGTGGATCTGCTCTCACAGGTAAGGGCTCCTACGCTGGTGTTGCATTGCCGTGACGAACTTCAGGTGCCCTTCGAAGAGGGTCGTTTACTTGCTGCCAAAATACCCGGCGCTCGCTTCGTCCCGCTTGAGGGCCGAAACCATTTGCTACTCGAAAGCGAACCGGCCTGGCCAAAGTTCGTGGCAGAGGTACGACGCTTTCTTGAAACTGAACACTCTGAAGCAAAGTCGGAATGGCCCCGAGGCTCTCAGCTGACGAATACGATCGACCTGAGCGCAAGCGGCAGGAATACCACCGTCGCAATTCCCAGCGATCAAGCAGTTCGAACTGATGAGATAGTCCCGGCGCCCCTAACCTCGGGAGGCGACACAATAGCACGCGCACCAGTTACCTCGACCGCCGCATACATGACCGGCGCGATCAAGCGCCACAAAACCGCGATTGCGGCGATCGTCGCAACTGTGCTGCTACTTATTGCCGCACTGGTCTACGCATATCTCACAGCTAAGGCCAGGACGATAGACTCACTTGCCGTGTTACCGTTCCTCAACGACAGTGGAGATCCCAACACTGAATACCTGTCAGACGGAATTGCCGAAAGTGTTATTTACAGCACCTCTCAATTGGCCGAGCTGAGGGTGACGCCGCGCAGCTCAGTCCAACGTTACAAAGGCAAGGAGATCGATCCGCAAACCGTCGGCCGCGAGTTGGGCGTGAGCGCAATAATGACGGGCCGGGTGATTCAACGCGGTGATGATCTTTCGATTAGCGCAGAGCTTGTTGATCTCCGAGAAAACAGAGTGGTTTGGGGGAAGCAATACAATCGAAAAATCGGAGATATTTTGGTAGTACAGGAAGAGATAGCACGAGAGAGCTCGGAGAAGCTCCGGCTGCTCACAAATGAAGAGAAGAAGCAGTTATCTAAAAGATACCCCGACAACGCCGAGGCTTATCAGCTATATCTGAAAGGCCGATACTACTGGAACAAGAGGAATGCTGATGGATACCAGAAAGGTATTGACCACTTTCAGCAGGCAATCGAAAAGGATCCGAATTACGCGCTGGCGTGGACCGGCTTGGCTGACTCCTACATGCTGTTGGGCAGGTTCGGCGTAGTCCCACCGAAGGAATTAATGCCAAAAGCAAAGGCCGCCGCTACCCGGGCCCTGGAGATAGACGACGAACTAGCCGAGGCCCACACTTCGCTTGCATACATCAAAAAAGAGTACGACTGGGATTTTCAAGGCGCCGAAGCAGAACTCAAGCGGGCAATGCAATTAAATCCAAACTACGCCACAGCCCATTTTTGGTATGCCCTTTATTTAGCAGAGACGTTGGGGAAATATGACGAGGCCCTGGCAAAAATATCACTAGCGCAGGAACTTGAGCCGCTCTCACTGATCATGAGCACTGACCGGGGAATGATTCTTTACCTGGCGCGTCGTTATGACCAGGCCATCGAACAGTTTCACAAGACTCTGGATATGGAACCAAAATTCTTTCGGGCGCACTTCTGGCTGGGACGCGCCTACGAACAAAAAGGAATGTACAAGGAGGCAATTGAGGAGTTTCAAAAGGCGAAGGACCTGGATGACAAACCTTTTGTTCTGGCGGCACTGGGACAGGCCTTTGCCGCTTCAGGCAGGCGAGGCGACGCGCAGATGGTGCTCGATGAGCTCAGCCAATTGTCAAAGCGAATGTATGTAGACTCCTACTATGTCGCGGCAATCCATGCGTCCCTCGGAGAGACAGACAAGGCTTTCCAGTCGCTTGAAAAAGCTTTCGATGATCGCTCCACCTGGCTGAGTCGTATCAAGGTTGATCCGTTATTCGACAGCCTGCATTCAGACCCCAGATTCACGAGTCTGGTGAAACGCATAGGCCTCCCTTAAAAAGAAAAAATGGACCCCGAACGTTGGCAGCGCATCAAGGAAGTCTTGCACTCCGCGCTTGAGCGCCCTCCGCAGGAGCGTGCCTCCTTTCTCACTGATGCCTGTGCCGGCGATTCAGCACTACGACTTGAAGTAGATACTCTAATCGCTTCTCATGAGCAAGCGGCCGGCTTTATCGAGTCACCCGCGTTTGAGTTGATGGCCGAATCTCTCGACGAAACTCAGTCCATGGTGGGGAGCGATCTCGGGCCTTATCGAGTGACCGGGCGGCTTGGGGCCGGCGGCATGGGCGAAGTCTATCTGGCGAAGGACACTCGTCTCGGTCGCAAGGTCGCACTTAAAGTTCTGCTGGCCCACTTCACCAGGGACCAGGAACGGGTGCGTCGTTTTCAACAGGAAGCGCGGGCTGCTTCTGCACTCAACCATCCCAACATTGTCACCATCTACGAAATCGGAGAGGTGGCCTCCCGACAGTTCATCGTTACCGAAGTGATCGAGGGCCAGACCTTGCGACGCCATTTGGCAGACGCTGGGATAGGGCTTGCCGAGGCCCTCGAGATCGCCATTCAGATCGCTTCAGCATTGTCGGCAGCTCACGCCTCGGGCATCGTTCATCGCGACATAAAGCCGGACAACGTCATGATCCGGGCGGACGGCCTTGTCAAAGTTCTGGACTTCGGATTGGCTAAACTAACAGAACTAAAGTCCGGCGAATCTGACGCGGCGTCGCTCATTAATACGCAGGAAGGCCTCGTGATGGGGACCACTCATTACATGTCGCCAGAGCAGGCCCGAGGACTACCGGTGGATGCCCGCACTGACATTTGGAGCCTGGGCGTCGTGTTGTACGAGATGATTGGCGGCCATCTCCCCTTTGGGGGCGCAACCAACAGCGATGCAATCGCCTCCATACTGGGTCGCGAGCCAACCAACCTGTCAAAGCACGCGCCCGAAGTTCCCACGCAAGTGGAATGGGTGGTCAACAAGACCCTGCGCAAAGATCGTGACGAGCGTTACCAAACCGCGAAAGACTTGCTCGCGGACTTGAAGGAGGTCACGCACCGGCTGAAGTTTGAGGCGGAAGTTGCGCGTTCTGATGCCCGGGAAGCGGCGGTCGCGATTGACGGAAGGCAAACAGCAGGAGGCAACCACGCGCAAACATCCAGAACGGGGAGCTTCGCCACTCAACTGCCTCGACGCAGATACGGAAAAGCGTTGGGAGTGGCCGTGGCCGCGATAGTGGTCCTGGGCGTCATGGGTTATATGTTGTTGAAGTGGGGAGGGAAAAAAGAGGCAGCGAGTTCACTAAAGAATGCCAGCTTCACACAACTTACAGATCAAGCGGGCGCCGAGTACTTCCCTTCACTCTCTCCCGATGGCCAATCAGTCGTTTACACCAGCCGGGCTACCGGCAACTGGGATATTTATCTCCAGCGCGTAGGCGGTAGAAATCCCGTCAACCTGACAAAGGATTCTCCAGCGGATGACACACAGCCGGCCTTCTCACCGGATGGCCAACGTATCGCTTTTCGATCTGAGCGAGAAGGCAGTGGCATTTATGTAATGGGAGCCACGGGCGAATCGGTGATTCGAGTGTCGGACTTTGGTTACAACCCGGCCTGGTCCCCGGATGGTGAACAGGTTCTTTTGGCTACCGAAAGAATCACGCAACCGTCAACCCGGCCCACCAAAAGTCAACTCTGGACGATCCACATAAAGACTGGTGAGCGGCGATTAATCGCCGAAGGCGATGCATTGCAACCCAGTTGGTCCCCCCATGGATACCGAATTGCCTATTGGACTCGCCCCAGTAAGGCCGGACAGGGTGAGAACATCTGGACCATGCCTGCCGGTGGCGGTGCCGCCGTTCAGGCAACCAATACCGGGTCATCGCTGATGATAGATTGGAACCCGGTGTGGTCGCCTGATGGAAGATACCTGTACTTCACTAGTAACCGCGGAGGAAGCATGAACGTTTGGCGTGAGCCCGTAGATGAAAAGTCGGGAGCAGTTGTAGGCCCAGCGGAGACGGTTACCACAATAGGCGCGGCAACGTCGGTCCAGCACCTCAGCTTTTCGCGGGATGGACGGCGGCTCGCTTATGTTGCGCAAGAGGGAATAAAAAATCTTAGAAAGATTGCCTTTGACCCGCTCATCAGAAAGGTCGCAGGTCAGCCAACCTCGATCACTCAAGGCTCAATGCAATTATGGTTTCCAGACCCGTCGCCGGATGGCCAATGGCTGGTGTGTTACTCGGTGGGACAGCAACGTAACATCTTCTTAATTCGCACCGACGGTACCGGGTTGCGAAACCTCACCGACGACAGTCAGAGGTATGGATGGCCGCGCTGGTCGCCGGACGGCAAGCGTATCGCCTTCAGCTCGCGTCGCAGCGGCGATTACGAAGTTTGGATTATCAATCGTGACGGGAGCGGTCTTCAGCAACTCACCCAGAGTCAGGGCGGTCATTACTCTCCCTGGTCGCCCGACGGGACCAGGATTGCCTACTCCATTCATACTCCCAGTAACGACTGCGTTATCTTTGAGCCGGGCAAACCGTGGAGTGAACAGACTCCTGAATACTTGTCGCCTCTTCCCGATCCAAACCTCTCTTTTGAAGCCTGGTCATGGTCTCCTGACGGGAAAAGACTGGCCGGGATCAAGCACTTGCCTAATGGCAGCCACTCGGGTATCGGTATTTATGATCTAAAGTCCAGGCAGTACGATTGGCTCACAGACTTCGGAGACTGGCCCGTGTGGCTCAATGATAACCGGCACCTGCTTTTTGTGAGTCAGGGCCAGATGCTTTTGTTTGATACGCAAACCAGAAAGTATCAGCCCCTGCTGACAGTAACCGATCAGGATGTGGACATAGGAAGTCCCGCGCTGTCGCGAGATAATCGAACAATTTATTTCACTTACGTCGCGGCAGAGGCTGACATCTGGCTGATGAGCCTGGAGTAAAACGGTAATGCCATTCAGTTCGCAGCGCTAAACCGGTCAGTCGCATCAACCAAGGCATCAATAATTCCCGGTTCGCTGATTGAATGCCCGGCATCAGGAATCATGCGTAGCTCGGCTTCCGGCCACGCACGATGCAGGTCCCAGGCGCTGGTCATAGGGCACACCACGTCGTAACGACCCTGGACGATTACGCAGGGAATCTGCCGGACCTTCTCGACGTTCTCAATCAAATAACTTTCAGTCGGGAAGAAACAATTGTTCATGAAGTAGTGGCATTCGATGCGGGCGAAGGCGAGCGCAAATTGCGGGTCGGCAAATCTCTCAATTGAACGGTAATCAAAAAGAAGTTTAGAGGTGCTGCCTTCCCAGATACTCCAGGCGCGGGCTGCTTCGATCCTCTCTTTTTCGTCGTCACCCGTTAGCCGGCGGTAGTAGGCGCTCACCATGTCTTGGCGCTCACTTTCAGGAATAACTTTTAAAAACTCCTCCCAAACGTCCGCGAAGATCCAGCTCGCCCCCTCCTGGTAAAACCACTTGATCTCTTTTGGACGGCAAAGAAAAATTCCGCGCAAGACCAGTTCGGTCACGCGATCAGGATGCGTTTCCGCGTAAGCCAGCGACAGCGTGCTGCCCCAGGAACCGCCGAAGACCTGCCAGCGATCAATACCGAAATGCTCGCGCAACTTCTCGATATCTGCCACGAGATCCCAGGTCGTATTTTCTTCCAGGCTCGCATGCGGAGTGCTCTGGCCGGAACCACGCTGATCGAAAAGGATGACGCGGTAGTTTTCCGGATTAAAATAGCGACGATAATCATTCACCAGTCCACCACCCGGACCACCATGAAGAAACACTACGGGTTTGCCATTCGGGTTTCCCACCTGCTCATAGTAAAGATTGTGAACGGGAGAAACCTGCAGTCTGCCGGTGTCGAATGGTTTTATCTCGGGATATAGGGTTTTCATGCCAGCATCATACGAAGATTGAGCCTCTCTTCAAAACCGTTACTTGTAGCTCACCGGCCGCGCCAGAGTAAGGACGAAGACTTCCGTCGCTCCCGCCTGTAACAAAGCACCTGCACAAGACGAAACAGTCGCGCCGGTGGTAAAGACGTCGTCAACCAGCAAGATGCGTTCGCCGGCAATCAAGGCTGGATAAGTCACTCGAAAAGCATCTGCGACGGTGTCGCGCCGGCCTTTCCCATCCATACCCGCGCGATGGCGATTGGTATGGTGCGTGCGGACCAGGCTGACCTCATCCACTGGTAGCGAGTTGGCGGCAGAGATCTCGCGCGCGATTAAGGAGGCTTGATTAAAGCCCCTGGCTTTCTCCCGTTCAGGATGCAGGGGAACAGGCACGATTCTCGTGGCTTCACTGAGAGGATATTGCTTCTGGGTGTCGATTATTAGCTGCTTCAACCTGGCGCAGATATGCTGTTCTCGTTTCAGGGCCAGGACTGACGCGCGCAACGCTCCTTCGTAAACTCCAACCGCACGTGCCGCGCTAAAATGGTCATCGTCGCAACGCCGGCATCGAACCTGTTCACGCTTCTCCAGAGGTACTATTCCTCTGGACGGAAGGCCGCACTTCCAGCACACAGGTTCCGTTCCGCGAAAGAAATGAGTCTGCTCCCAGCATTTTTCGCAGGTGACACCGAAAGCTCGCGACTCGACGCTATCGCCACAAACCGCACAAGATTGGGGATAGACCAGGGCCAGCCAGGAGTCGTAGAGAAGATTGGCTGCCTGGGCGAGAGCCATCTGAGTGGTACTGAGCATCTGAAAGTGTTCTATCCCGGATCTTCGCTTATTCGCTTAGAAAAACGATCCACGAACTTACACGAAGGTTCACGAAGAAGATTTCGTGTGGCTTAGTGTGATTTAGTGGATCGTTTTCTCTCTTTTCAAACCGGGTCCCGAAAAACACCTGACGGCCTCGGGAGTATTCAAACTCATCGAGGCCGTCATTATTACACCAACCATGGCGAACTTCTATTCGTCGTCTTCCGGCAGCAAACCTCGCTCGTGCAATTCCTGGCACGGCACACAATGGCGCGCCCATGGCACCGCCTCGAGTCGCTTTTCGGGCACTGCCTGCCCGCAACGAATACACTTACCGTAGCCGCTGTCGTCCATGCGCACCAGCGCTTCATCGATCAGGTTGAGCATCTGGCGATCATTATCCGACATGGAAACCAAAAGTTCCTTAGTATAGGCATTCGCTGCCATGTCCGCCGGATCTTGAGTTGCTTCGGAGTCGCGCTCACGACTGTATAGTTCGGCCTGTTGCACCTGGCCAACCAAACTCTCACGGCGATCCATTAACTTATCGCGAAAAACTCTTACTCTTCTCTTGTCCATTATGCGTTAATTCCCTCCACCCTACTTGATTAAGAACTTCCCGAATTCACCCCATCTGCTAACCCATCACTTTTGGTACGGCAGCCCGTGAATGATGGTGTAGGCCCGATATAACTGTTCGAGCAACAGGACCCGGGTCATTTCATGAGTCAGCGTCAAACGAGAAAGACTCCAGCGCCTGGCGGCCCGGGTTACAAGTTCGGCCGACACGCCGTTTGGCCCGCCCACAATGAAAGCCACTTCTTTCGTACCACTGTCCCGCCACTGTTCGATTTCTTTCGCAAGTTGTGTCGAAGTCCATTCAATTCCATCCGGATCCAGTAGTACGTTGATGGCGCCCTCACGCAGCCCGTCTGAGATGCGCCGGGAATCTTTATCGATGCCCGCCTGCTTCTGTGAGCCGGGGGTTTCACGAAGCTCCGAAATCTCGCATTTGACGAAGTGCGACAACCGTTTCAAGTAATCATTAATCAATGCTCTCAGATGAGCATCTCGTGTCTTTCCAGTCCAAATCACTCGCAGCCGCATTTGCCAGAGATGAGAGCAGAGGACGTAGGAATCAATAAACGATTGACTCGTTTCTCGCTCCCCTTGATCCCTTATCCTTCATCCTTCATCCCTTTCTTTTGTCGCGCGAGTTTTTCATAAATGTTCTTCCGACTAATCCCAAGGATGCGCGCGGCTTCAGTTTTGTTCCCTCTGGTCAAGGCCAGGATCTTGTCTACATACTCGGCCTCAACTTCGGCGAGCGATTGTGGCTTCTCTCTGCGCCTCTGCACGCTCACCGCCGCTCGCATAGACTCAGGCAAATCACCCGCATCGATTCTTTTGCCGGTTGAAACGATCACGGCCCGTTCGATTGTGTTAGCCAGCTCGCGAACGTTACCCGGAAATTCATACTCGCTCAACAGTGACAACGCCTCGGGCGATACCACATTCACTTCACGTCCATGCTTGGCTGCATAAGCCTTCACAAAGGTCTGCGCCAGTTCCGATAGATCCTCCGGACGTTCTCGCAGTGCCGGGACTCGTATGTGAACGACGTTCAACCGGTAATACAGGTCCTCACGGAAGTGCTGACGTTTGACCGCGTCACTCAAGTCCACATTGGTCAGGGCAATCAGGCGGGCATCCACTTTGATAGTGCGCCGTCCGCCGAGTCGCTCGAATTCCCTCGTTTCAATGACACGCAGAAGCTTGGCCTGCGAATCGTTGGTTAGATACGCAATCTCATCGAGAACCAGAGTGCCTCGATGTGACGCTTCGAGCCGGCCCGGTTTTTCATCGCTGGCCCCGGTGAAAGCTCCGCGTTCATATCCAAAAAGCTCGGCTTCGAGTAACCCGCTGGGCAAAGTCGCACAATCAATCTTCACAAACGACTTGGTGGCGCGCTTTGATTTCGAATGCACGTAGAAAGCCAGTGCGTCCTTGCCGGCTCCTGACTCACCGGTTATCAGAACATTCGTATCAGTTGCGGCCACTCGCTCGGCGAGACGAACCGCCTCGCGCATGACTTCTGAGTGCGCCACAATCTCGATCACGATTCATTTCTCAAAGAACTACCGACCTCGCCGCCAAATTCTGACGGCAGATCCACTCGCCTGGATTCTCGCCATAACCTTTCCAGGTCGTAAAACGTTCGGGACTTCTCATCAAATACATGGACCACGAAATCACCGAAGTCCAGCAGTATCCATTCAGCGGTCTTGTAACCCTCGACGCGAGCCGCGGGCGACCCGGCCTTCTTCAGAGTTTCAACTATCTCATCCGAAATTGCCTGCACCTGGCGCTCGTTGCTACCGCTGGTGATCACGAAGTAATCAGTAAAGCTGGCGATCTCCCTCAGATCCAGCACCACCGTATTAATCGCTTTCTTTTCCCCCGCCGACCTCAACGCTGTCAGCATTCGTTCGTCGAGTTGTGCGGGTCCCGGCTCTTTCGCTACGGCCTTGAGTTGCAGGCTCGCGGCGGTGGTGGGATGTAAAGATTGTTCCTTGGCAGTTGAATTATGCTTCATTCTTATTTCTATATGGCCTGTACTTTCTTATGTAATTCGCGACTTCGAGCGGTACCAGTCGATCCAGCTCCTCACTTGAATTGCTCCGGGCTGCTTCTCTCACCTGAGTGGCGGACACATCAAGGTTCACGATGTCCGTAACGAAGATCTGGTGACTGCCAGGCTCGGCTGGTAGCTGGACGCTCCCGCGATTTTGCCCTCTCATATCAACCACTCGTTCCGCCACAGCGCGGCCGACACTCGCAGTTGAGAAGCCTACCCCGGGCCTCGTCACCACGATCAGACTCGCCAGGGTCACCAGCCGTTCCCACTCTCGCCAGGTGGTAATCTCAGCCCACGAGTCTGCGCCCATGACAAAGAAAAGATCCGCTGCTTCCGACTGCGATCCGAAGTGAGCCAGCGTGTCCACCGTATACTGCCGCGCGGGTTCATCCATCTCGAAAGTCGAAACAAACAGCTTCGAGTCTGTTTGCGTCGCCAGCGCCAGCATTGCGTAGCGGTGCAACGGTGACGAAACTTCACGGTCCAGCTTATGCGGCGCGGCCCGGGCCGGGACGAACAAAAACTCGTCAATGCCAAATAACTGCGAAACGCGTCTCGCGATCTCCAGATGGCCGCAGTGAACCGGATCAAACGTTCCGCCATAAATAGCAATACGCTTTCGCTGGTCCATCTTCCCGGGTAGAGATTCCACCATCGTTTATTAGGTCCTATAGGTCGTATAGGTCCTATTTAAAGCGCCAACTCAATTACATCACCCGTCTCAGGCGACCCAGTCATCTCATCAAGTTTTGCCGCAATTGCAGTCACCAACTCCGCGGTGCCTTTATTGGTTACCGACGAGATTGCATAAAACGGCAGACCTTCCGCCGCGGCCTGCTGCCTTAACGATTCCAGCCGCGCCGGTTCATCCAGGGCGTCTATTTTTGTAGCCACAACAATCTGCGGCCGATCGGCCAGGGCAGGATTGTAGGCCTGCAACTCGCGATTTACAGTCAGGTAGTCATCAACGGGTTCACGTCCCGAAAACGACGAAACATCTACCAAGTGAAGAAGCACTTTCGTTCGTTCGATGTGACGAAGAAAACGGTCACCCAGGCCGGCGCCGCTGTGTGCCCCTTCAATCAGCCCGGGAATATCTGCAACTACAAAAGTGCGAAAGTCTCCCAGGTCAACGACGCCGAGATGGGGCTCCAGCGTAGTAAAAGGATAGTCAGCTATCTTCGGCTTGGCCGCCGAGATGGTTGATATCAGCGTGGACTTTCCGGCGTTGGGAAACCCCACGAGTCCGACATCCGCGAGAAGTTTTAGCTCAAGCTGGAGTTCGAACTCTTCCCCCTCGCTGCCGCTTTGATGATAGCGTGGCGCGCGATTAGTTGAGGTCGCGAAATGGGAGTTGCCAAAACCGCCGCGACCGCCCTTCGCTGCCAACCAGCGGGCGCCATCAACCGCAAGATCCTGCAGAAGCTCTCCAGAGGTGCTGTCAAAGATCTGAGTGCCAACCGGCACCCTTACAATCTGGTCCTCGCCTTCGCGGCCCGAACAATTAGATCCTTCTCCGTGCCTTCCCCGGTCGGCGATGTGCAGCGGGTTATACCGGAGATGAAGCAAGGTATTGAGGGAACTATCGGCGACGATCCAAACATCTCCACCTCGTCCGCCGTCGCCACCGGAAGGCCCGCCGCGAGGGACAAACTTCTCTCGGCGAAAGGCAGTTACGCCATTGCCACCCCGGCCGCCTTGTACGCGAATCTTGGCGCGATCAATAAACATTTAAATCGAAAGCGACGCCGGGCGCTAAGTCTTTGACTTGGCTCAGGCGTCGCATGATAGCGGTGTTTCGTGTGCACGGGCCTATGCTGAGGACGCCTGCTCCAGCGGGTAAACGCTGATGAATTTTCCCGTGCGCCCCTTGTCTTCAAACTTCACTATGCCGTCGAGCAGGGCGAAGAGCGTATCGTCCTTGCCTCTACCGACGTTCTTGCCGGGTTTCCATTTCGTTCCCCGTTGCCGCGCTATGATATTGCCGCCCCGCACGCTTTCGCCGCCGAATTTCTTGAGCCCAAGTCGCTGCGAGTTTGAGTCGCGGCCGTTACGAGATGAACCAACTCCCTTTTTGTGTGCCATCTGCGATTTTAGATTTCAGATTTCAGATTTCAGATTTGAAAAAGACGCGTTCGGCCGTCAGCTCAAATCAAAAAACGCAAATCAAAATCGTTCCCCCTATCCTATCGAATCAATCGTTATCGTCGTGTATCCCTGACGGTGCCCTTGCTTGCGCTTGTAATGTTTACGGCGCTTCTTTTTGAAGACCACAATCTTGGCGGCGCGACCATGGTCTACCACGGTTGCCGACACCTTTGCGCCGTCGCCCCTGGCGGATGACAACAGAGCATCGAGCTCAATAGACTTCCCGGCTTCAGCGTCGACCGAAGGAATCCGGATGGTGCTGCCTTTTTCGACGACAAACTGTTTGCCGCCTGTTTTGATAACTGCGTATGCCATTTCTTTATCCTCTCAGACGCTCCCATCGGGCATAGAAAAGTCGATTATTATAGGCATCTGACCGTTAAACGGCAACCGCTCAAGGCTGTCCCGCCAAGGCCACTACTCCATTGGGATTTTTGGCTACTTTTGTTCCATTTTGTAGCAGAAAGTGCTCCATGAAACTGGTGGAAATGTCGCCCGCCCTGAATTTCGGATCGTCCATGATCTTCAAATGTAGTGGAATAGTCGTCTTGATGCCTTCAATAACCATCGCTTCCAGGGCCCGCTTCATGCGCGCAATTGCCAGGTCTCGCGTTCGGGCGTGCACAATTACTTTAGCTATCATCGAATCGTAAAACGGCGGAACTGAATAACCCGAATACACATAAGTGTCGACCCGCACGCCTGGCCCGCCGGGAAGATTAAACGCCGTAATTACGCCCGGGGACGGGACAAAAGTCTCGGGGTTTTCCGCGTTCACCCGGCATTCAATTGCATGTCCCACAATCAAAAGGTCCTTTTGAGTGAAACCTAACGGTTCGCCTTCAGCAATTCTGATCTGATTGCGCACAATATCGGCGAGCGTGACCATCTCTGTTACTGCGTGCTCGACCTGGATGCGCGTGTTCATCTCCATGAAATAGAACTTGTTGTCCTTATCAAGGAGGAACTCCACCGTGCCCGCGCTTACATAGCCCAGCTTCTTGCAGGCTGCCACAGCGGCATCACCCATCTGATTGCGCAACTCCGGTGAAAGCACGGGCGACGGCGCCTCCTCCAAAAGCTTCTGGTGACGGCGCTGGATTGAACATTCGCGTTCACCCAAATGGATGCAGTCGCCATATTCGTCGGCCACAATCTGGATCTCGATGTGGCGCGGGTCTTCGAGATAACGTTCTATGTAAACGCTGCCATCCTTAAATGCTGCAGCTGCTTCCGTGGATGCAGTTTCCAGAGCTTTGCCCAGCTCGTTCGGGGAATGAACGATGCGCATCCCGCGTCCGCCGCCGCCGGCGGACGCTTTTACGATCACCGGGAATCCAATCTCGTGGGCTAACTTCAAGCCTTCCGCTTCGGAGGTCACCGGCTCTGAACTACCAGGTAGCACAGGCAATCCGGCCTCCGCCATCGCGCGGCGAGCCTCAACCTTGTCACCCATCAAACGGATTATGTCAGCGGGCGGTCCGATGAACTTGATATTGCAGGCGGCGCAAATCTCGGCAAAGTAAGACGACTCGGCCAGGAAACCGTAGCCCGGATGAATTGCGTCGACGTTGAAGATCTCTGCGGTACTAATAATGGCGGGAATATTCAGGTAACTCTGAGCGGAAGGCGCCGGGCCAATGCACGCGGCCTCATCCGCAAAGCGCACATGGAGCGAATCGCGATCGACATCGCTATGCACCGCCACCGTGCGGATCCCCATCTCTTTGCAGGTCCAAATAATACGACAGGCTATCTCGCCACGATTGGCAATCAGAATCTTTTTAAACTTTCTCGTCCCGGAGTTCATTATTGGCCCAAGGTCCAAACTGTAACGTCCAATGTCCTTTTGTCCGCACCGGACTCTGGACACTGGACGTTGGATTGTGGACGACTACTGTTGCTTAATTCCGAAAAGCGGCTGCCCGTATTCCACGGCCTGTCCATTCTCAACGTAAATCTCGGATACCCAGCCGCTATCATCGGCCAGGATTTCATTCATCAGCTTCATCGCTTCGATGATACAGAGGACCGTTTTATCACGCTCCACACGAGCGCCGATTTCCACAAACGGATCTGCGTTGGGAGACGCTGCCCGATAAAAGGTCCCCACGATCGGGGAAGGAACGATATGAAGGTTTGGATCGGCGGCCGCAGCTGTTTCAGCTCTGGCTCCCGGGTGGGCGGGTCCGGAGGTAACTCTAGATTCGCCGGCGGCTAAACTGGTCGCCCCCGAAGCGGAAGATCCGGCAAACTCTCGAGAAGGATTAACCGCACTCGCTCCAGTTTCATAGGATTCCGTTCCCCGTCTGAACCTTACCCGGAAGCCTTCGCGTTCGAGTTCAAACTCGGTGAACTCGTTCTCACGAATTAACTGGATGAGCTCGCGCAACTCTTCCATGTTTACAGAAGCTTCAGTGCCGGCGGAGCGATTGCGCCGGCGACCTCGTACGCGTCCCGATTCGATGACAACTTCAGCTTCCGGTTGTGCGATGTCGCTTACCTTTGGGCTCTCCTGATCTTCCATCTTTTTCGCAGGTTCCATGTTGGGCCAGACCGTAACGTCCCATCAAAGTGTTGAGCCCCAAAAGACTCGGATTGCGATGCCGATGGTCGTTTGGGGCAATTCCGACCGAGCGTTCAGTGCCAGCACTCGGCGTTTTCAAAGTTTGAATCGAGTCGTTCTCTAGCTCTCTTCGGTGACGCCGGATTCCGGCTCCGCAACGTCAGTCACATCAGCAGGGTTGTCCGAGGTTTCATCCAGCTCGGCCGGCTTATCTGAGGCTTTCACCGCGTCAGCTGTCTCTTTTTTCGTCGCGCTGCCGCGTCCGCCGGCAGTCGTTCCTTTGGCTTCTGTCTTTTTCTTCTTTGAAGTCGCGGACTTTCGCTTCTTCGCCGCTTCCAGCGCGTCGCGCTCGCCCTGGTTATCTACCAATTCGATTATGGCAATCTCTGCGTTGTCTCCGGCGCGGCGACCAAGCTTGAATATCCTGGTGTAGCCGCCCGGCCGATCTTTATAGCGCTCGCCGAGTTCATCAAACAAACGCTTCAACGCGGCCATGCCGGCAGTCCGAGGTGCACGTACTTGCCCGCGTTTCCCGGTGAGGGCAGCCGCCTGCATGTTTCCTGCGTGAAAGAATCCGGCTGCCTGGCGACGCAGGTGTAGCGCCCGCGGACCAGAATCGTCGCCTTCAAGGTTTGAAGCCTTGCGCGAAAGTGTAATGGCGCGCTCGACGAAAGGCCTGAGCTCTTTTGCTTTCGGCAGAGTGGTAACAATGCGCTCCTCGCGGGAATTAATCAGCGAGACTGCAAGATTGCGAAGCATTGACATGCGATGTTCGCTGGTTCTACCAAGTTTGCGATGTGCTTTTTGGTGCCGCATGACTCTAAAATCCGTTAGTACCCTTTATTGGTTTACTGAAAAACGCCTGAGCGCCCGAACTCTCCCGAATTCCCGATGGGGCGCGGTGTTAATCCTCTTCGCCTTCGTAATCACTGAGATCGGCGCCGTCGCGACCGCCCGTACCCGGAATCGGATTTCCCTGCTCGTCAAACTCCATCCCAAAATCGAGGCCCATCCCGTTTAAGATGTCCTTGATTTCGTTTAGCGACTTCTTGCCGAAATTCTTGGTGGCCAGCATTTCCCGTTCGCTGCGCTGGACCAGGTCACGAATCGTCCGGATATCCGCATTCTTCAGGCAGTTGTAGGAACGAACCGACAACTCCAGTTCATCGACTGAACGATCGAGCTGGTCGTTGCGCGGTAGCGGCGGACGCTCGATCTTCGAATAAGCAAAATCGTCGGTATCCTCTTCAAAGTTGATGAAGATCGACATGTGGTCCTTGATCAGCTTTGCGGCCAGCCCAATCGAATCCTCGGGCTTAACGGAGCCGTCGGTCCAAACCTCAATCGTGAGCTTGTCAAACTCGGTGTTTTGCCCCAGACGGGCAGCTTCCACCGTGTAGTTAACCTTCTTCACCGGTGTGTGAACGGAATCGATGGGGATGTAGCCGAGCGATAGATCCTCGTCGAAGTTTCGATCGGCGGACACATAACCCCGGCCGCGCTTCAACCGCATTTCAACTTTGAGCGAGCCGCCTTCGCTAACCGTGGCGATGTGTACGGAATCATCCAGTACTTCCACGTCGGCGTCAGCTTCAATATCAGCGGCCGTAACTTCTCCGGCCGACTCCTTTGAGATTCTCAAAGTCTTCGATTCACCGCCGTGAAGTTTAAACGGCACCTGTTTCAAATTAAGAATTACGTCGGTCGCATCTTCCACCACGCCTTTTATCGAGGAGAACTCGTGCTCGACCCCCTCAATCTTCACGGCCGTGACTGCCGCGCCTTCAATCGATGAAAGCAAGGCCCGGCGCAGCGAATTGCCAACCGTCGTGCCGAAGCCCCGCTCGAAAGGCTGAGCCGAAAAGCGGCCATATCGTTCGGTGAGGGTTTCAGAGTCTGCCGCCAGGCGGCGAGGCATTTGAAATCCAGTCCACAGATTATTTTGGTCCATAGCCATAGCGTTTTAGGTCCCGATCCTTAGAAAAACGTTATCCGCGAACTGCAATAAAATTGCAGCCGGCGGGTCGATATTACTTACTATAAAGCTCAACGATTAGCTGCTCATTAATTGAGCGATCGATATCTTCGCGAGCAGGCAGACCGCTAATGCGGGCCGACATTTGACCACCGTCCTGTGAAATCCAGGACGGCCGCCCACGTCCAGAGGCGGTTTGCCAGGCGCTTTCTATATGCGGATTTTTTTGGCTGCCATCCTTGATGCCGATTAGTTCGCCGGCTTTAACCTGATATGACGGAATATCTACCTTCTTTCCGTTGACCAGGACGTGACCGTGATTAACCAGTTGACGTGCTTGTCGCCGAGAAGTGGAAAATCCTGCGCGGTAAACTGCATTATCCAAACGGCGCTCGAGCAGGAACAACAGGTTCTCACCTGTGATTCCCTTCATGCGAGCGGCGCGTTCGAAGTAGTTACGGAACTGTCCTTCAAGGATGAAGTAGATGCGCTTAACTTTCTGCTTTTCGCGCAACTGCTGGCCATAGCCGACCAGCGCCTTGCCGCGACGCATTGAGTTGCCATGTTGTCCGGGCGGTTGGGTTCCGCGCTTTTCGATCGGACAAGACGGCTTGTAACACCTATCACCTTTAAGAAAAAGCTTTGCACCTTCACGGCGGCACAAGCGGCACACCGCATCTCTATACCTAGCCAACTGTTTTCTGCCTCCAGTCTATTCGACGGAAAAGTTTACAGGCCGGTTTGGATTTTAGAATGCTGATTCCGGATTTCGGATTTTAATCTGAAATCTGAGATCGCGATCTGAAACCGCCGAGCCCTTCATCCTTTAGGTTGCTTAACTTTCCAAAAAACTAACTCGTTGATCATCCGAAGCGATTCCGTATACCGAAATCCGCATTCAGCAATCATCAAACTCTGCGCCGCTTCGGCGGCCGGCATCCATTATGTGGAATGGGCGTTGTGTCGCGAATGGTGGTCACTCTGATACCAGCATTGGCGATTGCCCGGATTGCCGATTCACGGCCGCCCCCCGGACCCTTGACCCGAACTTCACACTGCTGCATCCCCGCCTCGTGGGCTTTCTTCGCGGCTTCATAAGCGGCCTGCTGGGCCGCAAAAGGAGTTCCCTTACGAGAGCCACGGAATCCGCGCGCGCCTGACGAAGATTGAGCGATGAGATTACCTTCCAAATCGGTAATCGAGATCATCGTATTGTTGAAAGAGGCCGCTACGTGAGCTATGCCCTGAGGGACATGCTTTCTCTCTTTCTTACGAAAAACTTTTTTCTTTCCAGTAGTCTTTGCCATAACTTTGTCAGTGGTCAGTGGTCAGTAGTAACTGTGGCCTACTACTGACCACTAATACTATTTCTTCCCTGGCGCCTTCTTCTTGGCGATGGTCGCGCGACGTGGTCCTTTACGGGTGCGAGCGTTTGTGTGTGTGCGCTGTCCCCGGACGGGCAGCGAACGGCGATGGCGCAAACCTCGATAACATCCGATATCCATCAATCGCTTGATGTCCATCTGGATTCGCTTCCTCAAGTCGCCTTCAATTTCACCCTGCGCTTCCAGAATCGCCCGGATACGGCTCAGCTCGTCCTCATTCAGGTCGCTGACGCGGGTGCTATGGTTAACTCCCGCCTCGGTCAGGATCGAACTTGCGCGCGAACGGCCGATACCGTAGATATATGTGAGCCCAACCTCAGCTCTTTTGTGCGGTGGAAGATCTACGCCAGCTACACGTGCCATTTTTAGTAAATACTCTCCAGTTTATCTTTGGACTGTTGTTTCCAGTTCGGCAATCGCAGGTCCAAAATCGAAAAACAGGTTATCCCTGCCGCTGTTTATGTTTGGGGTTAACGCAAATCACCCGCACCACGCCTTTGCGGTGGATGACCTTGCACTTGTCGCACATTTTTTTTACTGAAGCACGGACTTTCATTTAAATAACCCTCAGATGTTCTGAGCCCCGAATCGCTCTAACAATTATTTATACCGGTAAGTGATCCGTCCGCGGTTCAAATCGTAGGGCGACAACTCAACCAGAACTCTATCCCCCGGAAGAATACGAATAAAATGTTTGCGCATCTTGCCAGAAATATGCGCCAGCACCTGATGTTGGTTGTCTTCCAACTCAACCCGAAACATAGCGTTAGGCAAAGTCTCAAGGACTTTAGCCATAACTTCTATAGCCTCTTCCTTTGCCATATCCGCTCAGAACGAATTTTGCCTGTACCGACAAACTGCAAATAGTAGCACGCGGACCTGGCTTTGCCAAGCCGCGCTGGATGTTGGAGTTAGAGTCTAACCCGGGGCGGCTATTTCTCCTCCCAGGCTTCCTCCCACGACCAGTTCCGGTCGCTCTGCCCCAACTTTTGTTAACACTTCCGGCCCTTCTTCGGTTATGGCGATGGTGTGTTCGGCATGAGCGCTGGGCTTTCCGTCCAGAGTGATCACCGTCCAGCCATCCGCCAAAACCTTGGTGTGATGCGTTCCCATATTAACCATCGGCTCAACTGCAAAAACATAACCGGCCTTTATCTTCGGACCCTGGCCAGGCTTGCCATAATTCGGTATCTGCGGGTCCTCGTGCATGCGGCGGCCGATTCCGTGACCCACATAATCACGCACCACCGTGTACCCGTGAGCTTCGGCATGCTGCTGCACGGCCGCTCCGATGTCCCCCAAATGTTTGCCTGGACGGCACTCCTCAATCGCGCGATCGAGACACTCATCAGTGACGCGAACCAGATCCAACCAGTCCGCGCTGACCTCTCCCACCGGAACGGTAGTCGCCGTATCTCCCACGAAACCACCCAACGTCACACCACAGTCGATTGAGAATATGTCGCCTTCCTTCAGCTTGTAGGCTGAGGGAAAGCCATGGACCACCTGTTCATTAACCGAAGCGCAGATCGAATAAGGAAAGCCGTGATAACCCTTGAACGTCGGCAGCGCGCCCGCGTCGCGAATCATTTTCTCCGCCGTTCGATCGATTTCGATCGTGGTGATCCCCGGCTCCACCATTTCCCGGAGATGCTGAAGAACCAGCCCCACCAGGTGCCCGGCGGCCCGCATTTTTTCGAGCTCTTTCTTCGACTTCCCGATGATCATAAGCGGCTTGACAATAACCTGGTTAAGACAAACGCCGCCGCCTCAACCGTTACTTGTGACTATCTCTTCAATATCCTTGTAAATCACTTCGGGCTCTCTCGTCCCGTCAACAACATGCAATAGATTAGCGGCCTTATAATAGTCGAGCAGCGGACGAGTCTGCTTTTCATAAGTAGTGAGCCGCGCTTCTACCGTGCCGGGGTTGTCGTCCGATCGATGATTAAGCGGCGTTTCCGGATGCAGATCGCAAACGTTATCATTCTTCGGCGGCTTAAAATAGATATTGTAGATTTCGCCACAGACGGGACAATTTCTTCGGCCCACCATGCGCTTCGCCAGCAACTCCTGCGGCACCTGAATTTCAATCGCCTGAATCTTTTTACCCTGCTCGGCAGCAAGTTTGTCCAGCATTTGCGCCTGCGCCGGCGTGCGCGGAAACCCGTCTAATATATAACCGTTACGGCAATCTTCTCGTGCGGTTCGCTCGCGGACGACCCGGATCGTCAGATCGTCTGGAACCAGCTGCCCGGCCTCCATTAACGCTCGTACCTCTTTCGCCAGCGGCGTTTGCGCTTCCTTCAACGCGCGAAACATGTCGCCCGTTGAAACCTGCGGCAAATTCATGCGCTCATGAAGCAATCGCGCCTGCGTGCCTTTTCCAGCACCAGGCGCACCCATCAAGACTATGATTTTCGACATAAACAAATTTTCGATTGCCGAGCGCCAATTCCCGATTGGTCTGTCGCCTTAAGCCCGAGTTACAAATCGACAATTGAAATTTGGCTATCGAAAACGGCTCAGGCCCTTCGTCCTCGCAGCCTTCCGCCACTACCGAGGAAGCCTTCGTAATTTCGCATTACCAGCTGAGCCTCAATCTGCGCCACTGTATCCATAGCAACGCCGACGAGAATTAACAGAGAAGTTCCGCCGAAGTAGAACTGATAACCCATGCCGGTTGGAATCCAGCTCAGCCCGGGCGTACTGCTGACGAAAGCGTCCAGCCAGGTGCCAATCAGCGGCAGTCGAGCCACCTTAAATCCGCTCAACATAAACTGCGGCACGAAGGCCACCAGAGCCAGATAAATCGCGCCCACCACCGTCAAACGCGTAAGGATGCTGTTGAGATACTCTGCGGTCGCGCGGCCCGGCCGGATGCCCGGCATAAAACCACCGTGCTTGCGCAGGTTGTCAGCAACTTCCTCAACGTTGAATACGATCGAGACGTAAAAGAAAGTGAAGAAGATTATCAAAGAAAGAAAGATCAACTCGTAGTAAGGGTCGCTGGCATGAAACGTCTGAAAGAAGGTCCAGATCTTTGCCCAGGTCGAAGTCATGTTGTTCGGATCCGGCGGAAATGCCGCAAAAAGACTCTGAGGCATCGAAAGAACCGAGGACGCAAAGATGACCGGAATAACGCCACCCATGTTGATCTTGAGCGGCATGGTCGTCTGTTGTCCGCCAACAACCTGCCGGCCCACGTGTCGCTTGGCATAACTCACTGGTATTCTGCGCCGGGCCGCTTCCACAAAGACGATAAAGGCAATGATCGCCACGATTGCCACCAGCATGCCGATCACTCCCAGGGTTTCCAGCGTGTCGCCGCCACGCACTCTCTCAAACACCTGCTCAACACCCCGCGGCAGACCGATCACGATGCCGGCGAAGATCAGTAACGAGATTCCGTTACCGACACCGCGTTCGGTGATCTGTTCACCCAGCCACATTACGAAAATCGTTCCGGTTGTCAGCGTCAAGACCGTGGTCAAGAGGAAGCCCCAGGTGGGAGCGCCGACTCCGTTTACCTGCAACCAGTGGGCAACAAAGGAAGTCTGAATGCACGCCAGACCCACCGTCAGGTACCTGGTCCACTGGTTGATCTTTTGCCGGCCCATCTCGCCTTCTTCCTGCAGCTTCTTTAACTGCGGCGAGACCACCGTCATTAACTGAAGAATAATTGAGGCGGTGATATAGGGCGTTACCCCCAGAGCAAAAATCGAGATCGTGCGGAAGTTTCCGCCGGAGAACAGATCAAGCACCCCTAGCAGAGTGCCGGCCACGTCGTGCCAGACCTGGTCCAACCGGTCCTTATTGATTCCGGGCGCGCTGACGTGCGCGCCCAGACGATAGATGGCCAGAATGCCCAGCGTAAACAAAATGCGCCGGCGAAGATCCGGCACACTGAACATATTTCGAACAGCCGCAAAAAACTTATCCATTGGCTCCTCTTGCGTCCCTCTGGTAGGGGATCCCTACGTGAGCATCGGCGGGAGTGGCAATCTCCAGCCGCTACTTGCCGATCTCATTGACGGCCCCACCGGCCTTCTCGATTTTTTCGCGCGCGCTTTTGGTGAACCGGTGCGCCGAAATGCGTAAAGGCTTCGACAACTCTCCATTGCCGAGGACCACCACGTCGTGCTTTGCTTTCTTGATTATCCCGCGCTCGTGCAACAACTCCGGCGTGACCTCTTCGTCAGCCAGGAAACCCTTTTCGAGCGCTCCCAAACTGACTTCCAGCCAACGCTTCTTGAAAATGTTTGTGAAACCGCGCTTGGGTAAGCGGCGGTGGAGAGGCATTTGCCCGCCTTCAAAACCAATTTTGGCTGAGTAGCCTGAGCGGGACTTCTGTCCTTTTTCGCCACGGCTGGCGGTTTTGCCTTTGCCAGATCCAGGACCTCGGCCCACACGCTTCTTCTTATGTACGGAACCCTCCGCGGGTCTTAGGTTGTTGAGACTTAATGCCATGATGTTTTTACTTTGTACTTAGTTCTTTGAGCTTTGTACTTTGATCTCTCTACGCCAGGCTCATTGCTACCACCTGCCGGGCGCAAAGAACCAGGTACCTTATTCGACGATTCGCAGCAAGTGCGGAATCTTGGCTACGGCGCCGCGCATTGAATCATTGTCAGGGCGCTCAACGATCTGATTTAGCTTCGTCAGCCCGAGACTGCGAACCATCTGTTTATGAGTCTTCGGCGTGGCGATAAAACTTCGATAGTATTGGATCCGAATCTTGCCCTTATCCGCCGGCCCACTTTTCTTTTTTGCTTTCTCCGCCATAAAAACCTCAATCTGGTCAATGGTAAATGGTGAATAGTAAATGGAAATCTGATACTAAACTTGAATCGCCCTAATCACCATTTACGATTCACCATTTACCATTTACCCGCTTTTTACCCGCTTTAGATTTCGTGAAGCTGCTTACCACGCAGCCGCGCCAACTCCATCGGGTCTTTCATCCGGAGCAGGGCGTCGAAGGTCGCGCGCACCACATTGTGTGGATTGGTAGACCCAAGTACCTTGGTGCGGACGTCGTGTACACCGACTGCATGCATTACCGCCCGGACTGCGCCCCCGGCAATTACTCCAGTCCCTTGCGAAGCCGGTTTGATCAAAACGCGGCCGGCACCAAACTTTCCAATCAACTGGTGCGGGAGAGTGTTTTTGATCAAAGGCACACGAATCAGATTTTTCTTCGCAGCTTCGATCGCCTTCTTAATAGCCAGCGGCACCTCGCGCGCTTTGCCGGTTCCAAAACCCACGTGCCCGCCCTCGTCACCAACCACAACCAGCGCGGCAAACGACATATTCTTGCCGCCCTTCACCACTTTGGTTACGCGATTGATGGAAATGACTTGATCTTTTAAGTCCAGACCCGCTGCCGGGATGCGTTGCTTAGGTTGTCTCATTGCTTCTCTTTTTTCTTACGCGGCTTTTTTGCCTCTGCCTGATCTGCCACAGTTTCTTCCGCTGCCTCAGCTGCTTTTGCTTGCGCGGCGGCCAACTCGTCTTTGTTCAAGCCTGCTTCACGAGCCGCCTCGGTTAAAGCTTTTATCCGACCGTGATAAAGATAGCCGCCGCGGTCGAAGACCACGCTGCTGATTCCTTTTTCAAGGGCTCGTTCGGCGATCGCTTTGCCTATTCGCCGGGCAGCGTCAATATTGCCGCCAGTCGAACCACGCAGTTCTTTCTCTGTCGTCGAGGCTGAGACAATCGTCTGCCCGAGCTGGTCGTCAACCACCTGCGCGTAAATATGATTCAGGCTGCGATAAAGGGCCAACCGTGGCCTCTCGCCGCTACCTCTGACCTTACGACGAATACGTCTGTGAATCGCCTCGCGGACTAATGCTCTACTAGTGTTTGCCATCTCTTTATCCGTGGATGGTAAATGGTGAACGGTGAACAGGAGAACCCACCATTTACCATTTACGATTTACTATTTACCTGTCTTACCGGGCTTCAGCTTAATCGGCACATCGGCGTAGCGAATGCCTTTTCCCTTGTAGGCATCCGGCTTGCGCAACTTATGCATCTCCGCCGCCACCTGCCCGAGCTTCTGCTTATCGATGCTTGATAGCGTCAGCGTCGTTTGATACTGCTGAATACTTCCCTTCGTGGTCATGCGCTCTGCCTTTGCCTCTACGCCTTCAGGCAAAGGAAACTCGATCGGATGCGAATAGCCGAGCGAGAAAACTATCTTCTTGCTCTGCACATCTGCCTTATACCCGACTCCTACCACATCCATCTGGCGGGTGAAACCCTCAGTGACACCGACGATGGCGTTGTTTGCCAGCGCGCGAGCCAGGCCATGCAACGGCGCCAGGTCATCGGACGTGCGCTCGGCGCGCAATTCATCGCCCTCGAGTTTGAAGCTAATGCCCTCAGGAATCGGAGTTTTCAGATTACCCTTGGGTCCCTTCACCTCGAGCGCCTGCTCGTGAATGGTTACGGAAACGCCTTTTGGTAACGTGATTGCTTTCTTGCCTATGCGCGACATAATTTTATTTCCGGTTTCGATTTCAAATTGCCAATTTCAGTTTTTCACTTGCGATCCCGGCTGAAGACAAATCGGAAATCGGCAATTGGCAATCGGCAATGTTAATAAATCTGCGCCAACAACTCTCCGCCCATGTTTTCCTTACGGGCCGCCTTGCCACTCATCAAGCCCTTGGAAGTGGAGACAATATTCACACCATAGCCGCCCAGCACCTTCGGAATTTCACTGGACCCTACGTAGACCCGCCTGCCGGGGCGCGACACTCTCTCCAGATGAGTGATCGAGGAGGTTCCCCGCGCGTCGTAGCGGAGGAAAATGCGAATCGTCCGCTTAAGGCCCTCGCCCTTGA
>Ga0070697_100000668_pt1 | contig 25780 bp, 23 predicted proteins | sample KBSK1501metaG_FD_65475 | JGI IMG/M metagenome (GOLD analysis project Ga0070697, IMG submission 65475) | Corn, switchgrass and miscanthus rhizosphere microbial communities from Kellogg Biological Station, Michigan, USA - KBS K1-50-1 metaG | ecosystem: Host-associated > Plants > Roots >...
CGGCTATGACATTGTGCAGGGACTGCTCGGTGCGATACGAAATTACGAAGCGTTCAGGATCAGCTTCGGTCCGGAGGGCTTCTATCACCGCGTACCGCAATCTCGCAAAATCAAGCAACCCGTTCACAACCGCCCTCCTGGTTCACGTATGTCTTCACGCCGCGGTCTCATCAAAGGCTTCGATCTCGTTGACTTCCTCATCGCTGAGGCGCAGTTCGCCAGCGCGCATGACTCCCTCTGCTTGCCGGGCATTACGGGCCCCGACGATGGCGCCGGTCACGGCGGGATGGTGCAGCGCCCAGGCGATCGCGACTTCGCCAACGAAACGGTTGTGGCCCTTGGCTATCTCTCGCATGTGCTCGACCAGCGCCAGATTGTGAGAGAGACTTGGTTCCGTAAAGTCGGGATGCCGTCGGCGCCAGTCATCCTTGGGTAGCCTGGCCGCGCGCTCGCGGGTCATGGCGCCGGTCAAGAGACCGGAAGCCATCGGGGAATAAACGATGACCCCAATTCCTTCACTCAGGCTGTAGGGCAGGACCTCGTCTTCGATCTCGCGATGCACCAACGAATACCGCGGCTGCAGAGAAGTCACTGGAGCGATGGCCTGGGCGCGCTGCAACTGCTGGACATTGAAGTTGGAGACTCCAATCCAGCGCACCTTGCCTTCGCGCTTCAGGTCGGCGAGCGTGGACCATCCTTCTTCCAGTGCGGCAGAGTCTGGGTCAGGAGGCCAGTGGATTTGGTAGAGGTCAATTGCATCGACGGAAAGGCGGCGAAGGCTGTCCTCAACTTCGCCGCGGATCGAGTCGGCGCTCAGTACTTTCTGCACCTCACCCTTGGCATCCCCGCGCAGGCCACACTTGGTGAAGACGTAAGGTCTGTAGCCGCGCCAGTCCCTCAGAGCACGGCCGACCACTTCCTCGGAGTGTCCCAAGCCGTAGACGGCGGCGGTGTCGATCCAGTTGACGCCGAGTTCGAGTGAGTGGTGAATAGCGGCGATGGATTCGTTGTCGTCCTGCGCCCCCCAGGCGAACTGCCAGCCCGACCCGCCGATCGCCCAAGCTCCGTAGCCGACGGCAGTGATATGCAGGTCGGAGTTGCCAAGCTTGCGTATTTGCATTTCAATCCCCTTTCAAAGTTGCGAGGCGACGTTCACCGAAACTTCCGTATCCTCGCCCACGCCATCCCCCCGCTTGCGTGCCGGCACGTGTTCCTGGGCTTCGGCGGCCGCTTGACCGACCCTCTTTTCGTAGCGCGACTCGAATACCTCACTGCCGCTTGAGCTGCCTTCTTCGAACACCTTCGAAAGGAAGTAACGATTCCCGTACTTGTTGAAGATCAATTCGCTCTTGGCTGGTGTGGAGCTTGCCTGGGTGGTTCGGACTTCGAAGAGAGCCGACTTAGAGCCGTCCGCGCTGCTGATTTCCATGACCGTCAGGTCGGAATCATCCAGCAAGTGGATAAAGTATTTGCCCGACGGAAATTTGGTGTTCCCCGCATGGAACTGAAATGGAACGTTGACGTCAAGTTGGCCAATGATCTGCGCCTGTGCTTTGGTTGGATATATCGTTAGTGCAAAAACCAAGGCGATGAACAGCAGCAATAGGTGTTTTCTTGTCTCCTGCAGTTTCATAATTTCTCCTTTTTGAGATTCTGTAATAACACTCCTCGCGCGACTCGGTGTGGAGGGGCCTTGTGATTAGCCTTTTACCGAACCCGGAGGGAAAGCCTTGAACATCTTTGCCACACCTTTGTCCAGGTTCTTTTCATTCTTCGTGGCCTTATCGGACAGCGTGTCTTGCGCACTTCCGCGCCAGATCAGCTGCTTGGTTTTGGCGTCGTACAAGTCGATAACCAGGGTTCCTACTTTGTAGTCCTGTTCGGTGGTGGTAGCGTCGCCGAACCCTCCGCCTCCGAATCTTCGCCATCCCCATCCCCCACCGAAGCCGTCATAGAACGTCTGAAGTGTTCTCTGTGTCTTCGAGGTCTTCATCGCTACGACGGCCACATCGCCGCCGCTGTCCACCTGGGTCCAGCCCTTGGCTGCCAATTGGGCATCCACCGCATTCTTGATTCGGGCGTCCCAGAGGGAATTCGCAGGCTTGATTTCCTGCCACGAATAGGTCTTGTACTGAGAGAAATTGACCTGGTGATCAAAGTCGGTTTTGATGTGCTGGGCAAACGCAGCTCCCAGCATGACCACGAAAAACATAGTGCCAACTGCTGTACGACGTATGGGCTTCATATGAGCCTCCTTTCGGGTGTCAGGAATGCACCTGCACTGCCAAACATTCTTCACACGTAAACAATCCATTTGATCGTTCTGGTGCAAAGCTTTGTGAGTTCGTGCCGCCGGGAATTCGACAGGCATGCAATGCTGGCACCGTCGATTAGCCGACTTACTGTCCGCATGTGGACCCTTCGATGCTTCATTCACCTGCGCTATTGATCCTGCGAGAGGAAACCCTTGTGCCTCGAGCCTCGTGCTGGGTGACGTTTGGAGACTTGCATGCACATCAGCAAGGAGAATCATGAAGGGAGCTAGAAGGATACGAAAGGGCACGCCCTGACATACCAACGGTTGCCGATCGAACCGGTAATAAGAAGGGATCAAGAGAATGGCATTCAAACTACTAATATCATCAGCAGAACGTCGTTTCTGCCTTATCGCTATCCTGATTTCCGTCTTTTCCGCCACACTTCGGGCTCAGACTCCAGGCGAAATCGACGCCTCCCAATTCTCTAGTTCGACTCCACCTCTTTCGTTATGCGGCGAGTCTGCGGACGAGAGCTCACCAAACTCCACCGCAGTTGCTCAGAGCGGTTCGAATCAGAACGATGCAAACGGCAGAAATAGCGTCCACCAGGAAGATTGGGTGCAGACCTGGATGCGTAAAGTAGCCGAGGCTCGTGCTAGTCAGCCTCATTTTGTTTCGCCCATTGTCACAACTCACGTCATGCTCGTCCAGCAGTACCGCTACGACATGTCCTGGCAGCAAGATCCCGTGGGCGCTACAGTAACCTCGAACTACGGCGGCTCACGGGGTCTGGAAATCATCCCTGCAAGACGCCTGGAAGTGGGAATTTTTCCGCCAGGTTACCTCGTGCATCAATCAAATATCCCGGATGGATTTGGAGACCTTTCGTTTCAAGTGAAGTTTCGGGCGTTTTCCGCAACGGAGGGCAAGGGCGACTACTTTGTGGGATTCTTTCTTGGCGGTTCGCTTCCCACGGGAACTCCGCCGAATGGCTTGGGTCACACCGTCTTGTCCCCCACTTTCGCAGCCGCGAAGGGCATTGGCCCGTGGGACGTTCAGAGCACAATTGGCGCGAATCTTCCAGCCACGGGCACGAATCTCCTGGGCCGGACGATCGTTTTCAATACCGCCGTTGATTACAGGATCAAGGGAAAAATCTGGCCGATGGTCGAGCAAAATTCTACGTTTTGGTCGGGCGGCGCATTGGACGGCAAGAAGCAAGTTTTCCTGACGCCGGGACTCGTGCTCGGCAGCTTTCCACTAGCGGAACGACTCCATCTCAGCTTTGGCGCTGGTGTGCAGATCGCCGCGACGCAGTTCCACCAGTACAACCATCGCTGGATTCTCTCCGTGCGCTTCCCGTTCTGAGCAGTGGTTGTGTGAGTGCGCCCGGATGTTGTCAGCGTGTCAGGCGGCTGACAGGGCGTGCTAAGTGAGATAGAACAATCCAACTGTACGGGAGAACTTAGGCTGCGCGGCCCTTGGCAACTGGATTGCTTCAATTTGTCCTGGGAGAAGAAATATGAAAATCGCTCTGTGTGTCAATATTCTTGCGATCGTCAGCGCTGTGACGATTCCTTCCGCAACCGGCCAGTCCACGCAATCCCTAGAAGGGACAATCGTCACCGTCCAGAAACAGGACGTGGCGACGCCGCCTGTAAGAACAGGTGCTGATCCGGTTCGTACCCCACTGCAGTCGCACTACTATCTCTACGACGTTTCTGTGCGATTGAACTGCGAGCTCTACATTGGGCGTTACGAGTCCGAACTCGATGATTTGCCCTCTGCACTGTCCCCGAACAATCGTGTTCCGGTTCGCCTGAAGAAGCACGCAATGTACCTGGACTTCCCCGGTGACACCGTGAAGATGCAGATCGTGCACCACAAGGTTAGTCACGAAGCCGCGTGTGGGCAGGCAGCGCTTGCCAAGTAATAGGCATAAGACTGTCTGTCCCTTGGATGCCTGCCCCCGACGGTACCCGAACCATGCTGCATTGTGGAAATTGTTATGTACCAGGGAGAAACCATGTCGACCCGGTGGGAATTGCAGGGCCCTGGAAGACGCGCCTTCCAGATGCGGGCAGTCGTAACAATCGCATTCTGGCATTCTACCGGAGTCTTCGATCCCTGCCGACCGAGTTCAGTGGATGAAAGAATAGCGTCGATCACTCGTCTTTTGCTGGTAACGATTTCGATTGCGATGACGCACGGCCTCGGCCACGCGCAGCCGCCATCTGCCCGACAAGAAACGATGCTACTTTCTTCGACTACGGCCCAGGATGGGTCCAGTGACAACCAGTCAACATCGATCCAGCAGGGACCGTTGGAGCAGGTGGCGACCAGTCCCCGCCGCTTACGAGTGCCAGACACATTTCCCCAATCTCCGGCGAACGCCGCAGAAGCTACGACGACGATCGGATCCTTGGGCTACACCCCATTGTCCGCACGTTGCAAGTTCAACCTGTTTATCAAGCGAACGTATTCGCCCTACACCTTCGCATCAGCAGGTTTTCAGGCGACTTGGGCCCAGGCCACGGGCCAGTGGCCCCACTATGGCGGAGGTACCCAAGGTTGGGCAAAGCGATTGGGTGCGACTCTGGCGAATACAGAATCGCGGAGATTCATCCAGACTTTTGCTCTGTCAACGATCCTGCATCAGGATCCCCGCTACTTTCCTTCGCGCAAGCGAGCGCTCATTGCCCGGGTGTGGTATTCCACAACCAGAGTGGTGGTCACCAAGAACGACAATGGCGATAACACATTCAACACGTCCGAGTTCCTGGGGGCTTTGTTCACCAGCGCGCTACAAAATGCTTACTACCCAAGACATGACCGGACTTTCGGGGATACCATGAATCGTTTTGGTGGTGCCCTGAGCTCGGACGCGATTGGGGATCTTCTACGCGAATTTACACCCGATATGAAGCGTCTTTTCCGGAAACATGCACCGACGAAAGTCCTGAAGATCGAGGAGAAGGTGCCTATCCCTGCCGAAGATAAGCCGTAGCCGTACGCAACCCGAAAAAATTACTGTTGGATATTGCTGGAAACGGGGGGCAAAAAACGCAGCCTTGGAAAATGCATAAAGTCAGTTCTGGCACTAGACGATGGATTCTGTCTGGCGACAATCAACTTGTTGAGCTGACCAACCTTCATCTGAGCTACCAGGGTTTACTTTGAGTTTTCGATTTGTCGAAGTCGCTAACCCCTATGGAGGATCATCAGTACAAATGATGATGGAAGGTAGATGATCGATGCAAGAAGGAGTCGACGCGCAGCCGCGCTGGATCTACGAAGCACGAATTGTGCCCCGCAGTAGAAAAACCCCAAACTGAGGAGCAAAGCTCCCACGGAGCAGAGAATTCCTGGTGGGCCTACCGTGGTGGGCAGCACACTAACGGGAAGCAAGGCCAGGAGGGGCAGTATGGTTTGCAGAACCACAAAACGATCTCTCGCCTGTCCCTGGGGCAGCACGAAGTAACCCGCGCGATCGTAGTCTTCGCGATACATCCACGCGATTGCCATGAAATGCGGGAACTGCCACAGGAAGAGCATGGCGTAGAGCATCCATGCCTCCAAACTCAACCCACCCGAGGCCGCTGCCCAGCCGATCAGAGGCGGCATCGCACCCGGAAAGGCCCCGACCAGTGTGCACAGAGGTGTTTTCCGTTTGAGCGGCGTGTAGAGAAACAAGTAAGACAGCAGCGTAACAATCGCGAGAAGACTCGCAAGTAGATTGACGGCTATCGCAAGATAAACGCTCCCCGCCGAAGACAGCGTAATCCCAAACCATCGAACTGCCGACGGGCTCAGCCTGCCCGCCGCGAGCGGTCGCCGGGCAGTCCGGCGCATCTGGGCATCGAAACGCCGTTCGATATATTGATTCAGCGCACCGGTGCCGCTAGCAACCAACAGCGTCCCCACAAGAGTGGGAACGAGCGGCAGCCACGGAAAGTGATCAAACTGACTTGGACAACCGAGATAGAATCCCGTGAGGGTCGCAATGGCGATCAGGAAGTTGACTTCCGGCTTGGTGAGCGCCCAATACTCGGCCACTGCGGCATGCCTGCTAACGGCGCGAAGCTCCTGGTGGTCCAGCGCGACCGCGGGCGGAGTGCTAATAAGAAGGATAGGTTCGGTCGCCACGTCTAGAGCACCTCCACCTCTGCACCCTTCATCGACCGTCCGAGTGTGAGCCACGCGCCTTGTCCTGGTTTGGGGGATTGCACATTCGCGGGCGAAAGTATCTTTATTGTGATCACGACGGCGGGAATCAGATACGCAAGCGTGACCCAACCCCACATCAGGGCACCCGCAGACTCCTGGTCCTGAAGAGGGGACAGACTGAACAACTGAGTTGAGGACACGTAGCAGGGGTAGACCAGACGGTTACAAAACACAAGGAATGCCGAAAGAATGTCACAAGGTAGCGTGGCGAGAAAGAGGTACAAGGACATGGACCATCGCGACCGGGCCACATTCGGCACGGGCTGCACGACGGGCCACCAGAACAAAAGGCCAGCCAATAGGAAAGTCGCGTCCTCGGCGCCATGCGCCCAATGTGACCGCATTGCCAGCTGAAATGCTGTGGGAAGATGCCATCCGATCACCGCAGCCGTGCCCGCCAGCCAGCACAGCATTGGGTTCGTAAGAGAGCGTCTAAGCCACCGCGCTGTCCGACTGCCGAGGAGCAGGTCGCTTTTAGTAAGGTGACTGGGAAGCCCACGCACTAGCAGCATCACGGGTGCCCCTGCTAATACGAGAGGAGCCGCAACCGTCATCGACAAAAGATGCTTCACCATGTGAATCGTGAGCGACTGATGATCAAGTGCGGCGAGGGGAGACGCGGCGGCAATCCACACTGAAAAAAGTCCAGCAATAAATGCGGCAAGCCGCCAAGTGGGGATGAGGTTAGGGAGAGCTCTTCGAAGACGAAACCAGCGGTGTAAATAGACCAATGCAGAGATGACCAGAGCAAAAGTGGGAGCGAGCGCGAGGCACCACGTTTGCGGGTGTACCTGGGCTTCGTACATGGGTAGGCCTACGGGCGTGGTGGGACCTCGCTTGCGCCGAGCACCACCGGTTGAGAAGCATCTCGTGCTGGCGCTTGACCTGCCGGGTGCAAGGTCTTAAGGAATGCCACCAGCGCAGTTGTCTCCGCCGGACTCAGGTTTTTTCCATAAGCTGGCATATTCCCTCCACCCTGGATCACCTGGCGAATAAGTTGGTCTTCGGTGAGGCGCAGAGCAACACCGTCGAGCGCCGGCCCACGCTGCCCCCCTTTGTCATCCAGAGAATGACAGTTATGACACTGCTTGGCCTGAAAAACGAGCGCGCCTCGGCGCTCCAAGGCGGTCCGACCCTGCAGATATTTTGACGGAATCGGCTGGCTGCTCCAAGCATCCATCACGGGGCTCCAAGGCGTGTGCTCGCCTAAGTGAGTCAGAGTGCCGAGGGCCACTGCGATCAGCAGAATCGTGAGGACGGCAATGGGCCTACGCCTCCAGCTCTTTTCACCTTCGCCGGCCACCAATGGAAGCGCCAGCAAGACGATGATTCCGATGGCAGGACCGATCAGCAGTATGGGTGTCTCAGCTGACGGGGGTAAGAACGAGAGCAGTGCATAGAGCCACAGGAAGAAGAAATCGGGACGCGGAGCGGTCTGAATAATTGTCGGATCCGGCTGGCCGCCCGGGCCGAAAGGGCCAAAATAGACGGCGCAGGCAGCGATCGAAAAAAGAATGAAAGCGGAGAACAGTATGTCCTTCCACACTGCCTCAGGCACGAACGGCACACCCTGCTTATGCGTCAGTTCGTGATATTCCTTCATATAAGTGGCGCGCCGGACGATGCGTCCCGGCATGGGCCATTCGTTGATTCCTAATTTCAGCACCATGAGCAGGTGCACACTGACGAAAGCAATCAGTAGTCCTGGGACAACAAAAACGTGCAGCGCGAAGAATCGTGAAAGCGTCGCGCCAGCAATGATCGGGCCGCCGAGCATCAGGTTCACAGCCCACGGCCCGATCACCGGAACGCGGCTTGCGATCGATGCTCCGATGCCTAGTCCCCAATACGCGTCCTGGTCGAATCTCAGGACCTGGCCGGTAAAAGCCATACCCAGGGTCACGAGTAAAAGGAGAACGCCAACGATCCAGGTGAGTTCTCTTGGAAATTTGTATGCTCCGAAAAGGAAAACTTGCACCATATGGATCAGGACAATCGCGACCATGAAATTCGAGCCCCAGCCGTGCAGGGCTCGTATGAACCAACCCAGAGAAACGCCATGATTGAGGGTCTGGAGGCTGTTCCAGGCCTCTCCCGCGGAAGGGACGTAGATCAGCGCAAGCAGTATCCCGGTAACAATCTGGAGCATGAAGCACGTGAGCGCGGCGCTGCCGAAAACATAGAACCAACTTGCAGTCTCACGCGGAACCGGGTGCTCGGCTGTCTCGCGAATCGGCACGCCCAGCTGCAGCCGCAGATCGAACCAGTCACCGAGTTTCTGGATCAGACGCATGTAGTCATCCCTCCCGCCTTATTTGCCAAGGGCTGACCAGGAGTCGGCATTTCGCCAGCCTTAATGAGAAGTTTTCCACCCTCGATCTTGTAGTGGTACTGGAATAATCCACGCTCGGGAGGTCCAGAGGCACGCGAACCATCCTGGTAGTAAGCGCCGCCATGGCAAGGGCACATGAAGAGGTTCGACTGAGGGAACCAGCGAACCGGGCATCCCAGGTGCGCACAGTTTATGGCAAAGATTTGGAACGTCTGATCGTCAACGTTCCTGACCCAGCAAGCGATGTCGTCGGTTTGTCCGTCCCACGAATTGACGACTGGATTTCGATAGGTGGCGAGACGAGTCTGGCCAGAAGGGAACTGTTCCAGGCCGCCGAGAGAGAGCCAGGATTCATATCCGAACTTCTTTTCGCGAGTCACAGGCGAAAGCAGGTAACCTACGATCGGCACCGCCAACAAAGCGCCGACGATACCGTTAAGAAACAAGCCGAGCTTCACGAGCGCCGCTCGTCTAGAGATTCCGTTTTCTGTACTCATCGAGGTCCTCCCTTTGCCCGGTCCATGGAAGAAATCGGGTACGGCTGGCCCGGGAGCTGTGGCCGTTGGCTAGAAAGCCATGCGACGACATCGGAAATGTCTTGGGCCGACATGGGTCGGCCCTCGACGTCACCGCGCCAGTCCGGTGCACCCAATTCAGGCCGGCCTGCAATCACGATCGTTCGAAGTTGTTGATCACTTGTCAGAGCAAGGTACGAACCATCTATGATCGAGCTGGCTTTACTCCCTCCACGGCCGCCGACTCCATGACAGGAGGAGCAGTACGTGCGATATGCATCGGCGCCACGTTGCGGATTGCCAGGAGCCTGCGCCGTATAAGACGGCGGAGTCTGATCGCCGAGAGCATCGGGCTTCGCCCAGGATCGGATTCCTCGCACAAGGGCATCGATCTGCTTGTCAGTGAGCATTCCACCCGCACCCTGCGCAAAGGCGGGCATCGGAGTGCCGGGAACTCCGCTTGCCGCGGTGCGGCGAATCACCGTGTCGTCGGCAACAGCGAGAAAAACTGGATTGGCCAGGGCGATGGCTGCTCCGCCTTTGCCGTCGGCGCCATGGCATCCCGCACAGTTCTGGCTGTAAAGGAGACTGAAGTCCGCGATCTGATCGGGCGAAACAAAGGCTGAGCCCGGTGCAGGACGGCCAGGTGAGTTGCTGCACGCAACACATACAGCAATGGTAAGAATCGCGAGCGCGGAGCCGATCGCCTGGCAGTTCATCACCGGGATTCGCCTCCATTCTTCTTGTCGGTAGCTCCCGGTACCTCGAATCCAGCGCGGAGAGCAAAGGGAAGGTGCTGCCAGGTTTGTACACGTTCCTGTTGGGACACTACGGCGCCCGCCACAATGCCAAAGCCGACTTGGGAAAGGACAAACCAGACCCAGTCAATTCGGTGGTTAAGCAGTGGATCAATAAACTCAACAAGCGTATGGACCAGGCCCGACCACAACACCGGGGCAATCAAGCCGCCCAGGAGAATCGGGCGGCGGGGAAACATGGGCAGCATCGCACCGTAGAGAAGTCCGACGAGTAAGGAAATGAGCAAGTGGACGACACTCGCGATGAGCAGGAAGTCCCAGTGAAAGGCCCCGATTTGCTCCGCAGGGTGCCTGCCAGGAAAAAATCCGGCAGCCAGAACATTGATGGCATACCACATGCCGCGCCGGCTGATAATCCCGTACGATACCCCCAGAAAAGCCATGGCAACACTTCCAGCCAAGCCACCCTTTCCACCGGCTGAGATTGGGTAGATCTCCAGCGGCAACCGTGCGCGATGCAATTCTTGGGTCATCCACTCGACCGCCGCTACTCGTGGACGACCGGTGCTGACGGGCATAATTGTTTCGGTAGCGGCTACTGATTCTTGCTTCTCATGGGGTAGAACATCGCAGAACCACCCGACGCACCCACTCACGGCCAAGATCGCGCCGAGAAGACTCACGGATGAACTAGTGACCAAACCCGCAAAGAGCAAAGTCAGGCCGAAGGCCAGAACGATCGGCCAGGCTGTTGGTGCCGGCATTTTGATCGGGCCTGTTAGCCTGTCAGGTCGCGCAAGCACGTCGATGGTCATCTTGTTTTCCATTCAGCGCCCAATTACATAAACGACGGTGAAGACCACAATCCAAACTGCGTCCACGAAGTGCCAGTAGAGAGACAGCACGTCGAGACGCTCGGCGTGCTCTCGCTTCACCGCTCCGAAGAGTGTGAATGCCATCACGGCGGACAAGCACACGAGGCCCACGACCACATGAAAACCGTGCAGACCGACCAGTGAGTAGTAGGTGGTTCCGAACAAGTTGGTATTGATCGTCAGGCCGTCCTCGTAAATCAGACGGTGCCATTCTGTTGCTGTTCCGTAGAGGAAGAGTGCGCCGAGTGCAATCGTCAGAAGCCACCACGCACCAAAACGTCGCACGTTACCGCCGCGAAGAGTTTTGCCTGCGAAGTGAATCGTCAAACTGCTGGAAAGTAAGCAAACGGTGTAAAAGAAGGGTGGCGAGAGGACGTCTCTCGGCATGGGTCCGGAGAGGCTCTTGCCGACATAAAAAAGGTAGGCCACGACAAAGATGGTGAAGATCGCGGCCTCTGCCGCGATCACAGCGCACATTCCTACGCGTCCACGCGTGGGAAGCTCCCACTCGAGTTCTCGCGCTGGTAGGTTCATTGTTGTCGTGCTCAATGTCGTACTCATCACGCTTGTTCCTTTACTCGTACTTCCAGTCCGGATCGTCCGGATGCTTAAGGTCCCAAAGCGGCCGGCGGCTCTTGACCGTTGGAATCACGGGGAAGTTGTATGCAGGCGCCGGCGAACTAGTGGCCCATTCGAGAGTCCACGCATCCCAGGGATCGTTTCCAGCGGCTTTGCCACAGTAGTAGGACCAGAGCAAGTTTCCCAGGAAGACCAGGATCCCCGCAGCCTGGAAGAAAACCCCGATGGTGACAATGAGGTTCCATATGTCCCAACCACGCCCCGGTTCGTATGTGTAGATCCTTCGCGGCATGCCCAGCAGTCCTGGGATATGCATGAAGTCGAAGGTGAGATGGAAGCCAATTAAGAAAAGCCAGAAATGCAGTTTGCCGAGCGTCTCGCTGTACATCTTCCCCGACATCTTCGGGAACCAGTAGTAAAAGGCTCCGAAGAGCGTGAATAGAATGCCGCCCACAATCACGTAATGAAAATGCGCGACAACGAAATAGGAATTTCCCAGCTGCCAATTAAAGGGCGCGCAACCCAACATGACTCCGGTGAGGCCTGCAACCAGGAATTGGAAGAGAAAGGCAATGCAAAACAGCATGGGGGTCTTGAACTCAATCTTTCCTCCCCACATGGTTGCCAGCCAGTTGAAGATCTTGATGCCGGTCGGAACGGCGATGGCCATGGTCGAGAGCACGAAAAAGGTATTAGCGGCCGAGCCCATACCGACCGTGAACATGTGGTGGGCCCATACGCTCATGCTGATGAACCCGATCGCGACGGTGGCCCCGACCATGACCGGGTAACCGAAGATCGGCTTGCGTGAGAACACCGGAATGATTTCTGAGGCGAAGGCGAAGGCGGGAAGGACAAGGACGTAGACTTCGGGATGTCCGAAGATCCAGAAGAAATGCATCCAGATCACCGCTGACCCTCCTGCCTGCGTGTCGAAGAAGTGTCCACCAAGGTAGCGGTCGACCAGTAGCATGATCTGTGCCGCCGTCAGCGGACTGACGGCAAGTATCACCAAGCCGGCCATCACGAGGTTGAGCCAGGCGAACAGCGGCATTTTGGCCAACGTCATGCCTGGGCAGCGCATGCACAGAACGGTAGCCACGATGTTGATCGCCGTGCCGATGCTGCCAAAACCGGAGACCAGCAGTGACAAAGTCCAGAAATCGGTGCTGTGCCCCAGCGAGAATGTCTGCGAAGTCAGCGGAGCATAGGCAAACCACCCTACGTCGGGAGCGTTTCCCGCTCCATAAAGCCCATTAGCTCCAACCAAACTGAAATAGAGAAGCAGGCCGCCAAAAGCAGTCATCCAGAAACTGAAAGCATTCAGACGTGGAAAAGCCATGTCCCGCGCACCAATCATGAGCGGGATCAAGTAGTTGGCGAAGCCGAACAGGATGGGCATGACCACGAAGAAAATCATGGTGGTTCCATGCATTGTGAACATCCGGTTGAAGACCTGGGGCGAAACAAAGTCGTTATGCGGACGTATAAGCTGGATGCGAATAACGGTCGCTTCGATCCCGCCGATCACGAGAAACACTAACGCGCAGGCGATATACAAGATGCCCAATCGCTTGTGATCCACCGTGGCTACCCAATCGTGGAGGTGATCGACGAATGAACGAGACTCCGCCGTTGCACTCGGCCATGCGATGGACTCAGTCGACATTGGAAGTTCTCCTCATGGCATTAACGAAGCGTCTCCAAGTAAGCGGTGAGCACATCCAGTTCCTCATCGCTCAACTGCATTGCTGGCATCAGGGAGCCAGGCTTGATGGCGTCAGGATTCAAAATCCATTGCCGGAGGTTTTCCGGGGTGTTCTTCGCAGCACCAGCTGCAATCGTGTCTCGACTCATCAGATGCGTGAGGTCTGGGCCGAAGCGGCCATTGGCTACGGTTCCCGCCACGGTGTGACAGTTGATACAGGCCGTCGTTTCGAATACTCGTTGCCCGTGGGAAACGGCACTACCTACGATTGCCGGTTGACGTTGCTCCTGAATCCAGCGATCGAAGTCAGCACGTGGCTGAACGTAAACGCGCAGCAGCATCTTGGCGTGCTGTGTCCCGCAATACTGCGCGCACTGTCCCAGATAAACACCCGCCTCATGGGGATCAATCCACATACTGTTCGGATGGTTGGGAATCAAGTCGGTCTTTCCCGCCAGGCGCGGGATCCAGAAGCTGTGGTCCGTATCCGCCGAGAGTAGCTCGATGAAAGTCGGCGTCGGTTGATTCTCATCGCTTATCGGGACATGCAGTTCATTCGCGGTCACGACCCCGAGTGCTGGATAGCGGTATTCCCACCAGAACTGATGGCCAATGGCGATAACCTCGATCGCGTTGTCGAGTCGCGCGGTCTTTTGCACGCTGGCAATCACTCGCGCCGTTGCCATGAAAAGTGCCACAACAATGAGGACTGGGATGACGGTCCAAGCGAGCTCAACCTGATTGCTGCCGTACACCTGGGGAGGCTCGAGTCCATCGTCATTCTTTCTCTTCCTGAACTTCACGACGGAGTAAAGCAGCAAGGTGAAGACGACTAGAAAAATGGCTCCCGTGACCACGAGTACAAACAGAGACAGTCCGAAGATCGATTTGGCTGGGGTCGAGGCGGGAGCGAAGATATTTGTCGGGCTCAAGGGCGGGGCGAGGTCTGCAAAAGCTGCCGCTGAGCAGCAGACACAAACGAAAATCTGCGAACCCACGACGCGCCAGTTGGTTGAGCCACGTGATCGCAATTGGTCCCCCTAAATTCGCTTGAGTGACAGCGGACCGGATCTCACAATCTGAGTTTCTTCATCAATGCCTCACACCCTGCACATGACCGCGTCCACATAACTGCCTCGTGACCCTGCCAACTTGGTCTTCACCGGATTAGGACTTACGTCTGGGAGTCCTGGAATCCAGTGTCGAAATCAATCTCTGAGCTGATAGAGGGGCGGCGACATGCCCAGACAGCACGATCTGCCTTGCTGGAACTTCCTGTCCGTAAATCTGCTTATTGGCGCCATTATCAGGTCGAATGGTTGATCCCTCGAGTGCGACTCCTACAAACGCGCCGCGGGCGCGGGAATAGCTCAAGATGTCCGCACGCAGCGTGGCGTCTGTTTCTGCCGAGGCAGTGCGGCCGACAGGGCCCGCGGCAACCGACGCGTCTGCTCCAAGCTTCACTTTGCTGCTGAGAATTCCGCTCGCACCCCGCTCGTTCATTACCAGCAGAACAAAGTCTGTTGCCTCGCCACCTATTTGGAAGCCAAAGCTGCCGCCCTCGAGAGCCATCATGGTAGGTGCGCCCCACGATCCCCTGAAATCTTGACCTCTGCGACAGGACATCGCCCCTCGCCCATAGCTGCCGCCAACAATGAAGGCGGCCTTCAAAACGGACGGAAAGACAACCACACAATCGGCCTTGTCGAGCAAGTCCTGGGGGATGTCGTCGGGAACATCGAGAATCTCTTTCAACACGGTGCCGCTGTTCCTCAAGCGATCTTCGTCTTTTTCCGGGTCAGCTGCGGAAGCTGAAGAGGAGAGAATGGGCAGAACTACGAGCAACACGCTCATCAGATACGTAATTGGGTTCTTCATGACGTTTCTCCTTGCGCGGTTTCGAGCGACCAGGTGAGATTCTGCTATGGCTTCCGCCTAATAGCAGAGAAACGAGAATCTGCCACCGCTCAAGCCGGCTTGAGCGATTTGTAACCGTTGCCCTCTGCTTCCACGAGTGGGATATTGACCAGGTGCTCGCTAAGAAACCAAGTCTGCAGTTCATTGCCTCGCAAGACCTGGCTAACGATTAGGTCGTTGGTTCCGTCATCGCCCAATCGCGACGCGCGAGATGCGAAGGTGCGACAGTCACGAATAATGATTTGGTGTGCGTCGAGCAATCGAGACAATTGCACGGGTACTTCTTCGCGGCCGCGAGGGGGTCGCGTAATGCGGGTGGTTTCTGCCACATCCGGTGCCATGGCCAGGCTGATTCCGCCGAGCAATTGAATTCGCTCTGCGATGGCATCCACCAATTCCGCCTGCTGTTCAAAGTGCTTATCGAACAAAAGATGGAGCTGGTAAAAGGTTGGACCAGCTACGTGCCAGTGAGACTTCTTATACAGGTCACGAAGCGTAATCGTATCGGCAAGCAACTGATTGAGGCATTCGGTCATTTCCAGTCGCACGGGTTCTTCGAGCTCGAGCGGAAGCAGGTGATTGACCGTGCCGTATGCCTGAATTTCTGGAGCGTTTTGGTGAAACCGTGGCTGGGCGCTGAGCAGCGTCTGATCGTTAGTTTTCTCCATGATTGACTTCTCCATACTGGAGAACAAGCATTTAGCCTGCCAAATTGCGTCAGCTGAGATCAGCAAGAGGAAGCAGGAGGTTGCCGGCGCAATACCGACCCTCCCTGCGAGGACGTGTCCGCATTTCGACAGGGAGGTAGGATGCTGACACTGCGAGAACAGTGACAAGAGCAGGGGACAGGGGACGCGATCAGGCCGATAAGGTAGGGGCCAGCGTTTGTAATGTTTCACATCCCATCAAAGTTACATTTCACTACAAGAATAGTGACGTCGTCGTTGAAGCCAACTTCCCGACAGAAATTGGTCGCAGTCTCAAGGATATTGTTCATCAGCTCGTCCGCTGAAAGCATAGAACTACTTTGAATCAGGGCTGACAGACGTTCCATCCCGAATTCTTCTCCCTGTGGATTTTCTGCCTCGGTGATGCCGTCGGTATAGAGAACCAGAATATCGCCGGCAGCGAGGTCGGCTCGGTTGATTTCGCAGCCCACGCTGTCGAACATTCCGACCGGGAAGCAGGACGAGTTCATGGGAACTACATCATGAGTCTTTGCTTGGAACAGGAGAGCGGGATTGTGGCCACAGTTGACGTAGCGAAGGGAGTGGCTGCGTGCATCAATGTCCGCGAGGAGCAGTGTCACATAGCGATTGCCTTCAGATACGGAATGGATCCCGTTGTTCAAGCGATCCACGACCTCCAGCATATCTCGTTTCTCACTCGCTTCCAGTTGCACTGCTGCCGCCGTCGCGGACATCAGAAGGGCAGCAGGAACTCCCTTTCCGGCGACATCAGCAATCACTATCTGGATCGTGTGGTCATCGATGGGTATGTAGTCGTAGTAATCGCCGCCCACACCTCTTACAGGCTGCATCATACCGGCGATCTCCAGTCCAGCGATGGATGGGCGACGGATAGGCAGAAACATCCTCTGAACCCGCGCGGCCAGTTCAACGTCCTGCAGGAGCTGATCGCGCTGCTGGCGTACCGTCTTATCAAGCTGTTCTTTCTGTTTCACGTATCTCTGGATGACGTAGACGACGAAGGTGAACCCCGCAAGAGCGGTGAGATTGTGTGTAATCCGAGCCTCGGCGCTTGGATAAGGAGGTCCGAAAAGGTCGTGCAGAAAGACGCAAACCACAACCAGTCCATAACTGATCTGGCTGCGCAAGAACATGGCGCTTATCCCGAGGGACAAGAAATAGAGATATCCCAACGAGACAGAGGTGACCATGAAGTCGGCATAAGCAACCGCACCAATCGATCCGAAGACCAGCGCCGCGGGCAACCATTGAAAGCCGTCGGCCGCCACATCCCCTCGCAATAGCGATCGCGAAGACAGCGACGCTAGAATTCCAGTCTGCACCCCCACGATCACCCCAATCCGAAGTCCTTCTCTTGAAGTCGTCCTTACCAATCCTGTGGTTGTGCAATAGTGTCCGTTTTGAGTATCCGCTCCGAAAACCTCAGCCTTCTTCGCGTCTAACCACCAATGTGCACCATCGTCCTGGATGGCGGTACGAAGCCGGCCTCCCCAATGTGATGCCGCTCTTCCTTGCGGCCGACCGCACTACGGATAAACTTCATCAGATCGTCGTCCGAGGCGCCGCGACGAATCAGCTCGTGCAGATCGTGGTCCCAGACCGAAAAAAGGCAAGTACGGATCTTGCCATCGGAGGTGATCCGGATGCGGCTGCAGTGACCACAGAATGGCTGAGAGACTGGCGCGATGATTCCGATCTCACCGATACCATCTTCGAACACATATCGCCGCGCAGTTTCACTGCGTTCGTGGGGTACCTCGACAAGGTGGAGATACTCCGCCATACGGCGCAAAATCTCGCTCATTGTAACCACTACTTCGGGAGACCAGACGCGCCCCTCTTCGAGCGGCATGAACTCGATGAAGCGCACCACAACGCCTTCTTGACGCGCGAACTTGCCGAAAGGCACGATCTGATCGTCATTAAATCCGCGCATTAATACGCAGTTGATCTTTACGGGATCGAGGCCCACGCCCCTCGCGGCTCGGACGCCAGCCAGTACGTGAGCGAAGCCCGTTGGAACACGTGTTATCCGGGCGAAGCCATCCGGATCCACTGCATCCATGCTGACCGTGACCCTTCGCAGGCCAGCATCTTTGAGTGGCCTTGCCATTTCTGCGAGAAGATGTCCATTTGTGGTGACGGCAATATCTAAAGCTTGTTCATCCACATTGCGGAGCTGCGACAACTCCCGTACGAAGTCGATGACACCCTTGCGCAACAGCGGCTCCCCACCCGTAATCCTGACTTTCTTGATTCCCGCGCTGGCGAAGAGCCGAACTATGCGCAAGTACACGGGAAAGGGCAGGTCACCGTAAATCGCACCCTCGTTTCCGGTGCGGCAGTACACACACTTGTAGTTGCAGCGGTCCGTGATCGAAATCCGAAGGTCGGTAATCGCGCGGCCAAATTTGTCTACAAGGCGCATAAATGACCGGCTCAGATCTTCTCAAGGTTGCGAGTTCGAACTCTCTAATGAGTGGAGGTGACGTCCAAAGGCTTGCAAAAAGTCAATGGCTGCGGCCAGACCGCGGAAGCTATCTTTGCTGCTGAGCCGCCGAAGCAGACCGAAGAAGCTAACCGGCTGTTCTCGCTCCGCTGTTGCCTGGGCTATCCCTTCGGGAATTGCTTGGAAGAGACCCTTAAACCATTCCGGCTCGATGCTGCCAAGAATTTGGCGCCAGAAGAGGAGATTCCGGATGGCCCGAATGGCTTCGGGCGTTCTGGCATTGTCCACAACCGTCTCCAGAATTTCGTCGCTTGCGGCTAATGCGCCACGCATAATCTCCAGCACGCCGCGATTGTGTAACTCCTGAAGTACTTCGTACGCGGCCAACACTGCTTCGGCATGTTCTTCCGGAGCCTGCTGCAATCGAGACTGCAACTCTGCACGCGGGTTGCGCGGCGGAATTTCTAGAGGAATCGGTTGAGCCATTTGGTTCTCCTCCCGTCATTTCTTCGTCTGCAATTGCACTAGACCATTTCCCGGCGGGGTGTAGTCCGCTCGCTTCCACTTGCGTTCCACTTCCACTCCGTTCTGCGGCGTGGGATGACCGAAGCGAGAGTTGACGCGGGGCAATGGGCTTTCGCCGACTTCAGGCAACACTTTCATCCGGACACTTGCCTCTTTGTAAGCGGGGGTATTGGTCACAGCGTCGGCATGGCTGCTGGTCAGCCGGTTCACAGGACTCTCTGTCGAGTTCATCGGCATGTACAGTTCCCGACCTCGCACACGGTCGGTTACAAGCGCGCGCACTCGCACCTGGCCGTAACGCGAGACCAGTTGCACCCATGTCCCGCTTTGAATGCCGCGTTCTTCCGCAAGTTCAGGGGAAACTTCGACAAAAACGTCTGGAACCTTCTCGCGAATGCCCTCCGTTCGGTACGTAAGATTTCCTTCGTGAAAGTGCTCGAGGATCCGGCCATTGTTCAGATGGAAGTCAAACTCGGCATTCGGTGCATCCGTGACGCCAACCCAGGCGAGCGGAAACAGCCGGGCTTTTCCATCGGGGAACGCGAAGCGCTTGGTATAGTGCAGAGGCTCATCGGTGCCGTTTGCGGCGACAGGCCACTGCAGCGACTTGTATCCCTCCAGTCTTTCGTAATTCACCCCGGCAAACAGTGGCGTCACCGATGCGATTTCATCCATCACTTCGGATGGGTGTTGATAGCTCCACTTGGCGCCCAGATGATTGGCAATGTCTCGAATGATCATCCAATCCGGCCGGCAACCCTTGAGGGGTTCGAAAACCTGATAGAGTCGCTGGATGCGGCGCTCGGTGCTTGTAAAGGTCCCTTCTTTTTCGAGGCTTGGGGTCCCCGGCAGCACCACGTCAGCATATCGACACGTATCGCTGAAGAAAATATCCTGCACTACGAAGAGATCAAGCTTCTCGAACGCAGCGTCGACATAGTTGGCGTTTGAATCGACAATGCTCATCTCCTCGCCGATCACGTACATGGCTTTGAGCTTGCCGGCGTGGATGGCCTCCACCATTTGGTGGTTATCGAGGCCCTTGGTGGAAGGCAGCGGTACGCTCCAGGCTTTTTCAAAGCGCGCCCGAACTTCTGGATCATTGACCGACTGGTATCCGGGAACGCTGTTCGGCATCGAACCGTGGTCGCTCGCTCCCTGTACATTGTTGTGCCCGCGCAAAGGATACGCGCCAGTTCCGGGTCGCATATAGTTTCCGGTGATGAGCAGAAGGTTCGAAATTGCCGTGGAAGTGTCGGAACCCTGGCTATGCTGGGTAACCCCCATCGCCCATAGAATGCAGACACGCTTGGCTTCGGCGATCATGTGCGCGACAGTTCGCAAGGTCTCCTGAGGCAGTCCCGAGATCCGGGAAGCGTATTCCATGGTGAATGGCTCGAGACTAGCTCGGTACTTCTCTAGGCCATTTACCCACTGATCTAGAAACGTGGAGTTGGCGAGACCGTTGTCTAACAGGAAGCGGCTGACGGCGCTGAGCCAGACCAGATCGGTACCAGGATTAGGGTGCAAGAAGACGTCGGCTCGCCTGGCCATCTCGTTCTCCCGCAAGTCGGAGACGATGAGTTTTTGCCCATTCAGTTTGTGGGAACTCTTGACACGAGTAGCGATGACCGGATGACTTTCAGCGGTGTTGCTGCCAATGATGAGGACAAGATCGGCGTTTTCGATATCAGAGATCGAGCCTGAGTCGCCGCCATAACCCACGGTGCGGAACAGCCCCTGAGTCGCGGGCGACTGGCAGTAGCGTGAGCAATTGTCGACGTTGTTTGTGCCAATCACAGCTCGTGCCAGCTTCTGCATGAGGTAGCTCTCTTCATTCGTGCACTTGGAGGAAGAGATGAACGCGATTGAATCTGGGCCGCTTGCCGTCTTGAGATCTGACAATCTTCGGGCGACCAGGTCGAGAGCCTCGTCCCAGCTGGCGGCGCGAAATTTGTCTCCTTCGCGAATGAGCGGAGTGGTGAGGCGATCTTCGCTATTGATGTGACCCCAGCCAAACTTTCCCTTTACGCACGTGGAGATTCCATTTGCGGGGCCGTGCTCGGGCGCGACCTTGAGAATGTGGCGATCTTTCGTCCATACGTCGAAGCTGCACCCCACGCCACAGTAGGTGCAAACGGTTTTCGTCTTGCGCACTCGGTGCGACCGCATCGCCGATTCCGCCTCGGAGACTTGCAGAATGGCGCCGTACCCGGTTTCCGGCTCCACGCCCTTAACTACATCGATCATGCCGCTTAGAGCAGATTTCTTCAGCGAGGTTAAAAAGCCGGCATGGCCCAGCATGGTTTTTTCCATGAGGGCGTTGCAGGGACACACGGTGACGCAGTGGCCGCACGAAACGCAACTCGACTCTCCAATGGTTGAGCCGCCATCCCAGAGCACACGGGGGTTCGGATCTTCCCAGTTGATGGAAAGGGTTTCGTTGACCTCGACGTTCTGGCAAGCTTCTACGCAGCGGCCACAGAGAATGCATTGATCGGGATCGTAGCGGTAGAACGGATTCGTGTTGTCGACTTCGTAGGGCTTCGGTCGAAAAGGAATTCGCTGGTGCTCGATCGCGAGTAATTTTGTGGTGTTGTGGACAGTACAGTTTCCGTTGTTGTTATCGCAGACTGTGCAGTAGAGCAGATGGTTGCTCAGAATGCGATCAAATGCTTCCACCTGGGCGGCCGCCGCCTTTGCCGATTTTGTGGAGATCTTCATTCCATCGGCGACTGCGGTGGCGCAGGCCCGGACCAGGCGGCCGTTCACCTCAACCATGCACGTGTCACACGTCTGAACAGGGCCGAGTTGAGGGTGGTAGCAGACGTGGGGGACTGACACGCCAGTACGGTTGATCAGATCGATGAGAAGTTCGTCGGGTTGGGCTTCTTGAACGGCGCCGTCAATCGCAACGTTGACCACAGTGGTTTCCTCCACACAACTTCGGTAGCAAGTCCGGCTCCAGTCACCCGACCTCCAGATCAACTCGTCGCCGGAGTCGAAGGAACAGCCGAGATACCTGCAACTTCTTCCATGCGCCGCAGGACGGCCGAGAAGTCCTCTTCATCACTATCATTGCGTGCCAGCTCATCTGAATTCACGTAAAATGCCGCTTCTGTCGCAGGCATGGAGATACGTTCTTCTGCCGCCGCCTCCAGAATCAGCTGAAAATCTTTGTTCATCAGGCGCAAGGGAAACTGCGGACTGTAATCGTGGATCGCTGCGCCCACCAGCTTCCCCGCATGTGCTGGAGCGATCACAGCTGTCTTCGATAAGACGTCGAGCAACCGCTCGCGATCGAGACCAGCTTTCTCCCCAAGGACCACAGCCTCAGCGATCGCCTGCATGCCAACACCCAGCAGCGTGTTGACCACCAACTTCATTGCTGTTCCAGAGCCAGAACCGCCCAGAAGAAAGTATTGTTTTGCGACCGCCTGGAATATTGGCTCAGCAGCGCGGAACAGTTCTCGGTTGCCGCCTACCAGAAGCGTCAGGTCGCCTTTTTCGGCGGCAGGAGTGCTGCCCGAGATGGCGACATCCAGCGCCTCGATGCCACCTTTGGTGCCGAGCCTGTGGAGTTCGCGCGAGCTTTCTGGAGAGATCGTGCTCATCTCTAGCACGACCGTTCCCGATCGTGCCCCGGCAAAAACTCCCTCCGGCCCGGTATAGACGCTCCGAACTGCTTCATCATTGGTCAAGCAGGAGAGAAGTACATCGACAGTGCGTGACAGTTCGAGAGCATTCTTCGCAACGACACCGCCCTGTGCAGCGGCGGCCTCCGCCTTAGCCAGATCCTTGTCGTATACGGTGAGTTGGTATCCGTGATGAAGCAGGCGTCGTGCGATTCGGCTTCCCATGTTACCTAGGCCAATGAATCCGACCTGCACTTGATCTGCAGTCAGACTTTTCATAGGGGCACCCTTTTTGATCGCCTCTCGAATCCACCTGACAGGACTCGCTCCCATACCTGACGCCAATCCGTCAGACATTCGCCCTGGCACTTGAACTCCTTGCCACGGCCGCCCATTCTTCCGCCGCACTCCGGGCACACGCAATTCAGAATGCCGGATATCACATCTGCACTTGCCCCGACTGCGCCCCACCTCATGAACTGCATACGCACCTCCGAATAACAGCAAACAATCAACCGTCAGCCATCCGCGTTCAGGCACGGGTCAGGGCCGTGACTTCCCAGCACATTCCGGCCGTCATAGAAACTGAATCGCAACTCCTGAATGCATTTTCTGTTCCAAAATACGACGAGGAAGTTTTGGCGTTTAGATTCAAATGTGCGATGTTGGTCATGTTAAGGCGCAACGGAGCTGTGAGCCGAGGCATCAGAGCAACATATGGAAATGCACCAAGCGCAAAGGTCGTCTTCGCAGTCCCGCCTTTATAGACTCCCGTCCCGCTGCGAAGGCGGCCTTTGCTTGCTGCGTCTTTGAAACGAACGTGGTTTCCAGGTGTTGAAGTCCTTTTGTCGCCCGTCTCGATACACTGCCAAACCAAAGTCCAACCTGGCCCTCTGCGATTCTGCTTGTCTTTTGGGGCCGGTGACCATGAAGCCCGTCGAAATGCGGACACTGAGTCAACCGCGGGACGCTTTATCCGACTCTCAAAAGGCCACCTCTGACCACTCGACTAATTTCCGGCTGAAAATACACAGCTGGGCTAGCTGCCGGTCGATTGGAGAGTGGCGTGCGTCTTGCTGTCGTAACAGGAGGGAAAGACAACATGCAAACGCCAGAGGCATATATCGGAAGCGAACAGCGCCTCGACGTCCGCATCCCCGAAACGAGAGTTCAGGAAATGAGCGACGTTCTCTCGCGCTGCCTGCCTTCGTTTCACAGAAACGCCTGCCGATACCTGGGCAATGCTGCCGACGCGGAAGATGCTGTTCAGGATGCACTCCTGTCCGCTTACAAGCACTTGAACCAATTCAAGGGGGAGGCTCAGATGTCGACGTGGCTAACCTCCATTGTTACCAATTGTGCGCGGATGCAATTGCGCAGACGGCCACGCCAGACCCAAATGTCGCTGGAGGAGCTATTCGGAGAGAAGCAGGAACGTACCGTATCGGAAATTTTGGCGCACCCCGGACCAAGCCCAGAAGATGAGTGCCGCAGCGCCGAACTGCACGGTCACATCCAACGCTGCGTGGAACAGCTCTCGCCGTGCCTGCGCAAGGCATTTCAGTTGCGTGACGTGGATGGTCTGACCACGAGCGAAGCTGCGCACATTCTGGGAGTGCCAGACGGAACGTTGAAGGCTCAGCTCGCACGGGCACGCGCGAAACTCAGACGTCAAATGCGCCGGGCGCTCGATGCGAAGCGTCGTTCAACGCCGACCTGCGCAGCTTTGTCAGTTGTTGAAAGGAAGCAAAATAAGAACCAGGTTCCCAACGAATACGCCGCGCTATTGGTCTAAGGGGCTAAACGAGTGACGGACGGCGAACGAACTGCTGTCCTTAATTGACGAACTAGAAAGAAAGTCTATGTGGATTGTTCGACTCGCATTACGGCGGCCCTACACATTCGTGGTGATGTCGATCCTCATCCTGATCATGGGGGGGCTTGCGATCGTTCGCACTCCGACCGATATTTTTCCGACCATCGACATTCCCGTTGTCAGCATCATCTGGAGTTTCAACGGTCTCGTCCCTGAGGACATGAGCGACCGTATCGTTAGCATCACGGAGCGAACGCTTACCACCACCGTCGACAACATCGAACACGTCGAGTCGCAGTCGCTTAATGGAATCGCGGTTGTTAAAGTCTTCCTGCAGCCGACCGCAAACATTCAACGCGGTATTGCGCAGATTACAGCTGTTTCTCAAACCCAGCTCAGGCAACTTCCTGCGGGATCGACCCCGCCCCTCATACTGGCCTACAGCGCATCAAGTGTGCCTGTTCTCCAGTTGGCTCTGTCGGGACAGAATTTGTCGGAGCAAGAACTCAACGACTATGGCCTGAATTTCATTCGGACGCAGCTCATCACCGTGCCTGGGGCATCGGTACCTTATCCCTATGGCGGCAAACAACGTCAGGTGCAAGTCGATCTGAATACGACCGCGTTGCAGTCGAAGGGCTTGTCCGCGCTGGATGTAGTGAATGCGATCAGCGTGCAAAATCTGATCCTGCCCACGGGAACATCCAAGATCGGCTCCAAGGAATACGATGTTTCCATTCCCAACGCAGCCCCACAGACGATTGCGGACCTGAACCGAATCCCGATCAAGACGATTGGCGGCACTACCATCTACGTCAAAGATGTTGCTTGGGTGCGCGATGGCTTTCCGCCGCAGACCAACATCGTGCGAGTCAATGGGCAGCGCTCAGTATTGCTGACGATCCAAAAGGCGGGGGATGCGTCAACGCTTGACGTAATCTCCGGCATCAAGTCCCTTCTGCCGCAAATCAAGGCAACGGTTCCAGCCGCGCTTCAGATAACCCCTCTGGCTGATCAGTCGATCTTTGTTCGTGGCGCGATCAGCGGAGTGGTTAGGGAAACGCTGATTGCCGCCTGCCTGACGGCTTTCATGATTCTCACCTTTCTGGGCAGTTGGCGAAGCACCGTGATCATTGCGACCTCAATCCCGCTTGCAATCCTGACCTCCATTATTGCGCTCAGCGCGATCGGACAAACGATCAACATTATGACGCTCGGTGGACTTGCACTGGCGGTCGGCATTCTGGTGGACGACGCCACAGTCGAGGTCGAGAATATAAATCGCAACCGGGAAGCAGAACCAGACAAGGACATGGACGAAGTTGTTCTCGACAGTGCGTCACAAATCGCGACCCCTGCCTTTGTGTCCACGCTTTCCATCTGCATCGTCTTCGCTCCGATGTTCTTGCTGTCCGGTGTGGCGCGATACCTGTTCGTGCCGCTCGCTGAATCGGTGGTTTTTGCTATGTTGGCCTC
>Ga0070697_100000669_pt1 | contig 25774 bp, 26 predicted proteins | sample KBSK1501metaG_FD_65475 | JGI IMG/M metagenome (GOLD analysis project Ga0070697, IMG submission 65475) | Corn, switchgrass and miscanthus rhizosphere microbial communities from Kellogg Biological Station, Michigan, USA - KBS K1-50-1 metaG | ecosystem: Host-associated > Plants > Roots >...
TCGGCAAACCTGCGGCTCTGGTCGAGGCTGCGTTTGAAGACATCGATGTCCTGCAGGCTGATGACCCCGCCTTCAATCTTGTTGTCCCAGGTCTTGTACGGACGCACCCGCATCAAGTACCAGGTACCGTCCTTTTCCCGCACCTCAAGCTCGTGCAGCGTCGCGCTCTCGATGCTCTCGCGCACCAGCCTGTCGAGATCATCGATCTCAAGATTCGACCGGATCTCGCTGAGGCGCCTGCCGAGGTCCGCCGGGATCAGGTTCAGCAGCTTCTCCGCCGGAGGCGTGAAGCGTCGGATGCGCAGGTCGTTGCCAACCATCACCACCGGAATATTAACGTTGCCCAGCAGATTCAGCAGGTCATTGTTGGCCATGCTGAGTTCGATGTTGCGGTTCTGCAGTTCTTCGTTGAGCGTGGTCAATTCTTCGTTGCTCGACTGCAGTTCTTCTTTGGCGGTTTCCAGCTCTTCGTTGGTGCTCTGCAGCTCCTCATTGGCCGACAGAACTTCTTCGTTGGCCGACTTGAACTCCTCCGTGGTCATCTCGTGTTCTTCAATCAGCGCCTGCAACTGCTCGCGTAATTGAGCCACCTCCCGGTTTACTCGGTCGGTTTCGCGGGCAGCAGCCGTCTTCGTCTTGGCTGTCTTTTGCCCGCGCCGCTTGCCGCCCTTGCTGGTCCGGGTCAGCGCAGGCTCGTCGAAGACAACCACATAGAAGCGGTCATGGGAACCCTGACCGCGAACCGGTATCACTTCCAGATCAACTTCGCGGGCCCCGCCATCGGACCTGACGAAAACCCCTGGTTTGCGAACCGTATCGTTCTCTTGCTTTGCTTTAGCGATGGCCGCGCGCAAGTCCACCAGCAGCCCCTCGCGCGCCATCTTAGAGAGGCTGAACGTGGGATGTCCCGCCGCCGGCTCCAGGTACGGGCCCGTGCGCCCGCGGAATTGCACGATCTCCATTTCCTCATTCACCACTATGCTGGCCGGCACAAAGCGGTTCACCAGCACCCGCTCCACTTCTTTCTCGACGCTCAGGCCGGTCTGCACAGCTTTCGACGTCTTGGCCCCTTGCGCCCGGCGCGGGGCATAGTCGCTTCCCGTGAAGTAGGTGATCAAGCGAGTGGCAGTACGCTTCTTCTGATAGATCTTGTATTTCTTGTCGACGAGCGTGAAGTGATCGGCAAATGCGCCGAGATTTTCCGAGCCGCCCAGGAGGAGATATCCACCGGGGTTGAGCGCATAGTGCAACGTAGGCACTACGCGCTTCTGCAAAACCGGGCCGAGATAAATAAGAAGGTTGCGGCAACTGACCAGATCGAGGTTGGAGAAAGGCGGATCTTTGGCCAGGTTTTGCTTGGCAAAGATGCACATGTCGCGAATTGGTTTGTTGATCTGGTAACCGCCGTCAAGCCGCACAAAGAAACGCTTTAACCGTTCCGGAGAGACATCGGCGACGGCGGTTTCGGTGTAAAGGCCGTTGCGAGCCCGGTCGAGCGCGGTATCGCTCAGGTCGGTGGCGAAGATCTGAATTGCCTTGGTAGGCACCTCGGACACAGCAATATTGCGCGCCTTCTCCCACACGTACTCCAGCAGCGCGATAGCGATGGAGTAGACTTCTTCACCCGTGGAACATCCCGGGATCCAGATGCGGATGGGAGAAACGTCATTCTTGCGGTTTTGAAACAGCGCGGGGAAGACGTGTTCGCGTAGGGAATCGAACGCTCCCGGTTCGCGGAAGAAGCTGGTCACGTGAATCAGGATGTCTTTGTAGAGCTGATCCAGCTCAGTGGGATTGCCCCTGATGAATTCCAGGTAATCCTTCAACTTCTCCAGCCGATGCAGCACCATGCGCCGCTTCACCCGGCGCTGAAACGTGCTCTGCTTGTAATTGGCGAAGTCGACCCCGGTCGCTTCCCGCAGAAGAGTGAACAGCGTCTGCATGTCGCTTCCGGTTTCAATCTCAGGTGCTGGTTCTTGCCTTACGGCGGGGGCAATGTAGGGATGCCGGCCGATCCGAGCTAACTCCTTGGCGATACCCTCAGGCGGCCTGACCAGATCCACGCATCCCGCATGAATGGCACTGCGCGGCATGCTGCTGTACTTGGCAGTGTTCTCATCCTGCGCAAAGGTGATTCCCCCTTCCGCCTTGATGGCGGTGCAACCTTCGGTTCCATCCGACGCGGTTCCGGACAGGATCACGCCAATTGCCCGATTCCCACGTTCGTTCGCCAGGGTCCGAAAAAAATGATCGATAGGCATGTGCTGGCCGCGGGTGAGAGCGCGTGCTCCCAGCCGCAGCATTCCGTTTTCAATCACCATGTCGGTGTTGGGTGGCATCACGTAGACGTGATCCGGCTCCACAGGCACACCGTCTTTCACCTCCTGAACTGGGATCTTGCTGGTACGCGCCAACAGTTCGTGCAACATGCTGCCGTGTGTTGGATCAAGATGTTGCACCACCACGAAGGCCATGCCAGTTTTTTCTGGCAGGTTGCGCAACAGGTCCGAGCATGCCTCCAGCCCCCCAGCACTGGCTCCAATGCCCACTACCGGAAAGGTTACCGTCTGTGCTGCAGACTCAGCGGAAACATCGGATGCAGCCCTGGGACTCGGTTTGGTACTTTTTCGGGAAGAGGTCTTTTTCTTCATGGACGTATACTGCGCGAACATACCGGACCGTCGGAGATTAGGGTGTTGGGGAGTCTCCAGACACGACCGCGAAAGATGCTGTCCCGCGTTGGGAATACTAATCCGCTGAGATTTAAGGCGTCAATCAGCAGAGTAGCTCCCGGGTGCTTCAACTACTGTCTGGTATCGGACAATGCCCCGTAAACCGTTTATAGTGACGGCGGAAGCTTCAGAAAGGAAGCCGGATAGTTTGGGACATCCCGAGTCATTGTGCGCCGAACCGATAAAAAATCCCGTAGGAGCGGAGATATTGTTGTCGAGATTGTTAACGAACGGGCAGCGGATGGAGACGGAGAGGCTTCTCGAGCAGGAGAACGAGAGCCCAATGTGCCTGTCGTCTGCGTCCATGCAGGACGATCCGACTATGCTGCGCCTTGTCCTCTTTCGCGAAATCGCTTGTCCAGGAGCTGATTGATGCGCTTAGCCAGCTCAGACAGTTTTTCCGGGTCCTTTTCTTCAGCGGCGCGCCTGCAGAGTTCCTGCAACTCGGGGGAGAGATCATCGGGACCAGACATACGCCCTCCAATCTCACAAAACATTTCTCTTTGAAAGCAAATGCTACATCCGGGGAGGACGCATTTCAAGCAGTTCGGAAGAGGTTATGGCATTCCTGCTGCAACCGCAATGGTCTTGCGTCTCTAGGCCATCGGTTTGTCTTCTGCAGCCTGCGCCCAGCCTGCGGGTTTGAGGGCGACGTTCAGGCCGTACGCGGCCACACCCGCGGCAATCAGCATCATGCCGAAGGCAAACGAGCTCATTCCCAGCACCTGTTCGGTCTGGCTACGTGCGATCGAGAAGCCAAGCAGCAGCATGGGGCAGACACCGACGGCAATTGCTCCAAAAATCCCGCCCGGTACGCGGAATGGACGGGGTAAATCCGGCTCACGAATGCGGAGCACTGCCAACGCAATGAACTCCAGCGCCAGGCTGCAGCCGTAGAGCAGGATGTCGAGCGTGACTAATCTTTGAAAACCCAGGCCAAGGCACATCGCCCATCCAATGGCGCAGGCAATGATCGCCACCCACGGAGCCCGCGATCGCGGATGCAGCTTGCCGAAGACGCGCGGCAGCATGCCATCCTGTGCCATCGCCAGCGGCAGACGCGAGTAGCTCATCACCAGCGCATTGAACATGCCGAAGCCGCTGATCATCCCGCCCAGGGCGAGCCCGATCCGCAGCAGCGGACCACCGATCAGCCCGGCAATATCGGCCCAGAACCCCGTCTCCCACGAGCTGGCAGGCAGGCCGGTCATCCACATCGCGGCGACGGGGACCACATAGCTCAAGCCAACAATGACCACGGCCGCAAGCATGGCGCGGGGATAGGTCCGCTGCGGACGCTCCACCTCAGTCGCGATGGTCGAGGCGTTGTCCCAGCCCATGTAGTTCCACATGCAGATGAGAAGACCGCCCAGGATGTCGACAGTGGAGGTCGTCGGGGTGGTGGCCGCGTTGACCAGTGATCCGAATTTGAACGGCGCCAGCATCACGATCATCACAAAAGGCGCCGAGAGCGCAAAGAAAAGCCACAGGGAAGTCGTCGAGACTACGCGCACTCCGGCAATATTCAGCATCGCGCACACGATCACCACGGCGAGGCCGACCATCACACCGCGATGTTCCTGGGCAAACCACGGGAACAGCCGGTCGAGGTAGAGCACAAACAACGTGGGATAGATTGCCATGTCGAAAATCGACGCGACCAGCGAAAGCCAGGCTTCCTGGAATCCCCAGAAGTTTCCCATTGCGCGGCGGACCCAGGCGTAGTATCCGCCCTCATGGGGCAGAGCACTGGAGAGTTCGCCGATCATGAACGCTGTGGGCAGGCTCCAGAGAATCGGGGTCAGCAGCAGAATGAGGATCGCGCGACCGTAGCCCGCGCCATGCACGATATCCTCGGTACCATAGGTCCCCCCCGAAACCATAAAGAAGGTGGCAGCCACGAGCGGCCACAAGGTGAGGCGAACCGATTTTTTCCGGGGAACTACTTTGAAGGATTGCGGCTGGGTGGAAGGGACGCTAGGTGTTGCCAATTTCTATGGCTTCCTCCTCTGGGCGACTCACTCTCACTACCTCGTCTCCCTTGTTGTCGAGGCTCCCGGGTTAACTGCGATTCCCTGGGCATCCGGCGAAGTTGATTCGCAGAGGAAGAATACGGCAAAACCGAGTTGCTGTGGGAAAAATTTCAGGAATCTTGTGACCGCGGTGCGACCGAGCCGCACGGCTTTCTAGTCTGCCGAAAGACTTACTCACCCCGCTGAAACACACGCCCCTCTACACCATTGCTTTGTTATCGGGTATAAGTATCCGACGCGGTTATGTCCGTTTTCGAGGAGACGACAATGACAATGAAGAGAAGCCTGATTGTGTTTGTGTGTCTCGGTACAGCGCTATTATTGGCTCAGTCTGGAACGCCGCCACAGAACGCGTTTACTCCGGATCAGATCAAGTGGAGTGCGGCGCCTCCGAGTCTGTCCCCGGGCGCACAGTTAGCTGTGCTCGAGGGCGATCCCGGCGCCAGCAGCGGCGACTTTACGGTTAGACTCAAGACCCCCGACGGCTACAAGGTTGCGCCGCACTGGCACCCGAAGCGGGAAGAGGTGACGGTGATTTCCGGCACATTCAAGGTGGGCATGGGCGACAAATGGGACGATTCGAAGCTGATGAGTCTCCCCACTACGGCGTGGCTTCAGGAGAGACCGTAGTACAGATCCACGGAGTGTCGCCGTTCCAGATCAACTACGTCAATCCAGCGGACGATCCCAGCAAGAAGTAGATGGGACGCTCCAAAGGGAGAGACTGGCGCCTCCCCCGTCAGGATGATGCGTGTGAAAGCGAGGACGCGCGGGACGTAAGCCTTCTAGATGGGAGCAACGGGCGTCTCGCCCATCAGCATGATTCGTGTGAAAAACGAAGGACGGGCGGGGACACCCGTCCCTCCCGTCTAGACATTCTTCCAGAGATCGGCGCGCGGATCTTCCGGGTTCAACTTCGCCAACTCACGCAATAATTCCTTGGTCTTCTCATCGCGCGGACGCGGCACCGTTACTTTCACTTCCACAATCTCGTCGCCGCGGGCCCCGTCTTTGGTAGCAGAGGGCACGCCTTTCTCCCGCAGACGGAGTTTCTGCCCTGATTGCGTTCCCGGGGGGATCTTCAGCAAGGCGCGTCCATCGACGGTGGGAACCTCGACCTTCGATCCCAGCGCGGCTTCGGTAGCGGTCACCGGAACGGTGATGTGGATATCGTCTCCCTCACGATGGAAAATTGGATGATCGCCGGTGCGGATGATGACATACAAATCTCCCGGCGGGCCGCCTCCACGTCCGGCATTGCCCTTGCCCGGAATGCGAATCCGCTGGCCATCCCGAGTCCCCGGCTTGATGCGAACCTCAAGCGGCTCAGTGCGCTCAACTGTGCCTTCGCCATGGCAAGTGGGACACGTCGAAATATTCTTCCCCGTACCGCGACACCGTGGGCAGGGAACATTGAACTTCATCCGTCCGCCGGTTTGTGAGACCTGACCGGTGCCGTTGCACTCCGGGCATTTACCGGGCTGCTCGATATAGCCCTTGCCCCCGCAACTCGTACAAACATCGCGGCGCGTAATGTTGATCCGCATCACGCCGCCGCGCACTGCGGTCCAGAAGGGCACGTTGACCTGGTATTCAAGATCGGAGCCGGGCTCAGGCCCTTCTTCGGCCATACCACTGCCGCGTCCGGTGAACATGCTGGAGAAAATGTCGCGAAACCCGCCGCGTCCGCCCGATGCCGCTCGCCCATGCCCGCCTTGGGTGCCTTCAAACAAGTCGGAAAAATCGAATCCCTCAAAATCGAAGTGGACGTTTTGCCCGCCAGCGCCAGCTTGCCCACGGCCAGCAGCGCCACCGGGGAATCCGCCAAATCCGCCGGCTCCGGTGGCTCCGCCACGGGCGTAAGCTTCCGCAGCGGCGGGATCGATGTTGTCGCTATAGAACCCGATCTGGTCGTAAATCTTTCGCTTTTTGGGATCGCTGAGGACGTCGTTGGCTTCCGAGAGCGCCTTGAATTTTTCTTCCGCCGATTTATCTCCGGGATTGACGTCAGGATGGTATTTGCGGGCAAGCTTGCGGAACGCTTTTCGGATCTCGTCCTCGGACGCGTTCTTCTTTACGCCGAGAGTGCCGTAATAGTCTTTGGTTTGCGTGGCCATGGTTAGCAACTATCTCGGTGACCTGGACTTTAATATGTAAAGTCGGCCAGCGTTACAAATTCAGCCTCGCCCCATTCCTGTCATCCTGAGCGGAGCAGGACGGTTCGTTCGTCGAACCGTCCCGCGGAGTCGAAGGACCCCGCGAACGCCGGCAGCGGCAGAGCAGCTTCCGGGAATTCTCATCGGTTCTTAATCGACTCTCCTGGGAATGCCATCTGCGCTCCCCACTTCTCCGCCAAGTCTGCCCAGCGGGGGTTCACCGATTCGATCAGTGCAATCTTCTTTTCCCGCCTCCAGCCCTTTAACTGTTTTTCGCGCGCAATCGCCCTTTGGATACCATCAAAACTCTCGTAGTAAACCAGGCGATTGCAATGGTATTTGGTGGCAAATCCTTCAAATGCCCCACTTCTGTGCTCAACCATGCGTCGCGCGATGTTGTTCGTGATCCCGATGTACAGCGTGCCGCTCCGGCTGCTGACGATGTAGACCCAATACTTGTGGTCCATCGCTCGATCTCCAAATCAGCGCCTAACTAAACTAGTTCTGTCATCCTGAGCGAAGTTGGTGTTTGCGGAGCGAACGACAACGCAGTCGAAGAACCTCGAGGCGGCCAATTTCCGCACTGGCGCGTCAGGGAGTTCTCCCCGGGAGTCTGACTTGCAAGCGTTCCACCGTCGTGAGAATGCCTTTCCGTGTTCCTCGCGCCGCAGTCATCACCGGGGTCCTTCGACTCCGTGGCTGCTTCGCTTCGCGAACCAGCCACTGCGCTCTGGATGACAACCTTGAAAGAATGCACCAGCCACTCGGTCACAGCGCTGGGACCGCCGACAAAACCTCGAGTACATACGGCTTTGCACCTGCCTCAGAAGTGATGAACCCAATTCGTATCTGTTGTGATTGCAAAGAATCAAGCTCGATTCATCTGTTGAGAATTGGTCTCGTACGTTGACGGTGTCCAGTCTGCAGGATGTGTTCCCATCAGCTACGAACCTGGCAACCAAGGCGTTCAGGAACTTTGCTAGGTCCGCGGGCGTGCCATCCTGCCGCCACGGCCGGACAGCCTCTGCCAACTTACCGTCCTCAAAACTCACCCGTGCTTCGCAAGGCTCATCCTTTTTATTAACCTTGTCGCACACCTGCCAGCCTGAAGATGGCCCCGCCTGCCAGTGGTTTCTCAATTCATATTCAGATCTGAGAAGCTTTACTACTCTCTCTTCACTCATTCCGAGAGTGAGCGTGCTTGAACCCAATGCGATCGCATCAGATCCCCGTGGCGTCGACTTTGTCTGGGAATCGAGCTCGTCTTGGACCAAAAGTAACATTAACGCAAGAGTGAGGACCCTAATCATCACCGTCATTCTGTGCCCCTTCACCCTCATTCGCCGTAATCGTCAGCGGGCCAATAGGTGGGTTTCCCGTCCCGTTCGCCGACCTGAAGAATCTCACCTTGGCTGATAAGCCGATTAAAAACTATCGAGAAACATGGGCTGGTCGTGGTCCAAGAATGCCTGACATCCCTCCGACAGCCTTGGCTTTAAATTTCGTCGCGAGTCAAAGCGCGACCAGCATGTTCGACAACGGTCCTGACCTGCTCTGTCAGTGCTTTTGCTTCGGCCGTGTAGTAGTTCAGAAACGCAGTGGCGGCCATTTGCGCCATGCGCGGGTCGTTCGACTGCAAGGTGATGCGCGTGTGATAAGCCGGGGCCTTTTCCAACTGTTGGAAGGCCACGTAAATCGGATTGTCGGCCGCCGGCGCGCCACTCTGCGCATGCGCCGCCACGGGGCTGACGAGGAGCACAGCGGACATCCAGAGAAGCCAACGATTCCTCATTGCTGATTTCCTTTCGATGCTCCGAACTGAGGAGTGAATTGTACTCTCCTGCCTCAGCATGGCGGCTCAATGGCGAGTCGTGTGAGTCTCGCTCTCGTCCCGTAAAACGCGCTCGTATTTCACCGCATCCACGTACACCGGCGTGCGTTGAACGCCGCCGGGCGTGGGCGAGAACACGTACCAGCGGCGCTCGTCGTCCACGAAAGCCAGAAAATAGTGTTGACCATTCACTTCAAACTCCACTGTAAATCTTCCTTTCTAAGGACCCTTAATCCCAATGCGCGAAGGGGCGCCGAAGCGCCCCAGCTAAATAGCAGGCAGCCAAAAGCTGCCAGCAGATCCCTCGCTGACGCTCGGGATGATCGCAGCGGGGCTCGGACGCCCCGCTAAGCGCGATCACTTCTTGTCTTCCACGTCCACGTACTCGGCGTCGATGACGCCTTCGTCTTTCTTCGTACCGGCGCCGTTTGCGCCTGGCTCCGGTCCGGCGCCTGGCGTGGGGCCTGCGCCCGGCGCGCCTTGCGGCTGGGCAGCTTTGTACATCTGCTCGGCCAGCTTGTGCGACGCCTTGGTCAGGTTTTCGCGTGCCCGATCCATCTGTGCCTTGTCGTTCGATTCCAGCGCCTTCTTGGCATCCGCCAAAGCGTTTTCGACGTCGCCACGTTCCGAGCCGGAGATCTTATCGCCGTGCTCGCGCAGCATCTTCTCGATGTTGTAAACCATCGAGTCGAGCTGGTTACGGGCATCGATCTCGTCGCGCTTGGCTTTGTCTTCGGCCGAGTGTGCGTCGGCTTCCTTGGCCATGCGTTCGACTTCTTCTTTCGATAGACCGGAAGAGGACGTGATCGTGATCTTCTGGTCTTTCTGCGTGGCCGTGTCTTTTGCGGTCACGTTCAGAATGCCGTTGGCATCGATATCGAACGTCACCTCGATTTGCGGCACGCCGCGCGGAGCCGGCGGAATCCCCGTCAGGTGGAACTTGCCGAGCGTGCGGTTCTGCGCCGCCATCGGCCGCTCGCCCTGCAGCACGTGGACTTCAACCGAAGTCTGACTATCCGCCGCAGTCGAGAACGTTTCCGTCTTGCGGGTGGGAATCGTGGTGTTACGCGGGATCATCGGCGTGGCCACACCGCCCAGCGTTTCAATCGCCAGCGTAAGCGGAGTTACATCGAGCAGCAGCAGGTCCTTTACCTCGCCCTTGAGCACCCCGCCTTGAATGGCCGCACCAATGGCAACTACCTCGTCCGGGTTCACGCCCTTGTGAGGCTCTTTCCCGAACAGCTCCTTCACCAGCGCCTGAATGCGAGGCATGCGGGTTTGTCCGCCGACCAGCACCACTTCGTTGATCTTGCTGGCATCGACGCCTGCATCCTTCATGCACTGTTTGCATGGACCGACCGACTTCTGAATGATGTCTTCCACCATCGCTTCCAGCTTCGCCCGGGTCAGCTTTTTGACCAGGTGCTTCGGTCCGCTGGCATCGGCGGTAATGAAGGGCAGGTTGATCTCGGTCTCCATCGTGGTCGAGAGTTCGATCTTGGCGCGCTCGGCCGCGTCTCGCAGACGCTGCAGCGCCATCTCGTTGCCCTTGCCGCGCAGGTCGAGACCTTCATCCTTCTTGAACTCGTCGATCAGCCAATCGACCAGCCGTTGGTCAATATTGTCGCCGCCCAGGTGCGTGTCGCCATTTGTGGCCTTCACTTCAATCACGCCTTCTCCGACTTCGAGCACCGATATGTCGAACGTGCCGCCGCCAAAGTCGTAAACGGCAATCGTCTCGTCCTTGCCTTTGTCGAGTCCGTAGGCGAGTGCCGCCGCCGTGGGCTCGTTGATGATGCGCTTTACGTCGAGTCCGGCGATCTTGCCGGCGTCTTTGGTGGCTTGCCGCTGGGCGTCGTTGAAGTATGCCGGAACGGTGATGACCGCCTCCGTGACCTTCTCGCCCAGATAATCCTCCGCCGCCTTCTTCAGCTTCTGCAGGATCATGGCGGAAATCTCAGGTGGCGTGTACCGCTTGCCCTGGGCGATGATGGCGACGTTATCGCCGTCGCGCTCTACCTTGTAGGGCACCATCTTCATTTCTTCACTGACTTCGTCATAGCGCCGGCCCATGAAGCGCTTAATCGAGTAAACCGTATTTTCCGGATTGGTGATGGCCTGACGTTTGGCGACTTGTCCAACCAGACGCTCACCGGTCTTGGTAAAACCAACAACTGAAGGCGTTGTCCGGCCACCTTCCTCGTTGGGGATAACTTTGGGCTCGCCGCCTTCCATGACGGCCACCACGGAATTCGTGGTCCCCAGGTCAATTCCAATAATCTTTGCCATATTGGCTCCTCCTAAATCCATAAGTGCTTTGCAATCAATGCGATTATAGTTGCACTCGATGATATGCTAAGACTTGAGTGACTTGCTGTCAAGGTTTTAGATGCGGGAAGCAGCAGCTGGGATGCGGGCCAGGCTGCGGCTCGCTCAAGTGCCGAAGCGGCACCTTCTGGAGGATAAATTCACGGCGTGAACAACGGAGTTGAACTGTAGATTTGGACCTTACGCCGGGCGGGCGCCCCACCCTACGCGGTTTTTCGAAGGGTGGGGAGCCATTTCAGCCGGCTCACTGTCTACGACTGGTGCGGATCACAATCACGATAATGATTATGACCGTGCACCCAATGATGATGACGATCACCCAAATGTCGATCGTCAGCAAGAAAGCTGCACTCATCCATCCTGAAACGCGTCGCACTAACGCATCCAATGCCCCACCTAACGTGAGAAGTGTGGCAAGGATCAGATTGCTTGACATGGTTCTCTCCTTCTCAAGAGACGTCATCCTCGACGTCCGTTGTTCCGAACACCTCACAGCTGGTTCTGATTTCTGAGTGATGCTCCCATGAAACGAGGCAGGTATAGGGCCGCCAGCCCTTCAAGGGAGGTGAGCCGCCGGCTTAACCTGCTTCCGCTTGAATGTTAGTGCAGAGGAACTGAATATCGTTTCATGCACTCCTACCCTACCTGGCATCCCAACAGTAAACCTGCCTGGAATCACAGGGGGCCTACTCCACTGCTACTCTGCTGCTGTGAAGCGAATCCCCTCGCTCGATGGGGTGCGGGCGATCTCGATTGCGTTAGTCGTGCTTGGGCACATGGCGAAGAGTGCTCATGCGCCTAGGATTTTCTGGGACACCTACGCCGCGCTGGGCGTGCGTATCTTCTTTGTCATTTCGGGCTATCTGATAACCACACTGCTCATCAGCGAACAGGAGCGGACTGCCACAATTCATTTGCGGGAATTCTATGTGCGCAGGGCGTATCGGATTTTGCCGGCGGCGCTGGTGTTCATGCTGTTTGCATTCACGCTGTACCGCGAGCAAATGCGCTGGTACAACGTGGGTGCGGCATTTCTTTATCTGGCCAATTATGATTTGGCGCGGCCCTGGATCCTGGGACATTTGTGGTCGCTAAGCATTGAAGAACAGTTCTACCTGCTCTGGCCCAGCGTGCTGAAGCGATGGTACAAGCACCGCACTGCGATCCTTCTCGCCGTGCTCGCGGTGGCGCCGTTGTGCCGGATTGTCTTCTACTACTTCAAGGTACGGGGAGGAGGAGGTGGCTTCTTCCCCAGCGTGGCTGACAATCTCGCCATAGGTTGCTTGCTGGCTGTGCTGGCTCCGCGGTTGCCCACGATCAATCGCAAGCTGGCTCTGGCCATGACTGCCACGGTCGTCTTTATTCCTCTTTTTGCGGCCAACACCGTACCACGAACTTTCCTGCTGACCTTTGTTCTCGACCCGCTTCTGCTGGTCTCAATTGCTGGGATGTTATGGCATGCAGTGCAGTCGCCATACCGATTTCTGAACTGCAAGCCGGTGGTCTGGCTCGGTCGAATCAGCTACAGCCTGTATCTCTGGCAGCAGCCATTTTGCTCTGACCCGCGCCTACGAACCGGCTGGCTGGTTCTGGTGGCGTTGGGAGCGGCATGCCTCTCGTACTACTCCGTAGAGCAGCCAATGCTGAGGCTACGCGAGAAACGTAAAGGCAAAGGTAGAACGTCGATTCCGGATACCTCAAACGTCAGCATCGCTGACATCGAAGCGCAGGCTGCGCCCGTAGGTGCTGCCGGCGATTGAGGCCGTGAATATATTGCGGTCGCCCAGCGCGCATCCTTGACCGGATCAGCGCTTTATAGCTGCAATACGCGACTAGAGATGTGGATGCGGAACCATGCGCCTGCCCTTGAATGCGAACGCAGCCGCCGCTAGCCGCGGAGCGGCGACAAGAATAAAGCCCACGGCGTTCAAGCCGTGGGTAGACATGGAACAACACCGGAGCCCGTAGGGGCGGCAGAGCAGTTGTAGAAGCTTCACGCCTTCGCCGCATTCCCAGACAGAACTTCATCAATTCTCCGCAACTCATCATCCGAAAACTTCAGATTCTTGAGCGCGGCCAAGTTCTGCTCCAGTTGCTCCACGCTGCTGGCGCCAATGAGGGCGCTGGTTACCCGCCCATCCCGCAGCACCCACGCGATCGCCATCTCCGCCAGGCTCTGGCCGCGCTGCTTGGCGATTTCATTCAGGGACCGGATGGTGGCCAGCTTGCGAGAATCGATATCGGCTGCTTTTAGGAAGAGGTTGCGCGACGCCCGCGAGTCCGGAGGCACTCCCTGCAGATAACGATCCGAGAGCAAACCTTGCGCCAGCGGACTAAAGGCGATGCATCCCACGCCTTCTTTCCCCAGTACGTCCAGCAGGCCGCGCTCGGGTTCGCGCACAAACATGGAATACTTGGGCTGATGAATCAGGCACGGCGTACCGAGATCACGCAGAATCTTCACCGCCTCGGTGGTCTGCTTGGCATCGTAAGCTGAAATTCCGGCATACAACGCGCGCCCCGACCGCACTGCGGTATCGAGCGCGCTCATGCTTTCCTCAAGTGGAGTCTCTGGATCGGGCCGGTGATGATAGAAGATGTCGACATACGGCAGCCCCATGCGTTTGAGACTCTGGTCGAGACTTGCCAGCAGATACTTGCGGGAACCATAATCGCCGTAAGGACCGGGCCACATATCCCATCCGGCCTTGGTGCTGATGATGAGCTCGTCGCGATATGGCTCGAAATCTTTCTTCAGGATGCACCCGAAATTTTCCTCCGCCGAGCCATACGGCGGCCCGTAATTGTTGGCCAGGTCGAAGTGCGTGATGCCCAGGTCGAACGCTCGCCGCAACATGGCGCGGCCGTTCTCAAAGCGATCCACGCCGCCGAAGTTGTGCCACAGTCCAAGAGAAACTGCGGGCAGCATCACGCCACTGCGGCCCGACCGGCGATAGAGCATAGAGTCATAACGCTGCGGATTGGGAAGATACAAGTGCACGCCTCCGATACATGGCGCTTGATTTTAGCTGATCGATACCAACTCAATCGTACTTCTCGTACTTGATCCACTTCCGGTCCCAGCCCATGTTCTTCAAGAGATCACGATTGGCCTTGATCATCTTATCGAGGCCGCAGATGTAGGTGTGCATATCGGTGCGCCCCAGGGCGATGTTGGTGACGTGTTCCTGCACGTAGCCACGCAGCCCCTTCCACTCCGGACCACCACGGCTGAGCGTCGGGAGATACTGGAAGTTGGGGTGCTCCGCGGCCAGCTGCAGAAATTCCTGATGATAGTAAATGTCGCTTTCGTAACGGCTGCCGAAGATCAGCCACAGAATGCGATCCTGATGCCGTGAGGGATCGGCCAACAGCCAGTGCAGCATGGAGCGGAATGGCGCGATACCCGTGCCAGTGGCGATGAAAATCGTATTCCGCATCGGGGGGCGCAGGATGAAATCCCCAAACGGTCCTTGCGCCGCGATCTCCTGTCCCTCTTTCATGTCGCAGAGAAAATTGGACATGAATCCGTCTTGTACCCGATTCAGACAGAGCGCGAATCGATTGCCGTCGTCCGGCGGCGACGCGATGGAGTAGGCACGAGTAATCTCCTCGCCATCCGGTTTGCTGGTTTTAAAAGAAAGCCATTGTCCGGCCACGAAGCCGAAACGCGGCACGCCTTCCAGTTCGAATTCGAGATGCTTGGTCTGCTCCGACATCAATGTGGATCGAAGCAGGCGCGTCGTGTAGTTCTGGAAAGGGGACATTCTCACTTGTAGATGATAGAACGTCCGCCGCGGACGTTGCCGGATTTTAGAATTGCCGAATTGTGTCCGCAGATCAGGATGCAATTCTTCCATTCGAAAATTCGGCAATCCGGAATTATCTAGCACCTCACTTCCGCACCAATGTGAGGTTTAACTCGGATCATGTACGATTTGCCCATGCGCTTATGGCTCATTCGTCACGCCACGCTGGTTATCGAGTATGGCGGGCACAAACTGCTGCTCGATCCCATGCTTGATCCGGTGGGCGCCCGCGGTCCAATCCAGAACTCTCCTAATCCGCGCAACAATCCGTTGGTCGCGCTGCCTGTGCCCGCGGAAGAGCTGGCAAGGGATATCGATGCCGTGCTGGTAACTCATACCCACAGTGATCATTGGGACGCCACTGCAGAGAACAAGCTTTCGCGCGAGATGCCACTCTTGTGCCAGCCGGAAGACGAGCAGAAATTTCGTTCGTTGGAGTTTAATCACGCGCGGCCCATAAGCAAGTCAGCAACTGTGAGGGGGACGCAAATCTCTCGTACCGGAGGACAGCACGGGACCGGTGACATCGCCAAAATGCTAGCCCCGGTTTCCGGATTTGTGCTGCAAGCCACCGGAGAACCCACGCTCTACATCGCCGGCGATACGGTCTGGTGTCCCGAAGTCGAAGATGCGCTCGGCAGATATCATCCCGACGTGATCGTGGTGAATGCGGGCGGCGCGCGATTCCTGGAAGGCGACCCCATCACTATGACTGCCGAGGATGTAATTCGCGTGTGCCAGAGCTCTCCACAATCGCAGGTAATAGCCGTCCACATGGAAGCCATCAATCATTGCCTGATCACGCGAGCTGACCTGAGGTTTCAGCTCGAAGCGGCGCGCGTCAGCCAGCAGGTTGCGATTCCGGAGGATGGCGATTGGGTAGAGCTGCGAAGCTGAAATCCACCTCGGAAGCCCGCTTTCAGCTGTCAGCTCCCAGCGTAGACGATATTTGCTTCTAACACCTCGTAGCTAGCCCTGAGAGCTGAAAGCTGAAGGCTGAGAACTGACAACCGACAACTGAGAACTGACAACTGAGAACTAATGGCTTATCGCAACTGCTAAAATATTCTCTGATCATGTTTGAGAATCTTTCCGAAAAGCTGCAGCGAGCGTTTAAGACCCTTCGCGGCCAGGCTGTCCTGAATGAAGAGAATATGCAGGAGGCCCTCCGCGAGATCCGGCTCGCGCTGCTGGAAGCCGACGTCAACTTCAAAGTCGTAAAGCAATTGATCGATCACATCCAGGCCAAAGCTGTTGGCCAGGAGGTGATGACTGCTCTTTCGCCCGCCGAGCAGGTCATCAAGATTGTGCGGGATGAGTTGGTCGAAACTCTCGGCCGCGATACAGCCAAGCTAAAGTTCGCTTCGCAGCCGCCAACCGTCGTGCTCATGGCCGGTCTGCAAGGTTCCGGCAAGACGACCACCTCTGGCAAGCTGGCGAACTGGCTGAAAAATGGCGGACACCGTCCCCTGCTTGTTTCCGTGGACGTTTATCGTCCTGCCGCTCGCGAGCAACTGAGAGTGGTGGCGCAGGCGATCAAGGCCAACATCTACGAAGGTGAAATAACTGAAGCCGGCACCGCGAGTGTGGAACGCCTGGCCAAGGAAGCGCGGCGCGAAGCCATCAACTCCGGGTGCGATGTACTGATCATCGACACAGCCGGTCGCCTGCACATCGACGATCAGTTGATGGATGAGATGCAGTCGCTCAAGCGGCTGATGAATCCGCAGGAAATTCTCTTCGTTGCCGACTCCATGACTGGACAGGACGCTGTCCGCTCCGCCGACGAGTTCCACAAAAAGCTGACCTTGACCGGCGTGGTGCTGACCAAGATGGACGGCGATGCACGCGGCGGCGCGGCGCTCTCCATTCGCCAAGTTACCGGCCAGCCCATCAAGTTCATCGGCGTGGGCGAAAAATATGATGCGCTTGAGCCCTTCCATCCCGATCGCATCGTGTCGCGAATTCTCGGGATGGGCGACATCCTCTCGCTGATCGAGCGCGCCGAGCAGCAGATCGACAAGAAAAAGGCCGAAGACATGGCGGCTCGCGCCATCACTGGCTCCGGCTTCTCGCTGGAAGACTTCCGCGACCAACTGCAGCACGTCAAGAAAATGGGATCGCTGCAGAGCCTGATGGGAATGCTGCCCCGAATCGGTCCCTTCGCTGGACTGCAGAAGCAAGCCGACAAAGTTGACGACAAACAACTGAACCGTGTGGAAGCCATCATCAACTCGATGACCCGGCACGAGCGGATGCATCACGAGGTAATCAATGGCAGCCGCCGCAAGCGGATCGCCCGTGGCTCGGGGACTACGGTCCAGGAAGTGAACAACCTGCTGCGTCAGTATGCCCAGATGCGAAAGATGTTCAAAGACATGAGCAAGCCCAGCTTCGCCCGGAAAATGGCAGGAATGAAGTTTCCGGGAATGTAGCCGTGGCGAGCTGCACCGGTAGTGGGCTGTCTCGAATTTCCGGTTATCCCACAACGGAAACCGCAATGCATGCTAAAATGCTGCGCCTGTCGTGAGGAGGAAGTATGGGCAAGTCTCTGTTCGGTCTGCTGATTATCGTCTCTTCATGTATTGGAGCCACAGCGCAAAGCGCCACAATAGTGGCCCAAGTTTCTCTCACCAATCAGACCCTTGGAATCCCCAGAACAACTTTGGTGACGCCTTCAGCTGATGCTCTATATCGTGTTACTGCCTATTTTGATTTAGCAAATGGGGACGCTTTATACACACGGTGGTGTCTGGGGTTCTTTTATGCAGATGACGTAGCTCGAAGAGGAGGAGACTTCCTGGAAATAACGGCTCCCGGCGACTATCTCGCGACAGCGGCTTCAACTACTTTCGCCGCGCAAGTGCGAGCTGGGATGCCGCTCACGTACACAACGGGCGTATGTAATGGAGGGAATAAAAAAGACCCCTACAATCTATACATCACCGTCGAGCAGCTACAGTAATCGAGCCCACAACTGGCTGCACAACCCGCCTTGCCAATCCCGCTAAATTCTGCAAAAATAATGGTTTGTCTTATCCCTCCAGAAGGAATTAGGAAAGGAACCAAGTTCAGTGCTGATGATTCGCCTGGCGCGCATGGGTGCGCGCAAACAACCGCAGTATCGCGTGATCGTGATCGAAAAGGAGCGGGCGCGCAACGGCCGCGCGCTGGAGGTGGTCGGGACCTACAATCCGCGGACCAACCCGGCCAGTGTGGAACTGAAGCGTGAGCGCATAGATTACTGGGTGTCGAAGGGCGCCCAGATGTCAGACCGTGTGAGCAAGATCGTGTCTAAACCGGCTCCGGCCAGCGCCGAGTCGGTGGCCTGATTCCGGCAATGGATGGCAGTAATCGGCCCCACCTCTCCGTCGAGGAGTCCCGCATGAGCGAGCCGAGTGGGGACATGCAGGCATTAGTCGCGCAGATCGCGAAAGCCCTGGTGGACGATCCGGAAAATGTGTCGGTCAACCAGGTGGAAGGCGAGCAGACCACCGTGTTGGAGCTGAAGGTGGCGCTGGCGGATCTGGGCAAGGTGATCGGCAAGCAAGGCCGTACGGCACGCGCCATGCGTACACTGCTGAGCGCCGCAGGCATGAAGCTGCACAAGCGCTTCACGCTGGAGATTCTAGAATAGGCAGATCTGAAGCAGGAGATCTGGAGCAGGGAGAGTCGGTCATTACCGACGAGTTCATCACCCTCGCCCGCATCCTCAAAACCCAGGGGCGCCGCGGAGAAGTTGCTGTCGAAGTGCACAGCACGCGGCCGGACCGCTTCGTCGAAGGCATGCGGCTGTTTGTGCTATCGGGAGATAACACCCGGCGTGAACTGAAAGTCGAAGAACTGTGGCCGCACAAGGGCCTGCTGGTTCTGAAGTTCACGGGGGTGGATTCGATCTCCGAGGCGGAAACGCTGGTAGGGAGCGAATTACAGGTTCCGCGCGATGAACGCGCGCAGCTGGAGGCGGGCTGGACATACGTAAGCGACCTCGTGGGATGTGCGGTATTCGAGGGCGATCGCGAAATCGGCACGATCCATGATGTACGGTTTGGCGCGGGTGAAGCGCCGCTGCTGGTGGTGAAGGGCGACAAGGAATATGAGATCCCATTTGCCGATGCGTATCTGAAGGCAGCGGACCTCGAACGCAAGCAGATTCGGATGCAGTTGCCGGAAGGCATGCTTGAGGTGAATGCTCCGTTGACAGATGAGGAGAAGAAAAGTACCCACTAGCTGGCAGTACCCAGGAACGGCCAACCGAGAACTGAGAGCTGAGAACTGGCAACTGAGAACTGAGAACTGGTTCGGATGCGGTTCGACATTGTCACCATCTTTCCCGACTTCTTTCGCGGCCCGTTGGATTTCGGCATCGTACGGCGCGCGCGCGAAGCGGGTCTGATTGCGATTGAGGTTCACGATCTGCGGGCGTTTGCGCATGATCGTCATCACACTGTGGATGACCGTCCTTTCGGCGGCGGCGAAGGCATGGTCCTGAAGCCGGAACCGGTTTTTGAGTGTTTGGAAGCTCTGCACATACCGTCGTGGGAAGAACGTATCGCCGGGGGAGCGCAGCAGAGTGTTATTCTGCTGTCGGCACAGGGCAAGAAGTTTGACCAGGCAACGGCGCAGGAATTGTCTGCCCTGGAGCGGATCGTCCTGGTCAGCGGCCGCTACGAGGGCGTGGATGAGCGGGTCGGCGAATTTCTGGCGGACCGCGAGCTTTCGATTGGCGACTATGTTTTGAGCGGCGGCGAGCTCGGCGCGGCGGTGATCGTGGATGCGGTCACTAGGCTTATCCCCGGAGCCGTGGGCAACGAAGCTTCGGCCCGGCAAGAGTCGTTTAGCGCGGTGGAAGCGCAGGCTGAGGAAGGCCCGAACTCTACTTGCGGGTCGCGTGGATTGCTCGATTATCCGCATTACACGCGTCCGGCGGAGTTTCGCGGAATGGCGGTTCCCGAGGTGCTCGTTTCCGGGAACCACGAAGAGATTCGCCGCTGGCGGCGTCGAACGGCGCTCGAAAAGACATTGCGTAACCGGCCCGATCTGCTGGACCGGATCGCGCTGAGTGATGAAGATCAGGAATTGCTGGCGCAGATCAAACGCAAAGGCAAAGAAATTGAGATTTGAGAGAAAAGGACGAGATCATGACGAACCTCATCATCGATAGATTACTAGCCAAGAGCAAGCGCACCGACTTGCCGAATTTCGCTCCCGGGGACAGCATCCGGGTGCACGTCAAGATCAAAGAAGGCGAAAAGGAGCGTCTGCAGGCGTTCGAAGGCGTGGTGATTTCACGCACGCGCGGCCCGCAGGCCAGCTTCACCGTGCGCAAGATGAGCTTTGGCCATGGCGTGGAGCGAATTTTCCCGCTGAACTCGCGCGTGCTCGACAAGATTGAAGTAGTGCGTTCTGCGAAGGTGCGTCGCGCCAAGCTGTATTATCTGCGCGGCCTTCGCGGCAAAGCTGCCCGCTTGCGCGACGTCGAGTAAAGAAGATTATGAGCGTGTCCCACACTTTTCGCGCAGTTAGCGACGGCGTGGCGCGATGGGAGGCACAGGCGTCCTCGCCTGTGCAAGACTATCTTGGCTTTCGATTATTTGTTTCTGAAGTCCTGCTGCGAAGCTCAGTTTCTGCTGTCTAGGCCCTAACCACTTCCTCGAAATTCCATGCGTCCAGCTCACGCGTGTGTTCCGCCAATTGGCGAAGCAGCAGGTGAAGCAGAGGACGGTCTCCCTGCCGAATCTGGCGAAACTCGATTCCGGAGCCAAGATTGTGCGCTGTGAAACGCACTTGCCCCTGAATCGTAAGCTCGCAGTCCAATACCGGTAAATTCAGGTGCACCTCGCTGCCGGGCAGCACGGGTTTCGGAACGTCCAACAAGCAGCCGCGTTCCGAAAGGTTCCTGATATCGGCCCGCATAGGTGTGCAGCCACGATTTTTGAAAACATCAGCGATGCCGGCAGCGGCATACCGCGGCGCTCTGCGCCGGTTCGCTCCGGCCATAGGCGAAAGCCTCGATGTGAACTTAAAACTCCGCTGCGTGATCGGGTTATAGATCTCTTCCATTTCCTGCAATTCAGCCAGCCATGGGACTTTGTCTTCCTCGATGCACTCGATTCCAAACTGGCCACGCAATTCGGACTCGGGATTTCCGATCCACGACACGCGAAACAGAGCCTTGTTGCGTCCGCGTTCCACGGTGACGATTTCACCGACTTCTCTCACGTTGCGCAGGCCGGCAACCCGCGCGCCTTGCATATCGATGTCATAAGTGCAGGCCAATTCCTGTGCGCTGCGCACCGCACCATCCCAATAACTCACGCGAATCGGGATAGCCACATGGACACGTTTTTCCTGGTTCGCTAAAGATTTCGGCATATCACCTTTTCATGCTAAGGAGGTTCTACTCGCCCCGCGTACTAACAACGTACATGGCGCCTGGGGCGGGCACAATCGACCGTTGGTAACAATCTCTTGATTACTGATGAGGGGGATGAGAATACCGCGTCACGTCAGCTACTAAAGCCGTAAGGAGTATGCACCATCTTTGGTGCGACTCAAGGCCATTTCAAATCAGCCGAACTCAAGTCTTCGTTGTAACAGTGCGGTGTTTCCGCTTGCGCTTGGTGCGCTTCTCGGCGAAGATGCTTGCATCCTCCTGCTTCCGTGTCTGTGAAGGCAAAATCCGCATCAGGCAAGCCGCTTTCCGCCTCCGCTGCCAAGCTGCGTCTTCTGAAGAAGCTGCGCTGCACGTTGAAATATGAGAAGAAGGCATGGCAGTCGGGCGCGCGCCTGGTGGCAGGCGTGGACGAAGTCGGTCGCGGCTCGCTGTTCGGGCCGGTGGTGGCAGGCGCAGTGATCCTGGATCCCGCCTATAGAATTCGCGGCTTGCGCGATTCCAAGCTGCTGCTGGCGGATCGTCGCGAAGCCCTCGCCGAGCGCATCCGGGAACATGCTATTGCCTGGGCGATCGCGGCGGTAGACTCGGCGCGCATTGACCAGATCAACATCTATCATGCTTCGCGGCTTGCGATGCGGGAAGCGGTGCTTCAACTCCAACCCTGTTCCGATCACCTGCTCATCGATGCTATGAAGATCGATTGCGCACTTCCGCAATTTCCCATCATCCATGGAGACGCGCTCTCCGCATCGATTGCGGCCGCTTCGATTCTCGCAAAGGTGGAGCGTGACCGCATGGTCAGGCAGTGGGACCCGGTGTTCCCCGCATACGGGCTCGCTTCCAACAAGGGTTACAGTACGCCGCGGCATCTTACCGCACTACGCGAGCATGGACCCTCGCCTTTGCATCGGCTGTCGTTTGCTCCGGTGTGGAATGCTCCTGTGCCTCAGGAGATGCTGGCATTCATGCTGGAAGAGACAGACGAGGCATCCCATCCGGATGAAGAACTGGCGTTGCTGGGAGCGGAAGAAGCGGTGTAGGCGGTGCCAAGTTTTCTGTTCGCTGTTCTCAGTTCTCATACTTGAATCAGGTGACTTCCGGTCCAGTCACACAACTCCGCTTTCTACGGTCATCGTCCGTTACAATCGTCCTCCATTACAATCGCCTTAAGTCTTAGGGCTGATAGCTGATAGCTGAAAGCTGACAACTGAGAACTGAGAACTGAGAACTGAGAACTAAGAACTGAGAACTGCTTCATGCGCATGATGGTGATTACCGCCCACCCGGATGACGAAGCTGGAGGCTTTGGCGGTTCCCTTCGCTTATACCGCGACCGCGGAGTGGAGACTTGCGTCGTCTGTCTGACGCCGGGGCAGGCGGCCACGTACCGGGGAGGCGCGCCAACCGATCAGCAACTCGCCGCTCTACGTCGGAAAGAGTTCGCGGCTGCGTGCCAAATCCTGGGAGTCTCGCGGGGGATAGTGCTGGACTATCCAGACGGCAAACTTCACCGCCAGGATTTGTACCGGGTGGTTTGCGACCTCACACGGCAAATACGAGAATTTCGGCCGCACATTCTGCTGACGTTTGGACCGGAAGGATCGGTCACCGGCCACACCGATCATTCCATGGCGTCGATTTTTGCCAGCCTGGCGTTTCACTGGGCCGGTCGCAACAACCGCTATCCGGATCAATTGACCAACGGAATCACGCCTCACCGCGCGCAAAAGCTTTATTACACTACCGCCGACTTCGCTCTACCTGATCGCCAGCCGGTCACGCTTCCGCCTGCGACCGCGATCATCGAGATTGGCAATTATCAGGAGACGAAAATTGCAGCGTTCAAGGCCCACACCAGCCAAGCGCCGCTCTGGCCGCTGTTCGAAAATCACGTGCGGCAGCGTGGGCGCAACGAAATGTTCCATCTCGCAGCCTGGGTGAAGGCCGGACCGATTGTGCAGGAGACGGATCTGTTTGCGGGGGTTGAGGAAGAACAATAGGGAGCCCAGTCGCGCCTCTAGAGTTTAAGACTGTAGCCACGAAGCGGCGCAAGGACAAAAACACGGTAACCCCGTAGCCGCGAAGCGGCGCAAGAATAAAGCCCACGGCGTCCTGCCGTGGGTCGAAGTGCGACACAATCAAGGCCCAGAGGGGCGACAGAATCGGCCTTATCGCGGCTTGATAATGTCAGACAACATGTCGGGCTTCGATTCATCCCTCACCAGGTGAGGATATTTTTCGCCGCCGTGGTAATCAATCTTGAAAGTCTTGTAATACTCGGTGTTCTCGACCAGCAACTCAAGCGGTTGCCGGCTGTTCTTCCCGGCGCGCAACATGTCGCGCAGTACGTCGCCTGAGAACGCACGCCCGTTCACCGCGACCAGTTTCATTCCCGGCCCAATTCCCGCGGCTGCGGCCGGCATTCCTTCCACCGTATCGATGATCACGCCGTCATCATTCAGAGTAAGACCGAGCGAGTACTTGGCGTTGACCTCTTTGCTGTCTTCCTCGCGCCAGCGCAACATCTGCGAGCGGTTTTCGTCATAGACAACTTTCCATCCACTGTTCTCGATGCCGCCCAGCGGAGCGCCCGGCCCGTGGTTCTGCAGCCGCTCGGTGAGGAATCCGCGCCAATCGTAGGCCACGACCTGATTGAGGGCATTCACCACGTCATCAAAGGTATAGGTCTTTACCATTGGCGGGGTGCTGGGTGCGCCGTGAAACACATGGCAGAAGTCATCCAGAGTTTTCTTTCCCTGGCTTTGCTGGCGAATGATGGAGTCGACCCATAGCCAGTTCAGCACGTCTTCGTCGTAGAAATCGACGCCACGGCGCCACGAATACCATTGTGGCGGAGCGAAATAGAGTTGCGCTGCGGTGTCGGCGGTATCTTGCAGATTTCGCCAGCCTCGGCCGGGAAGATGGTCGAGCGAAGCTGCGAGCAGCGCCAGCGACTCGCGGTACTGATCAGCATTCCACAGGCCGCTGCGCGCGGTCAGAAGCTCACCCAGATAAGAGGTCAGGCCTTCGTAGACCCAGAGCAGATCATCCTGCATAGGCTGCTGGTAATCGGGCGTAGTCAGGTCGGCAGGGCGGCGATACTTTCCGTTCCAGGAATGTACATACTCGTGCGGCAGCAGACCTGCCTCTAAGATTCGAGCCTTCTCGTCGACGAGCCCCCGTTCGCCCACGCGGCTATCGTCTGACTCGTGATGCTCCAGGCCGAAATGCGCCACGTGATCGCTTAAACTGTAAAGGAAGTGATAATCGTGATAGTGCTGCGCGCCGAACAGGCGCCCGGCCTGCGTGACCAGATTCTTATACTGCTCCCAAACTCCTGCAGGAGCGTCCAGCGCACCAGCGCTGTCGGCAGCGATGTCCATTTCCACTGGCGGCGTTTGTCCGGGATTCAGCGGCACCACTCTTAAGAACTCGCCACTGATCACCGGGGAATCCACCAACATCGTCAGGGATACCGGTGCAAACTGTATGTCTTGTCCGCTGGAAGATGCTATTTGCAGCGACGTTCCGTATTTCCATCCCGCCGGCAAACGAAGACTGGCAGTGTAGGTGAGATCGTCAGTGGTCCAGCCTTTGGGATACAGAAGCACCTGATTCCAACTGATCACCGTCATCGCAGCCGTCGCGGAAGAACCCGCGGAGAATCCGCCTGCGAATGTGGCGGGCGAGAGAAAGTCGAGCCACGCCTCGATTTCGTTGACGCCGGCGGGAACCTGCACGTTCAGCGCCCAGCCATCGAGCGTGTCACGACGCCACTGCAGGATCTTGCCGTTGCCCGTGAATTTCAGACCCGCAAGATCGACCACTGGACCATCGGGAGCGTGCTCCCCGGGAATCCACTTGGGGTAGTAAAGCGTGAGGGTGCCGGCGCTGGCGGGAATCTTAAGATGGGCATGGAACATCTTTCGAGGCGCATCAGTGGCGTCGACTGCCAGCGTGACGTGTGGACCGGAGGCCGCGAAAGCCGACGTCGTGAGCGAGACCAATAGCAGAGACGCAAAGACAAAGACGACCAGAAACAAGAAACGCAGTACGCGATCCGGGAGAGTAGCCATCCATGCTCCTTGCTCAAACTGCAGTGAACGGAAGCACAAGACTATATCAGTCGGATGCGATCAGAGTCACGCCGGGAACGCTTTGCTCGGCGCGAATGTTGCCCTAATGCCGACTGTCATGACCTGGTGGCTGAGAACTGACAACTGACAACTGAGAACTGACTGCTGCTATGATTCCCACGTGCCTTCCCACTCCCATCGCGGCAAATTCATTACCTTTGAGGGCCTGGATGGCTGCGGCAAGAGCACCCAACTGGAAAGGCTGGCCGCGGCTCTGCGCGCCGATGGCTTCGCGGTGGTAGTTACCCGCGAGCCAGGCGGAACCGAGACTGGCGAGAAAATTCGCAGGCTCCTGCTCGATACTGCAACCGCTGGCCTGTCTCCTTACGCGGAGCTGGCCTTGATGTTCGCG
>Ga0070697_100000670_pt1 | contig 25765 bp, 23 predicted proteins | sample KBSK1501metaG_FD_65475 | JGI IMG/M metagenome (GOLD analysis project Ga0070697, IMG submission 65475) | Corn, switchgrass and miscanthus rhizosphere microbial communities from Kellogg Biological Station, Michigan, USA - KBS K1-50-1 metaG | ecosystem: Host-associated > Plants > Roots >...
CCAGATCTCCGCCTCCGGCTTCGCGGATGTAGTCGAGCGCCGCCGCCAAACCCGCAATTAACGACGTTGCCGGCGTAAACGAGGATTCGCCCTTAGCCGCAGCTTTTCGCTCTTTGCGCAGGTCGAAGTAGTAACGAGGGGAGCGCGTGGTTTCCATCCGCCGCCACGCCCGTTCGCTCACCGCCAGGTAGGCGAGCCCGGGCGGAATCATTACGGCCTTTTGCGAGCCGCCAATGATCACGTCAACGCCCCAGCCATCGACGTCGAAGTTCGTAGTGCCCAGGCCGGTGATGGCGTCCACCACCAGCAGCGTGTCGCTGCCCTGCAGCAGTCGTGCGACTGCCTGTACATCGTGGCGAGCGCCCGTCGAACTCTCAGTCGACTGCATGTATACCGCGCGTATGTCACCCGCCAGTTTGCTGCGCACATCGGCGATCGAGACGCTCTCGCCGTAGTTGGCGCTCACCATCTCCACTGAGCATCCGAAGGCCTTGCCGAGATCGCGCCACCGCTCGCCGAATTTTCCCGCCGAGATGACCAGCACCCGGTCACCAGGTGAGGTCAGGTTCGAAACCGCAGCTTCCATCGCGCCCGTGCCTGAAGCCGCAAGCAGCAGACAGTCATTTGCGGTTCCAATAAATACCTTCAAGTCCGCCAACACACGCGAATAGAGTGCGCGGAAGTCAGCGGTGCGATGGTGCGCCGCATAGGCTGCCATAGCGCTTTGGGCAGCGGGAAGTAAGGGAGTAGGGCCGGGGGTAAAAAGGCGGTTCTTTCGCAACATGATTATTGAATGCCGACGTTCAAATAATTTACAGGAACGGCGGCTTCTGTGCGGCCGCCGCTAAGGTATATCACCGTTCCCGAGCGCAGGTCGTTGGGTTTGCGCACGATGAGCAAACCATCGCCGTCGGCAGGCGCGGGCGGTTTTCCCACCCATTCGATGCCCGCGAAATTTTCTCGCGGTACCTTGCCCACCACCGCCAGTTCCGGATATCCGGCATCATACTTCACCGCGTTCTTTGCCAACATCACCACCCGCTTCTGGCCGGCATTCGGGCCTGAGTCCCGCACTAGCACGTAAGCGTTCTCCGTAGCGTCATTCCCGCTGAATGATCCTTCAACGCGGCCGGAAACTTCACGGCCGGTGCGAGAGCGGGTCCAGGCGGCGCCATCAGGATTGAAATCGTTTTCACTGGCAAGCCGGAAGTCTGGCAGGCCGGCGATCTGTGCAGCGTCGGCCGGTGGGACCCCTGAGGAAGCTGCCTGAACCGCGCTGTTACCGTTATCTGCGGCAGGAGTGTCGCTGCGGTCATGCATTGCCATAACCACCGCCACGATTGCGGTGACCACTCCCACTGCCAGCGCGACTCGGATGATCTTACTTCGCTCCTTCTTGTAGGGAGTGATTTTGATGGCATCTGCGCCGGGCATGTGATGCAACTCTTGCGCCAGGGCAGCCATGGATTCGAGATGGGCTTGAATGTGCGGCGCCGTATAAGGACTGGGGATGGTCAACTCGCTGAGCTCAACCCCGGCGGCCGTGATGGTCAAAAAAGTCTGCGACGAGCAGCACAACTTCTGTATGTGGGGCAGTGCGGTTTTATTGCCGACAAACAGCCGCGCTTGCGTTGGTTGATCGGTGCGGGTCACGAAACGAGCATCGAAGCCGTCGTCGGATGTGCGCAGCAGCACGCGTCCTTCGGTGGTCTTAGCGCCCTTTGGGACCACTGACATGGTGAAAGTCGCGGGCGCTCGCATCCTCACGTTCAGCCCGGGAGTGTTGTCGGCGTGAGAGAAGCGGATTACCGTGGGCAGTCTGCCAAAATTCCCGCTGATTACCAGGTCGAGCGAGTCGCGAAAGACTTCTGCTTTTAGCCTGCCGGCAAGCGTCTGCGCATCTGGAGCATATTCTTCATAGCTGCGGAAAACGGTTGACTGCCGCCAGTATGAAATCACCAGCCCCAGCAGAGAGACGCCAGCAACAATGCCCGCCACAATCAAGAGCGGTGTAAAGTTCATGGTCTAGTACGCCCCACGACAATCAAATAGGCCGAAGAGAGGCTCTTCGGGCAAGAGTGCGCATCCCGGGGGCATGTGGAACAGTGAGCGAATAATACCCCAGTTTTCCCCGCGTGAGCCACAGTTGTTTGCAACCACTGTCCCCCTGGCTGATCATCTTCTATCATTGCCCAATGAGTCTCAGCGACCAGATACAGAAAGACATCACCGAAGCCATGCGCGCGCGCAACGAGCAGCGCCTCTCCACTCTGCGCATGGTCAAAGCTGCGTTGAAAAACAAAGAAGTCGACAAACGCGGCCCTCTCGACGACAAGGAGGCGCTCGCTGTCTTGAGCACCTTGATCAAGCAGCGCAAAGAGTCTATCGAGCAGTTCACTAAGGGAGGTCGCCAGGAGCTCGCCGATAAAGAGGCCGCTGAGATCGTCCTCATTGAGTCCTACATGCCTAAAGCACTGGGTGAGCAGGAGGTCGCTGCAACGGTGAAGGCTGCCATCGCCGAGGTGGGCTCACCAACCATGAAAGATATGGGCGCAGTCATGAAGGCCGCAATGGCCAAGTTCTCTGCTGCGGGCGCTCGCGTCGACGGAAAAGTGGTTAGTGAGATTGTGAAGCGCGAGCTCGCCGGCAAGTAGTTATTTGAATCCGGTGCCACGGTCCATGGCTGCATTGGCCAGCCGGTCGGCGTCACGATTTTGCTCGCGCCGAGCATGCTCGATGGCAAACCACTCAAATCGCCGGGCGAGCATGCGGGCGCGTTCGTAAAGCGGCCGCAGATCCGGGCTCTTCACCTTGTATTGGCCGTTCATCTGCCGGACCAATAGCTCAGAATCGCTGACTACTCTCAGCGCACGGTGTCCATGCTTGGCCGCATACTCCAGCGCTGCCAGCAGTCCTGAATACTCGGCGAAATTATTGGTGCGATGTCCAAGAAACTCGCTCAGCTCGGCGAGCTTTTCACCGGCTGCATCGCGAATCACCACCCCATAACCGGCAGGCCCGGGATTGCCGCGCGCTCCGCCATCGACATGGGCAGTAATGAATTGGGTTGGAGGTGTGGCCTGAGAATCGAAAAGGCCGCTTGAGAATTCTTTCGCTTGTCGGGGTCGCACAGCCACTGAGTTTACCGAATCTGACTGTCATCCCGAGGGAGCGAGGGACCTGCTCTGCCACCTTGTTGGTTTAGAGAGAAGATAGTGCAACGGAGTAGTTCCCTTGGCTGCGCTTCAGGATGACACCCTCCACGAGGGAAACAGGAGGAATCACGGGAAATCGCTCGAATCGCCCCAACGTCCCTATCTGCCGTCGGCCAGGCGCAATGCCAGGCGGTCAGGCAGCTTGGCATCAAGAATAGTTTTCTGCGCCTTCTCGAGATTGTACGGAACACGATAAAACGTGACCTTGTAGGCTTCCGAATCGAACAACGCACACGCCGCCCGCCAGTCACCATCACGCGGCTGCCCCACCGAGCCCGGATTCAGCAGATATTTGCCATCACGCCGCAGGTCGAGCGAGACGTTTTCGAAGTCCTTCTTACTGCGGTACATAGGGCGCAGCGTGTCCCACTGTTCGCCATGAACACAGAATCCGCCCTGGATGTGGGTGTGCCCGAAGAAGGTAACGGTTGCATCTGTGCTCATCAAGGGCATGTACGCGTCGCGCATCACGATGATGTACTCATCTTCGTCAAGCGGTGAGCCATGAACGCACTGCACCTTGGCGACCCGGCTGCCATTGCCGGGATTTTCCGGCACGGGAAAAAGATTTTCGAGCTGCACCGGCCCCTGTGGCAGGGCCCGCAGCCAATCCAGGTTCTCGGGCGTTAATGCCTGGCGCGTCCACATCGCTGCCATGCCCGCGATAGGGTTGAAATCCTCTACGCCAGAAATTCCGGTGCAGGCTTTGTCGTGGTTTCCCCGCACGAAGACATTGCACAGCGCGCGCGAGCGATCGGTGACTTCGTTAGGACTGCCGCCGTAGCCAACGATGTCGCCTAGATTGACCACCATGTCGTGGTCGGGCACTGCGGCGATGCAGGCTTCCAGCCCCTCCAGGTTGGAGTGAATGTCGGTAATGAAAAGAATGCGCAAAGTGCTTCCTGAAGAGCGCAAATCGCGCTCCGACACGGGGATGGGCGGATTATAGCCCACCCCGATTCACCTCGGGGTTACCCCGGTAACGCTCGATGTTCCAGTCTCGAGGCTTCGGCGGCCTGGCTCACCGGACACCGCGCCCAATGGCCGGCGGCCACTTCAATCAGCGGCGGCATCGATTGCGCGCACTCCGGAATTCGTATGTCGCAGCGCGGCTCGAATGTGCATCCGGGTGGGAGACGGTTGAGGGCGGGAACGGTTCCTTCAATCGTCATGAGTGGGCGGCTGCGATCAGTGCGCAAATCCGGAGCTGCCCGCAACAGCCCGCGTGTGTAAGGATGCACAGCGCTCGCGAAGATGGCTCGCGTGGATCCTAACTCTACGATACTACCGGCGTACATCACCGCCACTCTGCCGGCCACACGCGAGACTACCGCAAGGTCATGCGAGATGAACAACATTGCCAGGCCAAATCGCGCGCGCAGTTCCGCCAGAAGCTCCAGGATCTGCGCCTGAATAGTGACATCGAGCGCGGTAGTGGGCTCATCGGCAATCAGCAACTGCGGACGATTTACGATAGCCATGGCAATCATCACGCGCTGGCGCATGCCGCCGGAAAGCTGGTGCGGATAGTCGCGAGCCCGGCGGTCAGGCTCCGGCAGCGCCACTTCGCGAAGGGCCTCAATTGCTCGCTGATACGCGTTGCGATTATCGAGCTTCGAATGCACGCTCGCCGCTTCGGCAACCTGGTCACCAACCCGCATCACCGGATTTAACGCCGTCATCGGCTCCTGGAAAATCATGGCAATCCGCATTCCACGAACCTGCCGCATCTGTTCAGCCGGAAGTTTCAGCAGATCTTGGCCTTGAAAGATGATCTCGCCTTCAATGAATGCCACAGGAGGCAGCAGCCGCATGATGGAAAGCGCGGTCACGGATTTGCCTGAACCCGATTCCCCCACCAACCCGAGCACTTCGCCGTTGTTGATGGAAAGCGAGACCTCGCGCACCGCGGAGACCCGCCCGTAGGGTGCGGGAAAGCTGACGCCAAGGTTGCGGATCTGAAGCAGCGAATTCACGCGCCTCTCACTTTCTGAGCTCAACGATTACTTCGCCACAGAAGAAACGCAGTGGTGGGACGGCGAGCAGCGCGCGGTCCAGACCCAAGACTGCCTTCCAGACCGGCCGGGGACGCAGCGGAGTTGGCAGCTCAAAGGCAGGCAGCTTCGCCATGCGCTTGAGCATGTAGAGAAGATGGCGAGGACGCAACACGAGGCCGCTGAATGGTCGGGCAAACTGCTTGATGGAGAGGTGCGTGAGCGGCGCATCACCAGCTTCCTTTTCGAGCGACGAGAAACGGCGCGCCAGGTTGATCAGGGGGTTGTCCCAAAGCGTCTCCACGAACAACGCCCGGCCTCCAGGTTTGAGAATGCGCGCGGTGTTTTCCGCTACTCCCGGATACTTGATTACATGGTGGAGCACCCCAATGCCGAGCACAATGTCAAAAAAGTTCTCCGGGTAAGTGAGCGCCTCGGCATCCATACACTCGAATTGAGCGCGCTTTCCCAAGCCGAAGTGTTGAGCTAGCTGCTGTGCGCGTTCGACACCAGCGGCAGCAAAGTCGAAACCCCAAACCCCGGCCCCTTCAAGAGCGAGGTAAACTCCGGCGTGCCCAGCTCCGCAACCGAAATCCAATAGCTTCTTGCCACTCACGTTGCCAAGTAGCCGAAACGCTTCGGCCCGCGCGTCCCCCCAGTAAGACCATCCGCCGTCGCAAAACCTGGTGAGGTGCACACGGCGAAAAATTTCTTTGAATTCAGTCGGAGTAGAAGGGAAGTGTTCGACCAGCGAGCGTGAATATATCTGGTCGTGAAACTCGCGCTCCGCGAGTTTTATACCGGCCCGATCAGGAGAGCGCTGGTCCGCTGCTGGCATCGCAAACCTATTCTCTCACTGGCAGAAAAAAGCGGCACGCTCACGCGTGCCGCCCAACGAAAATTTGCTGCCTCTGACTAGCGAGCCGGTGTCTGGAACTGGCCATCGTAACGTTGTTTGCCGCCGCGGTTCTCGACAGCGTAAAAGTACGTGGTTCCGGGCTTCAGGTTTTTCAATTCCACCCGATGATCGCGCGAGCCGCCCGGTTTAAAGGCGTGCTGCGCCAGCTTGGCACTTTCAGTCCCGTATTGCACGCGGGTTGCGGCCTCTTTGTTGGTCTTCCACACCAGCACGGCTGAATCCTTCTTCACATCTTCAACCCGGGGTCCATCGGTGATGTCCACCGAGTCTTTAATGCCGGAGCGTTGTTCAGTGGCGTTTTCGTCAGCTACAACGGCGCCGTTTGGATTCTGGTGTTGCACCGGCTTAGTTTTAGTCTGGGCCGCCGCTGAAATGCCTAATGTTCCGGCGACTACCAGCACAGCAAATTGAAAGAGACGGGTCTTGAGCATGATTTCCTCCTCCATGAGGATGACGAAGTGGCAGGAAATATGATGCATCTACCATCAAAGGAGGCTGGCTTGCGTAGAAGCAGGTAAGGAGGTGTTCTGCTCTAAAAAAGCTATTAGGAAGGAAGGACTTCGATGGCGATGTAAATCCAGGTAGAAATAAGAATCCCGAGGTTATGTTAATCCATTCTCCTCGGCCAGTAGCTCGCTTTAGACCCTTGCTGACCTGCGAACGGTGGTTCCTGCAACTTTCATTGCCTGAACCCTCGTGCGATCATCTGCTCGGGCTCCGGGCTAACCGCCAACCGGAAAAACCAGATCAACGCCTCGGGACTCTATCCTGCCTTTGACTGTTTCTTTCGTTCTCCTCGACCAGCGGATTGCTATAGACCCTCACCGACCCTCCGTCGTTTGGCGTGTCACACCTGCGAAAGTGTGACTGCCCACCACAACCTTGCGGGTTGTAGTGCATTAGAGTTCTCGGCGCCGCTACGCCTTTGTTGAACTCTTCGACAGTGATCAGGCTTGAGCCCCGGACGCATCACCAATCGGAAAAACTTAAAAGAATGTCAAAGAACGATTGTTGTTTTACTCCTCCTAATTTTTAAGTCAACGAAATTCTCGTGCCTGTATTTCTTTTGTTTTCAATGTGGTGCAGCCCGTCCACAGGCCCATGTTGCGTGATTTGTGCATGTCAGATTGGCCGCACCCGCATGAATTGCGGCTTCTGCGATTTCTAAAGTACAAACCTGTCATCGCCAGCCTGATGAATGGCCTGCGCATGTCAATATTGTTTGTGCAAAACTCGATGCAAACCTTTGTTTATGCGGGTCACGCTAAATTTGCATCGAGATCATCCCGCGCACACGTTCCGATTTGCTGGCCGTAGCACGAAGGCATGTGACGCCCTCGCATTGCCCTAGTTTTTGGGGTACGCTTGGCGCACACTCAGAACATACTCAGGAGGCTGGTAATGGCTGACTACGGGTTCTCTCGCGGCAAGGTTATCGATGCCGGTGGTGGCTCTTTCGTCCGGGGCGCAGGGCTGATCGCCGGGGCGGTCGTGCTGGCAATCCTGGTGTTTGCTTCAATCGCCCAGGTGGACGCCGGCCATGTCGCCGTGCTAACCGTGTTTGGCGATACCAAAAAGGACGTGCTCGATGCAGGAATCCACTTCGTGAACCCGTTTGCCGTCAAGCACGAGCTCTCTATACGAACCATAGAACTGAAGGAATCGGCAAATGTCCCCTCGAGCGAGGGACTGGTCATGGGCCTGGACGCATCGCTGCTGTTCAAGCTCAACCCCAAGCAGGCGCCTGACGTATGGGCGAATCTCGGCCCCAACTACGTCCAGAGCATCATCGAACCCACTTTTCGTTCCGCTATGCGCGAAGCGACGGCCTCACATACCGCCAATGCGCTCTACAGCGGCGAGCGGGAGAAAGTGGCCACAGAAATCTTTAACCAGATGCAGCGCGACCTGACTGCTCGCGGCATCATTCTTGAGAAAGTCCTGCTACGCGATATTCAGCTTCCGCCCACTCTCCGCGCTGCCATTGAGTCCAAGCAGCAGGCCGAGCAGGAGTCGTTGGCCATGAGCTTCCGCCTGCAGAAGGAGCGCCAGGAAGCCGATCGCAAACGCATTGAAGCCGAGGGCATTCGCGACTTTCAGAAAACCGTAACCCAGGGAATCAGCGATCAATTACTGACGTGGAAGGGAATTGAAGCCACCGAAAAGCTGGCCGACAGCAAGAACACCAAGATTGTGGTGATCGGCAACAGCAAGAATGGCCTGCCGTTGGTGTTGGGGAACCAATAAACCCATGCGGCACAGGCGTGCCGAGGCTCAGCGCTTCCGCGGTAAACCCGCTGAAGCTGGCGCCAGCTTCTCCGCCGTCACAAACTTCGGCTCGATGTCGGTGGGGATGTCCCCGAGCTTGTCGAGCGCCCGTTGCGTTTCTGGGCGAAGCACCGCCAGTTCAGTGAGCATTTTCTTTGCGCCGGCGTAATCGCCGGTCGCCTCGAGAGTCAGCAGGTCGTGATCAAGATCGCGCACTGCCTGTTTGATCTTCGAGAAATCCACTGCGAACGTCCCATCCGGCTGGACCGCAAAGCCGCCCTTATCCAGCAGGTAATTCATCTGCATGGCCATGCCGCGGCCGTGAGCCTCAGTGATGCCGAAGCGCAGCGTACGAAAAGCTGAGGCCAGAAACGTGGTGTACAGCTTGCGCTCGATTTCTTCCTTCGGACGGTCTTCCGCGATGCCGACTCTCTGCCCTTGATCCAGCAGATATTGCAGCGTAAACAGTCCGGTGACGTCGGCTTTGGCCTCTTCGATCGCGCCATAGACTTCTTTAAGCTCCAGCCGCACCGTGGTCTTTCTTCCGCTCACGTTGATTTGCTGCGGCCCCAGCCCGTGCGTCAGTTCATGCGCCACGATGTGAGTGAAGAAGGCATCGAAGCTCACATCTTTCTGCGCCTCAGGAGCGAGCACATGCTGCGAGATGGGCAGCAGCACGCTTTTGAACTTCGCCTCCTGCACGTTTTTCATCATCACCCGCTTGCTGCCCTTTTCCGCCACCACACGCTCATCGTTGGGCAGGTTGTAGGCAGCAGTCTGTACGCCGTGATTGCCGTCGCCGGCGGCAAAGATTTCGTTGACCACATGGATAGGCGCCAGGCCGCCAATCTTGGGGTTGCGATACTTGGGTTCAATCGGAAGATTATTTTCAATCTCCTGCAGGTGCTTGGCGAAGAAGGCCAGCTTGTTGCTCTCGGCCTCATCGCGCACATGCACATAAGCCTCGAACGCGGCTCTATATCCGAACAGCTCGTCGGTGTAGGTTTCGTAGGGGCCAATGGTGATATCAATGGCAGCTTCCAGGTCCATCCAGTCGACATCGCTCTGGTAGTAATCGTTGGAAAGAAAAGCCGCAGCGCGGGAGTTGAGAAATTTCTTTAACGAGGCATTTTGAGTGAGCGAACCGGCTTCACGTAGCAGCTTGGCAGCGCGGTCGAGGTCGGCGCGATATTCCACGCTATACGGTACTGCTGCCAACTTGTTGGCCGCCTTCCGCTGAATCAGCGAGTAGAAGCCGGTCGCGAGTTCACGCTCTTTCTCGTTCAGGGTCTTTACCCAGCTCTCGAACTCTTCCTTGGTCATATCTTCTGGATAAAAATTAGCGCCCAGCGGCTTGCGCGCGGGCACGGCAGGAATGAACGCCTTGTGATCGTCCAGGTCAGACCATGGCCCTTTGTTGATCCAGAAGTAGTGCAAGCGCGCCCTCCCCAAGGGTGAAGTGTCCTTCTTAAGGCGGGCGCAGAGGGCCTGATTGCCCTTCCAGAGTTGGGTCATGTAGAGATCGTCCAGCACCCGCGCAGCCTGAATCAGTTTCACCACCGCCTTCTGATCCTCCGGCGACAGCTTGGAAGTGTCTGCGCTCACCTCGGTCGGAGCAAAGCGCGCGATCATCTTCTGCAGCTGCTCCAGGTTGGGGATTTCGACCGATTCCTTCTTGCCCGCTTCAGTTTCGGCAATTGCCAGCGTGCTCATGAGTAGTATTCCAGTCATGACAATGATCGCCTTTTTCATGCCGTCTCTCCAAATGTTCTCACTGCGAGAATTATGCTGAACCAAGAACTGCACATAATATCAGCGTGCGCTTCGTCCGGGCGGACGGTGCCACGGCGCTGCTACAATAGTGCCTTCCGAGACAAACATTCACCATGAAGAAACTTATTCCTTTGCTGTTGCTGATCTCAGGCGCCCTTCTTACGGCGGCCGATACCGTCATCGAAGAGATTGTGGCCCGCATCAATTCCGACATCATTACGCGTTCTGAGCTGGAGCGTGGGCGTGAGCAGTTCCTGAACGAGCTCAAGGACCGCTATGGCGCCCAGGCCAACCAGAAGATTGCCGACCGCGAAAAGGATGTGCTTCGTGACTTGATCGACCAGCAGCTTCTGGTTCAGAAGGGCAAGGAGCTGGGCATGACCGGCGATACCGAGGTCATCAAGCGGCTCGACGAGATGCGCAAGCAGATGAACCTCGAGAGCATGGAAGATCTGGAAAAAGCAGCACAGGAACAGGGCGTTTCATTCGAAGATTTCAAGCAGAACCTGCGCAACCAGATCGTGACCCAGCAGGTAATCAGCAAGGAAGTGGGATCTAAGCTCCAGATTACCGAAGAGGAAAAAAGCAAATTTTACGAGGAGCATAAGGCCGAACTGGAGCGGCCGGAGCAGGTGCGGTTAAGCGAGATTCTTGTCTCCACCGCTCCTAAGCCGCAGCAGCCTGCGGCCGAGAACAAGACCACTGAGAACCCGCCCGCCACTGCCACTGAGGAAGACATTGCCACCGCGGAGCAGAAAGCGCGCGAATTGCTGGAATCCATCCGTAAGGGCGCCAGCTTTGAAGACGTCGCCAAGAAATCTTCCGATGGTCCCACCGCGGCGCAAGGCGGCGACCTGGGGTATTTCCAACGTGGCAAGCTGGCCAAAGAACTTGAGGACAAGACCTTTGCCATGAAGGTGGGCGAACTTTCTGACGTTATCCGCACCAAGCAGGGTTTCATCATCCTGAAGGTCTCGGAGCACCAGCAGGCGGGTGTTCCGTCGCTGAAAGAAATAGAGCCTCGCGTGATGGAAGCCATTTACCTGAAAAAGCTGGAGCCCGCCCTGCGCGCATACCTTACCAAGCTGCGCGAAGAGGCTTACATCGATATCAAGGCCGGCTTTGTCGATACCGGCGCCAGCCCCAATCAGACCAAGCCCGTCGTCACCGCTGCCGTCAGCGAAGATTCGAAGAAGAAGAAAAAGTAGCTGAACTCACGCGGCTTCTTAATTCTTTTCTTAGGGATAGTGCGGTGCTTCAGCTCAGAAACTAAGCACTAACCACTAGTCACTATCCAACCTCTTCCGTGCTACTCTGCTCGTCTCCCAGCCAAGCGACACTCCATGAAAGACTTCTTCATCAGAGATTGCACGCTACACGAAAACAAGAACGTTACTTCCTCGTTCGTGGTAGCGGCCAAACAGATCAAACTGAAGAAGTCCGGCGAACCCTACGTGGCCATGACGCTGGCGGACCGCTCCGGGCAGCTCGAGGCCAAGCTGTGGGACAACGTCGAAGAATTCATGGGATCGTTCGAGCAGGATGACTTCATAAAGGTCAAGGGGCTGCTCAATAAGTACAACAACCGCTTCCAGCTCACTATCCACAAGTTGCGCCGCCTGGAAGAATCAGACGTAGACTTTGCCGACTATCTTCCCAAGACCAACAAAGACGTGGAGCAACTTTGGGGAGAACTGGCGGGGTTTGTCGCCGGCTTCGAAAACCAACATTTGAAAGCTCTGATCGAGGCGTTCATGGCCGATCCGGAGATTGCATCGGCGTACAAGACTGCACCAGCCGCAAAGTCGCTCCATCACGCCTATATCGGCGGCCTGCTCGAGCATGTGGTGTCACTCTCCAAGCTGTGCAAACTGGCCGCGCAGAATTATCCGCAGATCGATCTGGACCTGTTGCTGACCGGCGCTTTCCTGCACGACATCGGGAAAATTCACGAGCTCGCCTACGCCCGCAGCTTCTCTTACAGCACTCGAGGGCAGTTGCTGGGCCACATGATCATCGAACTGGAGATGCTGCACGCCAAGATCGCGCTGTGCGCCGGCTTTCCCGACGACTTAAAGACGCTGATCGAACACCTCATCATCAGTCATCACGGGCAATATCAGTTTGGCTCGCCCAAGCTGCCGATGTTTCCCGAGGCGCTCCTGCTGCACTACCTGGACGACCTGGACTCGAAAATGGAGAGCATGCGGGCACACTTTGAACGCGAGTCCGACGCCGATTGGACCAGCTATAACGGCTCGCTACAGCGTCCCCTGTTGAATTCCAAGCGGATCCTTGAGAGGCTGATCGCGAAACATGCGGTTGCTGCCACGGCTGGTGGCGAGGGCGAGAAGTAATTACCCAGCGGCTGCTTCGATGGACTCCTTCAACCTTTCCACCGCCCAGGAAATCTCTTTTTGGGTGATAACTGCCGGCGGAGCGATGAGCACGTGTTCGCCGGAATACCCGTCTACGCATCCTTGTATGGGATAAACCAGGAGTCCGCGATCAAAAGCCTCCTTTGCGACGCGCCCCGCAAAGTTCTGCTTGTTGTCGAACGGACGCTTGCTCACCTGGTCGGCAACAAACTCCACTCCCCACAGCAGCCCCAGCCCGCGAACATCACCAACCCAAGACAGGGTCTTTAACTGGCTCAGGTTGTCGCCTAGTACCGGGCCGAGACTTGCGCAAGCGAGCACCAGATTTTGATCGCGCATCCTGCACAGCACCGCGTGGCCCGCGCTCACCGACACGGGATGGGCATTGTAAGTAAGACCGTGGGTGAAGGCGCCCGAACCGGAGGCGATTGCTTCTACCACGCGGGCACTGGCGATTACCGCTCCCAGCGGCGCGTATCCGCTGGCGATGCCCTTGGCGCAAACCAGAATGTCGGGCACAACCTTCCAATGCTCGACGGCGAAGTTTTTGCCGGTGCGTCCAAAGCCGGTCATCACCTCATCGGCAATGAGCAGCACACCGTGGCGGCCAGAGATTTCAGCTACGCGCTGCACGTATCCCTCGGGAGGAACCGCAGCGCCCAAGGTAGCGCCGCTTACCGGCTCAAAAATGAACGCGGCGACCTGATTGACGTTCTTTCGAAGGGCGGCTTCGAGTTCCTCGGCATAAGCCTGCGCGCAGTTCTTGCAGTCGTAAACGCAGCGATAGCAGTAAGGAATGCCAACGTGGTCGAACTCCCGCACCATGGGCAGGTAAATCTCGCGCCGGCGCACGTTGCCGGAAGCAGCCAGCGCGGCCAGCGTGGCTCCGTGATAGCTCTGTTTGCGGCTGATGATCTGGTATCGGCTTGGCTGACCGGTTTCGACCTGATACTGCCGCGCTAGTTTAAAGGCGGTCTCTACCGCTTCCGAGCCGCCGCAGGTGAAGTACACGGCGCCGCCGCGGAAACCATCTCCGGCAAACTCGAGAACCTCTTGAGCGAACTGTTCGGCAGCTTCGCTTACGAACTGGCTGGTGTGAGCAAACTCAAGCTGGCGCGCTTGTTGCGCCATCGCGTCGGCAATCCCGGCCACGCCGTGGCCAATGAAGTTCACCGCCGCGCTGCCGGAAAAATCCAGATACTTGTTGCCGCTCTTGTCCCAAAGCCAAACGCCTTCGCCGCGTACCGCTACTGGGAATGATTTCTTGAATGAGCGCGCAAACAGCGCGGAGCGCCGCGCGCCCGTACTGGTCTGATGCGAGGTCAAGGCTGCGATTATAGACGGAGGATTTGACAGGCGCCCTGCGCGCGACACTCTGGAGTCCTCTGCCAGTACAACCTGGTGAGCCACGGATGACCGCGGATCAACACCGGTTCAAACACGAGAACTTTACCGGCCAGCGACCCGAATTCAGGCGGCTACTCTTTGATGCTACTCGCAAGAAAATCCGTGTGAATCCGTGGCCAAAAGTTCTTCAGCGTAGCGGGCTGACTCCTGCTTGCGTTTACAATCGCCGCAATGACCGATCCGGGCGGTCCGGCCGAGAAAACTGACGTGACATTCGGCTCCAGGCTGAAAAGCGGCAGCCGCTTTCTGCATCCGGCGCACGAGCACACTGCTTTTTCTGCGACGGTGCTGCTCATGGCGGCTGTAATGCTTTCGCGTGTAATCGGCTATTTGCGCGAAGCCTACATCGCCTGGGCTTTTGGCGCCGGCCCGCAGACTGATGCCTACGTCGCCGCCTTCACCTTGCCCGACTGGTTGAATTACCTGGTTGCGGGCGGCACCGCATCCATCACCTTTATCTCGATCTTTACCCGCTACTCCGCCGAGAGCAGGCAGGAGGAGGCGCAACGCGCCTTCGACAACGTGATCACCATTATGACGGCGGCGCTGCTCGTGCTAGTGGGCGTAGCCGAGGTGTTCGCACCGCAGATCGTTGCCTGGTACTTTCGCGGTTTTTCGCCTGACCAGTTGGATCTGTGCGTGCGCCTTACCCGCATCCTGCTGCCCGCCCAGATTTTCTTTTACGTCGGCGGGATCGTCTCGGCGGTTCTGCTCTCGAAGCGGCTCTTTCTTTATCCCGCGCTGGGACCGATTCTCTACAACCTCGCAATCATCCTTGGGGGCGTGCTGCTCTCCGCGCGGATGGGAATTGCATCGCTCGCTTATGGCGCGGTCGCGGGCGCAGTCATCGGCCCATTCCTGATCAACGCCGTGGGGGCTGCGCGCACGGGCATGCGTTACCACCCGTCATTCGAGGTACGGCATCCCGGATTTCGCGAGTGGGTACGCCTCAGCATTCCCCTGATGCTGGGCGTCTCGCTGGTCGCGGCCGACGAGTGGATCATGCGCTTCTTCGCCTCAGGCGGCGCGGGGGATATCACGCGGCTCAACTACGCCAAACGGCTGTTTGCCGTGCCCATCGCGGTGCTGGGCCAGGCCACCGGCCAGGCCTCGCTTCCATTCTTCGCGCGTCTGTTCGGAGAAAAGCGGCACGCCGATCTCGCCACCGCAGTCAGCCAGTCGGTATACAGAGTCGCAGCTGCCGGCTTTTTGGCAAGCGCATGGATGATGGCCGCAGCGCTACCCCTGGTTGATCTGGTATACCGCCGCGGCCGCCTGACCTTCGACGACTCACAGCAAATTGCCATTTTCTTTTTCTGGTTTGCGCTGTCACTAGCTTTCTGGGCAGCGCAAGCGCTTTATTCGCGGGCCTTTTATGCTGCCGGCAATACCCTTACCCCCATGCTCGCCGGCACGCTGGTCACCGCTCTCTCCATTCCGGTGTACTGGTGGTTGTTCGAGCGCTATTCGGTGGTGGGTTTGGCAATCGCCTCCAATATCGGAATTCTTGCTCACACCGTGGTCATCGCTTTTCTGCTAAACCAAAAGAAGCTGGTTCCGGCGGCAGCCATGCCCTGGGGCGAATTGCTAAAGGCTTTGCTGATAGCCGGTGCTGCCGGGCTGGCGAGTTACTACGTTTCAGGCGTGGTGGTTATTGATGGCAGCCGGCGCGCCGATTTCATATCGCTCGGACTGGTTACGGTTACTTGGGCAGGAGCGGTAGCTGCAGGGCTATGGATTACGCGGTCGAGGCTGCTGATGGATTTGCGGCAGAAGAGCAGTTGACGCTCTGGAAAAGGCTACGAATTACATCCCGAGCGACCAACGGGAGTCGAAGGAGCCCTACCATCTAGATCGCTGCTGTACGGATTCCTCGCTGCCCTCGGAACGTGAAGAATTATCCGCGATTCTGGCGGTTGATGCCTACCGCACGATGCGCATCTTGGCCCAGTCGTAGTTGAACTTCTTGCCGCACTCCAGGCAGACCACGTAGTGGCTGATGCCCGGGCCAACGCTGTCCCACGCGGCTGCCGAGGAACCTGAAGCTCCCGTCGCCACTGCGGCGGTAAACGGCTGCGAGGTCCTTCTATGGCTGCATTTCACGGCGAGGATTTGCAGGATCTTTTCAAACATTGCGGTTTCACCACCAGAGCACAAAAAAACCATGGTGAACACTCCCTCGCGGGGAGTGTTCACCCATGAGCTGTTAGGCGAAGCTGCTTACGCCCGGGCGGCGGCGGCGGCGGCTGCGACTGATGGGGTCTCGCCCGGAGGCAATGTTTCAGCCTTACCGTTCGAGCGTACTTCCCCAACCGTCTTATGCGTGGGCTTCTGGATGTCGATTCCGCCCTTGAAGAACGCGCCATCCTCGATGCTGATGCGCTGCGCGATTACGTCGCCGGTTAGCGAGCCTTCACTGCGAATGTCCACGCGGTCGCTGGCGGTCAAGTTACCCTTAACCTTGCCGATCACTACGATTTCGCGCGCGGTCATATTGGCGGAAACAACTCCGTTGCGACCCACGGTAATGCGATTGCCGGGAAGGTTAATCGAACCCTCCACCCGGCCGTCGATATAAAGCGACTCCGAGCCCGTGACTTCGCCCTTGATAATCAGCGATTTTCCGATGGTGGCCTGCTCCGTGGTGTTCATGTTGGCGTTGCGGGGAGCGGCGACAGGTGTGGGCTCGTTGAAATTGGTGTTAGAAGTGGTGCTCATAGTTGGCTTCTCCGGTTCTGTTGGTGTCGGCTTAGGAACGCTGCCGGCAGGGGGATTCGTGGGCTTCCACATGGTTCGGTAATCCTTTCGGGCGTTACTTGGGGGAGAGTCATTCTCCCGAAGGCATCTCAAGTGCCAAATGCTCTGCGGTTCGCCGGAACCAGAGAAGCTCAATTTGGCGCGGGGTTTGCGAGTTAGGCTGTGCAGCCACAAGCCACCGTGGCCCGACTGCGATGTAAATATTCCTACCGGGGTAGCATTTCTTATATCGGCGGAAGCCCTTAGAGCGCCCGATTGTTCGCGCTTATTATTGAATTAAGGCGCTCGGGTGATGACAAACTAGTTAACAAGACCATGGAGAAATACCCCCGCGTTGCCGAATGGTGCCCTGGGGCGAACAGAGCTTATATTTGTGGATTCCCCGCCGGCGCCCCAAATGACCTCCTTGAAAGGCCAGTAAGTGAAGATCTCCGATTCCACCATTCTCCGTCACATTCAGCGCCAGCCCCGCCAGGCCGCCGCCCTTAAACAGTTGGTACATGAATTAGGCGCTCGCGGCGAGGACCGCCGCCAACTCGGAGAGCACCTCGCGCGGCTGGTGAGTCGCGGCGAACTGGTCGAACGCGACGGCAAGTATGCCATCCCGCCCGTCAGCAGGAACAAGAACCTGGTCACGGGACGCCTGAGCATGCACCGTGACGGCTACGGCTTCGTGCTGCCGGAAGATGACTCGGTCCGCAGCCGTTTTAGCGGCGATATCTTCGTCAATCCCTCCGCCATTGGCACGGCCATGCATGGCGACCGCGTGCAGGTGGAGCTTGGGTCGGTCTCCACCAGCGGCCGCGCCGAGGGGCGCATCGTGCGGGTGCTGGAGCGTGAACACTCGACCGTGGTCGGCATATTTCACTACAGCAGCCGGCACAACTATGTTGCTCCGATCGACGAGAAGATCAAGCAAGACGTCATCATTCCGCCCGGCATGGAAGTCCCCAACGCGCAGCTGGACGCAAACACAGAAGCCGGACGTGCGAACCGGCGCCAAGCCCATCGCGTGGTCGGCAAGGAGGCCCGGCAGAAGAAAATCGAAGACCTTGAGGGCGTGGTTGTAGACGTGGAGATTACCGATTGGCCTACGCCGACGCAGAATCCGCGCGGCCGCGTGATCGAGGTGTTGGGCTACGAGGATGATTTCGGCGTCGACGTCGAAATCATTATTCGCAAGCACCATCTTCCACACCGCTTTCCCGCTGAAGTGCTGGATGAAGCCGAGTCGGTCTCACACGTCATCCATGCAAGCGAGATCGCTCAGCGCCGTGATTACCGGAAAACCCCAATCGTGACCATTGACGGCGAAACCGCCCGCGACTTCGACGATGCGGTAGCTGTCCGCAAGCTGGAGAATGGCAACTACCAGTTGCAGGTGCACATTGCCGATGTGGCGCACTATGTTCAGCCCGGCACAGCGCTCGACCGCGAAGCTCGCCTGCGGGCGAACTCGGTCTACTTTCCCGACCGGGCCATACCTATGCTGCCGGTTGAGCTCTCAACTGACATCTGTTCGTTGCGGCCGCAGACTGACCGGCTGGTGATGTCGTGCGTGATGGAAATCGATCATCAGGGCGAGGTCGTGGGCTACGAACTGCATCCCGGCGTGATCCGCTCGGCCGAGCGCATGACCTACACCGATGTGAACGCCATCCTGGAGGGTGACGCGGTACTGCACAAGCGTTACGCCCCGCTGGTCAAGAGTTTCCAGCTAATGAAGGAGCTGGCGCAAATCCTGAATCGCAAACGGGTGCGCCGTGGCTCCATTGATTTTGACCTGCCCGAGCCGGTGATCGAGTTCGACGAGCAGGGCTTGATGCAGGGCGTTACCCGTTCGGAGCGCAACTTCGCTCATCGCTTGATCGAGGAGTTCATGCTCGCGGCCAACGAATCCGTGGCCTCATATCTTGAGCATAAAGGTGTGCCGGCGCTCTATCGCATACACGAAAAGCCTGATCCCAAGAAGGTTTACGAGTTCGAGATGCTCGCTGCCAGCTTCGGATATTCCCTTGGCGTAGGTGCGCTGCCCATCAAGCGAATGCAGTTGCGCGGCGATCGCCGCATGCGCCAAGGGAGTGGCCGCAATCCCCGCGAAATTGAGATACCGGAAGACATTCACGTCACTCCGCGCATGTACCAGAAGCTCACGCAGAAAATTGTCGGCAAGCCCGAAGAGCGGATTCTTTCATTCCTGATGCTGCGCTCGCTGAAGCAGGCCCGCTATTCCGAAAAGAACGTCGGCCACTTTGCCCTCGCTGCGCCGACGTACACGCATTTCACTTCGCCCATCCGCCGCTATCCTGATCTGATCGTCCACCGGATACTGAAAGCGGTGCTGGCAGAAACTGGAGACGGGCGCGGCACCGTCGCGCACAGCGAGACTCCCTCGCCGTGGTCGAAACGCACCGACGGACAGAGAATGCTCCCGCGTGCCCAAGCGAAAGACGAAAGCCGTTCGGCGCGTACGCAGGCCGACAAGTACTTCAAAAAAGGGACTTCGGCCGTCGTCCCCATCCCGGAAGATGAGCTCCACCAAATCGCTGAGAGCTCGAGCGAGGCGGAGCGCCGCGCTGCCGACGCAGAGCGTGAGCTCATGGAATGGAAAAAGATCAAGTTCATGGAAGAGCGCATCGGGGAAGATTTCCCCGGGCTGGTAGTCAGCGTTACTAAATACGGTCTCTTCGTTGAACTGGAAGATCTTTTCATTGAAGGTTTAGTCCCGCTGCAATCGCTCACCGATGACCGTTATACCTACCACGAGAACACCCGCCAGATTATCGGCGAGCGCACCAGGAAGACCTACTCCATCGGGGACCGGGTGCGCGTTATCGTCGACCGCATTGACCGCGTGCAGCGGAAGATTCAGTTCGCGCTGGTCGAAGAGCAGCCCGGTCGCGCTCGCAAACCGCACCACACGCGTCGCCGCTAAGTCATTGATAACGCTGCTATAAACCTAAGTTATGAACGCGTTCAAATTCTGCTTGACAGCACAAGTGCGCTTGGACCAGAATTTGAACATGTTCAATTCCAGGCCAGAACCCAAAAGTCGACAAACGCGAGCCTTGCTGTTCCAGACCGCGCTTAGGCTTTTCCGGGAAAAAGGGTTCGAGGCCACAACCATGCGCGACATAGCTGCCAAAGCCCGCACAGCATTAGGGGCTGCTTACTATTATTTTCCCAGCAAGGAAGCAATTGTTCAGGACTACTACCAAAGCGTGCAAGATGAACACAGTGGTCGCGTGCGTGAGGCGCTTGCAAGGGGCGACCTCGATCTCAAAGCGCGGTTGCGGGCAGCCACGCATGCCAAGCTCGACGTTATTGCCGAGGATCGCAAGTTGCTCGGCACGATTTTTCGTTACGCGGGCGAACCGGATCATCCGCTTTCTTGTCTTGGTCCGGCGACTCGCGAGGTGCGCTCAGCCAGCATTGCGACTTTCGCTGAGGCAATTGCTGACGAACCCTTGCCTAAAGACATCGCCGAACTGCTGCCGGTCGCTTTATGGGCGTTGCACATGGCCATCATGGTGTACTTCATTTACGACAATAGCCCCAATCAGCAACGCACACGTAAGTTGGTGGATGGCGCTCTGGAGCTCGCCCTGCGGCTGATCGCGTTGGCAAAATTTCCATTGATGAGGCCTTTTCGCGGCAAGCTTGTGGCGCTGTTGCGTTCTGCCGATCTGCTCCCCCAACCAGAGCCAATTCAGCAACTGCAGGCAGTTAGGGGGACACCATGAGTGCTTACTCTGAACCCATTAGTCCGTTTCACGTAAGTGCTGTCTATCTGAAGAGTCCGCCCGAGCGAAAGCCCTCAAGGCAAAATGGCGGAAACGACGGTGGCGTCGGCACGGGCGCCCATATGTTTGGCGATGGCGGCTTTAACTGGTTGCATCTTGCAGCGCTCCCGTTATTTGCGGCGTTGTACTGGATGGTGCAGAAAAACCCCGCCTTCTCCGCCATCAGTATCTTTGTTCTCCTCGCCTGCCTTATGCTCCGCCTGGATCCGGCGAGGCGCAGACTGGCGCTGGCGCCGCTCACGTTTGCGGCTATTTTGCTTGCTGGTCGCCTTGGTCAGTTCGTGGCCAAAGCCGCTCCTCTGGTGGGAAGGGCTGGCGTTCCGGTGGACATCGGACTCACCTGGTTGCCGCTCTTCTTCGCGGTAACGATCTTGTACATGCCGCAAAGACCAAGCTACAGCGGCAATCTCCTCACTGCCGGCTCTGTGCTGCTTCTGGCCTCAGGTCTGCTACCAGGCGAGGGTTTTGCCGCGATCTTCAATGCCACTCAGTACTTCCTCTTTATCGCCCTGGTTATCGTGCTCGCCGTGGACTTTCTGCATTCGGCTGAACCGTCTCAACCACTTCACACTTAGCGGAGGAATCTGTGCAAGACAACAATCGAGGCCTGAACCGCTCGCAGTGGAACCTGATATTCCTGATTCTGGCAGTCACGTTCGTCAGTATTCTCTATCGCATCCTTGCCTGGAAGCAGCTCGAGCATACGTCGCTGCTGTTCATAGGAATTCCCGCCAGCCTCGCGGTGGTAGTGGCCTTCACGCCCAAAGCCAAGACGGTTACCGGCAGCATTCTGCGCGCGATGACAATTGCCCTGCTGATCTCAGGGATTCTTCTGGGCGAAGGCTTTATCTGCATCTTGATGGCGGCCCCGTTGTTCTACCTGGTTGGAGTCATCGTGGGAAAGGTCGTCGAAGCGGGACGCACCGCGCGGAAGCTGACCATGTCTTGCCTTGTACTTCTGACATTTCTCCCATTGAGCTTTGAAGGTACCAGCCCAAAGCTTTCGCTCGCCCGCGAAGAATCGGTCACCGTGGAGCGCGTAGTGAACGCTTCCGCGGCCGAAGTTGAGCAGGCGCTGGCGCGGAGTCCTCGTATTGGCGCTACCTTGCCTCTCTATTTGCGTCTGGGATTCCCGCGTCCAGTCGAGGCGCATGGCCGCGGGTTGGAAGTGGGAAGCCAGCGCGTCATCCATTTCTCTGGCAGTGAAGCTGGACACTCCGGAGACCTGGTGATGCAGGTGGGCGCACATTTTCCCGGCTTTGTGCGTTTTGTGGCCATCTCCGATCACAGCCACATTATTCATTGGCTCAGTTGGCGTTCGGCGGAAGTTCGCTGGTCGGTGGTGGATGCCACTCACACCCGCGTCGAGTGGCAGCTCAACTATCGTCGCAGGCTGGATCCAGCATGGTATTTCCGCCCGTGGCAACGTTACGCCGTTCGTCTGGCTGCCGAGTTTCTGATAACCAACAATGCGACTCCCGCTTCAATTTCCAACGTGCCATAGGCCATATGAATCGAGTGCTCCTGATCCGCGCGGCCGGCCTTTACCTGCCCATGATGGCAGCATTGCTGCTGGCAGGTGTGCGTCGACCAGGGAAGCGGCAGGCGCTGGCACTGTTGCTTAGTCTTCTGTGGTGTCTGTGCGCTCTGCTGGTGGTGCAACTCCTCAATCTTCGTTTCGAGTTTTGGAGCTACAACGTCACCGGCGGCCTTTTTCGCGGTATGCCTGTGGACCTCTACTTGGGCTGGGCAGTGCTGTGGGGCGTGTTGCCAGTGCTGGCCTTTCCGCGGTTGCGGTTGTGGCTGGTGCTGGTGGTGATGTTTGCGCTTGATTTGATCGTCATGCCGTTGTGCGCTCCCGTTGTGGTCCTCAATCGCAACTGGATTTTGGGCGAAGCTGCAGCTCTGTTGCTGGTGTTACTGCCAGCCGCGTGCTTGGCGCGGTGGACAACCGATGCTGCTTACCTGTCGCTACGGGCAGCCATTTTGGTGATGCTCTCCGGTGGATTTTTCCTGTTCTTGCTTCCGGAGCTCATCTTCGCAGCCACTGGAAAGAATTCCTGGCCGGCAGTATTCCAGCAATCAAAGTTTCTCCTCGGTTTGGAGCTTCAACTGACGGCCCTGCTTGCCCTACTGGGCGTGTCGGCAGTGCAGGAGTTCGCCTCGCGCGGTGGCGGTACGCCAATCCCATTTGATCCTCCACCGCGAATGGTTACCAGCGGCGTTTACCGCTATATTTCCAACCCCATGCAGCTTTCCTGCATGCTGGTGCTTCTGGCCTGGGGACTGCTGCTGGAAAATTTGTTTGTCGCGGCGGGCGCGATTGTGGCAGTGATATATGGCGCCGGCATCGCAGGCTGGGACGAGGACGCTGATCTTGGCAGCCGCTTCGGCGAGCGCTGGCGCGAATATCGTGCCGCCGTCCGAGCTTGGCGAGTGCGATGGAAACCTTGGCACCAGCCGAAGGCTCCCGCTGCCCGGTTGTACGTTGCTGAGAACTGCGGCCCCTGCTCAGAGATCCGCGGCTGGTTGGAAGTGCGGCGGCCAGTTGGCTTGCTGATCTTGGCCGCGGAAGACCATCCTACACGCGATCTCGAGCGTATTACCTACGATCCCGGCGATGGCAGCGGCTCTGAAAAGGGAGTAGCGGCCTTTGCCCGCGCAATGGAGCACCTGCATTTCGGCTGGGCCTGTCTAGGCTTCTTCCTTCGCCTCCCGCTCATCCGCCAGTTTGTGCAACTGCTGCTCGACGCGAGCGGTCTTGGACCGCAAATGGTGGCTCGAAGAAGGTCCTGCGAAGCACTTATGCCGACGCAGCAACCGGCTAAGGTTGAAGCTCCCCACGTTGTTCAAATCGGAGAATGGCGGGTCTCCAGCTATTTCTGGGAGGAAAAACGCGCCCTGCCTATCGCCCATTGAGACGGTTAGCTAAGCCTGCGACCGCTGCGCACCCAATAACTTGAGCCGTATACTTGCGTGTGTCATCAAACGCTGACGTCTGGCCATGAGCAGCCTCCTCAATTACTTGTTCGTTTTCTCCGCATCGCTCGCCGAAAACATCGGCTTGCCGGTGCCCGCTTGGCCGCTCATCGTGATCAGTGCCGCAGCTGCGGCCGATGGCCATGGGTCGGTCATGCTGGTCTTCATTCTGGCGGCACTGGCCGCGGTGGCCGCCGATTACGGCTGGTTCCTGTTCGGACGCAAGCGCGGCAGCAAAGTTCTGCGCCTGCTCTGCTCGATCTCCCTCAACCCTGATTCCTGCGTGCGCAACACGCAAGCCACCTTCGAGCATTACGGTCTTAAATCACTGTTGGTTTCGAAGTTCGTTCCGGGACTGAATACCATTGCGCCGCCCATGGCCGGCATGCTGAAGACTCCAACTGGAAAATTCCTGCTGTTCGACGGCGTGGGCGCCATGTTGTGGTCAGCAACCGCGGTTCTGGTTGGCTTTATATGGCATCGCGAGGTTGACCGCATTCTAGGAGGAGCCTCTAAATTCGGTCGGGGCGGTCTGCTGCTCGCAGCGGCTCTGGTTGGTGGTTTTGCAGCTTTCAAGTACTACCAGCGTCGCCGTTACTACGCTACCCTGCGCGCCGCCCGCCTTAGTGCGGAGGAGGTCCACGCCATGGTTCAGCAGGGCACTGACCTGGTGATCGTTGATCTGCGCTCGCGCTCGTCACTTAAAGTCGTACCGACCAAGGTTCCGGGCGCGCTGCTGATTGCTCCCGAGGAATTCGAGCAGCGTTACCAGATTATCCCGCGCGAACATGATGTGGTGATGTACTGCACTTGACCCAACGAGGCCACCAGCGCCAGGATGGCGCGGCTACTGCACGATAAAGGCTACGCCAGCGTTCGCCCCATGCTGGGCGGCCTGGACGCATGGCTCGAAGCCGGGTTCCCGGTGGAAGCAGTAGTGCTGGAAGAGTCGGCCGCCGCGAGCTAGTTCCAGTTTTCCACCTTGCTTTCGTTTTTCGGAAGGGCACGACTCAGCCCTGGCGATTGGAGGTTTGTGGTTTTCGGAAGGGCACGGCTTCAGCCGTGCCGCTAGGGTGCCAAATGAATTGGGCTTTAGCCCCTGCGGCTTTTTTCACTCTGCGTTATCTAACTAAACTACTTCCTTCCGCTCAACCACTTAGCTGCTGACCTTCTTCTGTGCCCGGGTTGACCTCCTCTGCATGGCCATTCCATGGGGCTTGCGCGAAAACTCTCATCAGACTTCGCGACCGGTGGAGGCTTCGATGGATATACCCGGCATTTTCTTTTCAAAGTCATTCGGCGGCATACGGCGGTTCCAACCAGCCAAACGCGTTCAGCGCAGCTTCCTAGCCGGTCTGGAAGGGAGAGCGCTACTTTGGCTGGTGCAGCGAACGCCCGCAAGCATCAACTCTGACCACCTCACAGCATTAGGGCTCGTGGCGATGCTCGTAGCCGGATTGGCCTACTGGTGGTCGCAATGGAATCGCTGGGGTCTCGTCGTGGTTGTGTTGTGCCTGGCGCTTAACTGGCTGGGCGACAGCTTGGATGGCACCCTCGCCCGCTACCGCAATCGCCAGCGCCCACGTTATGGCTTCTACGTTGACCACATCTCGGACGCATTTGGTTTGTTGTTTCTGCTCACCGGACTCTGGCTCTCCGGCTTTATGAGCTGGCCAGTTGCCGCGGGCCTGCTGGTCACGTACTTGATGTTGCTGCTCGAGGTCTGCATTGCGACATACACGCTGGGTGCTTTTCAGATTTCGTTTTTTAAGTTCAGTCCCACTGAACTGCGAATTGTGCTCGCCATCGGAACCCTGGCGCTTTGGAGCAATCCCCAAGTCGCGGTCGCAGGGCATCGCTTCGCGCTCTTCGATTTCGGCGGCGTGATCGCGGTAGCCGGAATGCTGGTCACCCTTCTTATCTCGGTTGCACGCAACACCGCCAAGCTGTATCGCGAGGAGAGCTTGCCATGAAGCTCTTGCTGCTGCGCTGGCTCAAGTTCAATGTCGTCGGGGCGCTCGGTGTTGGCGTCCAGCTCGGGACGCTGGCGGCGCTGACCAGCGGGCCTGGGCTCAATTACCTTGTGGCGACGGCGATGGCCGTGGAAGCCGCAGTGCTACACAACTTCATTTGGCACCAATGCTTCACCTGGCGCGACCGAACCCGCGCCCGGGGAGGTCTCGCGCGCCGATTGATCTCGTTTCACGGCAGCAATGGTGTGGTATCGCTGGTGGGGAACCTATTCGTTATGCACGTATTGGTGGGTGTGGGA
>Ga0070697_100000672_pt1 | contig 25700 bp, 25 predicted proteins | sample KBSK1501metaG_FD_65475 | JGI IMG/M metagenome (GOLD analysis project Ga0070697, IMG submission 65475) | Corn, switchgrass and miscanthus rhizosphere microbial communities from Kellogg Biological Station, Michigan, USA - KBS K1-50-1 metaG | ecosystem: Host-associated > Plants > Roots >...
GGTCTCGGCACGATGGGGTACGGCTTCCCGGCGGCGATCGGCGCCGCCAAGGCCCACCCGGGGGCGACCGTGGTCTGCGTCACCGGTGACGGCTCGTTCCAGATGTGCATCCAGGAGATGGCCACCGCGATCCAGGAGAAGGTGAGCGTCAAGGTGGTCGTGATCAACAACAACTATCTCGGAATGGTGCGGCAGTGGCAGGAGCTGTTCTACTCGCGCACCTACAGCGAGGTCGGTCTCGAGTGGCTGCCCGATTTCGTGCGTCTCGCCGAGGCCTACCACGCCACCGGTCTGCGCGCCTCGCGACCGGAGGACCTGCGCCCCGTCCTCGAGAAGGGTCTGGCGGCGCCGGGGCTGGTGGTGATGGACATGATCGTCTCGCAGGAGGAGAGCGTCTATCCGATGGTTCCGGCGGGGGCGTCGCTGCAGGAGATGGTGCTGGAGCCCCCGGAGGACAAGGACAACGAGCCCGAGCCGAGGGAGCTCGCATGAGCGCCCAGGGCGGGGCGCGCCACATCCTTTCGATCCTCGTGGAGAACCGCTTCGGAGAGCTCTGCCGCATCGTCGGGCTCTTCTCCGGCCGCGGCTACAACATCGACTCGCTGTGCGTGGCGCCGACCTCCGACCCGGCCTTCTCGCGGATCATCCTGACCACAAGCGGCAGCGACGCGATCATGGAGCAGATCCTCAAGCAGGTCGGCAAGCTGGTCCGGGTTCTCGAGGTGACGGACCTGAACGAAGTCGAGCACGTGGAGCGCGAGATGGCGCTCCTCATCGTGAGCACGCGGACGCCGGCCGAGCGGCAGGAGGTGCTCAACTTGGCGGGCGTGTTCCGCGCCAAGGTGATCGACATCTCGTCCGACGCGATCACCGTGGAGACCACGGGAAGCCAGGAGAAGGTCGAGGCCCTGCTCGGGCTGCTGAGGCCCCTCGGTGTCCGCGACGTCGTGCGCACCGGGCCGGTGGCCATCCCGCGCATCAGCGCCGTGCGGGTGACGACGGGAGAGACGGCGCCGGTCGACGGTGTGCCGGAGGCCGAGAGCGCGGTCTAGGAGCGATTCGGGAAAGGAGCCAGCGTGGTGGAAGGGAAGATGAACATCTATTACGACCAGGATGCCGAGCCGGCACGGCTGAAGGGCAAGACGATCGCCATCATCGGGTACGGCAGCCAGGGACACGCGCACGCGCTGAACCTGAAGGACGGGGGACACCGGGTGGTCGTCGGTCTCCGGCCGCAGAGCCCTTCGCGCGCCAAGGCCCAGGCGTCGGGTCTCGAGGTCGCCGACACGGCCGAGGCGGCGCGCCGCGGCGACATCGTGATGATGCTCGTCCCGGACGAGCTGGCACCGGAGACGTACGAGCGGGATGTCGCGCCCGGTCTCAGGGCCGGCCGGCACTTCGCCGTCGCCCACGGCTTCTCGATCCATTTCCGCAAGATCGTCCCGCCGCGGGACGTCAACGTGTTCATGGTGGCGCCGAAGGCCCCGGGCCACCTCGTGCGGCACGAGTTCGCCCGCGGGGCCGGCGTGCCGATGCTCCTGGCGGTGCACCAGGATCCCTCGGGTGACACCCGGGCGGTCGCCCTGGCGTACGCCAGCGCGCTGGGCGGCGGCCGGGCCGGGATCCTCGAGACCACCTTCAAGGACGAGACCGAGACCGACCTGTTCGGCGAGCAGGCGGTCCTGTGCGGCGGGCTGTCGGCGCTCATCACCGCGGGCTTCGAGACGCTCGTCGAGGCCGGTTATCCGCCCGAGATGGCGTATTTCGAATGTCTGCACGAGATGAAGCTGATCGTCGATCTGATCTACGAGGGCGGCATCCAGAACATGCGCTACTCGGTGAGCAACACCGCCGAGTACGGCGACCTGACGCGCGGCCCGCGGATCGTCACGGCCGAGACGCGGCGGGTGATGCGCGATCTGCTCGCCGACGTCCAGTCCGGCGCGTTCGCCGACGAATGGATGGCGGAGCACCGGGCCGGCAAACCGACCTTCAAGAGGCTCGAGGCGGCCGGCCGGGAGCACCTGATCGAGAGGGTCGGCGAGAGGCTCAGAGGCATGATGCCGTGGATCGGCAAGAACCGACTGGTGGACAGGAGCAGGAACTGATGGCGGACGAGACGCGACCCGTCGAACGCGCCGGCGAGGCGGCCGTGGTGGACGAGACCGCCCTGCCGTCCCGGCTGCACGCGGGGACCGACCGGCACGCCCCCTGGGTGTGGGTCAACGGGGAACTGGTGCGCACCGAGGATCTCAAGGTGCACTATTTCACGCATGCCCTGCATTACGGGAGCGGCGTGTTCGAGGGGATCCGCTGCTACGAGACCGCCACCGGCCCGGCGGTGTTCCGCCTGCGCGATCACATGGAGCGGCTGCTCGCCTCGGCGCGCGTGTACGGGCTGAGGGTCGGCTACGGCGCGGCGGAGCTGTGCGCCGCGACCCTGGAGACGGTGCGGCGGAACGCCATCGGCGACGCCTACATCCGTCCGCTCGTCTTCTTCGGCGAGGGTTCGATCTACCTGACACCGAGCAGCCGCTGCCCGACCGAGGCGCTGATCGCCGTGCGCCCGCTCGGCGCCTATCTGCGCGACGAGGGCATGGCCCGCGGCGTCAAGGTCATCCTGTCGTCCTGGAGGAAGTTCGATCGCTCGATGCTGCCGCCCTCGGTCAAGGGGTGCGGGCACTACACGAACTCGATCCTGGCCGCCCAGGAGGCCGCGGCGCGTGGCGCGGCCGAGGCGATTCTTCTCAACGCCGACGGCAGCGTGGCGGAGGCGACGGGGGAGAACGTCTTCTTCGTCAAGGCAGGGGTGCTGATCACCAACGGCGACGCCTCCAACATCCTCCCGGGTATCACCCGCGACTCGGTCCTGACTCTGGCCACCGACCTGGGCATTCCCGCGATCGTGCGGCCGTTCGGGCCCGAGGAGCTCCTCGCCGCGGACGAGGTCTTCCTGACCGGCACCGCCGCCGAAGTGACACCGGTCGCCGCGATCGACGATCGACCGATTCCCTGCGTCGAGGGCGGGCTCACCTCCCGGCTGCAGCGGGTGTTCTTCGACTGTGTGCGCGGGCGCAGCCTGCGTTACGCGGGGTGGTTGTCGTATGCCTGAGATTCTCAAGCCGTTCCCGCCGCCGGTTCCGGAATACGACGGACCTCGCGGCGAACCCCTCCCGGGGCCGATCGAGATCTACGACACCACCCTGCGGGACGGCGCGCAGTCGGAGGAGATCTCCTACTCGGTCGAAGACAAGCTGAAGATCCTGCGCGCGCTCGATCGGCTGGGCGTGCAGTTCATCGAGGGCGGCTGGCCCGGCGCCAACCCGAAGGATCTCGAGTTCTTCGACCGGGCGGCGCGCGAGCCCCTGGCGTGCGCGCGCCTGGTCGCGTTCGGCAGCACGCGCCGGGTGGGCGCGCGCGCCGCGGAGGACGAGGGTCTGCGGGCCCTCCTGGCCGCGGGCACGCCGTGGGTGACGATCTTCGGCAAGTCATGGGACGACCATGTGCGCGAGGCGCTGCGCACGACGCTGGAGGAGAACCTGGCGATGATCTCCGACAGCGTGCGGCACCTCAAGGAGTCCGGGCGCGGGGTGATCTACGACGCGGAGCATTTCTTCGACGGGTATCGCTCCCGGCCCGAGTACGCCCTCCTGACGATCCTGGCGGCCCGGGAGGCGGGGGCCGATCGGATCGTCCTGTGCGATACCAACGGCGGGGCCCTGCCCGACCAGGTGCGGGCCGCGGTCACGGTGGCGCGCTCCCGGCTGGGCGCCACGATGATCGGCATCCACGCCCACAACGACGGAGAGCTCGCCACGGCCAACAGCCTGGCGGCGGTGGCCGCGGGCGCGCGGCATGTGCAGGGCACGATCAACGGATACGGAGAGCGCTGCGGCAACGCCAACCTGTGCTCGGTGATCCCGAATCTCGAGCTGAAGCTCGGTCTGCCCTGTCTGCCGCCGGGCTCGCTGGCCCGCCTCACCGCGGTGTCGCGTCACGTCGGGGACGTCGCCAACCGCACTCCCAACAGTCACCAGCCGTTCGTCGGGCGCAGCGCCTTCGCGCACAAGGCGGGTATCCACGTCAGCGCCATCGAGCGCGCGCGCCGCGCCTACGAGCACATCGACCCGGCGCAGGTCGGCAACGCCACGCGTGTGCTGGTGTCGGACCAGATGGGCTCGAGCAACGTCCTCAACCGCGCCCGGGCCATCGGGATCGATCTCTCCGGCCGGCCCGAGACGATGCGCGCCCTGGTCGAGCGGGTCAAGGATCTCGAGTACCGCGGCTTCCAGTTCGAAAACGCGGAGGGATCGTTCACGCTCCTGGTGCTGGAGGCGCTCGGCCGGCGGCCCCGGTTCTTCGAGCTGGCGGACTACCACGTCCTCCTGACCGCCACGGGCTCGCCGGAGGCGACGGTGCGCGTGCGCGTCGGCGGCGACGAGGTCCACGCCGTCAGCCTCGGCGTCGGCCCCGCGCACGCGCTCGATCAGGCGCTGCGTATCGCGCTGACGGGAGCCTACCCGGAGATCGGCGGGCTGCGGCTCGCCGATTTCAAGGTGCGGATCCTGGACGGCCACGACGGCACGGCCGCCCGCACGCGCGTGCACATCGAGATGGGCGACGGCGAAACCACCTGGAGCACGACCGGCGTCGACCCGGACATCATCGCCGCGACGTTGCACGCCATCGTCGAGAGCTACGAGTACGGTCTCCTGCTGCGGCGCTCCGCGGACCTCCTGCCTGCGGGGGGCCTGCAGGCGACGCCACCTGGCGCCGACAGGACCGAGGCGCCGAACACCGGCGCGGGCAGGACCGGCAACGTCGCGGTGCAGCCCCGCGGCGAGGGCCGGTTGCCGATTGTCATCCTGAACGAAATCGACCCGGGTCGTTCCGAGATCGGAGCCTGACGCCCGTGGAACCGGAACGACCCAGCCAACGTTCAGCAGTACGCCGACCGGGGATCAATCAGCGGCAACGCAAAACACGGCGAATGCTCGAGGTTTGAACTCTCCCCCGCACCACTCTCCCCCTACAACAGTTGTCGCGCCCGGTCGGCGCCCCTCTGCCCACCGACCGGCCGGTCGGGCCGGGGGTCCTGGGGAGTTGACGCGGCCGCCGGTCCCGCGCGACCTGTCGGACCCGGCGCTCGAGCGCCGTGGCCCGCGGCACGCATATAATCGCCGGCCGCATGGATGAGGTGACGCATGACCAAGGTTCCCGGCTGGTACAAGGACCAGAAGAAGAGATACCCGGACGTTTTCAGGGCCTACGAGGCCCTCGGCGACGCCTGCCGGAAAGCCGGGCCGCTCGACGCCAAGAGCGCGGCGCTGGCGAAGCTGGCGATCGCGATCGGCACGCGCCACGAGGGCGCGGTGCACTCGCACACCCGCCGCTCGCTCGAAGCGGGGGCGACGATCGACGAGTGCCGGCACGTCGTGCTGCTGTCGCTCACGACGATCGGCTTCCCGGCGATGATGGCCGCCCTGTCGTGGGTCGAGGACGTGACGAAAGAGGATAGCTGAACGGCCGGGTGATCAGCGCCCCTTCAGCCACTGGTCCAGCCAGGCGATGACCGTGTCGTGCCACAGGATGCTGTTCTTGGCCTTCAGAACCCAGTGGTTCTCGTCGGGAAAGTAGAGGAGCTTCGACGGGATGCCGCGTCGCTGCAGCGCGGTGAAGACGGAGAACCCCTCCGTTTCCGGAAGTCGGAAATCCTTCGCGCCGTGGATCACCAGCATCGGCGTCTTCCAGTTCGCGACGTAGAGCGCGGGCGACCACCTCTCGTGCGTGGTGTCGGCCTCCCACGGCAGACCGCCGTGCTCCCACTCCGGAAACCACAGCTCTTCGGTGGTGTAATAGGACGTGCGCGTGTCGAATTCGCCGTCGTGGCTGACCAGGCACTTGAACCGATCGGTGTGGCCGGCGATCCAGTTCACCATGTAACCGCCGTACGAGGCCCCGAGGGCTCCCATGCGGTCCTGGTCGACGAACCCGTACGTGGCGATCACGTAGTCCAGGCCCTTCATCAGATCCTCGTACGGCGCGGCGCCCCAGTTCCGGCGGATGGCGTCGGTGAACGCCTGCCCGAACCCGGTGCTGCCGTGGAAGTTGATCGCGACGGTCACGTAGCCGGCTCCGGCGTAGGCCTGCGGATTCCAGCGGTAATGGAAGTGATCCTCCCACGATCCCTGCGGACCGCCGTGCACCAGGAACGCCAGCGGGTACCTGCGCCCTTCCTGGAAGTCGACCGGCCGCAGGATCCAGCCATGCACCTTGTCGTTCAACGCCCCCTTGAACCAGAACTCCTCCGGCCGGCTCATCGCGATCGTCTCGAGGCGGGCGGCGTTCACCCGGGTCAGCGGCCGCACGTCGGCGCCGTCCAGGCGGCAGGTGACGATCTCGGTCGGGGAGGTGAGCGAGTCCTGGCCGAACACCAGCCGCCCGCGCGACGTCACCGCCAGATCCGTGTTGTCGTGATCGCCCACCACGACGCTCACGCGGCCGCTGGCGGAATCGACCGCGAAAATCTTCTTGCGCGCCGTCTCCTCCGCCGTGACGAACAGGGTCCTCCCGTCGGGCGACCAGGCGACCGAGTCGGCCGACCGATCCCACCCCTCGGTCAGCGCGCGGCTCGTCCCCGCCGCGAGGTCGTACAGCATCACCCGCTGCCGATCCGCCTCGTACCCCGGGCGGGTCATCGCCAGGTAGGCGATCCGCCTGCCGTCCGGCGAGAACGCCGGCTGCGCGTCGTGCGCCTTGTTGGCGCAGGTGAGACAGCGGTATCCGCCGCCGTCGGCCGCGGCGAGATAGACGTTGTCGTCGGTCGACCAGGCCTCGTCCTCGGTCATCTTGGAGGTGAACGCGATCGACCGGCCGTCGGGGGACCACGCGAACTCCTCGGCCCCGCCGAACGGCTTCGTCGGCGCGTCCGCGTTCGCCCCCTTCATGACGTCGACCGGGTCGCCGCCCTTGAGGGGCCAGACGAAGATGTGGTTCCGCTTGCCCTCGTCCCAGGTGTCCCAGTGGCGGAACATCAGCCGGGTGTAGAGACGCGCCTTCACCGGGTCGTCGCTCTTCTCCTTGTCGCGCTTCGCCGTGCAGGCGAGGTCCGGGCAGTCCGGATAGACCTCGGCCGAGAACGCCAGCCGCGTCCCGTCGGGCGACCACTCGATGCTGTCCACGTCCACGGGAAGGTCGGTGAGCCGGCGCGCCTCGCCCCCGGACGGCTCGATCGCCCATACCTGCGACGACCCGCCGCGATCGGAAACGAACGCGATCGAGGACCCGTCGGGCGACCAGCGCGGCGACGTGTCCGCCGACGGCGCGCTCGTCAGCCGTCGCGGCTCGCCGCCGCCGATCGGCACGATCCAGAGACTCGTGTAGTTCTTGTTCGCGCCCGCGTCGTAGACCCGGCTGGTGAACACGACCCGGGCGCCATCCGGCGACGGCTGCGGCGACGCGAGCCTCTGCATCGCCACCATGTCGCGAACCGAGAACGGGTGCTTCGCCGTGTCCGCGCTCCCGGCGGCGAAGACCGTCGTGGCGAGGAGGGCACAACACAAGGAACAAGGGACGGACGATTTCATCGGGGACCTCCCGCGGGTTACGGATCCTGGCGTCGGAGCGGGGCCGTTGTATCGCCGGCCGCCCGGCAAGTCAAGCCGCTCCCGTCGATTGACACGGCGGCGAAGCCGCCGCTAGAATCCGCCGCAGTCGGTGTCCCGCACGGGAACGCACTTCGTTCTGGCCGAACGCGGCCTTCGATGGGGGGAACGCATGGCCGTCAACGCGAAGCGAGTCCTGATCGGCGCCCTGGTCGGCGGCTTGGTGTGGAACGCCTGGAGCATCGCGATCAACGCGTTCCTGTTGCGCGAGCGCTACCAGAGGGCGATCACGGCGGGGATGTTCCAGGAGCAGCCGCGTCTCCCGTTCATGCCGCTCTGGATCGTCACCCTGTTCGTGATCGCCTGGATCATCGCGTCGCTTTACGGCGCCGTGAGGGCGACCTGGGGTCCCGGGCCGATGACCGCGCTCCGACTCGGGATCCTGGTCGGGATCGCGATCGGGGTCCCCGGAAACCTGTCGATGGCGGCGTGGGCGATGTTCGGGAGGATCTTTCCGTTCTGCTGGGCGCTCGACCTGGGTCTCGGCTCGGTGTTCGTCGCCCTGATCGCCGGCTGGCTGTATCGGGACTGACCGCGGACTACTTGCGGGGGTCGCCGCCCCAGATCGCCCCGTCGTCGGTGACCGTCCCGCTGGTGGAGTCGAGCGCGCAGCGCCCGCCGCCCCAGATGGCCCCCGAGCCTGCGACCGACGGATTGTCGACGGTCGACTTGGCGCCGCCCGTGCCGCCCCAGATGGCGCCGCTGCCGTAGGTGATCGATGACGGCACCGGAGTCAGGGTGATGCCTGCGGCGCTGCCCTTCCCGCCGCCCCAGATCGCCCCCTGCGTCCAGCTCGACCCCCACAGCAGGGCGGTGTCCTGGATATAGATGAAGCCGTCGCTGGCCGCCATCGCCAGCGGTGAGGAGGCGGTCTGCGCGTATCCCGTGGCGTTGACCGCGCCGTAGGCGTCCAGGGTCCCGGCGCCGGTCTCGAAGACGAGCCGCGTGTCCTTCACGGCCGACTTCATCAGCCGTGCCTTGACCGTGGCCGGGTTGAGCGTCGGCTCCTTCTGCAGCATCAGGGCGGCCGCGCCCGCGACCATCGGGGCCGCCATCGACGTCCCCGAGAGCGAGTAGTACGCGCCGTCCTGCGTGGCGTGCGCCGGGTCGTTCTTGTAATCGCCGATCTGCAGCGTCAGCTCGTGGTGCTGGGTGTCCAGCCACGAGGAGACGGCGCGGGCCGAGACGATCCACGTCCCGGGAGCGACCAGATCGGGCTTGACGACGAAATCGACGAGCGACGGGCCGCGACTGGAATACCATGCCAGGACGTCGTCGGTCAGGGGAACTGTGTTGCGGTCGTCCAGGGCGCCGACCGTGACGGCATCGGGCGAGTTGCCCGGGCTCGTGATCGTTCCGTAGCCGGTGCCGACACCACCGTCGTTGCCGGCGGCGACCACCACCACGATCCCCTTGCGCACAGCGGCGGCCACGGCCCTGCACAAAGGGTCGGTGCGGTACGACTCGTACACCGGGTGGCCGAGCGACAGGTTGAGGACGCGGATGTTGTAGTACGAGCGGTTCTTGATCACCCAGTCGATGCCGGTGATGATGTCGGACGTGTACCCCGTGCCGTCGGGCGACAGGGCGCGGAGCGAGATGAGCTGCGCGTCGGGAGCGAGTCCGCGGAAGGTGCGGAACGACAGGCTGTCGCTCGAGGCGGATCCGTTGCCGTACAGGATCCCCGCGACGTGCGTCCCGTGACCGTAGTAGTCGGCCAGACCGGTCTCGTGGCCGACGATCTCGACTTCGATGATCTGCTTCGATCCGACCGGCCGCTTGAAGTCCGGATGGAGCTGGACGCCGGTGTCGACGATGGCGATTCCGACGCTCCGGCCGGTCAGACCGGTCCCCCACGTTCCCGCCAGGGTGGCCGCCCGGTCGGCGCGGACGGCGCGGTAGGCCACATCCAGGTGCGTCTTCACGGGTGAATCGAGCGAGATGCGCTAGACGTTCGAGTCGTTGGCGATCTGGGCCAGCGACCCGAGCGGGACGGTGGCGGAATAGCCGGGGATCCCGGTATACGTGGTCTTGAGCAGGCCGCCCAAGACCTGCAGGAGGTTCAGCTCGCTCGAGTCGGGCGGATTGTAGGTCTGGACGATCACCGCGACCTGCTGGTCGGCCGGCCCGCCGAGCAATGCCTGCAGGTCGCCCGACACCTTCGAGAGGAGACCGGTCGTCCACCCCAAGAGAGGCGAGAGCAGTTGCGTGGTTGTCGAGACCAGCGCGTCGAGCAGCCCGGCCTGGGTCGGGATCTGCTGACCGAACAGGAACACCAGGATCAATACGATGGCGCTTGCGGCTGTCGGCTTGCTGGGTCGGCGGCAACGGGTCGTCATGGGAGCCTGATAGAAGCAAGACCGCTGCCATCCGGGCGATTCCAGAAAAATCGCTCGAAGCGCTTGGTGCACAAGCGGTTTGCAGGAGGACTCGGGAATGTCCGTCGGGAGACCTGTGGCGGGTGAGTGTCGGGCCTTGAGACGAGGGGCCTCTTCGGAACCGTCCCCCCGCGTTCTAAACCCGCTGTCCCGCGGGAGTTCCCGGGACTTGACCGGAACCTGTACAGCGATCGTCCAACCGCTGGTCACCGGCGGCGCAAGCGGCCCGGATTGTTAAGGAAGACGCCTGCTACCGGCCTCGCGGCGCATCGCCCCCAAAGGACGCGCCGGTCTCGCCGGTGATCAGGCGGGCCCCGCTCTCCTGACGCAGATAGAGCCAGGCCCATTGCAGCACCACCAGGAGACGATTGCGAAAACCGATCAGGAAATAGATGTGGACGACCAGCCAGAAGAGCCAGGCGAGGAAGCCCGACAACCGGAACCGGCCGAACTCGGCGACCGCCGCGGCGCGCCCGACGGTCGCGAGCATGCCCGCGTCACGGTAATGGAACGGCTCGCCCGGCAGGCCCCGCAGGGCCCGCCGGATGCCGCGCGCCGCGTGCCGGCCCATCTGCTTGGCGGCCGGCGCGACTCCCGGGACCGTTCGGCCGTCCTGCCGCAGCGCGGCGAGATCGCCGATCACGAACACCTCCGCATGGCCCGGGAGCGTCAGATCGGGGGCGACCGGAACGCGCCCGGAACGGTCGAGGGGAACGCCCAGCGATCGGCCGATCGGCGAGGCGGCGACGCCGGCCGCCCACAGCACGTTGCGCGCCGAAAGTCGCCGGGCACCGGCCGAGACGCCCAGGGCGTCGATCTCCGTGGCCGCCGCAGCCGTGATCACCTCGACCCCCAGAACGCGGAGCTCCCGTGTCGCCCTCTCCGACATGACCGGGTCGAACGCGCCGAGGATGCGCGGGCCGGCCTCGAGCAGGACGACCCTCGCGGAGGCGGGGTCGATGCCGCGGAAATCGGTCGACAGGATCCGTCGGGCGATCTCCGCCAGGGCGCCGGCCAGCTCGACGCCGGTCGGTCCGCCGCCGATCACCACGAACGTGAGCCAGGCGCTCCGCCGCGCCGGATCCGTCTCGCGCTCCGCCGCTTCGAAGGCGAGCAGGATGCGTCGGCGCATCTCGAGGGCGTCCTCGATCGTCTTCAGACCCGGTGCGAAGCGGGCCCAATCGTCGTGGCCGAAGTACGAGTGGGTCGCGCCGGTGGCCACGACGAGGTAATCGTACGGAACCTCACCGTCCGCCAGGATCACCTTGCGGGCCGCGAGGTCCACGGCGGTCGCCTCGCCGAGAAGGACCGTGGCGTTCTCCTGCCGTCGCAGGACCCTCCGGATCGGCACGGCGATGTCGCTGGGGTTGAGGGCCGCCGTGGCGACCTGATAGAGGAGCGGCTGGAACAGGTGATGGTTGCGCCGGTCGACGAGGGTCAGACGCACCGGCGCGCATCTCAGCGCCCGGGCGGCGTACAGACCGCCGAAGCCGCCACCGAGAATCACGACGCGCGGTGAGGCTCCCGGCGGGGAGGGGACGGGGATGACCGCCTCGCTAATGGGGCGGCCTCGCGACGACCGCCAGGGCCAGCGCGGCGAGACCCAGGAGGAGGACGGTGCCGTTCAGAAGGACCGAGCGACGGTGCAGGCAATCGAAGCGCGCCTGCGTCCGGTCGTGCTCCGCCGCCCCCTCCGGCGCCAGCGCCAGAGCCTGACGCGCCCGTGATGCCTCCGGCAGGACGACGCGTCCCGCGTAGGCGACGATCCCGATCATCAGCGCCAGGAGGATTAGCTCCGCCGCGAGCGCGCGCCCCCGCGCGACCTGCAAGACGCCGAGAAGGAGACCCGACAGCAGGGCCAGCGCGCCGCAGACGGCGCCGAACGCGTAGTAGCGCGGGAAGATCGTCGACACGGCCCGCCCCGCGGCGTCGCGCGGCAGCGCGCCGAACAGGCTCGGGGCGACGACGAACGAGAAGAACACGACGCTTCCGATCCAGACGCCGAGCGCCAGCAGGTGCGCGAACCTCAGGAGCGCGGCCATGCGGCGCCGCGGCGCGGCGGGTCGGGCCGCCACGCCTTCACTTGCTGAACACGAACTTGTTGGGCGTGCCTTCCATCGTGGAGCCCTTGGGCGGACGCCAGAGGACGTGCTTCTCGATCTCCCTGGCGAGCGCGAAGTCCCTCTCGGTGATGCCGCCCGAGGAGTGCGTCTTCAGCTTGACCCAGAGCTTTCCCCAGGTGACCTCCAGATCGGGATGGTGATACGCGGCCTCGCTCAGAAAGCCGATCGTGTTGACCGCCATCAGGGTCGTCGGCCAGCCGTCGGTGCTGTACTTGCGGCGCAGCCAGCCGTCCTCGAGCTTCCAGCCGGGAAGCTCCTTCTCCAGGCGCGCCGTCACTTCGCTGTCCGGGATGACCGGAAGCTTTTCGGGCATGGGACACCTCTCGTTTCCGTGTTACTCCAGGATCCACCTGCGCTTGTCGCGGTTGAAGTACATGTGGCGCGGCATGGAGCGATCCTCCTTCAGGAGATCCTGAACGGAGGGCTTGCCCTTGAGCGCCCTCTGGATCGCCTCCTTCATCGCCGTCCGGTTGTTCCGGTACAACTCGTTGAAATCGGCGTCCTTCATGCCCGCCAGACGCGGATCGACCCACACCAGGGAGATGATGCAGAGACTCTCGACCTTGTTCTTCGGGATGATACCGGACTCGACCGCGTCGAGAACGCCGTCGGCGATGCCGGCCTGCACCGGGCCGCCGTACACCATGACGTCGGCCATCTTCTTGAGCTGCACCTTCGGCACCATGATCGTGGCGGGCTTCACCATCTTACCGCCGTCCACCAGACAGAAGAAGCGCGAGAATCCGGCGCTCTGTCCCATGATCGACGCGAACGCCTGGCCGACCGGCCCGTCCGCCTCGCCGATCACGATCTCCGGCTCGGTCCAGAGCCAGTCCTGGCTGCCTTCCCCCATCGCCTCGCCGAAGCGGATCCTGATCCGATCAGGCATGACTGTCCCTCCGTGTGGATGTGCACCCTCGAAACGCCGGGAAAACCGCGTCATCCTACTCCAGGCGGGCGACGAGTGTCATCGGGCGCGACCATCACGCGAAACAGCCGCGGCGCCCGGGAGCCGCCGACTCTTCGCCCGTCGGCCCTCCCGTGTATCATTCACGAACATGAACAGCCGGCATGTCCGTCTCGGGTTCGCGGGGTTCGGGAATGTCGGGCGCGCCCTGGCGCGGATGCTCCTGGCGCGCCGCGACGAGCTGGCCCGTCGGAGGGGGCTGACCTGGGCGGTCACGCTCCTGGCGAGCGCCCGCCGCGGCGCCTGGGTCGATCCCGCCGGTCTCGATCTGGAGACAGCGCTGCGCGACGGCTGGTCGTCACCCGGGCGTCTGCCGGAGGCTCTCGCGGCGGCGCCCATCGACCTGCTCTTCGAGGCGACGCCGCTCGAGCCGCGCACCGGCGAGCCGGCCCTGTCGCACATGCGCGCGGCGCTCGGGCGCGGTATTTCGGTCGTCAGCGCCAACAAGGGCCCGATCGCCCTGGCGGCGCGCGAGCTGTTCGGGATCGCCCGCCGGACGGGCGCCGGCTTCCGCTTCGAGTCGGCGGTGGCCGACTGCATGCCGGTCTTCAACCTGGTCGAGGCTGCGTTCCCGGTGGGCCGCCTGCGCCGCTTCCGGGGCGTCCTGAACTCGACGAGCAATCACGTCCTGCAGGCGATCGCCCGCGGGCAATCGGCCGACACCGCCGTGGCCGAGATGCAGCGGCTCGGGCTCGCCGAGACCGACCCGGCGCACGACCTGGACGGCTGGGATCAGGCGGTCAAGGTCGTCATTCTGGCGAACGTCCTGATGGGACGTGACCTGAAGCCGGCGGACGTGGAGCGCACGCCGGTCGCGGCGGTCGATCCGGCGTGGCTGCGGCGTGAGGCGGGCGCCGGACGCACGGTGCGTCTCGTCGGGGAAGTGACGGCCGGGGGCGCCGCCCGCGTCCATCCGGTCGCGCTCGAGGCGGGGGAGTTCCTGGCGTCGCTCCGGGGCGTGTCACTGGGTCTGACGCTCGAGACCGAGCTGGCGGGGCCGATCCACGTCGCGATCCACGAGCCCCACGTCGAGCAGACCGCCTACGGCATGCTCTCGGATCTCGTGGCCATATGCGACGGCCGGCTGTTCGTCCCGACCCCGCTCGTCGAAGGAGACTGAGCGGCTACCGGCCCGGACTGCGGACGGGCGGCCGGCGCGCTCGAACGGAGCCGCCCCGGGCCCGCGCGCCCCCCGCCTGCGGCCCGGAGGCTCGCCCCAGGACGAGATGCCCCAGCCTGCGCCTGGCCTCCAGACGATCGAGACGGCCCGCCGCCAGCTCGTGCAGCACGACCGCCTTGTAGATCTCGAAGAGACCGCGCCGCAACGCCTTCCCGAGAATCTCGATCTCGCCGGCGTCGAGTCGCTGGCAGACGAACTCGAGCTCCTCGCCGGCCGTCCGTCGGTAGGCCTCCTGCTCCGTCTTCATGGCGACCTCGTTGTCTTCCGGACGCGCCGCATCTTCGCACAGGGTGACGCGGAGCGCCAGACCCGCCGGAGCACGACGCTCTTCCGGTCGTGCTGAACGGGAACAGGGCCGCTCGAAACTCGCCGTCACCCGCGCTTCGTTTCGGGTGGAGAATAGGCACGGGGGTTGCCCGGAACATGCGGCCGCGACGAACAGGCCAGGCTCTCGCATTCGTCGCCGCGCTCCTGCCCGCGGCGGGCGGCGCGGCGCCGGCAGGGGAGCCTCCCGTCGCCGCGCCGTACCGCGAGTATGTCCGGGTCCTGGAGCGTCCCTACCTCAGGGTCGGACTGACCGTCACCGTGATCGATCGTCAGGGCCGTCCTGTGCGCGATCTCCAGCGCGACGACTTCACCGTCTCCGAGGACGGCGCCGCCCTCGAGGTGGCCGATTTCGCCCGCGAGGGGGACCGGCGCGACCGGCCGCTGTCGGTCGCCATCCTGCTCGACCTCTCGTACAGTATGACGGGTCAGGTGAAACGGGTGCGCGAGGCGGCGCAGGCCCTCCTGAAAGGTCTCCGCCCAGGGGACGAGATCATGGTCGCCAAGTTCAACGATCAGCTGACCATTCTGCAGAGGTTCACGGGCGATACCGCCGCGCCGGAGAAGACCCTCGGGAACATCGGTATCGCGCGGGGCGGAACCCTGCTGTTTCGCTCGATCGAGCAGATTCTGCGGGAACTGCGCGAGCGTCCCGGACGCAAGGTCATCCTGATCGTGAGCGACGGAGAGGACAACGAAATCGAGCGCGGGTCGGTCTACCGGTCGCTCTTCCTGCAGGATCTCCTGCGCCTGTGCTTCCGAACGCAGACCGTCGTGTACGGCATCCGCCCCGGCATCGGCGCCACATCCTGGCTGCCGTTCGAGGGGTTCGTGGAGGAGACCGGCGGTCGCCTTCTCTATACGGGTGGCGATCTGGCCTCGCTGTTCGCCCGTCTCGGGGAGGAATTCCTCAGCCAGTACTACCTGGCGTACGACGTCGATCCGAAGCTCGCCGACAAGAGGCGACGCAGCGTGCGTGTCGAGGTCGATCGTAAGGACGTGGTCGTGAAGACCGTGCGCGGTTTCAACGCCGCCCCGGGGCACGTCAAGGCGTGCGTGCGCGATCTCGAGGACAAGGACCCGCTGGTGCGGGCCGACGCCGTCTACGATCTCGGCTTCGTCCCGGATCCGCGCGCGCTGCCGGCGCTCGTGGGGGCCGTCGCCGACACGGACGAGCGTGTGCGTCGGCTCGCCGCCACGTCGCTCGGCCGTCTCGGGGATCTTCGCGGGCTCGGGCCCCTTCTCGGTCTTCTGGGGGATCCGGCGACGTCGGTGCGGGTCGCCGCGGGCGAGGCCCTGGTGCTCTTCGCGGACCGCGCGATTCCGGCCCTGGTCGAGGAGGTGTCGTCCGAGCGGGTCTCGGTACCTCGCCTGGCCGCCCTGATGGACGTTCTCGGCCGGGTGGGGGACGACCGGGCCGTCGACCCGCTGAGCGCAGTTCTCAGGACCGGCCCGACAGGGGCGAAGACGGCGGCGGCGGAGGCTCTGGGTGCTCTCGGCCTCAGCGGCGGCATCCCCTCGTTGCGGGCCGCACTCCTTGAGCCGGTTCCGGAAGTGCGGGCCGCCGCGGCTCGATCGATCATCCGGATCGCCGGCGCAGACGCCCGCGCCGTCATCGAGGACTACATCGTCAAAGAGAGCGACCCGCGCCTGAAGCAGGCCGCCCGCGCGCTCCTGGACCGATCCTTGGCGCCGTGACGGGGCGTCGAGGCCGCCGGAAAGCGGCGCACATCGGCTAGAATGGGACCATTCAGCGGGAGGTACGCGACGATGGCTGACACCAGAACGGCCGCCCCCAAGGTGACGTACGCGACCCTGGCCGCCGGCCAGACACCGGAGTTCAACAAGGCGTTCGACGAGGCGGTCGAGCGGGTCAGGAAGACGCTCGGCAGGACGCACGGCCAGTGGATCTCCGGGAAGGAGATCCAGAGCAAGGAGTCGTTCGCCGACACGAGTCCCAGCGACACGCGCGTGGTGCTCGGGCGCTTCGCCAGCGGCACGCGCGCCGACGCGCAGGCGGCGATCGCGGCGGCGCGCCGGGCCTACGAGACCGTCTGGCGCGACCTGCCGTGGAAGGACCGGGTGGGCTACCTCCGCAAGGCGGCGGCCGTGATCGAGAAGCGCCGCTTCGACCTCGCGGCCCTCATGAGCATGGAGGTCGGCAAGAACCGGCTGGAGGCGATGGGCGACGCCCAGGAGACCGCCGACCTGATGAGCTACTACTGCGATCAGATGGAGCGTCATCAGGGTTACGAGATGCCGATGGAGCGTCTGTCCGACAGGGAGGACAACCGGGACATCCTGCGGCCTTACGGAGTGTGGGTCATCATCTCGCCCTTCAACTTCCCGATGGCGCTGTCGGGTGGCCCGAGCTCGGGCGCTCTCCTGGGCGGCAACACGGTCGTCTTCAAGCCGTCCAGCGACACGCCTCTGACGGGGTACGCGCTGGCCGACTGCTATCGTGAGGCGGGCCTGCCGGACGGGGTGTTCAACTACGTCACCGGCCCCGGCTCGAGCGTCGGCGAGGAGCTGGTCACGAACCCCGGCGTGGATGGGATCCTGTTCACCGGCTCCCGCGAGGTCGGGTTCGAGATCTATCACCGGTTCCCGCGCGCCTACCCGAAGCCCTGCATCGCCGAGATGGGCGGCAAGAATCCGGCGATCGTCTGCGCCGGCGCCGACCTGGACGCCGCCGCCGAGGGCATCCTGAAATCGGCGTTCGGTCTGCAGGGACAGAAGTGCAGCGCCTGCTCCCGCATCTACGCGCACCGTTCCGTCGCGAAGCAGCTCACCGACATCCTCGTCGAGAAGACCGGCAAGCTCACCATCGGCGATCCCCTCAAGAAGGAGAACTGGCTGGGGCCCGTGATCAACAAGGCGGCCCGGGACAAGTACGCGAAATTCGTGGAGATCGGACGGAAGGACGGCCGCGTCCTGGCGGGAGGAGAGGTCCTCAAGGGCGAGCCGCACGAGCACGGTTTCTTCGTGAAGCCGACGATCATCGCGGGTCTGCCGAAGGACCACCGGCTGTCGCACGACGAGATGTTCCTGCCGATCACCTGCCTGTGGGAAGTCGACAGCCTGGACGAGGCGCTGGATCTCGCCAATCGCACCGAGTACGGTCTGACCGCCGGGCTGTTCAGCCGCGACGACGGAGAGATCAAGAGGTTCTTCGACCGCATCGAGGCGGGCGTGGTGTACGTCAACCGGCGCGCCGGCGCCACCACCGGCGCCTGGCCCGGGATCAATCCCTTCGGAGGCTGGAAGGGGAGCGGTTCGTCGGGCAAGGCGAGCGGCGGCCCTTATTACGTCACCCAGTTCATGCGCGAGCAGAGCCGCACGCTGATCCGCGGATAGGACGGCTCGAAGAGAACCCGGCCCGGTCATGGAGCGGCTCGTCCGGAACACCCGGCTGGTCCTGGTCGAGGGAGACATCACCCGCCAGGAGGTCGACGCCATCGTCAACGCCGCCAATTCCTCCCTCCGGGGCGGTGGCGGGGTGGACGGGGCGATCCATCGCGCCGGCGGCCCGCGGATCCTCGACGAGTGCCGGGCGATCGTCGCCCGGCAGGGCGCCTGCCCGCCGGGGCGGGCGGTCGTCACGGCGGCGGGACGGCTCAAGTCGCGCCACGTCATCCACGCCGTCGGTCCGGTCTGGCACGGCGGAGACCGGGGCGAGGACGATTGCCTGCGGAGCGCCTACCTGGAGAGTCTGCGCCAGGCCGTGTCCGTGGGTGCACGGACGCTCGCCTTTCCTTCCATCAGCACAGGGGCGTACGGTTTCCCGATCGATCGGGCCGCGCGCATCGCCGTCGAAGCGGTGCGCGAACGGGTCCGGGAGGGCGATCCATTCGATGAAGTGCGCTTCGTCGCCTTCAGCCGCGCCGATTATCTGGTCTATCAGCGCCTGCTCGAGTCGGTCTGACCGCTTCCACCGCCGGCCCCCGTCTTCCCCGGCCCGGTCGGTGAGTCTGCTCACGGGAGCGCCCCGGGTGCGTCTATCTGAATGCAGGGCGTCATCGGGAACGGGGAACGTGCCGTCGAGCGACGAGAGTGCCCTCATCAACGAGGCCCGGAACGGGTCGGCCGCGGCGTTCGAAGAGCTGGTGCGCCGGCATGACCGGAGCGTGCTGCGTCTGGCGCTCCGCATCGTGCGCTCGCAGGAGGACGCGCGTGACATCTACCAGGAGGCCTTCCTCAAGGCGTTCCGATCGATCGGCGAGTTCCGGGGCGAGTGCGCCTTCTCGACCTGGCTGTACCGCATCGTCACCCGTCTCTGTCTCGATCGCGCCCGCCGTGACGGGACGCGGCCGCGCGTGCCGGGCGGACGCGACCCCGGTCATCCGGAGAGCGAGGGTCCCGACGCGGCCGCTCGTCTCCCCGAGACACGGCCGGGCGGCGATCCGGAGAGGATGCTGGCGGCCGCGGAGACGCGCCGGCGTATCGCCGAGGCGCTGCGCACGCTGTCGGACCGCGAGCGGCTGGTGTTCGAGCTGCGGCACGACCAGGGGATGCGGCTGGCAGCGGTCGCGGAGATCCTCGAGACCACCGAGGAAACCGTCCGCAACTGCCTGTACCGGGCGCATCAAAGGCTGCGCGAGGCCCTCGGTGACCTGAGAGACGCGTCGGGGGCGCGCGGGCGCGCCGGGCCGCGTGCCGTTCACGGCCTGCGGCTGCCGGGCGATTCGGAACCTGTGAACGGGGTGGAATGATGAGCTGTGAATCGAATCGACGTTCGATCGTCCTGATGATCTACGGCGAGCTCGCCGATGGCGAGCGACGCGTTCTGGAACAGCACGTGCGCGGCTGCGACGCCTGCGCGGACCGCGTGGTGGAGGAGCGTCGGCTGGCTCTCCTGCTGGAGCGCGGCACCGCCGCCGAGACCCCCGCCGATCTGCTCGAGCGCTGCCGGGCGGATCTGCACGCGACGCTCCAGGCCGAGCCGTCCGGCGCCGCCGCGCCCGCGGGGCGTGCGGGCGAGCCCGCGCCGTCGCCTCGCGGGCGCTGGCGCGGTCACGTGGGGTGGAGCCGGCGCCTCCGGCTGTCGCCCGCCTGGGGCCTGGCCGTGCTCGCCTGCGGCTTCCTCGCCGGCCGGGCCGTTCCCGGAGGGCCCGCCCTCATCCCGGGTCGCGGCCAGGCGACGGCATCGGACGACGGCGCCACGATCGCCAACGTCGATTTTCGCGACAGCGACCCGGGCTCGGGCCGGGTGCGCCTGACCTTCGACACGCTGCGCCGCACGGCTCTCGAAGGGACCGCCAGCGATCCCCGCATTCGCAGCGTGCTGGTCGGCACGCTGCGTGACAACCTGAACGCCGGTCTCCGTCTCGAGGCGATCGACGTCCTGCGCCGGCATGCCGACGACCGGGATGTGCGCCGGGCCCTCCTGCGCGCCGTGCGCGAGGACGACAATCCGGGGGCCCGCCTCAAGGCGCTCGAGGCTCTCCAGGAGCGCGCCGTCCGCGACACGGAGGTGCGCGGCGTCATCGTGCAGGCCCTGCTGCGCGACACCAATCCGGGTGTGCGGGTCCGGGCGATCGACGCGCTGCAGGGGGCGCGGGGCCCCGAGACGCTACCGGTGCTGAAGCGGCTCGCCGAGCAGGATCCGAACGAATACGTTCGCCTGCGCTCCGCGGCGCTGGTCAGCCAGATGCTGACGCCGGAGGGCGGACGATGAGGCGGCGGGCCGGGCTCGCCGGTCTCCTCCTCGGGCTGCTCCCCGTGCCGCTGCCGGCGCAGGAGGCGCGTTACTACATGGACGGACGCTTCCTCGTGCACGAGATCACCGGCGTCATCCCCGGCGTGGCGGCGCGGGTGAAGGTGGAGACCGACGTCGGCTCCGTGAGCGCCCGCGCCGCGACGGCACCCGGTGTGCGCTACCGCGTTCTGGTCCGGGCCCGCGGCGCCGACGACGCGGCGACGCGCCGCCTGCTCGACGACATGCAGATCAGCGCCGGCCAGAGCGGCGACCAGCTGCTGTTCCGCGGGCTGGCGATCACACCGGGAGCGATGCGCGATCTGCAGGCCGAGTTCGAGCTGGATCTCCCGCCCGGGACGGGTGAGTTCGAGGTCATGACCGGTGCCGGCAACGTGACCGCCGTCGGGGTCGCGGGACGGGTCCTCCTGACGACACGCGGCGGCAGCATACGGGCCGACAAGGTCGGGGGCCCGCTCAACGCCGAGACGCGCGGCGGGAACATCGACGTCGGCGGTGTCGAGGCCGGGGCGCGGCTGATCACGGCGGGCGGCAGCGTCAGTCTCCGGGCGGCCGGCGGCGAGGTCGTGGCGCAGACGTCCGGTGGCGACGTCAGCGTCGGTCGCGTCAGCGGACAGGTGCGCGCCGAGAGCGGCGGAGGCAATGTCGCGGTCGAGTCGGCCGGCGGCGACGTCTTCATCCAGACCAAGGGCGGCAGCATCAACGTCGGTGAGGCGCGCGGCGAGGTCACCGCCGCGACCGCCGGCGGCAGCATCCGTGTCGCCGAGGCCCGTGGCGGCGTGCGCTGCGAGAGCGGCGCCGGCCCCATCATCCTGAAGGGGATCGGCGGTCCGATCCGCGCCGTCACCTCCGCCGGCAGCATCCAGGCCGAGCTCCTGCCGGCCGGCCGGACGCTGTTCGACTCGGACATCCAGACCTGGCAGGGGGATGTCACCCTCGCCCTGCCGGAGTCCCCGGCGCTGACCATCCGCGCCATCGTCGACAATGCGCAAGGCGAGCGCATCACGAGCGACTTTCCGCTGCGCATCTTTCGCGAGGCGGAGGACGCCGGCCGGCCGGTGGAAATCGCCGAGGGGACGATCGGAGGAGGCGGGGCGCTCGTCAAGATCCGCACGCTCGACGGTCACATCGTGATTCTCAAATCCAGGAAACCAGGCCCCCCGACCCGGAGGTGAGCCCCATGTCAAGAAAGATTCTTCTTCTCCTCGCATGCCTGACGGTCCCCGTGGTCGCCGCCCCGGCCCGCGCGGCGCGCCCCACCCCGCCGGCGCAGCCGGCGCCGGCGCCCGAGGCGCCGACCCCGCCGCACGATCACATGCTCTTCTTCTCCTCGGGCGGCTCCTGGCTCGGGGTCAGCGTCGCGGACATCACTGGCGAGCGCGCCAGGGATCTGAAGCTCAAGGAGGAGCGCGGCGTCGAGATCAAGGCGGTCATGCCCGGCAGCCCCGCCGAAGAAGCCGGATTGAAGGCGGAGGACGTGATCCTCGAGTACCAGGGGACGCGCGTCGAGGGGGCGATGCAGCTGACGCGCATGGTGCGCGAGACCCCGCCGGGCCGCACCGTGACGCTCGCCATCGTTCACGACGCCGAGCCCCGCACGGTCAAGGTGAAGGTGGCCGAGCACGAAGGCGGCGAGCGCGGGCGGCGTTTCCGGACGGAGATCGAGATTCCGCCGATCGAGATCCCGGATGTCGACGTGCCGGAGATTCCTCTGCTCGGCGGCATGCAGTCCTCGATGCGCCTCGGTGTGACGGCGGAGAGACTCACCGAGCAGCTCGGCGAGTACTTCGGAGTGAAGAACGGCGAGGGTGTGCTGGTCCGCTCCGTCAAGAAGGGCAGCCCGGCGGAGAGCGCCGGTCTGCGCGCGGGCGACGTGATCCTGAAGATCGACGGCGAGAAGGTCACCGACACCGCCGACCTGCGCAGCGCCCTGCGGGAGCGGCGCGGAAAGGAGTTTCCCATCGTCATCGTGCGGGATCGGCGCGAGCAGACGCTCACGGTGTCGATCCCGAAAGGCGAGACGCCGACCGAGGAGTCGTACGGGCGACTGATCGAAAAGCAGATCGAGGAAGGCGATCTGGGGCCGCAGGAGGCGTACGATCTCCGGGACAACGGCGAGCTCATCCGCGGGCGCGTCCACGAGGCGATGGAAAAGGCGAGGCGCGCTTTACGGGCAGCGCAGGCCGGAATGCGGTCGAGACCGTCGGAACCGCAGAACGATTTGTAGCTCTTCCCTCCCCGGGTGGCCGTCTCCTACTTCACGTCGATGGCCACGATCAGCCAGGTGCGGTCCTTCATCTCCCGGCCGTGATGCGGCTCCGTCCCCTGACCCTCGTAGCGGTACCAGGCTCCCGGCTTCATCCCGCCGAGCCTCGGGTCAATGGCGGGGAACTCCTGAAGACGCAGCCCCCGCGCGACCAGGGGAGCGGCGTCGACGAAATAGACGATGTCCTCGCCGGTTTCCGCCGGCCGTCCGCTGAAATGGGCCATCACGGGGCCGCCCGTGTTCAGGCAGTACTCGCCCGTCGTGCCGGAGAAATCGATTGCCATCGCCGGCTTCAGCGCCAGGATACGCGCCAGGGACAGCACCTCGGCCCGCGCCGGCCCTTGCAGACTCCTGATCGCCTCACAGGCCGCATCGGAATCAGGCTTCGCGGCCGGCGGCGCGGCCCCGCCGAGGACCAGCGTGGCGAAGACGACCAGCAGGGCACGGCCCGCCGGTCCGGGTGAGCGTGGTTCAGGGACGCGCGGGCCACGGGACATGTTCGGGTCCTCCTACGATGACGACACGCTAGCACGAATGCGCCCGAAGGACCCGACCGACGTCAGCAGAACACGGCCGCGGTGAGCGACAGGAGCGCCTCGGCCCTGTTCCTGTCGAGACGGCGGATCTCTTCGGCGAACGGCCCGCGCGACGCCGCCTGTGCGGCGAGCAGGTCGAGGTACACGATGGCCGGACGTCGCCCGGCGCTCTTCCCGAGTCGTCCGAACCGCCGGGGGCCGTCCTGGCGAGCCCGGAGACGACGGGCCCGGGCGACCCGGCGGACCCGCTCCGGGTCAAAGGACAGCACCGCGTCGACCGCCTGGCCGGAGGCGTCGCGGAATTCCGCCGGCATTCTCGACGCGATCCCGATGTGCTGCGCGAGCAGCCCGTCGCTCGGCCGCTCCGGAACGTTCATCGACCAGCAGGACAACGCGATCAGGTCCCGGAAGAGCTCCCGGTCGAAGACCAGCACGGCGGCGTCTTCGAGAAGAGCGATCACCGCCGCCTCGACCACGTACCGTGGCGGCGCAGGCTCCCCGGCGACGAGCGCGGCCGTCTCGGCCGCACAGCCGGAGACCGCGTCATCCGGCGCGGCGAACGGCAGGTGCCGGGTGCGGGCCGGCAGCTCGGCGGTCCGTGCGCTGACCGCCGGGATCAGGACGCGCGAATGGGGCAGCCGCTCGGCGACCCAATCGATCGAGGAGGCCGAAGGGGGGCGCTCCGGATGGAAGAGAAGAACGCGCGTGCTCGGCCGCGGCGGCATCGGCGCCGATCCTATACGAGCCGGAGACCCGCGGCGGTCCGGGTGCCTAGAATTTCAAGCCGATACCGGCGTAGGGACCCTTGAAGGTGCTTTCGACCGAACCGAAATCCTTGTCATCGGCCGTGAAGCGGAAGGTGCGGTAGCCGGCGAAGAAACCGAGGACGTGCGCCACGTACATCTCGGCCTGCACACGGGCGTCGAGCACGTTCACGCGCGCGCCGCCGACGTTCAGCCTGAGACCGTTCGCCTCGACGCGGAGGTGGAACCCGGGCACCGGCTTGATCGTGACCGCGGCTGCGAGGGTCGGATACGGCACGTTCTTGTCGAACGTGGTGCGGCCGCTCACGGAGCCGTCGAGCTCCATGTTCACCTTCGCCTGGTTCAACCCGAATCCCAGCGAGACGTCCGCGAGCTTCAGGTCGGCCAGCGTGAAGCGATACTGCGCCTGCAGAAGCTTGAGATCCAGCCGGCTCGCCACGTCCTCGCCGCTGGCGTACAGGGTGTCGTCGAACAGGAACGACTGGCTCAGTGTCGTGCTGCCCTTCCTGGAGGCGTCGAAGTAGTCGATGTACAGCCCGCTTTTGCCCCAGTGGAACCAGACGCGTCCCATCTTGGAGTTGTCGTTCTTGTCGAGGTCGAGGGTGTCCTGGAAATCGACCGTGGTGCCGGAGAAGACGTCGCCGTCGATCGAGGCGCTCCCCACCTGGCCGTTGCGCCAGATCGAGCCCTCGACGCCGATCCAGTCTCCCAGGGCGAGCGCCGGCGACGGCGCGGCACACATCAGGACGAGCGCGGGCGGCAGCATCAGACGGGCGATCGTGCGGCGGATCTTCATGGACCCCTCCTCCTCGACGGACATCGAGGCCTCTCTAAACGTAGTGCCTCCATGTCCGCGCGGCAAGGCGGCCCGACACCGTCCACCGGCCGCCGGTTGACTCCTCCGGGGGCCCTCCCTACAATCGGCCCATGACGCAGGTTGACGGGCGGCCGGCCGATCTCATCTACGACTGGAACGAGGCGGGTGCCGCGCCGAAGCCCCCGGTTTCCATCGCCCTGGACGACGAAACGCTGCGGGACGGCCTGCAGGGACCGAGCGTCACCGATCCGCCGATCGAGGTGAAGAAGGCGATCCTGAGGGCCATGGACGCCCTCGGGATCGACACCGCCGATGTCGGGTTGCCCGGCGCCGGTCCCAAGGCGGTCGCCGACGTGACGGCGCTCTGTCGTCAGATCGTGGACGAGAGGCTGTCGATCCGGCCGAACTGCGCGGCGCGCACGATGATGCGCGACGTCGAGCCGATCGCGAGGATCGCAGCTTCGACCGGGATGCCGGTGGAGACCTGCCTGTTCATCGGATCGTCGGCGATCCGGCAGTACACCGAGGACTGGTCGATCGACCTGCTGCTGGAGCGGACGGAGGAATCGATCCGGTTCGCCGTGCGGGAGGGGCTGCCGGTGATGTACGTGACCGAGGACACGTCGCGGGCCCATCCCGAGACGCTCCGCCGGCTGTACCGGACGGCCATCGACTGCGGGGCGCGCCGGGTCTGCGTCACCGACACGGTCGGCCACGCCACCCCGCACGGCGCGGCGCAGGTGATCCGGTACGTCGCGGGGATCGTCAAGGACAGCGGGGCGGAGGTCGGCATCGACTGGCATGGTCACCGCGACCGGGGGCTGGGTCTCGCGAACACGCTCGCCGCCGTCACCGCCGGGGCCAGCCGGGTGCACGGTTGCGCCCTGGGCATCGGGGAGCGTGCCGGGAACACTCCGATGGACTTGATCCTGGTGAACCTGAAGCTCCTGGGCTGGATCGACAGG
>Ga0070697_100000674_pt1 | contig 25670 bp, 24 predicted proteins | sample KBSK1501metaG_FD_65475 | JGI IMG/M metagenome (GOLD analysis project Ga0070697, IMG submission 65475) | Corn, switchgrass and miscanthus rhizosphere microbial communities from Kellogg Biological Station, Michigan, USA - KBS K1-50-1 metaG | ecosystem: Host-associated > Plants > Roots >...
GCCGAGCTGCTCGCGCAGGTGGCAGAGGACAGAGGTGGACTGGTAGCCGATCTCGCCCGAGCTCAGAGCTGCGGCGACCTTCGGCAGCGACTGGAGCTGCTCGCCGACACATAGCCGGTCGGCCGCAGAAGTCACCGACATGCCGCAGGTCCGGCTGATCCAGGAGGCAGCCGTCATGTTGCCACCGAGAAGATGGTCACCACGCTCCCGTGCGCGCTTTACGACCGACGAGAACTCGCCCTCCAGGGCATCAATGGCCGCACGCAGCCGCTTGGGATCGACCTCTTCCAGCTCGGGATCACGAGCCTGAAACTCGCGAACTGCCGCCTCTAGTTTCGAGAGGGGTGTGCCCCCTTCCCCCAGCATGCGATCAGTATACCAAACATTTGTTTGTAGGTCAATACTTTAGGCAATAACATACTTGACTCAGCGGAGGTATAGACCTAGCCTGGTCCCGGCCAGCTTCCTGAGTTAGCCCGATTCTCGTAAGTTAGCGTTGGAGATTAGGCGTCCCGAGCGCCATTAGGCGGATCGGGTATAATCTGGCGCATGGCACAGGGGCCGCTAGAGAAGGCGATTGGCAGGCGTCAGGACTTGCTCCGTAAGAACGCCGACCTTCGCGCGGAGATCGAGAAGAACAATGGTGAGATTTCCGAGATCGACGTCGCCCTGGCGATCATGCGCAACTACGCTCCCCTCGGACAGCTCCCAGGATTGGACGAGGACGTTCGGAGCGTTTACGGCAATCTCGCCTCAATGACCGTGCCGGACGGAATCGCGACGATCCTGCGTAAGCGTGGTGAACCGCTGCCCGTTCGGGAACTAGTGGACCTCCTCGAAAGGACGGGGAAGATGACGCTTGGCGGCAAGAACAACTCGATCAACGTGATCCAGGTCTTAAACCGGTTCCCAAAGAGGTTCAAGAAGGCCGAGGACAGGCGCGGCAAGACTACCTGGACACTCGCGCAAGCGAATGGCCACCTTCCGGGGTTGGAACTAATCGAGGAGAAGTTGTCGGGGTGATGAACGCGAAATGACTGGCCCCAAGGCGTAGGGAATCCGTTGGCGCGGACTCCCTGTTGCTAGGGCCATAGCGTCTACCCGGGGACCTCGGCGGCTTGCGGCAACGTCGGGGTCCAGCCCTTGCCTAGCGAGTCGATTCTACCGCACTGCGCCCTGTTCGTTTCTTTGACTCAGCGCGTTTCAAGTCGATCTCTCGCTTTGGCACGCCCACGAGCTTCCTCGTCAGATCGGTGAATCGCTTCATTGGCTTGTCGTCTGCGGCGTTCTGTCCAGGCACGGCTTGATCCTACCCCTCGTCGGGGCGTTTCAGACAACCGCCCCTTTTCCGGTCAGTTCGGAATAGGTCACGCGCTTCCCGAACACCGAACTGGCGACCTTGGCGAATCGCTGCTGGTCGCTCCCTTCGCGGTTGTTGTATCGGAATGCCTGCTCGTCTAGATAGCGGAACAAATGGAAAGGCTCGATGCTGACGTAGGTGCCGTGAATCGCGCGCTTGAGCAAGCTCCAGAAGTTCTCTAGGCCGTTCGTGTGAACCTCGCCCTCGACGTACTTCTCGGCGTGGTCTATGACCTTATGGGCGTAAACGATGTCGAGTTCGTTGTATGAGGGCAACGCATCCGTGTACACGGTGGTCCCAGGCTCAACTCCCTTGCGAACCTTGCCGTCCAATACGGCACGGCGGATACTCGGCACGATCTCATAGCGGAACTCACCATGCCGCTCCAGCAAGCCCATGACTACAGCCTTTCCAATTCCACTCCGACCGCGCTTCATGCCCATTCCCTTCCGCTTACCAACGTGCATGTTGCGAGCCTTGCCGCCGATATATGTTTCGTCCACTTCGACCTGACCGGAGAGCTTGTCAAAGGTCCCTGTCTGCATGGCGAGCCTGATCCGGTCGAGCATGAACCACGCGGTTTTCTGTGTCACCCCGACCGCCCTACTGACTTCATAGGAACTGATCCCATTCTTGTCATTTGCCAGCATCCAGATCACCGCAAACCACTTGTCGAGGCCAATAGGCGAATCCTCAAAGATCGTCCCGACTTTGACGGAAAACTGGCGCTTGGAGTGTTGAGCCTTGCATTGCCAGACCCGCCGCGAGGCCATAAACGTCACCTTGTCGCCGCCGCACGTTGGGCACTTCACGATGCCATCGGGCCATCGCAGGCTGACCATGAAATTCAGGCACACGTCAGCGTCCGAGAAATGTCGGATTGCCTCTAGAAGTGTTTGCGGCTCCTGCCCCTTGATTCCCACACGCTGAGTCTACTACTTACCGCGCGCTGAGTCAAGTATGTTATTGCCATACTTTAACACCCAAACCCACCTGAAAAACCACCCAAGCCCCACCCGCCACTCCCTCTTCCCAGTCCTTTCCGGCCGTAATTACAAAAGGCTGACGTAGCCGCAACCACCGTCTGACGCCGCCTCCTCACCCTGAGCATCGACCCACATGGGTCGATACCAAGAAACGAGGAGATCGACATGAATCCGTTTCCGGCACTCGCGGTCAAGACCATCGGCGCGGGCACGGCCGCCGCGCTGCTCAGCCTCGGCGTCGCCGCCGGCCTCGCCCAGGCCGCTTCACCAAGCCCGAATCCCTCGGCGGCCGCCTCCGCCAAGGGCGCCAGGCACGACGCGCCCACGGATCGCCGCCTGATCGTTCTCGCCGTGATCGAGGCCGAAGCCGACGTGCTCCACATCACGCCCGGCCAGCTGCGCGATGACCTGAAGCACGGCCAGACTGTTGCCGACCTCGCCAAGGACCGCGGCATGACGAAAGAGCAGTTCGCCGCCAAGCTGGTCGCCAACCTGAAGCCCCGGCTCGAGGCCTTGGTGGACCACAAGCAAATCACGCAGGCTCAGGCGGACAAGGTTCTCGACCGGATCTCGAAGGGCTTCATCCCGTTCTGGAGCGGCATCCACCACCGCACGAAATAGCCTGGCCTGCATCCCCACCCGGCTGCGCCCTCCGGCGCAGCCGGCCTCCCCACCTGGTGGGGAGGCGAATCCCGTTCTGGAACGGCATCCACCACCGTACGAAATAGCCTGGCCTGTCTCCCCACCCGGCTGCGCCCTCCGGCGCAGCCGGCCTCCCCACCTGGTGCTCATCGCCTGAGCAGCCGCTCGCGGACCTTGTTGTTGACCGCGATCTGCTTCCACTTGCGGCGCTCTTCGGAACGCAACCGCGCGTCGCTGCGCGCCGCGACTGCGCGCAGCTCCCGCTGGAGCTTGCGGTAGCTCTCGAGGCGTGCGGGATCGAGCTCCCCGCCGGCGATGGCGGCTTTGATCGCGCAGCCGGGTTCGCTGCGGTGCTGGCAGTCGGAGAAGCGGCAGCCGAGGGCGACCTGCTCGACGTCTTCGAACAGGTTTCCGAGCGCGTCCTCGCCCTTCCAGAGCTGGGCCTCGCGCAGCCCGGGCGTGTCGATGATCATGCCGCCATCGGGGAGCTGGATCAGCTCCCGGTGGCTCGTCATGTGACGTCCTTCGCCCGAGCGGTGGACCGTGCGCGTCTTCATCACCTCCATGCCCGCCATGCGGTTGATGAGGGATGACTTGCCCGCGCCCGACGGGCCGAGAAGGACGCCGGTGCGGGCGGGCCGCAGCTGCTGCGCAAGCGCGTCTATGCCTTCGCCCGTGATCGCGCTCGTCACCAGCACCGGCGTACCCATGGCGGCCGATTCCAACTCCGAGCTCAGGTCGTCCGGCGAGTCGGCGAGGTCGGACTTCGTCAGCACCACGACCGGCGCCGCGCCACTCTGCCAGGCCATCGTGAGGTAGCGCTCGACCCGCCGGGCATTGACGTCCTCTGCAGATACGACGATGAAGGCGATGTCCACGTTGGCCGCCAGCACCTGCTCTCTGGTTTCGTCCGACGCGACCTTGCGCGAGAAAGCTGTCTTGCGCTCGACCCAGCCATGGATCGACCCCACCGGCTCGCGGTGTCGCAGCGCCACCCAGTCGCCGACCGCCGGCAGCCGGCCCCCGTCGTTGCGCAGGTGGCGGCCGGACGCTGCGCGCAGCGCGTCCTCGCCGTCGTGCACCAGGTATTCCGCGCCGAAGTCGGCGATGACGCGCGCGGGTGCATACCCCTGGTGGGCGTACAGCGCGAAACGTTCTTGAAACCAGTCATCCCAGCCCAACAAGGCGAGCTGGGAAACGAAATGAAGGGGCAACTCGAAATCCTCCGAAGGAAATACGGATGGGCGGAAGTCGGTCCGCCCGGTCGGAGGAAGTGCTCTAGTGAGCGGCTCCGGAGGCGGCCGACGGCCGGAAAACGTTCATGTCGTCTACAACCATCGAACTACCTCCTTAGCGGAATACGCGAGGCGACAGCCTATCACGAGCCGGCTCGGTTGTCAGGAGTCAGCGGCTCTTGAAATCGGGCTTGCGTTTTTCCTTGAAAGAGGCGATGCCTTCATCCGCATCGTCGGACACGAAGACGCGTCCGATCGCCTCTCGCTCGAAGGCCAGGCCCAGGTCGAGGGGCCCGCCCAGACCCTGCACGATCGACAGCTTGGCGTGTCCGATCGCGACACCAGGCCCCGCGGCCAGCTTTGCCGCGTACTCGACGGCGGCTGCCCGGCATGCGGCGGCGTCAGGAAACAGCTGGTCGACGATACCGATGTCCTTGGCGTCGGCTGGATTGAGCGTGGTGGCGTTGACGATCAGGTCCAGGCCTCTCGAACGGCCGATCAACCGCGGGAGGCGCTGGGTGCCACCCGATCCAGGGAAAAGGCCTCGGCTTACCTCCGGCAGGCCGATCTGGTACGAGCCCTCCGCGGCGAATCGCAGATCGCACGCAAGAGCGAGCTCGAGCCCGCCGCCCAGGCAGTGCCCGGCGATCGCGGCAATGAAGACAAGCGGTGTGTTCTCGATCTTTCGAAACGCTTCGTGGGCCATCAGCGCGGTCATGAATCGCGAGCGTGGAGACCCCGCTGCGAACGCGCCCAGATCGGCACCGGCTGAGAAGAACTTGTCGGACGCGCTGGTCACGACGATCGCCGACTTGATGCCCAGGTCGATGCGGGCGTCGTCGATCGCGCCTGAGAACTCTCTCAGGAACGCGTAGTCATATGCGTTCGCGGGCGGGCGGTCGAGCACGATGATCCCGACAGCGCCTTCCTTCTCCAGCCTCACAGCAGACATGGGGTCACCTCCTCACAACTCGGTCGACTCGATAATAAGTAGCTATGGCAACGATGATCATCGAAAGCGAGCGGACCAAGGCTGCTTCCGGAAAGACGTATGAGGTCCGCAACCCCGCGACGGGCGAGGTGGTGGATGAGGTTCCCGCCGGCGGCGCGGCCGACGTCGACAAGGCCGCCCAGGCCGCCGCGAAGGCGTTCGGACCCTGGTCGAAGCTGGCGCCCGCCAGGCGGGCGGAGATCCTGCACAAGGCGGCGAGGCACATGCTCGGCAAGGTGGAGGAGATCGCACCGATCCTGACCAGGGAACAGGGCAAGACCCTGCTCGAGTCGAGGCTCGAGGCGCAGAGGTTCGGCGAGAACATCGCGTGGTTCGCCGACCTCGCCGACAAGATCCACGGCGAGCACGTCTCCCTTCCGGACACCACCACGTATGGGCTGGTCGTGCGCAGGCCGATCGGCGTCACCGGGGCGATCGTGCCCTGGAACTTCCCACTCACGCTCGCGGCGAACAAGGTGGCGCCGTCGATCGCCGCCGGCAACACCGTCGTGCTCAAGCCGGCCAGCACCACGCCGCTGGCGACGCTGGCCTGCATCGAGGCGCTGATCGAAGGCGGTCTACCGGAGGGCGTCGTCAACGTCGTGCTGGGCGCGGCGACGGGAGAGGCGATCGTCGACCACCCGTTGATCCGCAAGATCGCGCTCACCGGCTCAACGCCCACGGGCAAGAAAGTGATGGCGCGAGCGGCGGAGGGTTTGAAGAAGATCACGCTCGAGCTGGGCGGCAGCGACCCGTGCATCGTGCTCGACGACGCGGACCTCGAGGCCGCGGCGCGGGCCATATCGGTGGGCCGCTTCTTCAACTGCGGGCAGGCATGTCTCGCCGTCAAGCGCCTTTACATCCAGGAGGGCGCGTACGACGCATTGATGGAGAAGCTGGTCGCCCGAGCCGCGAAGCTCAAGCCGGGCAACGGTCTCGACAAGGACAGCCGTATGGGTCCCATGCACACCGAGACCCAGCGCGCGGAGGTCGAGGCGCAGGTCAAGGACGCAATCGATCGCGGCGCCAGGGTCGTGTTCGGCGGCGGGCGGCCCAAGGGCGGCGACTACGACAAGGGTTGGTTCGTCGAGCCGGCGATCCTCGAGAACGTTCCCGATGGGGCGCGCATGTGGACCGAAGAGGTCTTCGGCCCGGCGCTGCCGGTGCGAAGGATCAAGGACCTCGATGAGGGCCTCAGGCTCGCGAACGATTCACCGTTCGGTCTCGGGTCGTCGATCTGGACCGCCAGCATGCCGGCGGCGAGGCGGGCCGTCGACGAGCTCGAGGCGGGCTACACGTGGGTCAACGCCCTGCAGATCGCGCACGACGAGCTGCCGTTCGGCGGCACGAAGCAGTCAGGCTTCGGCAAGGAGCACGGAGTCGAAGCCTTCTACCAGTACACCGAGCAGAAGTCGATCGTCTACGGCGGGGTCTGAAAACACAGGTCCATGAAGGCCGGCGCCGGCGTCATCGGGGTCCTGGTCGTGCTCGTGGGCGCCGTGTTCGCAGGCCAGGGGCTCGGCTACATCCCCGGCAGCTTCATGACCGGTGACGTGCACTGGTTCTGGATCGGCGGCGGCATGGTCGTGGTCGGCCTGGCGATCCTCGCCGCGACCTTCCTTCGCACACGCACACGGGCTTAGGGAGCGCCCCACCCGGCGCTTCGCGCCGACCTCCCCACGAGGTGGGGAGGTTCCCGACCTTCCAGCACCCCCACCCCTGACCCTCCCCGCAAGCGGGGAGGGCGACCAGCCGCCGTACTGACCAACGTCAGGCTGTGCGGCCGTTCAGGCGGTCCCAGTGCGACTGGCACTCCACGCAGCGGGTGGCGGCCGGCTGGAACTTGAGCCTGGCCGCCGGGATGCGGTGGCCGCAGCTCTCGCAGATGCCGTAGGCGCCCTCGCGGACCCTCTGCAGCGCCCGCTCGACCTGCTCGCGGTTCTCGTCCAGGAGGTGGACGAGGATGTCGGTGGTCTCTCGGTCGGACATGGCCTGGGCCAGGTCGGTGTCCTCGGAGATCGATGTGATCACGCCGCCGACCACGTCAGCCAACGGCCGGTGCAGGCCGGCTTCGTCGCCGAACGCGGTCGCGAGCTGCTCCAGTTGCCTCCGGCTCGCCTCGAGCATCTCCTCGGGCGCGTTGTCAAGCCTTTTGCGAGTCGCCATTCGATTACCCCCTTTCCTCTTAAATACCGCATCCCGCTACAGCCGGATTCGTTTCACACAACGCAGGGGATGAACCGCCTACCCGGTCGCTCACAATTAGGCGCCTGTGACCGCGACCGTGAAGACACTGACCATCGCGCTCCTGGCGCTGGCCATTGTCGCGTGCCAGCCGGGCACGAACGCTCACCCCGTGCCAAGCGTAGCTCAGATCGGATCAGATCTCCACTGCACCGGAGGTGACCACGGTTTCGAGGATTCCCAGGCCGGCTGGGGCTTCTGCTACCCGGGCACCTGGAAATACAACGAGCGCTCCCAGTTCCAGACCCCCGCCGCGGCCCCTGCCGAGCTGGATCTGACCTTCGACATCACAGACATCCCGTGCGAGTCCCCGGCCCCCGGGCGGGGGACCCCCTCCGCCCGTCCCATCTGCTCACCCAACGCGGGCCTGTTCGCCTTCATGATCGTCTCCACCTTCGAGCGCGGCGGCTCGCCGAGCCTCGCCTCATGGGTCCAGGCCAACCTGAAACCGCCGCCAACGCTCACGCCTATCGACTGGGGCAACGCGACCGAGGCCGCGATCATGTCGGACGGCAGGCGCATCGCGCTCACGCCCAACCACGTGGTGATCCTCGACCTGCGTGGAGGCCAGGGCAACCTCGACCTGGAGGCGCAGATGTCCAGGCGCCTCGGCACGTGGAAGTTCCTGTACTGAGAATCCCCCGCCCGGGAGCCGGGTGAGAGCTAAGGGCGCTTGAACAGGGTCTGCATCTTGATCGCCAGGCCCATATCGCCTTTGATCTTCAGCTTGCCCTGCATGAAAGCCGAGGTCCCATCCAGCGCGCCGGTCATGATCTTCACCCAGTCGCCGGCGTCGGCCTGAAGGGTCAGGTTCGCCGCCTCGGGCGGGTCGCCCTTGCCGGATTCGGCCGCGCCGTCGTGGATCTTCACCCACCACTTGCCGGCTTGCTCACCGCTCAGGTCGAACACGATGGTGGCTTTGGTGCTGCCCGCCTTCTCCGGGATGATGTACTTGGGCAGGGCCTCGACGATCTGGTCGGGTGAAAGCTGGACTTCAGACATGCGCTCCCTCCTGAGCAAACGCAGCGGCCGATGTTCCCATCTTAGAGAATGCCAGGGACGTGGTTGAGCTCGCCCTGAGCGAAGTGGCGGAAGGCGTGTTCGAGCTGCGCCTGCCCATCCCGTTCGAAGACGGCCTGGTCAACGTTTTTCTGTTTCCGGACGGCGACGAGCTCGACCTGCTCGACTGCGGGATGAACTCCGAAGAGTCGGTGGACACGATCAGGGCCGCCGTGCGTCAGGTCGGCGCGACCAGGATTCGGCGCCTCGTCGTCACCCACATCCACCCAGACCACTACGGTGCGGCGGGCACGCTCGCGGGGGATGGTCGCGCCGACCTCTACCTGCACCGGCTCGAGGTCCCGCTCGTCAATCCGCGGTACGTGGAGCTCGAGCACCTTGTCCACGAGGTGCATCAGTACCTGCTCGTTCACGGCGTGCCCGCGGAGCAGACCGAGGTCCTGAGCAACTCGCAGCGCGCGCTCAGCACGGTGGTGAAGCCCGCCGAGGCGGCGGTGCAGCTCGACGGCGCGGAACAGCTTGAGATGGGTCGACGCCGGCTGCGCGTCGAGTGGACGCCGGGCCATTCGCCAGGCCACATCTGCCTTTTCGAAAATGGAGACAAGCTGCTCTTCGCCGGCGACCACATGCTGCCGGAGCTTTCTCCGAACATCGGTCTTCACCCCCAGAGCACGCCCGACCCGCTGCACGAGTACCTCGACGGCCTGCAGCGCATGGCAGCGTACGGGCCGCGAAAGATCTTCCCCGCGCACGGCCGTCCATTCACCGACGCCGCGGGCCGCGTGGCGGCGCTGGCGGCCCACCATCGCCGCCGGCTCGACCAGATCCTCGAGATCGTGGCGTCCGAGCGGAGCGCATGGCAGGTGGCGCTGGAGCTCTGGGGGCCGCGCGACAACCTCTACGAGAAGCGGCTGGCGCTCCAGGAAGGGCTGGCGCACCTGCAGGCGCTGGCGGTCGAGGGGCGCCTGGAGAAGCTGGTCACGCCCTCCGCGGTCCGCTGGCGGCCGCCTGGCCGGCGGGCTTGATCCCAAGGGGGAACAGCTCCGCGGCATAGCAGCCCACGCCTACGACCCCGGGCCCGGCGTGCGCCCCTACGACCGGGCCGAGCGGCTGGATCATGAGGGTGTCCGCGATGGGCTCGAGCTCGCGTCCCACGCGCTCTGCGTCGGCCTGTGCGTCCGCGTGGCCGACGATGACGCACACGCCCTTGCCCGTGTCGACCTCTCGTGTGAGCGCGACGACCCGATTCAGCGCGCGCTCGAAAGTGCGCACACGCTCCAGCGGGGTCACCAGCCCGTCGCGGATGCACAGCACGGGCTTGACCTTCAACACGGAGCCCAGCAGCGCGCTGGCGCGGCCGATGCGACCGCCTCGCCGGAGGAACTCGAGGGTGGCGACCGAGAAGTATGTGTGGAGCTGCGGCCGCATGGCCGCGACGCGGCTCGTGATGGCAGCAGCATCCATGCCCTGTGCCGCGAGCGCGGACGCCACGAGCGTGACCAGGCCCAACGACATCGAGACGACCTCCGAATCGATGACGTGCACGCGCTTGGGGTCGGTCATGTCCGCCGCCTGGCGCGCGGATGCGACCGTGCCGCTGAGCTTTTCCGAGATGTGGATCGACACCACATCGTCGTGGCTCTCCAGCAACGCCGAGTAGGTCTCAGAGAACTGGCCCGGCGACGGCTGCGAGGTCGTGGGGTGCGTGGCCGCGGACGGCAGCCTGCGATAGAACTCCTCTGGTGTGATGTCGATGCCGTCGAGCAGGGCGCGTCCCTCGAAGTGAAGCGTCAGCGGCACGACGGACACTGACCGGGCCGCCGCCAGCGCCGGCGGGAGGTCGGCGGTGGAATCGGTGACGATCGCGACGGGCCGGCTGGTCACGATTCGGCTGCGGGTTCGGGCGGGTCGTCATGGCGACGGTTTCTGCGTCCGCGAAAGAAGCGGTCCTCGAGCGGCTTGATCGACACGAGGGTCACGATGACGAGGAAGGTGGTAAAGGCGGCGATCGCGTAGTAGCCGAATCCCACCGCCATGCCGAGCGACGCGACCACCCAGATCGACGCCGCGGTTGTCAGCCCCCGCACGTCGCCGCCCTGGCGGAGGATCGCGCCCGCGCCGAGGAATCCGACTCCCGTCACGACCTGCGCGGCGATTCGAGTCGGGTCCGTCTTCACACCGAACGCGGGCACGAGTCCCAGGGCCGTGAACAGGCACGCCCCGATCGACACCAGCGCCATGGTTCGGATCCCGGCCGGGTGACCGCGGTACTCCCTCTCGATCCCGAGGGCCAGGCCGAGGATGAGAGCGATGACGATGCGGACGCCTAGGTCCGCATCTCCGGTGAGAGGCAGGGGCTCAGCCCCGGCCCGGGCGGCCGCCGGGTTCGTCCTTGGCCTTGGGCTCGTCCGGGAGCTCGGGCAGGTCAAGGCTGTTGACGAAGTCGCGGAACACCGCCAGCCGCTCGTCGTCGATCGGCAGCTCCGCCTTGTCCTTGTCGTCCGCCGATTCGTCGGCTTCAGGGATGATGCCCGCCGCGTCCATGACCTCGGTCGCGACGAAGATCGGACATTCCATGCGCACGGCCAGCGCGATCGCGTCCGAGGGCCGAGCGTCGAAGTCGAGGTCGCGCCCGTCCTGCTTCACGTACAGGCGGGCGTAGAAGACCTGGTCGGCGAGGCGGGTGACGACGATGCGCTTGACGCTGACGCCCAGGTCGCCGAAGGCGGTGGCCATCAGGTCATGGGTCAGCGGTCGTCCAAGCGGGTTGCCCGAGATCTTGGTCGCGATCGCCTGGGCCTCGAAGGACCCGATCCAGATCGGGAGGTACCTGTCCGCCTCCTTCTCTTTCAGGATCACCAGGTGCTGCGCGGTCGGCATGTGGATCCTGATGCTGTCGACCGAGACCTCGATGAGGTTTTTCATCCTCGGCCACATTCTACCCCCGGGGCTTTCCTATCCCTCCCTGGTTAGTGTGACCCCCCACCCGGCGTCGCTTCCCCACCCGGCGTCGCTCCGCGCCGCCGACCTCCCCACGGGTGGGGAGGGGTTCCATCGAGGTACGTAGAATCCGAACGTGGCGAAGGGTAAGCGCGGGCGCCTGGTTCTGATCGACGCCCACAGCCTCATCTACAGGGCTTTTTTCGCCCTCCCGCCGATGAGCACGTCGGATGGGCAGGTGACCAATGCCGTCTACGGCTTCACGTCCATGCTCGCCATCGTCCTGGCTTCGCGCCCGGAGTTCGCGGCGGCCGCTTTCGACGTGGGCGCGCCGACGTTTCGGTCCAAGGAGTACGAGGAGTACAAGGCCGGGCGCCGCAAGATGCCGGACGACCTGCGACCCCAGATCGAGAAGGTGCGTGAGGTCCTCGAATCCTTTTCGATCCCCATCTACAGCGTCGAGGGCTTCGAGGCTGACGACGTCATCGGCACGCTGACGCGGATCGCCGAGGAGCGCGGCCACTCGGTGACGATCGTGTCCGGCGACCTCGATTGCCTGCAGCTCGTGACTGAATCGGTCGAGGCGCTGGTGCCGCGCCGCGGGATCACGGACACGTTCGTGTACGGACCGGACCAGGTCCGCCAGCGCTACGGTTTCGAGCCCCCGCAGCTGATCGACTTCAAGGCCCTGCGTGGCGATACCTCCGACAACATCCCAGGAGTGCCGGGTGTGGGCGACAAGACCGCGGCCAGGCTCGTCCAGGACTTCGGGTCGGTCGAGGCCATCCTCGAGCGCGTCGAGGAGCTGCCCGAGGGACGGCTGAAGACCTCGCTGAAGGAGCACGCGGACAAGATCCGGCTGGGCAAGCGGATGGTCACGATCGTCCGCGACGTCCCGGTTGAGCTCGACCTCGAGCGCTCGCGCTGGACGCGCTACGACTACGACAGGGTGCGTACTGTCTTCGACCGGCTCGAGTTCCGGCAGCTGCTGAGCCGGTTTCCGCCGCCCGACCAGGTGCCCGTGCAGCCAACCCTCACTTTTGAGACGGCCCCGCGATCCGAGGGACTCAAGATCGTCGACGACGCTGCAGAAGCCGCGAGCCTCGTGGCCGGCGCGACGGACGTGGGCGTGTTCGCATTCACCGAGACGGCAGGTCGCGGCGCGCGCACATGCGGCCTGGGCCTGGCCACCGGGCGTGACACGTTCTACGTCGCGCGGCCGGACGCAATGGACGCGGTCGCCAGCGAGCTCACCGAGGGCAAGCCCATTAGCGGCCACGACGCCAAGGAGACAGAGCTGGCCTTGCGAGCTCTTGGGGGCGGCACGCGCGAGTGGGCCTTCAGCACGTTCCTCGCCGCGTACTTGCTCGGCGCGGGATCGCGCGATCCTCGGCTCGAGGACCTTGCTCGCGAATTCCTCGACGTCACGCTGGTCAGCACGGAACAGCTGCTGGGCACCGGACGGGCTGCACGCAAGCCCGCCGATGTCGCGGTCGACGAGGCCGCAGAGTTCGCCGCGCGCCGTGCCGAGGCGATCCTCAATTTGAGGCCCCGGCTCGAGGCGGAGATGCGGAACCTCGGCGTCGATTACCTGTTCCACGAAATCGAGCTGCCTCTCGCCGGCGTCCTGGCGGACATGGAGTCGGAAGGGGTCGCCGTCGACGTCCCCTACCTGAAAGCGATGCAGGAAGAGCTGGGCGCTCAGCTGGCGGCAATCGAGTCCGAGGTCGAGCAGGTGGCGGGTCAGAAGTTCAACCTTGGGGCGCCACAACAGCTTGCGAAGGTCCTCTTCGAAGACCTGAGGCTGCCAGTCGGCAAGCGGACCAAGACGGGCTATTCGACAGACGCCGACACGCTCGAGGCGCTGCGCGAAAAGCACCCGATCGTCGGCCTGATCCTCGAACACCGGCAGCTGTCGAAGCTCAAGTCGACGTACGTCGATGCGCTTCCGCAGCTTGTCGACCCGCTCACGGGCCGCGTGCACACGTCGTTCGGGCAGGCGAGCACCGCGACCGGACGCCTTTCGTCGTCCAACCCGAACCTCATGAACATCCCCATTCGCACGGAGCTGGGGCAGCGGATCAGGCGTGCATTCAAGGCCAGCCGCCCAGGGCACGTCATGGTTTCGGCGGACTACTCGCAGATCGAGCTGCGCATCGCCGCGCACCTGAGTGGTGATCCCAATCTCATGAACGCGTTCAAGGCGGGGCACGACATCCACACGGCGACGGCGGCCGCGGTGTTCAAGGTCCCGATCGAGTCGGTGGACCGGGACCAGAGAAGGCTGGCGAAGGTCGCCAACTTCGGGTCGATCTACGGCCAGGGCGAGTACGGGCTCTCGCAGCAGCTGGGGATCACAGGTGACGTCGCTCGCGAGTTCCTCGCCCAGTACTGGTCGACCTACTCACGCCTCCGCGAGTACCTCGACGACGTGCGGCGCAAGGCTCGCGAAGAGGGATTCGTGGTCAGCGCGACCGGGAGGCGCCGGGCGATCCCCGACCTCCGCTCGCCCAACTTTCAGCTGCGCAGCGCGGCCGAGCGAATGGCCATCAACTTTCCGATGCAGTCGCTCGCCGCCGACATCATCAAGATCGCGATGGTGCGCCTGCAGCGCGAGATCGAGGCCGACCACATCGAGGGACGCATGCTGCTGCAGGTGCACGACGAGCTGCTCTTCGAGGTCCCGGAAAGCGAGGTGGACCGTTTCGCCGAGACGGTGCCGCGAATCATGACCGGCGCGTATGAGCTCGAGACCGGCATCGAGGTGGAGGCCAAGGTCGGTCCCAACTGGGCGGACATGAGAAAGCTCGCGGTGGTTCGTGTTTAAGAACGATGCAACACCCCCACCCCGGCCGCTGCGCGGCCGGACCTCCCCACTGCGTGGGGAGGCACAAATAGGGCCCCCCCACCCGGCTGCGCGCTTCGCGCGGAGCCGACCTCCCCGCAGAGCGGGGAGGTCCAAATAGTGCCCGAGCTACCGGAGGTCGAGACCATCGTCGCCGACCTGCGACCTCACCTCGTCGGCCGCACGATCGTGCGCTGCGAGCTGCGTTTTCCCTCCATCGTCAGGCACCCGGAGCCGGAGCTCTTCATCGACTCCATCACCGGGCTTCGAATCGAAGCGGTCGGCCGCCGGGGCAAATTCATCCTCATCGGGCTCGGGGCAGGCCGCCTGCTGGTCGTCCACCTGGGCATGACGGGCCAGCTGCGGCTGGTCGATCCCGCCGCGCGGTTCGAGAACCACACGCACGCCATCTTCGATCTCGACGACGGCCTCCAGCTGCGGTACCGCGACCCGCGGCGCTTCGGCCGGTTGCTGCTCGGCACCGAGGACGAGCTGCTCACGTCGGGCACGCTCCCCAGGCTCGGACCGGAGCCGATCGACCCGGCCTTCGATGCCGAAGAGCTCTTCAAGCGCTTCCGGCGACGGCGCGCGTCGCTGAAGGCGGTGCTGCTCGACCAGGCGACCGTCGCCGGCGTGGGCAACATCTATGCGGACGAATCACTGCATCGCGCGAAGCTGCGGCCGGACCGCGAAGCGGGAAGCCTGAGCCGCAAATCGGTGCGACGCCTGCACGAGTCACTTCGCGATTCGCTCGAGGTCGCGATCCGCAATCGCGGCAGCTCGGTCGACACGTACCGCGACGCGTGGGGCGAGACAGGCAACCAGCAGGAGCTGCTTTTGGTCTACGGACGCGCCGGCGAACCGTGCTTCACCTGCGGTAAGCCGCTGTCCATCATCCGCATCGCGGGACGCTCCACCGTCTTCTGCCGCCGTTGCCAGCGCTGAGAGCGCGGCTGGCCGGCGCTGCCGCTCTTGCGGTCGCATACGTCGCGCTGACGATGGCGGTCGGGGCGGGCATGTTCGAAACCCTCGACAAGCAGGTCCTGCAGGCGATGTCGAGCGTGTGGAACGAATCGCTGCACCCGCTGTTCCAGGGCATCGCGGAGCTCGGCGGGTTGGAGCTGACGACGATCCTGATGATCGGTCTTTTCGTCTTCCTCATCCGCGGCGGATTCGGAGCCGATGCATGGGTGGTACTTGCATTCGCGGCTTCGCAGGCGCTCGAGCTCCTGTACAAGGCCAACCTCCACCACCTCGGGCCGCCACGCACCGTGATGCACGCGGACGGACCCAGCCTCACGGATCTCGTGGCCGGCTCCGGGCCCCTCGCGAACAGCTTTCCGAGCGGCCATGTGGTAAGGGCAATGGTCGCCTACGGTCTGATCGCATTCGTCGTTCAACGCCTGGCGCCATGGCCGCTTGCGCGCAGGCTGGCCATCCCGGTGGCGACGGCGGTCATCCTGCTGGTCACGTTCGACCGCCTTTACCTCGACGTGCACTGGGAGTCGGACGTGCTCGGCGGCCTGCTGCTGGGCGCGATCTGCCTGCTGGCGGGCACCGTCTGGCTCGACCGTCCCCTGAGCACCGACAATTAGAGGCGCAATGGACGATCGCCCTGTGATGATCCTGGTCACCACCGGCGGCCGCAATGATGCCGAGCGCCTGGGAGAGGGACTTGTCGTGGAGCACCTCGCCGGGTGCTGCACCGTGATCCCGATGGTCCATTCCTTCTATTACTGGGAAGGCCAGCTCCAGCGCGAGCACGAGTCGCTGCTGATCGTCAAGACCGTGCAATCGCGCGCCAAGGCGGTCGAGGAATACGTGCGCAAGAACCACACGTACGAGCTGCCCGAGATCATCCAGCTGGCCATCGAGGACGGCGCGCCGAGGTACCTGCAGTGGCTTGCGGAGCAGGTTTCCGAACCACCGCGCTAAGAAGTGCCGGCCGTTAAGTGAACACTTAGACTCTTCTGCGGGGTGGCGACAGCAGTCGACGATCGTGGGGGCCATGGCTCGGGTGGCAAGCGCCGCACGCGTAAGCGCGCGACCCGCCCGAAGGTCGCCCGGCAGGTAAAAGCAGCCCTCCCAGACGGCCCGGACGACCTGGCCGAGCTCGCCACGGCGGTCGCCGCCATGGCCGCGCCTCCCGCGGTCGCGCCCGCCGTCCAGGATGGAAACGGCCACGATCCGGACCTCGCCCCGGCCGTGCTCGAGCCGACGACCGAGGCGCCTCCTCCGGAGGAGTTCACGGACCTACTCGGGCAGCCGGTCGGGCTCCGCCTCGATTCGGTGTCACGCGAGTTCGGACGCGGCGACGAGACGCACGTGACCGCCCTGAAAGACATCTCGATGCAGATCGGCCCGTGCGAGTTCGTCTCCATCATCGGCCCGTCCGGGTGCGGGAAGACCACGCTGCTGTCGCTCATGGGCGGGCTCGACAAACCCACTTCGGGCCACGTCTATGCGGCCGGATTGCCCGTCGACCAGCTTTCCGACGGCGAGCTTGCCGACTACCGGCTGCAGCGCGTCAGCACCATCTTCCAGACCTTCAACCTCATCGCGTCCATGAGCGCGGAGGAAAATGTCGCGCTGCCGCTGGCGCTCTCCGGCATCGGGCCGGAGGAGCGGAACACAAGAGCCCGGCATCTCCTCGACCTGGTGGGCCTTGCCGGCCGCGCCCGCACCCGCGTGAGCCGCCTGTCCGGCGGCGAGCAGCAGAAGGTCGCGGTGGCCAGGGCCCTGGCGAACCGGCCTGGGCTGATCCTCGCCGACGAGCCCACCGGCAGCCTGGACTCTGCGGCGGGGGACGTCATCCTCGACCTGCTCGAAGACCTCAACCGGCGCGGGGCGACGGTCGTCCTCGTCACGCACGACCCGCAGGTCGCGCGCCGCGCGCACCGCGTGATCAGGATGAGGGACGGCCGAGCGATCGAGCTCGAGAAGGGCAGCGCCACCGTCCGCAACCAGGACCCGGTCACGCCCCCCGACCGGCTGCACTGGCGGGACAGCCTCAAGGTCGGGCTGCGAGGGACGGTCCGCAGGCCGCTGCGCACGTCACTCACCACCGTCGGCGTGGCGATCGGAATCGCGGCGATGACGCTGATCGCATCCCTCGCGGGCGGGCTGGAGGGTGCGCTCACCTCGCCCGCTCTGGCGCGCAGCCAGCTGCACCAGGTTGCGGTCTATCCCTCCGGCGACGTGCAGTCCGGGTTCAGCTCGGGCACGCTCTCGACCCTCGCCAAGCTGCCGCACGTGCTCGCGGCGTGGGGCGAGGTCGCGATGAGCGGGACGTTCAGCGTCGAGGGCGCTTCCACCAAGATCGTGGTCCCGCCCACGGGCGCGCTCGTGTCGCTGCCGCCGAAGAGCGCCTCGTCGGAAGTCACCGTCCTCGCCGGCCGGCTGCCGAGCTCGGACTCGGCGCTGGAGATGATGCTGACCGACAGGACGGCGCTCGCGCTCGGCTTCGGGTACCCCGCCGCAGCGTTGGGGTCGACCGTCGACTTCAAAGCCACGTACGGCACGCTCGCGGTTACCGGTTCCGGTGCCGACCCCGCGACCCAGCGGCTCATTCTTGCGCTCAAGATCGTGGGCATCATCTCGAGCCAGTACATGCCCGCCGGCGCGGCCGGAGGCCTCGTGCCCTACTCGGTGGCCACGGACCACTGGAACCTGCTGGCCAAGCTCAACGGCTGGAAGGCCGGCGAGTTCGCGAACCTGACCTTGCTCGCCGACTCGGGGAGCGCCGTCGACAGCCTGCGTAACCGCGTCCAGGCCCTGGGCTTCCAGGCCCAGACGTTTGGAGACCTGTTCCGAGGCTTCGAGGACCTGCTGAGCCGTCTCCGCATCGCCCTGCTGGCGCTGGCGGCCGTCGCGCTGCTGCTGGCCGGCATCGGGATCGCCAACACGATGTACAGCGCGGTCCTGGAGCGGACCAAGGAGATCGGCGTGCTCAAGGCGCTGGGAGCGCGCTCGCACGACGTCCTGCTGCTGTTCGTGGCCGAGGCGGCTCTCATCGGCCTGGCCGGCGGGCTCGTCGGAACCATGGCCGCCGTCGCTCTCGCCCAGCTCGGCAATGCGGCGGTGGACCGTCTCGCCCAGAGCGTCGCGGGAGCGGGCATCGAGGTGTTCCAGACCAATGTCGTCATCGGCGCCGCGGCCCTGGTGCTGGCCGTCCTGCTCAGCACGGTGAGCGGGCTCCTGCCGGCGGTCCGTGCCGCGCGCCAGGACCCGAGCCGGGCCCTTCGCTACGAGTAGCACTAGAGTCAGGACGCGATGAGGGCGTCCACGTATCCCCTGGTCGACGCCGACGAGGCGGCGGCCCTGGTCCTTGAGCACACCGCCGTGCTCGGCATCGAGCGCCGCTCGCTCGAGGCGTGCTCCGGCCGGGTGCTGGCTGAGGACATCGTCGGACCGTCGGCGCTGCCCGCTTTTCCCGCGAGCGCGGTCGACGGGTTCGCCGTCCGGGCCGCCGATGCGGGGAGGACGCTTCGCATCGTCGGCGAGTCCGCCGCGGGCAGGCCGTTCGACGGCACCGTCGAGCCCGGGACGGCCGCGCGCATCCTGACCGGAGGGGTGCTGCCCGAGGGTGCGGACTGCGTCGTCATGGTCGAGGAGGTGCGATTCGACGGCGAGATGGTCACGGTGCCGTCCCCGCTTCGAGCTGGAACGAACTTTCACAAGGTTGGTGACGACCTGCGCGCCGGCGATCGCGTCCTGAGCGCGGGCACGCAGCTGGGAGCCGCTGAGATCGGGCTCGCCGCGGCGATCGGCCTGGCGCTGCTGCCTGTGCGGAGGCGGCCGCGCGTGGCGCTGATGTCCACCGGGGACGAGCTGGTCGAGGTGGGGAAGACGCCGGGCCCCGGACAGATCACCGACTCCAACCGATGGGCCCTTTTCGCTGCCCTGGAGGAGGCCGGCGCTGAGGTGCACAGTCTCGGGATCGCGCCTGACGACCCGGGACGGCTGCGGCGCCTGGTCGTCGACGTGCTGGACGAAGCCGATGTGCTGGTCACCTCTGGCGGCGTTTCGGTCGGCACCCACGACCTGGTCAAACCGCTGCTCGAATCGATCGGAACCGTGCACGTGGGGCGGGTGAAGCTCAAGCCGGGAAAGCCGTTCACGTTCGCGACGCTGCCGGCGGGCAAGCTGGCTTTTGGGCTGCCGGGTTTCCCGGTCTCGTCGCTGGTGACGTTCGAGGTGTTCGTGCGGCCGGCGCTGCGCAAGCTCCAGGGTTTCGCCCGCCTGCAGAGGCCGACGCTGCCGGTGCGGCTCGGATATGACGCGCGCGCGACGGCCGAGCGAACCGAATATCAGAGGGTGACGCTGCGCCGTGCCGCGGGTGAGCTGGTGGCCGAAACCACGGGCTCGCAATCGTCGTCGCGACTCATGTCGCTCGCGGGGGCGCATGCCCTCGTCCGGATCCCGGCCGGCGGCGAGGGGATCAAGGCCGGCACGATTGTCGAGGCGATCATCCTGGCCCTGCCGTAGCTCACACGAACGTCCGTTCGCCTTAGAATTAGATGTCCAATGCCCTCCAGCTTTCGTGTCGACGCACCCTTCAAGCCCGCCGGGGACCAGCCCGAGGCCATCGAGCAGCTGGTCCAGGGCGTGCAGTCGGGCCTGACCCAGCAGGTGCTGCTCGGCGTCACCGGGAGCGGCAAGACGAACGTCATGGCCTGGGCGGTCGAGCAGCTCCAACGCCCGGTCCTGGTCTTGAGCCCGAACAAGACGCTCGCGGCCCAGCTCTGCGCTGAGTTTCGACGGCTGCTGCCCGGCAACGCCGTCGAATACTTCGTCAGCTACTACGACTACTACCAGCCCGAGGCGTACATCGCGCGGACCGACACGTACATCGAAAAGGACTCGAGCCGCAACGACGAGATCGACCGCATGCGGCACTCGACGACGCAGGCGCTGCTGACCCGGCGCGATGTGCTCGTGGTCGCCAGCATCAGCTGCATCTACGGCATCGGGTCGGTCGAGGACTACATGGGCGAGTCGCTGAAGGTCGAAAAGGGCCAGTCGATCCGCCGCGAGGTTTTCCTGCGCAAGCTCACCGAGATGCTGTACGAGCGCAATGACTACGACCTCGCACGCCTGCGCTTTCGCGTCCGGGGCGATGTGGTCGACCTCGTGCCTGCCAACGAGGAGAAGGTGTTTCGCGTCGAGTTCTTCGGCGATGAGATCGAACGCATTCAGGAGCTCGACGCGGTCACGGGCGAGATCCTTGGCGCTCGCCAGGAGTTCACGGTGTTCCCGGCGTCGCACTACGTCACGCCCGCCGACAAGCTCAGGCTCGCGATGGTCGACATCGAGGCGGAGCTGGAAGAGCGGTGCAGATGGTTCGAGGAGCACGGACGGCTGCTCGAGGCGCAGCGCCTGCGCCAGCGCACCAACTTCGACCTCGAGATGCTGCGCGAGACCGGCACGTGCGCGGGGATCGAGAACTACTCGCGACACCTCACGCGCCGGCAGCCGGGCGAGGCTCCGTACACGCTGATGGATTTCCTGCCCCAGGACACGATCATCTTCGTCGACGAGTCGCACGTGGCCGTGCCCCAGATCGGCGGCATGCTGGGCGGCGACCGCTCTCGAAAGGCGGCCCTGGTCGAGTACGGCTTCCGCCTGCCGAGCGCGTTCGACAACCGGCCCCTCAGCTTCGAGGAATGGGAGGAGCGTGCGCAGAACGTCGTCTACGTGTCGGCCACACCTGGGCCGTACGAGCTGCGAAGGTCGCAGAGGACGGTGGAGATGGTCGTGCGCCCGACCGGGCTCGTCGACCCGACCGTCGAGGTGAGGCCGACCGAGGGCCAGATCGACGACCTGCTCGCCGAGGTCAAGCGCCGCGCCGAGCTGGGCCACAGGTCGCTGGTCACCACGCTCACGAAGCGATTTGCGGAGGACCTGGCCGACTACCTGCGCGAGTACGGCGTCAAGGTGCGTTACCTCCATTCCGAGCTCGATGCGATGGAGCGCATCGACGTGCTGCGCGACCTGCGCACCGGCGCGGTCGACGTCGTGGTCGGCATCAACCTGCTGCGCGAAGGCCTTGACCTCCCCGAGGTCGCGTTCATCGGCATCCTCGACGCCGACAAGGAGGGCTACCTCAGGGCGTATCGGTCGTTCATCCAGATCATCGGCCGCGCGGCGCGCAACGTCGAAGGTCACGTCGTGATGTATGCGGACCAGATCACGGACTCGATGCGTCAGGCCCTCGACGAGACGGAGCGCAGGCGCAACCGCCAGATCGCGTACAACGCCGAGCGCGGCATCACCCCCGAGACCGTGAAGAAGGCGATCTACCAGCTCGAGATCAACGAGAAGGACATCCAGGCGGACGCCGTCGAGCTGATGGTGGGAGCCGGTGTGCCGCGCGAGGACCTGCTCGCGATCGTGCGCGACCTCGAGAAGGAGATGCGCCGGCTGTCGAAAGAGCTGCAGTTCGAGGACGCGGCGCGGGTGCGCGACCGCATCATCGCGTTGCGCAAGCGGCTCGCCGGTGAGGAGTCGGGCGGGGAGGACGACGCCGACGTCGCCCTGGCCATCGCCGCCGCTCCCAAACAGAGGACGACGGTTCGTAATTGGAGGAAGTCGCGACGGGGCCCGTGAGGAACGTGGACCGTGCGCAAGCGCTGCTGTCCGCGGTGCCGGCGGGATGGATGGAGACGCTGGGCGCGCGCATCACGGAGGCCGAGCCAGGTCGCGTGGTCCTGGAGCTGGAGGCCGGACCGCAGCACCGGCACGGTGGAGGCGTCGTGCAGGGTGGCGTCATCACCCAGATCGCCGACGCGGCCATGGGGATGTCGCTGGCCACACTCCAGGAAGACGGCCTCTGGAACACGACCATCGAGCTCAAGATCAACTTCCTGCGACCCGTGGTCGAAGGACGCTTGCGCGCCGTCGGCCGGGTCGTGGAGATGAAGCAGACGCTGCTTTTCAGCGAGGCCGACGTCATCGACGATCGGGGCCGGCTGATCGCTCGGGCCTCCTCGACCTGCATGCCGGTGCCGGAGGGACAGGGTCGTGAATAAGAAAGTCGCCTCCCCACCCCGTGGGGAGGTCCCGCGAAGCGGGGGTGGGGCCGGGGGTGGGGCGATGGCGCATTCGCCGGCGTGGGAATGGCTCGGCTTTCGGCTTGTCGAAACGGGCGAGGGTAAGGCCGTCGTGGAGATGACGGGGACGGCAGACATGGCCAACCACTCCGGTGTCGTGCACGGAGGCATGATCAGCACGCTGGCGGACACCGCCATGGGCCGCTCGCTGCGCACGCTGACGCCAGGCGTCGCGCGTGCGATGAGCTTCGACTTGAAGCTCAACTTCATCAACGCGGCGAAGGTGGGCGAGAGCCTGCGTGCGACCGGCCACGTCATCCATGCGGGTCGGCGAACGGCCGTGACCGAGTGCCGGGTGGAGGGAAGCGACGGCCGGCTCATCGCGACGGCCAGCGCGACGTTTGCGGTCACCAGAGATGAGGAAAAATCAGAGGTTCATGCCGACTGACCAGATAACGATTCGCGGCGCGCGCGAGCACAACCTCAAGAACGTCACGCTGTCGATCCCACGCGACAAGCTGGTCGTGTTCACGGGCCTGTCGGGGTCGGGCAAGTCGTCGCTCGCCTTCGACACGATCTACGCCGAAGGGCAGCGGCGTTACGTGGAGTCGCTGTCGGCGTACGCAAGGCAGTTCCTGGGCCAGATGGAGAAGCCGGACGTCGACGTCATCGAGGGTCTGTCGCCGGCGATCTCGATCGACCAGAAGGGCACGTCGAAGAACCCGCGCTCGACCGTGGGCACCGTCACCGAGGTGTACGACTACCTCCGCCTTCTGTACGCGCGAGTCGGCCACCCCCACTGTCCCGTTTGTGGGCGCGAGGTGCGCCGGCAGACCGTCGAGCAGATGGCGGACCACGTCGAGAAGCTGCCCAAGGGCACGCGGGTGATGGTCCTGGGGCCTGTGGTCAAAGGCCGCAAGGGCGAGTACAGGTCGTTGATCGAGGACGTCCGCAAATCGGGTTTCGTGCGCGTCCGCGTGGACGGCAGCTTGTACGAGCTGGGCGAGCAGATCCCGCTCGACAAGAACAAGAAGCACGACATCCAGGTCGTGGTGGATCGCATCGTGGTGGGCCCCGACCAGCGCACACGCCTTGTCGACTCCATCGAGACCGCGGCCAGGCTAGGCGGTGGCTCGGTGATAATCGCCCCCGAGCGCGGTGATGAGATCCAGATGTCGCAGGATTACGCCTGCCCATACGACGGGACGAACGTGCCGGAGCCCGAACCTCGCAACTTCTCGTTCAACAGCCCGCATGGAGCCTGCCCCGTCTGCACCGGCATCGGCTCGCAGCTCGTGGTCGACGGCGACCTGGTCGTCCCCGACCCGAGCCTCTCGCTGCGCGAGGGAGCGATCGCGGCGTGGAGCCGCTCGCAATTCTTCTACCCGGAGCTCCTGGAAACTGTCAGCAAGTACTTCGGCATCGACATGGACAAGCCGTGGTCGAAGCTGAGCAAACAGCATCAGAACGTGCTGCTCAACGGGACCGGCGACAAGAAGATCCGATTCGGCTACAGGAACCAGTACGGGCACGAGCGGTGGTACGAGGCGCCCTTCGAGGGCGTGGTGGCCAACCTGCAGCGGCGCTATGAGGAGACGCAGTCCGACTTCCTGAAAGCTGAGCTCGAGCGCTACATGTCCGACAAGCCCTGCCCGGCCTGCAAGGGCCGCCGGCTGAAGCCCGAATCGCTGGCGGTGACCGTCGCCGATCGCAACATCGCCGAGGTATGCGAGCTGTCGGTCAGCGCGGCCATCGACTTCTTCGACGGGCTTCCTCTCACCGATCGCGAGCAGCTGATCGCCAAGGGGATATTCAAGGAGATCCGCGAGCGGCTGCAGTTCATGATCGACGTCGGGCTCGAATACCTGACCGTGAACCGCGCGGCGAACACGCTGTCGGGCGGAGAGTCGCAGCGCATCCGGCTCGCGACACAGATCGGGTCCAAGCTGATGGGCGTTCTTTACATCCTGGATGAGCCGTCGATCGGGCTGCACCAGCGCGACAACCGCCGGCTCATCAACACGCTGCTGCGGCTGCGGGACCTCGGCAACACGCTCATCGTGGTCGAGCACGACGAGGAGACGATTCGATCCGCGGACTACATGGTCGACATCGGGCCGGCCGCGGGAGAGCATGGGGGCGAGATCATCGCGGCAGGCACGGTCGAGCAGGTGATCAACGATCCAAACTCGATCACGGCGGCATACCTGCGCGGCGATCGCGAGATCCCGATGCCGGCGCGACGGCGCACCGGCAGCGGCAAGAAGCTCGTCGTCCGTGGCGCGCGGGCCAACAATCTGAAGGACATCGACGTTGCGATTCCATTGGGCACGTTCGTGGCCGTGTCAGGTGTGAGCGGGTCGGGCAAGTCGTCGCTGGTCACCGACATCATCAGCCGGAAGGTGGCGCAGCACTTCTACAGGGCCAAGGACAAGCCAGGGCCGCATCGAGCGATCGAGGGGCTGGAATACCTGGACAAGGCCATCGACATCGACCAGTCGCCGATCGGGCGCACGCCGCGCTCCAACCCGGCCACGTACACGGGCATGTTCACCTACATGCGCGAGCTATTCGCGAGCATGCCCGAGGCGAAGATGCGCGGCTACAAGCCGGGGCGCTTCAGCTTCAACGTGCGCGGCGGGCGATGCGAGGCGTGCCAGGGTGACGGGATCATCCAGATCGAGATGCACTTCCTGCCTGACGTCTACGTGCCGTGCGAGGTGTGTCACGGCACGCGTTACTCGCGCGAGGTGCAGGAGGTGAAGTTCCGCGGCCATTCCATCGCCGACGTCCTCGAGCTCACCGTCGACGAGGCGCTCGAGGTCTTCGAGAACGTTCCGCGGATCAAGGTCAAGCTGCGCACGCTGCACGACGTGGGCCTCGGATATATCCGGCTCGGGCAGCCGGCGACGCAGCTGTCCGGGGGCGAGGCGCAGCGGGTCAAGCTTTCGGCCGAGCTTTCGCGGCGGGACACCGGTCGGACGCTCTACCTGCTCGACGAGCCGACGACCGGCCTGCACTACGCCGACGTCGAGCGGCTGCTGCAGGTGCTGCACCGGCTTGTCGACCACGGCAACACGGTGGTCGTCATCGAGCACAACCTCGACGTGTTGAAGACCGCCGACTGGCTCATCGACCTGGGTCCCGAGGGCGGTGACAAGGGCGGCTTCGTGATCGCCGAGGGCGCGCCCGAGGACCTGGCCCGGCAGCCGGAGTCGGCCACCGGCCAGTACCTTTACCGCATCCTCGAGAAGGCGGGCCGCATGCGGGTGGCCGACAAGAGCGGCCGCCCGGCCAGGACCGCCGCCCGCAGCCGCGTCGCCGTCTAGCGTGTCCCGCTGAAAAACCCGCAGGCG
>Ga0070697_100000675_pt1 | contig 25652 bp, 21 predicted proteins | sample KBSK1501metaG_FD_65475 | JGI IMG/M metagenome (GOLD analysis project Ga0070697, IMG submission 65475) | Corn, switchgrass and miscanthus rhizosphere microbial communities from Kellogg Biological Station, Michigan, USA - KBS K1-50-1 metaG | ecosystem: Host-associated > Plants > Roots >...
CGCAGCTTGTTCACAGTCAAGAGAGTAGGGGCAGCAGCAGTTTCAAACCATCCGGTGCACTCTGTATGGGTTTCACTACGTTGCTGTACCGTAGCGAACTGCAAAAGACTGCAATAAATGGGGATGTGGGCAGCTCGAATTGCACTGAAGCAGCTCTGTAGTGGGCTGCGTTGTACTGGAAACATCCGCATGGCTGCGCCGGCCATGAACCAGAACCTGAGGGGACCTACAGGGAATTCCCCAGGGCACGTACTCGAATTCCCTGATAGGGCAGCGCAGTACATAAACAGCCTAAATTCTTCCGGACATCCGAGAAGTCCCCGTGAGAACCCCCGAAACAATCGACGAGAAATTTCCAATAGAGAAAAGCCAAAGTCGTGCGATAAAACATTTCCACAGGGAGCCCAAGCCCGCCGCAACTTTTAAGAATTGCGCTGCGACTCAGCCGCTACAGAAAATCCGTAAGGGAACTACAGCGTCGTCAGGATTGTTCGTCTCTCAGACCGACACCTATGCTCGGGAGCATGAAAGTTTGCCCTCTACCGACCCACCTATCGGGCAGGCGCCGGTCTTGAATTGAGGCCGGCTCCTGCTTCTCGCCTCAGTAGCGGGCAGAGGTCGCTGGTTGGGCGAGGCACCTTACGTTGGCACATAACTAAAGCTTCACAACCCAAAACATTTTATTTACTAGCGGAGGCTCAACATGAAAGTGAATTCATTGCGCGACTTGTATGTCGAACAGCTCAAGGACTTGTACGACGCGGAAAATCAGATCATCAAGGCGTTGCCCAAGATGGCTGACACAGCGAACTCCGACGACCTGCGCAGCGCGTTCGAGGAGCACATGGAAAAAACCCGCGGACATGCTCAGCGGATAGAAAGAATATTCGAGGAAATGGGCGAGAAGGCCAAAGGTCAGAAGTGCAAAGGCATGGAAGGCCTGATCAAAGAAGGAAGGGAAGTCATTGAAGAAGACATGGACGAGGATGTGAAAGACGCTGCCCTCATTGCCGCCGCACAGCGTGTGGAGCACTACGAGATCGCCGGCTACGGCACGGTACGCACTTATGCCACGCTGCTTGGGGAACGGGACGCCGCAGCCCTACTCGAACAGACATTGGAGGAAGAGAAGGAAGCCGATCAAACCCTCAACGATATCGCTGAGCACATCAATATGGAAGCGAATGAGGGAGAAGCAGAAGAGGAAGAAGTCCAGGGAGCGAAGCGGTCAAAGACCACGCGACGCAAACCGGCGGCTTAAAGTTCTGGATTGCGGTGCTGAAGCGATTTGCCCGAGGAGAAAGCTGGCTTTCCAAGGAATTGCCAGCTTTCTCCCAAGGACCAGAATTCGATTTACGGCGCGAATGCTACTGCAATTCTGAAGCGGAAAACCAGCCTTGCTACTCCAGCCCAGCCTGCACCACGTGCACAATATTGTTCCGCACCGCGTAGAGCACCAGATCACTGACGGAGTGTAATTGCAGCTTCCGCATGATGTTGGAGCGGTGGGTTTCTGCCGTTTTCACGCTCAGTCCCAAAGCCACAGCGACTTCCTTTGTGCTCTTGCCTTCAGCCAGCAACTGAACGATTTCCCGCTCACGCGGTGTCAGTCGGTTGCGTCCGACAGCGGTCGGCGCCTGCGGTGTTCCGCCCTTGAGATAGCCCTCCAGCACCATCGACGCCACCTTCGATGTGAAATAGGTCTTGTCGCGCCGCAAGGCTTCCACTGCGGCCACCAGGTCACGTGCCGCATCCGATTTCAACAGGAAGCCGCGAGCCCCTGCATTCAGAACTTCGCGCACCACTTGGTCGGAGTCATGCAGCGTGAGAATCAGCACCTTGGCCTGCGGATTGCTTTTCAGGATTTGGCGCGTTGCCTCGAGTCCATTCAGACTAGGCATGCCAATATCGAGAATCACGACATCAGGCTTGAGCTGTTGCGCCTTCTCCACTGCTTCACGGCCGTCGGCGGCCTCTCCGATAACTTCCCAGTCGGGCTGTGCCTGCAGCAGCGCCATCAACCCCTTGCGCACTACCTCGTGATCGTCCGCTATATAGATTCGAAAAGCCAAGACTCACCTCCAGAGCTCACCCGAGCCGAATTTCCACGGCTCTGAACGCTCATTGTATGTCCATCGGGTTCCAACCAGTCAATGAGAAGCCACCACGACCTGCAATATAGGTTACATCGTCTCCAGCACCATCCTTGCCAAACGAAAACTGCCTTAACTGGCAGATTCCAAACAGCCCGCCGCATGAACCTGTAATTCTTACCGGCCCCACGCCGGTCCTTCTCTGGGCTCAGTGTATCCCCTTTTTCGGCCGAGTAAAGCCCATTCAGCTTCTCGGCTGCTTCGATGCGGGTTGCCCTGCTCACGGTCACCTGAGTTCCTGAATTTTGACTTACGCCACCTGTCGGCTCCTCGGCATGGCCTTGTACCGAGCCTGGTACCGATCCCAGGAATCCGCTATGACCTTTTAACTCGCCTGTGCTGACTCGATTTCTTCCACCTCAACCGCCTTTCCTTCTAACTGCTTGTAATCCACAAAGAGACGGCGCAGCATCCGAACCCGATGCTGAGGCAGTTCGGAAACTTCGTGGTAGTGACTGAACTCGGGGTCCGAAGTCGCTACCGCAATGATTTTGTGATCTTTAGTACCTGCGTCCACCATGGCCATGAGACCAATGGCTCTGCTCGGAATGATTGTCAGTGGGAATACCGGCTCCTGGCATAAGACCAGAACGTCCAGCGGATCGCCGTCTTCCGCCAGCGTACGGTGGATGAAACCATAATTGGCCGGATAAAAAACTGCCGAATAGAGGACCCGATCCATGCGGATCAAGCCAGTCTCTTTGTCCAGTTCGTACTTCACATTCGATCCTGCCGGAATCTCGATCACCGCATTGAATTCCTGCGGGTTCCGGCTGGTCGGATCGACGTCGTGCCAGGGATGAAGCATTGTTCCAGGTTGTTCTTGTCGACCCTGTTCGCACTGAGCCAAGGCACTGGGCCGGAGCTAGCAACTGTTCGTCTGCTGGACGTCCGGGTCTGTGAGAGACAAACCAGTGGTATCCGCGTTCTCGGCGCCGTTCGACGAAACCGGAACCAGCCGCAACCCACGCTGGGGATCCAACATAAGGCTCATACTCGATCCACAACGGCCGCATAGCCAAAATTGTGCGGTTTGGCGCTCTGGTTTCTCGTCAAAGGGAGCCGCAGTGTCATCACTGGCCGCAATAGAAATCGACACAATTTCAAATTGGAACAGACGACCCTCCGCAAAAGAGTGCAAAGGAGCACAACAACTCGGATTTGCGCAATATGCGAGCATGAGGACCTCGCGATCAAGAAACTGTGTGAAGGGCGGCAACCCGAACTGCCTACCCATCTCAAAATGTCTCGGCACCTTAGCGGCTGCCAGGCAGGATGCCAATACAGTATCCACTGTATTTTTCTGCGCCCGCATCTTGGCTGAAAACGCCGCCGCTATTCCCTTGTCCGCATCTTGGATGCAATCTACGCCGGCGCAGAACCGGAAAGGCAAACACGAGTTGGATGACCTCATCTGAAGTTGCTGCCTCCATAGTGCGGCGGGGGGTTCAAATTGGGGGCCCAAGTGAAGAAGAGCAACGAAAATTCGGGCACTGCGGCGCCACTGATCCCTCCCAATCCCACCCTGGAGTCTCTACTGAAGGCGGCGGCCAATTGCAAAGCTTGCGTTCTGTGGAAAGGTGGGACGCAAACCGTCTTCGGCGAAGGGCCTGCAGGAGCTAAGGTGATGTTCGTCGGCGAGCAGCCGGGCGATCGCGAGGATCTTGTGGGCCGTCCATTTGTCGGTCCTGCAGGCAGGTTGCTGGACGAAGTTCTCGGGGAAACCGGGATCGATCGCCGCGAGGTGTACGTTACAAACGCGGTAAAACACTTCAGTTGGGAGCCCCGAGGCAAGCGACGCATCCATAAAAAACCCCGCTATTCCGAGATCAAAGCCTGCCGTCCCTGGTTGGACGCCGAAATCGCGGTGGTAAAGCCTGTGGTTATCGTGTGCCTGGGCGCAACTGCGGCACAAGCGTTGTTGGGCAAAGATTTCAGCGTCTTGCGACAGCGCGGCGAATTTGTGAAGTCCTCCTTGGCGCCCTACGTTACCGCGTAAGTGCATCCGTCTTCAATTCTTCGGGCCATGGACCACGAGTCACGCGCGAACAAAGAGAAGCTTTTGTCCGGGACATCCAGAAAGTCGCTCAGGTGCTGCGCCGAAATACCCAGAGCCGCGTAAAGAGACTTTCCACTCTGTCCAGGTTTCCACGCAAATAAAGCGGCGGACGCCGCTCGTTCAGAGACGACGCCCGCCTTTCGGGTCACAAGGAGGATTTCCCCCAGTCATAGCGCCAACAGGGCATGGGCAAAATCCGGCTTCTGCTGTAGCTGGAAGGGAACCTTCATGTAGCAAACGAGCGGCGGCTGGATGTTCGGATTCTGGCGGATAGAAATTACTGGTCGTCCAAACCTCGGCAATTACGATTGCTGGGCAGAGTTGGCCTGAGTCTTTCCAAGTTGTTATTCCGAGAAGCGAAGCGACGAGGAATCTGCTCTTTCTTGCGGGGGGCAGAACAGCAGATTCCTCGCTGCGCTCGAATTGACAAGGTGGTTACGAAAGGGGCCGAGGACTGCTTGCGAGCTCGATCCTAATCTTCCGCTTGCTACTGGGCCCCGGCTGCGCTTTTCGGTTCTTGTCTGATGGCGCGAAGATCGATCCCGACCTGCTCTGCTTTCTTGTAGAGGTGACTGCGTTCCAAGCCGAGTGCTTTGGCTGTATTGGTAATGTGATAGTGATTGCGCTTTAGCTCGGCCAAAATCACCTCGCGTTCAAAACTCTGTACGCGATCCGACAGAGGACCGGAAGCGGAGACAAGGTGGGCTGCTCCGCGCGAGTTTGGGGCGAGCACCAGTTCCACGGTCTCCAGGCCCACTTCCTCGCTGTCCGCCAGAAGTATTAGCCTTTCGACAACATTGCGCAGCTCGCGAACGTTCCCGGGCCAGGCGTGTCTTTGCAGAGCTGAGATTGCATCGGCCGTGAATGAAACTGGCTTCCAGCTATTCACGATGCACACTTGCCGGGCAAAGTGCTCGATGAGAGCCGGGATATCCTCGCCCCTATTGCGCAGTGGCGGCAGCATGAGTGGAAGGACATAGACACGGTGATACAAATCCTGACGGAATTTGCCTTCGCTTACCAGCGCGTCGAGGTTGCGGTGGGTTGCAACGATCACTCGCAAATCCACCGCGACCACTTTATCGCCGCCGACTCGTTCCACCTCACCTTCTTCCAGCACGCGCAACAACTTAGCTTGCATCGCCAGCGGCATGTCGCCAATTTCGTCGAGGAAAATCGTTCCATGGTCGGCCTGCTCAAATTTTCCGAGATGACGACCGGCCGCTCCCGTAAACGAACCTTTCTCGTGGCCAAACAGTTCGGATTCGATCAGCTCCGCCGGCACTGCAGCGCAGTTCAGCGTGACAAACGGGCCAGCCGCGCGGGAGCTGCGCTCGTGCAGAGTGCGGGCAATGAGTTCCTTGCCAGTGCCGGTCTCGCCCAGAATGCAAACACGAGTTTCGCTGGCTGCGACCTTCTCGATTTGCGCCATGATCTTAGTCATGGCTTGGCCCGTCCAGATCAGCTCATGCTTTCCGAGATGCTGGCGAAGTAGTTTGTTTTCCGATTCTAATCGTTGCAATTTGAGAGCGTTTTCCACCGTCAGCAGGAGCTTTTCGGTCGAAATCGGCTTCTCCAGAAAATCCAGAGCGCCAAGCCGTGTGGCACGAACCGCCATTTCGATGTGGGCTTGTCCTGACATCATTACTACCGGGGTAGCAACTTCCAGCGACTTCAACTCTTGCAGAAGCCACAGTCCATCTTTGCCGGGCATCACGACATCGGAGAGCACCAGGTCAAAGCGCTGCGCCTTGGCCAGGTCTAATGCCTTCGCGGCATTGTCGCAAACTGTGGCGTCATGGCCCGCGAGGCGGAAGGCGCGAGACAGGGAAGCCAGAGTATTAGCTTCGTCGTCCACGACCAGCAGATGTGCTTTCTGCGTCACAGATTTCTCCTCAAGCCGAAGCGCTGCCGGCTTGCTTGGCTGACTTATCGAGAATTCGGGGCAGTTCGATTATGAAGGTAGTGCCACGCCCGGGCGCGCTCTGGACCGTGATTTTGCCGCCGTGATCGCTCACTGCCGATTGCACCATCGCCAGGCCCAAGCCCGTGCCGTGGGCCTTGGTTGTGTAGTAAGGGGTGAAGAGACGCTGGCATTCTTCAACGCTCAACCCAGTTCCCGTGTCAGAGATCGCCAGAAATGCATTGTCGCCGCTCTCTCGGGTTTGCAAGGTCAACACGCCACCATGCGGCATGGCATCGACGGCGTTCAGGAGCAGGTTCGAGATTGCGCGATGCAACAAATCAGGATCGGCAGCGATGTCCTGCATGTTTTCCTGAAGCCGCATCTCGTATTGGATCTTCACTTCTTCGGCTGATTGTGATGGCGACTGAAACAGGCGGGCAGCATTTTTCACCACCTCGTTCAACTGCACAAGCTGAAACTGCGGCTGTGGCATTTTGGAGAAATCGCTGAAGCGGGAAATGATTGCTTTGAGATTGGTGATTTCCGCCAGCAACGTGGCCGAGCTCTCATGGAAAACTTCATCGAAATGTTCTGGAGTCTGTTGGCGCGCGCGGATCAGGTTCTCGACTGTGAGTTGCAGAGGAAAAAGTGGATTCTTGAGCTCGTGGGCCAACCGTCGAGCCAGTTCGCGCCAGGCCGCGACCCGCTCAGTCTGAACCAGCCGCTCTTTCTGATCCAATAATTCGTTAGTCATACGATTGAAGGAGCTAGCCAGTTCGCCCAGTTCATCCGTGGATGTGACGTCCACGCGCGTGTTCCAATCCCCTGCGGCCACTCTACGCGCTGCCTCGGCGAGTTGCTCCACTGGCCGGGTTACTCGCGCCGCGGCCCATCCACTCAGCAGAACAGAAAGCACAATTCCCAGGCTTCCCACAAGCAATCCTGCTGATCGAATATGCTGTCGCAATTCGACGTAAGGCCTGCGCGACGCGCCAATCAGGAGAACGCCAGGTACATTGCCGCCCTGACCCATCAGCGGAATGGCGCGGACAGTTTCATCGTCGGAGGGATCGGAGTTCCAGTGGACGAGTTGCGTTATCTCCCGCTTCTGCTGCTCGGTTTGTTGTATTAGCGCTCTGAGGGGTTCAGCGTTTATGAGCGCGGCTGACGGATCGACCAGCAGGTGGGAAGAAAACTCGGGCAGCAGATTCTGATACAGCATGGCCCGCATGCCTGCAGGAAGCTCCAGGGTGGCCATGAAAGCTTTGTCGATTCGTCTGCCGCCGACCACATAGAGTGTCTTGTCGCCAATATGTACCATGCGAATGGCGGAAAGTGATAAGGCCGCGCCCTCAGGTAACTCTTCCTTTCTGAGAAAGCTCCCCTTTGCGTCGGATGCGGCCAGCGGAACAGACATGTCTCTGTAGCCGAACTTTGCTGGCCATTGCGCCGAGGAGAGAATCGTTCCATCCTCGCTCACGAACTGCAGGAAATCGAGTTGCTGGTTTTCGGCGATGTTCTTCGCCTGGTTGAGATACGCGCCGTAGTCGTAGTTGAGAGACCCGCGACTCAGGGCGAGTGCCATGCGGGTGGTCGGTTCACTCGCGGCAATGTTTTCGACGTGGTGCAGCACATCTTCCCCACGCCGGTCAAACTCGCGACGAAACTGCGCAACCAGCGCGGCCGTACGTTCTTCATTCGATTTCTCGAAGGCGCGTCGCGTCATGGTGGAGATGACCCGTGTCACAGCTGCCACAGACAGGCAAACGGTGAGAGCAAAAACGGTCAGGAGCTTGCGCCGGAAGCTCACGGTTTTCCCGCTTCCACCCACACGTCTTCCAGACGCCAACTTCCGTCGCGCTCCTCAGCCCAGTTCTTTACGGCATCGCTCAGAGCATAACTGGCCCGGACGTGCAGCAAAGGGATCACGCGTCCTGACTTTAGCGGCGCCGCCTCGGCGGCATAAAGCTCTTCTGGGGAATTGCCATTGAATATGGGTTGCGGCAGGCCGAGGAGCGCCGCCAGTTTCCTCAGAGCGACTTCTCCATCCAGCGACGTGACCGGCACGCGAACCAGTCGTGCATCAGGAGTCTTCGAGTTCGCGACGCGCAGCTCAAGACCAGCATCACTGGCACTCAATGCAATTCTTTCGGCCAGCAACCTTGCTGCCGCATCATTCCTGTCGTATCCCAGCGTCCACGTAAGTCCGATGCTGTTCTGGGCGCGAACCTGGCGCGCCTCCTGTAGGTTGAAGTCTTTGGCAAAAAGAAACTCGTATCCAGTCATCCAGTTCGGCAGCAATCCAGCGGCCGGCTCGCCGCGAGCTTGGAAGAGGACAGCATTGATGGCAGCGCGATCGATACTCGACGAGAGCGCCTGCCGCATATGCGCTTCTTCTTCAGACCGTGGATCTTGCGCGAAGACCACAGCAATAAGTTCCTGGGGAGGTGAACTCCGAACCCTACGTCCTTCCGCGACCCCTCGCAGTGCCTGTTCAGCGGCGACTTCGATTACATCCACCCTCCCGAGGTCCAGCGAGATCATTTGCTCGCGAAAGCTTTTTCCGAGCTCGATGACAATGGAATCTAAGAAAGGACGTCCACCCCAATAGTCTTCGCGCGCTGTGAGAGTCAACTTTTTCCCAAGGTCCCACTCGGCAATTGCGAATGGTCCGGTGCCCATCAACTTGCCCTCGCGTTTGGCGATGCCGTTACGCGTTAGCGCCAGTTCGGCTGGCAAGTACGGCGCAGCAGAAGCAGTCTCTATGATCACAGCCCCGCCAGTGGAGAAAACCTTCCACTCGGGATTAGCTGCACGAAGCGAACTCGCCGCTGCTTCAGGGGTGAGCGAGCTGCCGTCTTGAAATTTCACGTCATTCCGCGGCATAAATCGCCAGCGCTGGTTGCCGGGCTCCGCACTCCATGAGCTTGTCAATGCAGGCTTGGGAACACCATGGTCGTCTAACACCGTTAGAGTATCGAACACTAAGCGCGAGATATTCTCTGCGGCTACGGAGTCGCCCAGCGCCGGGTCGGCGGGGTCCAGAGTGGTCGGCGCCGCGTGCAATGCTATCCGCAACGTCCCGCCATAATGAGGCCGGGTGGCGGCGGACGCCGGAGCTCTGAGCATCCCGCTAAAGCTGGCAAGCAATAGTAACGCGGTAAGCCTCATATTGACCTGACGCTGCATTCTTCACCACTGCGATCACACCGTTGCCCTTGGGCTCAGTCCATAGTGCTGTGATAGTCCCGGCGAATTCCAACGGCAGACTCACCCGAACAGGCTCGCGATCCGGCATCTCGTAAGCGCTGAGGGCGTCATTCGTTCTGCCTCGGCGCGTCGCCAGAAGCTGCCATTCCGTTCCGCATTCGCTGCGAACTGCCGCGACATCGCTGCCAAAATCCGTCGCGTTCAGACTCTGATCCGTATTCCCATCCAGCTTGTGAATAGTGCCATCCGTGGCGGCCAGCAGCCAGAGCGTGTTCTTGTTCTGTGGCAGCGGCGCCGCTGAGTAGAACGGGCGAACGGATGCCTGAGGTCCAGCAGGCGCGACAAGTCCGGTGAAAAAATCTCGCGTGGGATCGATCATGGCGCGGAGGCCGAATTGTTCGGGTCCAATCGGCCACGGATCATCGCTCGCGTGGCAATCCATGATGGTCGCCGTATTCTCTGTTGCGTGGCAGACAACCCCCGGAAGATAAGCGTCAAAGGAACCGCCGCCTTGTCTCACGATTCGTCCCCGGAGATCTCTGGGCCAAGCGCGAGTGTGCGTCACCGGCAATGCGTGGTCAGGCCGCCAGCGGCCTTCTTTGAGTTGGTAGGCTGTAATAGCGTTTGCATCCAATACCAGCATCGACGGCGCAGGCGCATCTTCCCTCGCAGCGACGTCAAGAATTTGCTCCGCCTGTGACCAAAGCAGAGTTTTCCGGAGGTAGACTTTGGGGGGCTGGACGGGAACAGGGTCGCGCGATGAACGCGCGAATGAAACCATCACGATCGAGTCTTCTTTACCAACCTGCTTCACTTCTGCAGTCCAGATGTAGCTACGCAAATTCTCGGAGAGCGAAACCTGGACCGTCACACCGGCAGGCTCTCCGTCTACCAATTTCACCCCCGCACCGGCAATGGCTGCCCGCAGGCCGCGGCCAATCTGGTCCCTTTCGGAGTCATTCAGGGAAGAGCGGTTCGCAATAGTAAGTGCAACCTGCGACTGCCCTGTCAACCCCGCAATTTTTCGGGCGAGTTCCGCCTCCGGAGCACTCCAATCATCGGCCGCCGCCGCGTACGCAGCGAAAAGTGTGCTGAAGATGATCAGGAAACCGAGCGCACGCCAGGAAGCTAACCGCAAGCGGTACATTTTGGGGATCGGCGAATTATAAACCGCTTGCGCAGCAAACACGGGCATACCGGTATTCGTGCCGTTACTGTGGTTTGACACCACGCTATCGCTTTTGCGCTGATCTGACCCGAAACTGCGGCCCGAGCAAAAGAGGAAATACCTGGCCGAAAATGAGCTCCTCGACCAGCAGCGCGAACGCCAGCGAGAGAGCCATCCCGCCAACAACGGTGATAAGTGTGATGAATGCCTGCATCGCTTTCTCCTTCACGCGTAAACTACGCAAGACACACAACCGCATATCGGTATCCAGAAGCAATGCGTTATAAAACAAGCACTTAGAGAATTGTTCGTGGGGCACAGCGTTCGCAATAATTCACATCGTGTCAAAATTGACACACATGACACACGTTGGGCCGTCTGCTTGGGACGGCCTGCCAGGGGGAGGGAAGAAAGAAGTGGCGCTAATATTAGGGTGCCAAGGCGATGAAAGGACTAGCGGAAGGATGGCACAGGCGAAGCGACGGCCTTAGGTCTTCGTCTGTGAACTGGGTCGCGCCTACTCTCCTCAATCGAGCGAATCCGCTTCCAGCTCCGCCGAGTGGAACTGCCAAGCGGATTCAGGTGCCATGGTGCAATCAAGACCGTGAATAAGTGCGAGGCAGCAAAGGACATGGCAGGCATCGTCAAGCACGACTTTCAAGTTTGACGAAGTCTACCCGGAGCTGACCGCCCGATTACACCACGGAGGGCACCAGAGACAGCTGATGCTCGCGCCGCTTCAAGTCGGGCTCGACAGTCCCAATTCCAGCTTCCACCGCTTTCAGCAGCGTCTCCAGAATTCCGCTCAGTGCCTGGGGATTGTCGGCCAAAATACGTCGCAAACTCTCGCGATGTATCGCCAACTCTCCGAGCGGGCGCACACTGCCGGTATTCACTTCCTGGCCTTCTGCCAAGAACTGATCGACATTCAGGCGGCGGCCGTTTCGCTTGTCCTTCTGCCCAACCCGCGTCAATTGGGCAAAAGGATAGGCCAGACTACCCGTGGTCATCCAATGGACAACGAGTTCGCGCGCGTGCGCGGCGCTGCAAACCACCTTCACGCCTTTCATCGGTGCAATCGGGTTGTCCCAATGAAGAATCTTCAGCCGGTCCTGCCAGCGATTCTCCACCATGAGCAGCCATCGCTCATCCCCAAGCGTTAATTTGCCGCATATCGTACAGGCGTACATGTCACGCCTCCTCCCCTGTTGCTCGCGCCGGTCTCAGCCGGCATATTGAACGTCTGGATCTTCCTGGGATAACTCCGCCACTTGCACCGGACCCGTTTTCTTACGGCCCTCCATGTGGGGCAGCGGCACAATAATCATGCCCCGACCCTTTTCGAATGCCAGGGTGAGAAAGGACGAGCATTCGTCACATAGCCAGTAATGTTCTACTCGGCGACGACCTTTCCCATCTCTGATGCGAAAGTTCCTGGAGGGAGGATTGAGGTATTCCGTTTCGACTTGGTAGAGTTTTCCCTGACTCAAGAAACGGAAAAGATTCGAACAAGCTGAATTCGCGCATTTATGGAGCATAAGACTTCCTCCTTTCGTAATGCGCAGTGCTGGGGGATGAGGCGAAGCAGATGCACGCCGATTGCCGACTAACTCAACCCGCCAAAAGACTGTAAGGTGAACAAAACCAGTGATCTAGTTCCGTGCAGTCAATTCTGATGACAAGTTGATGACGACCACCGGTCGGCGCTGCCGACAGTTCGTCATTCAATAGAACCCTACGTTTTTCGGTGTCCGGCCAGACACGTCCATCCGCGATACAGGGAGCATATTGGCAGCCAGTAGGTGTTAAAAGCCAAGCCCACCCTTATCCCCAACGGTAGAACTTGCGCCACGAAGCCGGTATCATCATCCCCGATGAGAAACACTGTTCTGATGTGCCCGCCCACGTTCTTTGACGTTCGCGAACGCAAAAACCCCTACATGCACCTTCCCATTGACCCCGTCAGAGCACAACAGCAGTGGGAGATTCTATGCCGCACCTTGGAACAGTCCGGCGTAAAAGTCGAGACTATCGATCCTGTGAAGGACTTGGAAGACATGGTCTTCGCCGCCAACCAGGTATTCGTCGGATGTAGCGAAAAAATCGGCAAATTCATCGTGCCCAGCGAAATGCGCCATCAAATCCGACAGAAAGAAGTGCCTTTTTACGTGGATTGGTTCGAAAAACGGGGCTATAAGGTCGTCAATTTGGATCTGAAAGGCGAGTATCTCGAAGGCCACGGCGATCTGCTATGGCATCCGGACCACTCCAAAATATGGGGAGGATACGGCTTTCGCTCCACTCGAGGCGGGGTAGATAAGTTCGCGGCTGCTATGCAGGAACTCGGTTTCCGGGTGATCCCGCTGCAACTCATCGACGATCACTGCTATCACCTCGATACCTGCTTGTGCCCGCTCAACAATGACGCGGCCCTGATTTATCCTGGAGCCTACTCTAGAGATGCGCTCGACGCGCTTCGCCAAGGCTGGAAGCGCATCCACGAACTCAGCCGCGATGAGGCGCTGCAGTTCATCGGCAATGGCATTGTTGCCAACCGAAACTACATCACGCCTCGCGTCACGCCTAATCTACTAAAGATTCTTGATCAGGAAGGGCTCACGCCCGTGCTGGTCGACACCTCGGAGTTTGAAAAATCCGGGGGAAGTGTTTTCTGCATGAAATGCTTCATTGACTAGCAGGGAACCGGAGAACGACGCCGAGAGGTGCAGGAAGGGGAGCGGCCCATTTGGCGGGGAGGCTTCGGAACAAACCGCGGATTAGAGGTGCACGCCACCCCAAGTGCCAGAAAGCAGCAACGCAGTGGTCAGAATCCAGAGAAGAAATATCCAGCGTAATGCCTTATCGAGACTCTTTCGCGACACTGAACGACCTCCTTCTAGATTTGATGCGTGATAACCGCTGAATCGGGTTGCGAATCATGCATATTTTATCGTTCAGCCCAGGGCCTGGATACGAACGAAAGGTCGTGTCACATTGGAGCGCCAGCCGAAGACTGAACCATCCTACTCACCCATAACTTTCACGATCACCCGCTTGTCCCGCTGCCCATCGAATTCCGCATAGAAAATCCGCTGCCACGTGCCAAGGTCCAGCCGTCCGGCAGTAATAGGGACGATAACCTCATGGTTGATCAGCAGCGCTTTCAGGTGTGAGTCGCCGTTGTCTTCGCCGGTCTCGTGGTGCCGGTAGTCTTCACGAAATGGCGCGAGCCGTTCCAGCCACTGGTCAATGTCCTCAATCAGCCCGGATTCATTGTCATTTACATAGACACCGGCGGTGATGTGCATGGCCGAGACCAGCACCATCCCTTCTTTTACCTTGCTCTGTTTCACGATAGCTTCGACTCGCGGGGTGATGTGAATGTATTCACGGTGCTGTTTCGTATGGAAGGTCAGATACTCAGTATGAACCGTCATCCGGAGTGCTCCTGGAAATCGGATGAAGCGATTCTAGAACTCATCTCATAAATGCGTCAGCAGAATCATGCAACAGGCAAAGTGAAGCATTCCAAGCACTTTCGGAATGACGCTCACATCGAAACCTAGTTCTTCGGCCTGGTATCCAGACCGAAGTCGCGTTCGATGCCGCGGTACCAGGTTTCGTCGTCGCTTGCATTCAGGTCCACCCACTCTTCGTCCGTCATTTGACGACGCCACTGCAGGAAGGGAGCGGCGTCGGGTCCCACCGGATGGCGAAGTTGCCAGGTTCCGCTCTCAACGATTTCCAGGATCTTCTGTCCGACCAGGGAGGGCGGAGCCGGATTCTTCAGTGAGGCCGTGAAAAGAGAAGCGAAACGCGCACGCTGCCGGTACGGCGAATCGGCCGGCTGATTTTCGATGCGCCGCGCCATGGCTGTATCAATTATCCCCGGCTCGACGATAGCCACCCGGACATTAAACGTCTTCATCTCGCCCGCCAGCGCTTCGCTCAGTGATTCCAGGGCCCACTTGGAAGCGGTGTAGGCGGTCAACGGGGCACAGGTAATGCGCCCGGCGACCGAAGAAATGTTGATGATGCAGCCGCTCCGGCGTTGCCGCATGTGCGGCGCCAAAGCCTGAATGCAACGAATCGCGCCGAAATAGTTGGTCTCCATGACCGCCCGGAAGTCGGCCAGCGGAAGCTCTTCCACCGCGCCCGTCCGCTCCACACCGGCGTTGTTGACCAGCACGTCTATCGGGCCGTGGTCTTTGTGTATTGCCGCGATCGCGCGGCCCACCGACTGGTCGGAGTCCACATCCATGGTCGAGACTGTTATCGGCAGTTTTTCTCGCGCTGCTGTTTCCGCCAGTTCCGGAGACTGCACCGGGTTGCGCATGGTGGCGTGGACTTTGTGGCCTGCACGGCCGAATGCCAGTGCCGCCTCCAAACCGATTCCTTTGCTTGTTCCAGTAATGAGTACCGATGTCATCCTTGTCTCCTTGGGCGTTTGGCCCACCCGCGCGGCGTTGTAGTCTTGACGATTCTCACCGCCGACTAGCTTACACAAGCGACCACAGCCGCACCAGCAGACGGCACCTCGTAAGCTTGCATTTGAAGTTCATTGTGCGATTCCTGAGGAATCGTAGCCGGGGCCACGAGACGACCCGCACTCTTTCCACAGCTTTTCCCAATTCCAGAGCCCGTACGCCACCTCTTTCGGCAACGGAAATCCAAGCTGATGCGCGAGCATACACACCTGCCCGCGATGGTGGGCCTCATGAGAAAGCATGTAGCACAGCATTTCCACGCCAACCGGCCAAGGCTGAGCCCAGCCGTCTCTGCGAAACTTCTTGACGCGGCCCCCACCACCGAGAGCTTCTGCGAGCATCTCTGCACAGCGAGCGGCGCTCTCGGCCAATCCCGCACGGGCCTGCTGCGGCGTGCAGTGCGCGCGGTTGAGCTGTGCTGGAATCTTCAAATGCGGAGCTGTAAGCCTTACCCACTTGCAGCGGACATTGTGCATGTGCGTGAAGATCGCTGGAATGGTGCGGACATTGCCGGGCGGTTTGGCTCTCCATGCGGTAGGGTCAAGATGTTCGATAAGAATCTGGTTCATGCGATCATTGGCGGCAAAGATCTGGACTGCGGCTCGGCCGAGTCTAGTGTGAACCTTGGGTTGACGATTGATGACTTGACGCGTGGTCACGGCTCCCTACTCCTCGACCTATCACGCCGCAGTGCGGCTAAACGCGAATCGTATTGCGTAGGTCGTGAATGCCGTCATCGTACGCGAGCCAGCTGCAACTTCCGTCGCCGCTCGCGTTCAGTCTGCATTTCGTGCACGGCCTGGAGAACGTTGGGTGAATACAGTGCCTTGACCCATCGGGTGTCGCTCCACTCGATCTGGGTGTTGGCCGCCAGTTCAAACTCCTGGAGGGCCTGATCCGGTTGTTTCGCCTGCCACAGGGCTACCGCGCGGGCCATCCCCCGGCCTCCGCCGGGAGCCGGCTGTGCGCCTTCCAAGTTTTGCAGCGCATCGGCCAGTCTGCCGAGCTCAATATCAGACCAGGCCTTCGCTGTGCGAAACTCCACCGTCCCAGGAAGCTTCTGGATAGTCTCTTCCAGCAGGTCGCTGGCAGTCCGGTAATCTCCGGCAAGGTAGTACCACCATGCCAGACGGCCCAGCCACTCCGCTTCTCCATGCTGCCGCGCCAAGGCAACTACGTTCTTGACCGGTTCTTTTGCTCCGGTAAGCAATGCCAGCCCGGCGAGGGGAACTTGCACAGAGGATGCATCCGCTTGAACTGTCTTCGCCCAGCTTGCAAATTCCGATGCCGCGGTGTGAGGATTGGCCGCCGCGAGCGATAAGGCATATGCGTCCACGTTTTCAGTCGTGAGATCAAGATCAACTAATTTTCGATACGAAGCTGCCGCTCCAGAAAAATCCGCTTGCGCAAATTGTGCTCGCGCCAGAGTCTCAATCGCATTCGGCTGATCTGGACGGATGTGCAAAGATCGCATTGCCAATTGCTGGGCTTCGCGGTACTTGTGTTGTTCGAGCGCGTCGCGTGACCTATCTGTCCAGAAGAAATACGCGATCTGCAAGTCACGTTCCGGTCGGACTGGCCAATGCTCGCTGGCAATCAGAGTCCGCACCTGCTGGATTCTTTCCGCTGGCAAGGGATGCGACCGAAAATATCCCTCCAGAGTATCTTGGGCGACCTGCGACAACTCCTGTTGTGGAGTCTTGGCCCGCGAATGAGAGTCGTCATAGAGCCTCTGGAAAGTCTCGAACATTCGTATGGCGCCGTTCGCCGAATATCCCGCTTCCACCGCCAGCCGCGTGCCTTCGCGGTCGGCTTCGAGCTCTTGGTCTTTGCTGTATCCCGCCTCGAACAGTTCAATGGGTAAAGCGATCAAATCGCCGAGTGGAATCTTGCGTAGCGCCTGCTGTTGCTGAGCGCGTTCTGCGCAGTGGTAATGATCGATGTGCTCGATCTCATGTCCAATGACCGCGGCTAATTCGTCTTCGCTGTCCATGTAACTGAGCAGACCTGCTCCGACGAAAACATGTCCTCCGGGCAGCGCAAATGCGTTGATGAAAAACTTGTCGGGGATGTAGTGAAACCTGTAAGGCAACTTGCGATCCGCATGGGGCGCCAGACGCAAGCCTACCTGCGCGATGTAGCGTTCGCTTTCCTGGACCTCTGGCTTTTTCTTTACTTCTCGATCCGCTTCATAGGACTCGGCAAGTCCATTGCCGAGACGGATTTCGTCCTCATCCGACAATTTGATGAAGCTGACCGGCATGCGGGTGAGTTCCTGCTCGGTATCGGCCACCAGATACAGCACAGCCGCCGGGCTAGGCTGCACCTCGACCTTGTGCCGCTCGGCGACCACCACAGCAGCTATGCCGAACAAAACAATTCCCGCGACTACGAGCCAATGCTTCATAGGTATTGCCGCAACGCCTCACGATGACGCGTGTACATAAACGACACCAGCAGCAATGCGCTGCCCAGAATGATAAAAGTCAGATAACGATCGCGTGGATTCAGTTGCCAAACGTCCACTACCACAATCTTTCCCACGCACAAGAGAAGCAGACCAAGCCCGGTGATACGAAAACTTCGTTCCCCCAGCCATAAAGCCACAAGAAAAACTGCGACTGCCTCGACGCCCCACGAAACAGTGACCATGCCGTGCCGCATCTCAAGCGCCAGAAGGACGGTGAGAATTCCGACGGCGAGAAAAAACATTACCTGTTCTGGCCGCTGAGCAAAAGATCGGAGCAGCCTGCTGATTCTGGATCTACCCTCCGATCCACTCTCCAATCCGGCTTGTTTCTCTCGCAACTGGAAAGCGATGATCATGGAACCAAGTAACAGCGCAACCACCACCCCGACCGAGATCAGACGGCTATTCCATCCTGAAGCTGGGAAATAATTTCGTTCATAGAAATTATGCAGCACGGTGCGGAAGAGCACGGCAAACGCGATGATAAGCCCCTGATGCAGGAAAACTCGATGCTGAGTTCTCCATGCGACAGCAAACAGGACGAATGCCAATGCCGCCCATGCCGCGGAAACCCAATCCGCAGGAGTTTCAAATCGCATCAGGGCGGCGACGGTGAGAGTTCCCAGATAGCTGTAAAAATCCGCGCCTTTCCATCTACGCTCCAACGGTGTGAGTTCATTGGCACTCTGCAGCCGCCAATAGGCATAGAAAAACACCATCGCCAGCGGGACGACGGTGTACACGCGAGGGCTGATCTCTCCCGGCGTGCCGGAGGCATTCAGGTTAACAATGAAAATTCTGAGAAAACTGGCGATGAATGCCACATAACCCTGCAACCGAAGCGCGATTGATCGGCGGCTTAGCCCGATCTCAAACGGGACCAATCCCAACACCACCCATGCGACCGCGACACTCACCGGCAGCAACTCGTACCACGCCAAAAGACCCAAAATAAACGAAGCTGCCCAAGTATAAGTGCCAGCGATCCATTTGGAGAGCGGCACGACCTCTGAGCCGAACGTAAATGTGCGGTCCGCAGCGCTTTCGATCCAACTCCAGCGAGACTCGAGGTAGAGCAGCGCCGCTACAAGCGTCAATGTAATCAACCGCAGGCTCAGCCCGTGATACTTCGTCGTATCGTTCAGATTGATTGCCAGCGCCCGAAAGAACGTTGCCGATGCCACCAAGTTTGCCTGATACACCAGCTCACGAAGACGGAAGCGGGTGCCCAGTAAAGCTAAAACAAGACCCAGCACGGCCCAGGCAACGGCGGTCCAGGATTCAGGAAACGCGATCCAGGTCGCAACCATTGCCAGCAGCGCAGCCACGTACGAGACCTGCCGCATCATCCGCCGGTCGAATTCCTGGCTGAATAGGTCTCGCCACCGACGGAACACCCAATGTCCGTTGGCATAGAACACAATCGCTGCAACCGCAAAAATGAGCGCAACACGAAAATCGCGGCGGACGTCAGCCCCGTCCATCCGCCTGCCCAGGATTTGGGCGGCATCGAAGCTGATCATCTGACCGGCAACTAAGCCTGTCGCGAGCAGGCCGAGGCGACGGAAGACGATCTCCTTCGTCCACACTCCGATGAGCAGCAGAGCCTCAGCTTCCAATAACCACAGCACTGCCAGCCGCGTCCCCGAATAGCGGAAGGGGAAGGCGGCAATCAGCAAGATGACCCCAATCGTCGACAACACTATGACCGCAGAGCGACGCTGACGAGTTCTCTGCAGCTGGCCCATAGCAATCTCCACGATTCCGATCGCAAGCAGCGCCCAGAATGCCCATTCCGGATGCGTCGATTGATACTTGAACAGCGCCAGCAGGAGAACCGTATTCAGCAGCGCGGCAATCGTTGAGACTCGTTCCTGCCGCTGATTCCTTGGACGGCGGACGACATATGAGACGCGGAAGATAATCCAGTACAGCGTCAGGATGGCGGCGCTGGCAGCAAATTCCGGGAATGGCCGGCGCTTTCCCTGCATCGGCTCGATAATCGGACGCAGCCAGAGATAGTGGTTCAAATAGCTGGCAAGCATCCCGAACACTTCCAGCTCAAACCAATTCATGCGGACGACAATTACCACCATCGCCGCAGCCAACACCGCGCCGGCTGACAAGCTATATACGCTGACGTGACTGATCGTGACTGTGAGTAAAGCCAGCAGAAACGTCAGTCCGGTCACCACTTGCGAGCGGTAGCGCAGCGTGTGCCAGACCATTCCCGCCGCTACGGCCAGCATGAGTATCAGGTCCAGCCCCTGGGAAGAAAGCACGTGCGCCGCCTGCACGTGGTACATGGCGTACGTGGTGAAGAACAGCAGCGCCCATCCGCCGCCGATTCCTGCTCGTGCCAGGATGCGATACCGCTCTCCACGCTCGAACCAGATTCCCGCGCCGAGCATCACCGCGCTGACCAGATAACCGACTAGCACCTTGCCCGCCGGTCCCAGCGTCTTGAGTTGGTAGGCAAGGAAGAAGGCAACGCCCAACACGAGGATTACGATACCGAGCTTGTTCAGCCAATTCGTGCCCAGGGTTTCTTCCAGATCCAGTCCGGATTTCAACCGATCAGTCAGAGATGGCGGAGGTTCCACGACCGCGTATGGGGGTTGGTCAGTCACGGTTTTGCTTTCGGCGAAAGTCGATGCAGGCGGTGGTGCGGGTGTTGACAGAGGAATGCGCGATACCCAGGATGCTGCGGCGGCTTGGGCGATGGTAGGTTCAGGCTCTTGAGATAGAGGTGCTGTCAGGCGCTCCGGAGTGGCTACTTGTTCCGCAGGGGTTTCGATATTTGATGCCGCGGTTGCTGACTCAGCGGGAACAGCTTTGTTGAAACTCCGGAGTTCCTGCTCGACCGCGTAGACCCGCCGTCTCAGCTCGCTCCAATTCTGTTCGTCGAGCAACCGCTCCCGCCGGCGCCGCCGATGCCCCAGCCACACGAATACCCATGGACCGAAGATCGCAAACAGAACGAGCCCGGCGATAAAAACGAAGTCTTCCAAATCACCTAACCGGACCTACAGGATGGCCGGGATTGTACACCCGCCCGGGTTTGCCGTCCGGGCACCCATTTTAGTCACAGTCCCACAATGACATAGCACGGGTTACCAAAGGGAAAAATCTCTTTCGCCTTCAGTCACTTGCCGCCAGTTCCCATTCTGGTTTGAAATGACTCCAGCACCTGCAGACTCGGGCGCTTCCCATAGCGGAGTCTGGCTACTATTGCCTGCAAGCGCGGGGGCAGAAGGTGCAAACCATTCAACAAGGAGTGCATTGATGAGGAAGCTCGTTGGGATTGCCCTGTTTGTTTGCCTGATGGCCATGGTGGGAGTTGCGCAGGAAGTTCCGAAGCCTGAAGTGTTCGGCGGCTATCAGTTCACCACCCTGGATCCGTCTTACAACGCAAGCGGCTGGAACGGCTCCGCAAGCATGTACGTCACCCGTTGGCTCGGCGTCACGGGCGACTTCAGCGGCGCTTATAGCCAGGGCTTGCATTTCCACACTTACACCGGCGGACCCGTGGTCTCCATGCACAAGGGTCAGTTTTCGCCGTTCGCTCATTTCCTGATCGGCGGAGCGCATGCTTCCGCTGCCGGCGTGGGCACCAGCGGTATGGCCATGATGTTCGGTGGCGGCCTCGACATGGGACGCAAGCAGTTCGCCGTCCGGTTGTTCCAGTTCGATTGGCTCAGCACCCGCTTCAGTGGAGTTACCGACAACAACAGCGCCCGGGTCTCGACTGGCGTTCTGTTGCGCTTCTAGTTTTAGATTGGGGAAGACAAAGGGCGGCTTAGCGGCCGCCCTTTTTATTGCTCCGACTCGCACTCAGTTAAAAACCTTGCTGAAGACTCGCGAAGTAACTTCTATCGCATCGACTCTACTTCTGAGAACCAGTCCGGCCGCTTCAATAGCTCGCGCGGCTTGGGACCATCTGCAGCACCCACAATCCCGTCACGCTCCATGAGATCGATCAAGTGCGCGGCGCGCCCATAGCCGATCCGCAAGCGCCGCTGCAGCAGGGAAGTGGAGGCCTTACCAAACTCCACCACCAGCCGCACTGCATCTTCGTACATTGGATCGTGCTCTTCCTCATCGTCGCTGTCACCTGCGCCCGGTTCGCGGTCCTCTTTCGGGACCTGCAGGAATTTCTCTTCATATTCCGCGGCGCCCTGCGTACGCCAGAACTCGACCACGGCAGCAATCTCCTTTTCAGTTACAAACGGAGCGTGCAGCCGGTGTACACGTGCCGATCCAGACGGCAGATACAGCATGTCGCCTTTACCCAGGAGAGCTTCTGCGCCGTTCGCGTCGAGAATGGTGCGGGAATCGACTTTCGTTGCTACGCGGAACGAAATCCGGGCAGGGAAGTTGGCCTTGATCAAGCCAGTGATTACGTCGACCGATGGCCGCTGGGTGGCCAGAACCAAATGGATGCCGACGGCTCGTGCCATCTGCGCCAGCCGGGTGACGGACTCTTCCACGTTGCCGGAATCGAGCATCATCAAATCAGCCAACTCGTCAATGATGATGATGATGTAAGGCAGCGGCCGGTCCTCGGAGTCTTCTCCAAACAGGCTGCGCGTGCCGTCGTCATCGAACAGCCGGTTGTACTGATCAATGTTGCGCACGCCCTTTTCGGCCAGCAGCTTCAAACGCCTCTCCATCTCGCGCACGGCATTTCGCAAAGCATTGGCCGCAACCTTAGGCTCGGTAATGATGGGCACGTAGAGGTGCGGCACGCCCTCATAGACGCCGAGTTCCAGCCGCTTGGGATCGACAAGAATCAATCGAACCTGGTCCGGAGTGGCCTTGTAGAGGATCGACATGATCATGGCGTTGATCGCCACGCTCTTTCCCGCGCCGGTCGAACCTGCGATCAGCAGATGCGGCATGCCGTTGAGATCAGCAGTCACTATGCGGCCATTGATGTCTTTTCCGAGGGCGAGCGTCAGTTTGGACTTCGAGCCGATGAATTCCTGCGACTCGAGATTCTCGCGTAGATAGATGATCTCGCGCTTGTGGTTCGGCACCTGAATGCCTACCGTCGACTTGCCCGCCATGCGCTCAATCAGAATGCTTTCGGCCTTGAGCGCCAGACACAGGTCGTCGGTCATGCCGGTGATACGGCTGTACTTGATGCCAGCCTCTGGCTTGAACTCGAAAGTCGTGACCACCGGCCCGGGATTAATCTGCGTGACCTGTCCGTGCACATCGAATTCGGCATATTTGTCGGTGAGCACCTGCGCCAGGAGTTTGAGCTCATCGGCATCAATCGCTTGTTGTTCGTCTGGACGCTGCAGCAGGCTGCTGGGTGGCAGCTTGAAGTTGCCGGCAATCTTGGGCATGGTGGTCTTCGGCTTGATGGCAGCATCGGCCCGTTCCGCGACTTCGGGTGTACCAGCTGACGTGCTTGCCGCCGGGACAAAGGCCCTGCGCGTCACTTCCGGCTCGGGTTCCTCTTCCGCCATGCGATCAATGCCGCTTTTGCGCGGTTCAGCATGAACATAGAGCGGAGACGGATCTGCTGCCGGCTTTCCGGGCACAAGTTCTGTCGCCACCATGGGTCGGCCGACGCGACGTTTTTCCAGATCCTTCTGCGCCCGCAGCTTCGCTCGCTCCTGCTGCCAATCCTTCCAGCGGTCCCAGAGAGCAATCACAAAGGCGAAGCGTGTCGGCGCCCAGACCTGTAGCGAAGAGAATGAAAACGTTGTTGCCAAATAAAGCGCAACTGCCAGAATGCTGGTGCAGACAATGTAGGCGCCCGCCAGGTTGAAGTAGTGGATGACAAAATCTCCTACAATTCTTCCCAGCAATCCTTCCAACGGGATCGCGCCCAGCCAGCGGAGATGTCCCGGCAAGAGCGCGAGCGAAGCTGGAACGAAGATCACCAGCCAGAGTCCGCCTAAGAACTTGGCAACTGGCGAAACTATTTTCCGTGAGCGGAACCAGCGCATCCCTAGCATTGCCGGGAATACCGGCAGCAGAAAGGCGCCAATGCCGAAACCCTGCAAACAGACATCGGCAATCAACGCGCCGACCATGCCGATCCAATTTCGTGCCGCCCGCGAACCGGTGAGCACGGAAGCGCTGTTCAGCGAGGGATCCAGTGGGGAATAAGAAGCCAGCGCGAGAAAAAGGAGGAGCGCAGAGACGCAAAACAGGAACCCAACCAGCTCATTCAAGCGCCGATTGCCGGTCGGAGTAACGGTCCGCGAGAAAAATCTCATTTAGGCGTGTGTCGCACTCCCCGGAGACACATCATCCCCAGAGCCGTGCGTACGCCAGAGCCAGACGATTATGTCAAGAATTGGGTTTCTCGACAATGCGGGATTTGCCGGGAAGTATCGAATTAACTACGGGCTGGAGTTCGTCTCCCGAGCCGGAGGCAACTCGCTGCTGTTATCCCACCAGTCGCGCGGCAAACACCAAAACCAGTATCCCGACAACGATCCGGTACACGGCGAAAGGCGCGAAGCCGCGCCTGCGTACCCAGGCCATGAACCAGGCTACCGAGGAGTAAGCAACCATGAATGAGACAACAAAACCGATCGCCAGCACGATCCATCCGTGAGGGTCGATCTGCGATACCCCAATCGGATTCTCACCTTTGCCGGTCAGTGACTTGAGTAAATCGTACAAGGTAGCGGCAGCCATTGTCGGAATAGACACGAAGAACGAAAATTCCAGCGCCGCCGCTCGCGACATGCCTGCCAATTGTCCAGCGGTGATAGTCGACATGGAGCGCGAGGTGCCGGGGAAGACCGCCGACACAATCTGGCATGCGCCGATCCAAATCGCCTGCAACAGGCTCATGTCTTCCATGTGCCACGTGCGAATACGGCTGCCAGGAGCGCCGGGGCCAGCGGCCTCCCAGCGCGCATTCATCGCATCGACAATCCACATCACGATTCCGCCCACCAGCAACGACGTACCGATGATCTGAAGGCTCTCCAGATGCTTGCCAATCATTTTCGTCAGGAGATATGCGGGGATCGCGGTGACCACGAATGCGATGATCGTCAGGCTGAGAGGATGGGTAGGGATCGTGCGATCACCACGCTCGCCGCGGGGAAAGGTCGAAAGAAATTTTGCAATCCGGCTGCGAAAGTAAACCGGCAAGCAGAGGATCGCACCCAGCTGGATCACGATGGTGTACATCTTCCAGTAGGGATCAGAAAGGCTGATGTGAAACAGCGATTCGGCAATGCGCAAATGAGCGGTAGAACTGACTGGCAGAAACTCTGTTAACCCTTCAATGACGCCGAGAATCACCGACAGCAGGTAGTCGTTCAATCGTCCTCCAAGGGTGAGTGCTAGCAGTATTGCAGAAATTGTACGGGCTTGAGGTTACAAGTTAGCGTCAGAACGTCCCCTGCGGTTCAGGATTTTCTCTTGGAGAGTCGAAGCGGTGGCTCACTGCTGCGCATTGCCATACGTCGGAATACCCTGCCGTATGAGGTAAAGTAATCGCTGCGCCCGCGTTCCCCAGTCGCTCTGCGGATATTGGCTGGCAACTCGCTGCGCCAGATCCATCGCGCGCCCCTTTGCAGTTTCCGACTTCTTCGGTTCGGTTTCCGTCTTGTAGATCTCGATTAGCGCCGATTGCCGGTAAGCGGCGTCGTACAGGGCCTCGGCCACCTTGGGCGATTGCGGATGCTCCCGCGCATACTTCTCGTACAGTTCCGTCTCTTTTTCCGGACACTTCGACTGTGCCTGCCAATCGCCGCAAAGTTTATTGTCGAGAAGCTCAAACGCCGCCATGTCGGGCCATTTCGTGCCGGGAAATTTCTTGATGACCTCCTTCATGTACTTTTCTTCCATTCCCTCGCGCAGATACGATTCCTGTGCCCGAGCCGACGGACGCGTGATCACTTCACTTTTTTCAAGTTGCCACCGGATATCCGCCGAGCGGTACATGGCCTCCCCGGCCAGGGGAGACGCAGGAAAGTATTCAGCGGTTCGATAGTAAAGGCGCATGGCATCCTGCGCGGCATCCCGCCGCCCGCGCCGCTGCGACGCCTGATCTTCCGAATCGGCAGCCTCGCCGTAGAGAATCTTGTCTCCATTCGGCGTGGAAGCCTGCACCAGCCCTTTGCCGAGAATCCATCCCGTAATAGTTCGCTCTTCGGTGACGTTGGCTGAGACATGCACCCAGTCACGGCTGGTTTCGAGCACAATTACTTCGCGGCC
>Ga0070697_100000677_pt1 | contig 25618 bp, 21 predicted proteins | sample KBSK1501metaG_FD_65475 | JGI IMG/M metagenome (GOLD analysis project Ga0070697, IMG submission 65475) | Corn, switchgrass and miscanthus rhizosphere microbial communities from Kellogg Biological Station, Michigan, USA - KBS K1-50-1 metaG | ecosystem: Host-associated > Plants > Roots >...
CGGGCGATCGTGTCGTCCGCCCACCGGGCGAGATCGGTGTCCACCTGGGCTGACGCCTGCCAGGCGCCGGTCAGGTCCTGCACCATCGCGGCAGGCAGCAGGGAACGGCCGGGCAGGCTCCCAAGCCGGGACAGCAGGCGCTGCCGGGAGCTGGCTGCGCGGGCGAAGGTCCGCGCGTCCTGGCGCAGGGAAGGGCCGCAGCCGCGCACGTCCGCGGCCGCGTCGCTGACGGCGGCGCGGTCGGTGACGCTCTGCGCCAGCAGCCCGGACAGCCCCACCGCCGCCTGCCGCCGCACATCCTGCGACGAAGTAGACGGCGTGGTGCCCGTGCCTGCGGTGCTACCCGAGTGGGCCCGGAAGATGATGACCCCGGCCACGACTACCACGAGCGCGGCGGCCACGATCACCGGGACCAGCGGGCGGCGGGAACGCCGCGGGCCGGCAGAGGCAGGCGCCTGCCGCAGGGCGCCGAGCATCGCCGTGGGCAGGTCTCCAGACGGCATCGGTCCCAGGCCGTCCACCCGCGTCGCATCCGGGTCGAAAGGCGGCGGTGGCACACCGCCCGGTGGCGCCGGCCATGGCTGCGGACCTGGCGGACCGGGCGGCGGGGGCGACGGACGCCGGGGCGCATACCAGGAGTCCCAGGGCCCGGGCTCTGGTTGCGGCAGCGGAGCGGCTATGGGTGACACCGGCGGCAATGTGGACTGCGGCGAGGCAGGGACCACTGGCAACGGCGCCGTCGTCGGCTGGGGCTGCGCAGCGCTGCCAAGGGCCGGCTGCCCGCAGACCGGGCAGAACCGAGGTCCCGGCGGCACGGGGTGCCCGCACGCCGGGCAGAACCGAGGTCCCGGCGGCACGGGGTGCCCGTACGCCGGGTTACCGGAACCAGCCAAACCGGCCATAGTCACAGCAGGCTAGACCACACGTCCGCGCTCGCCAACCGGAACGCGACGACTGCGGCCTTATCACGAGCCACTGCTACCGCGCACTGGCCAAGGCGCGGGCCTGTTCTAGCTGTCAAGCGTGGGGCGCCTCAGGCTGGCCAGGGCCGTGTTCAGCACTCGCGGGTGACTATGGGATCGATACTGTCGCCGGGGCCGATCACGTGTATCCACGTGCGCTCATCTGCGTCGCAGTTGAAGCCGAACGTGGTGCCCTCGGGCAGTGCGTCGGCGATTGCCCTGGTCAGCGTGCCATCCATCTCCTGGCCTTCCGGGAGGCCGCTTACTGGTGGCCTTCCAGATCCGGTAGCGAGGCCGGCTGCGGGTCAGGTCATCTAGGGCGCCGAACGGTCATCGAGCAGCAGCAGCTCCGCAGCGGTGAGCAGGGCCGGGCGATCGAGACCCGCTGCCGCATGACCCTGGAGAGCGCGGCGGGTCGTGCGCCTTCGAACCCCCGGCGCGACGCTTTATGCACAGCTCGTCCGGTTGTCCACGTGCCGGCGGACTGTGTTAAGAGTGGTTGATGGCGCGCGAGGAGGGCGGCGAGCAGGCTCCGGCACGGGTGGCGGCTGAGGGGGTTGCCCGCGGGTCGCGTGAGCTGGTCATGGCGATGCCGTTCCTGCGCGGTCCCGGCGCATCGGAGAGCTTCACGACGGTGCTGGTGGCCCTCGCCGCCAACGTCCTGATCGCCGTGGCGAAGTCGGCCGTCGCCGTACTGACCGGATCGGCGTCGCTGGTGGCCGAGGCGGCGCACTCGTGGGCCGACTCCGGCAACGAGATCTTCCTGCTGATCGCCGGCCGGCGGGCCCGCCGCCCGCCCGACCGCGCCCACCCGTTCGGTCATGGCCGGGAAGCCTACGTGTGGTCGCTGTTCGCCGCGCTCGGGGTTTTCGTGGCTGGTGGCGCCGTATCGGTCACGCGCGGCGTCCAGGAACTCATCCATCCCGAGCCGGCCGAACACTTCCTCGCCGGGTATGTCGTCCTGGCCGTGTCCTTTGTCCTGGAGGGAATCTCGTTCCTGCAGTCGGTCCGGCAGGCCAGATCCGAGGCTGAGCCGTTGGAGCGGGATGTGATCGAGCACGTTATGGTCACCTCCGACCCCACCCTGCGGGCGGTGTTCGCCGAGGACTCCGCCGCCTTGACCGGTTTGGTCATCGCGGCGGCCGGGCTGGCCGCTCATCAGCTGACCGGTTCCGCGGTGCCGGACGCGGCCGGCTCGATCCTGGTCGGCCTGCTACTCGGCGTCGTCGCGGTCGTCTTGATCAACCGCAACCGGCGATTCCTGGTCGGCGAGGAGGCTGACCCCCGGGTACGCTCGGCGGCTCTCCGGGCCCTGCTGGAGATGCCGGAGGTTGCCCGGGTAACCTACCTGCGGCTGGAAGTGGTCGGGCCGCGGATGGTCTACGTGACCGGCGACGTCGACCTCACCGGTGATGACACCGAGTCACACGTGGCGGTCCGGTTGCGGGCGCTGGAGGCGAAGTTCTGCGCGTCGCCCGCGGTGGCCGGCGCCGTGCTGAGCCTGTCCGCCCCCGACGAGCCGTCGCTTCAGGCATAGATTCCCGCCAGCGTGGCGAGCACCAGACGACCCGGGCCAACCGTGCGAAAGTGGGGTTATGCGACCTGGTCCAGACGACAAGCCGGTGCTGCCGGCCCAGAGCGAGGAAGAAGCCGGCGTCGGCTGGGGCGAGGCTCCCGAGCCGGACGATGACGAGCGCCTCCTCAGGGAACGCCCGCCGCACTGGGACGAGTAGTCGCTATATGCCGACCTGAACGGGGGCGTGACGGGGTTGCCGCTGACTCGGTCGCTGCGGGCACTGCTGCTGTTCGTGTGCGTGCTCGTGCTGGTCGACACGATGTTCTTCACGGCGTTGACGCCGCTGCTGCCGCACTACACGCACGTGGCTCACCTGTCCAAGGCGGGCGCGGGGATCCTGGTCGCGAGCTATCCGCTGGGCACCCTGATCGGTGCGCTGCCGGGCGGGCTGCTCACGGGGCACCTGGGCTACCGGAAGACCGTTCTGCTCGGGCTGGCGCTGATGGGGGTGTCGACGCTGGTCTTCGGGTGGGCCCCGGCGGCGACGGTTCTCGACTCCGCCCGGTTCGTGCAGGGCGTGGGCGGGGCGTGCACCTGGGCCGGCGGCATGGCCTGGCTGGCGACCGAGGCACCGCCGGAACGGCGCGGGGAGATGATCGGGACGGCCATGGGAGCGGCCGTGGGCGGGGCGCTGTTCGGGCCGGTCGTGGGCGCGATCGCCGACGCAATCGGCACCGGGCCCGCCTTCGCCAGCGCCGCGGTGGCGGGCGGGCTGCTGATGGCGGCGGCGTTTGCCGTGCCGGCGCCGCGCGAGGCGATCCCGCAGGGCCTGCGGGAGGCGTTCGCCGCGGTGGGCGACCGCCGGCTGGGCGTCGGGTTGTGGCTGACGATGCTGGCGGGCCTGGCGTTCGGCGTACTGGATGTGCTCGCCCCGCTGCGAATGGCCGACCTCGGGGTCACCGCCCTGGTCATCGCGGGGACGTTCCTGGCCTCGGCCGGGGTGGAGGCGGCGCTGTCACCGGTCGCGGGGCGCGCGGCCGACCGGCGGGGCGCCATCGTGCCGATCAGGTGCTCGCTGACCGGCGCGGTGGCGATCAGCCTGCTGGCGCCCACGCTGGCGCCGGCGGCCGTGCTGATCCCGGTGCTGATCGTGGGCATGCCGTGCTTCGGCACGCTGTTCACGCCGGCCATGACGCTGGTGAGCGAGGGGGCCCAGCACCAGCGGCTCGACCAGGGGCTGGCCTTCGGGCTGGGCAACCTGGCCTGGGCCGCGGGCCAGGCGATCGCCGCCTCGGGCAGCGGGGCGCTGGCCCAGGCCACGTCGGACCTGGTGCCCTACTCACTGCTCGCGGCCGCGTGCCTGGCGACCCTCGGCCTCGTCCGGATCAGGCGCCGCCCCGTCCAGGCCGGGGAAGGTGGTGCCGCGTCTCGTTGAACTCCGACCCGGAAATGGGCCGAACGAAGCGGCAAGACGCCATGATAGGCAGATGAGCGCGGGCGGGTATGAGTCATGGATCACGCCCCGGCCACTGCCCGAGGGCTGAGCCGGATGAGCAGCGTTGTCGTGGTCGGTGCCGGGCTGGCCGGGCTGGCCGCCGCCCGGCGGCTGGTGGCGCGCGGGCACGAGGTGACCGTGGTGGAGGCCCGTGAGCGCGTGGGCGGCCGCACCGAGGGCGTAGTGCTGGACGACGGCACGCCGCTCGAGCTGGGCGGGCAGTGGCTCGGCGAGGGCCACACCCGGATGCACGAGCTGGTCGCCGAGCTGGGGCTGTCGACGTTCCGCACCTGGAACGACGAGGGCCAGCTGCTGCTGGACCTGCGGGGCAGGCGGTCCACGATGAAGCCGCGCAAGGGCGCCGTCCCGCGCATCTCACCCTTCGCCGTCGCGGACCTCGCCCAGGGGCTGCTGCGGTTCACCCGGCTGGCCGCGCGCACCGACCTGCAGCGGCCGTGGCTCACGCCCGGCGCCGAGGTGCTCGACGGGCAGACGTGGGAGAGCTGGATCCGCCGTAACCTGCGTACCAAGGCGGGACGCGCCTACTTCCACGTCGCCTGCGAGGCGGTGTGGGCCGCCGAGGCGAGTGATGTCTCGCTGCTGCACGCGCTGTTCTACGCGCACTCCAACGCCGACCTGGAGACGCTTCTCGCGGTCGACCGGGGAGCGCAGCAGGACCGGGTGACCGGCGGATCGGTCCGCGTCGCCGAGGCGATGGCCGCCGCGCTCGGGGAGCGGGTCGTCCTGGGACGCCCGGTGCGCCGGATCGAGCATGACGGCGACGGGGTCCGTGTCATCGCCCGCGACGGCTCGCAGTACCGCGGCGACGCGGCCGTCGTGACGCTGCCGCCGACACTGGCCGGCCGCCTGGAGTACGACCCGCCGCTGCCATCCTGGCGCGACCAGCTCACCCAGCGGATGCCGGCCGGGTCGGTCATCAAGACGTACGCCATCTACCCCGAGCCGTTCTGGCGTCAGGACGGGCTCAACGGGCAGGCCGCCTCGGACACCGGACCGGTGAAGGTGACCTTCGACAACTCACCGCCGTCCGGCACGCCCGGCGTCCTGATGGGTTTCCTGGAGGGCAAGCAGGCCCGCCTGTGGGCACGCCGCAGCCAGGCCGAACGGCAGGAGGCAGTGACCGGCTGCTTCGTCCGCTACTTCGGCCAGGCGGCGGCACGCCCTGAGCGCTACATCGAACGGGACTGGATGGCCGAGGAATTCACCCGCGGCTGCTATGGCGCGCACTTCGCCCCGGGCGTGTGGACGTCGTACGGCCAGGCGTGGCGCGCACCGGCCGGGCGCATCCACTGGGCCGGCGCCGAGTGCGCGCCGGAGTGGAACGGCTACATGGAGGGCGCCGTCCGCAGCGGCGAAGCCACCGCGGATACCGTCGTCGCGCTGGCGCGCTAGCGCCCGGTATCGGCATCGGCGTCGGCCGAGTCGCGGGCCTGGAGCCGCTCGGCCAGGACGACCTTGAGGCCGGCCGCGACCGGGATGGCCATCAGGGCGCCGATCAGGCCCAGCACGGTGCCGCCGATCAGGCCGGCCAGCAGCACCGCGGCCGCGCTCAGGCTGACCGTGTGCCGCAGGATGCGCGGTGCGATGAGGTAGTTCTCGAGCTGCTGGTAGCCCACGAAGAACAGGGCCACGACCACCGTGGTCGGCCAGAGCTCGGTGGTGAGCAGCGCGGCCAGCACGCAGATCACCGCGCCGAGGGTCGCGCCGATCATCGGGATCAGGTCACACAGCGCCACCGCGAACGCCAGCGGCACCGCGAACGGCACCCCGAGCGCGGCGAAGACGGCGAACGAAGCCAGCCCGGCGGCGAGGGAGATCAGCAGGTTGCCGATCATGTAGGAGCCGACCTTGTCTACCATCACGTCGGCGATCCGGCCGAACCGGGCGCGGTGTGCCCGCGGGAACAGCAGCATCGCGCCGTGCCGCAGCCGGGGCATGTCGGCCATGAAGTAGATGGTGAGCACCAGCACCGTCAGCGTGTCGAACATCGCCCCGAACAGGCGGCGGGTGAACCCGAGCAGCCCGCCGCCCAGCCGGCCGGGCAGGCTCGCGATCAGGTCCTGGACCTTGCTGGTCAGGTGGAAGCGGTCGGTCAGCTCCCGGAATCGGGCCGAACGGTCCGACAGGCTCGCGATGTACCCGGGAAAATCGCGCACCAGCGACTCGAACTGGTGGACCATCGCCGGGATGACCGACATCAGGAACGCCGCCGCCAGGCCGGCCGCGACCAGGAAGATCACCAGCACGGCCAGCGAGCGGCGCATGCCCCGGCGGGTCAGGGCGCGCACCGCCGGGTCCAGGCTGATCGCGATGAACAGCGCGATCAGCACCCGGATCAGCACCGCCCGGGTGGTGTAGACGGCGGCGGCCGCGGCGAGAACGGCGAGGACGCCCAGGCTCACGTACACGCCCCACCGGAACATCGTGACCGGGCGCACGCCAGGTCCGGCCCCGGCCGCGGGCGGAGGGTCCTCCTCGCCCGCGGTCTTGCGCTCCCCGGTGCCCGGATGCCCCATTCCGCCCTCGGCCATCAAGCCCACAAGCGGGCATCGGCGTGAAGATGCCGGGGAGAACCCGTGCAGATGGTATGGAGAACCGCGGCGATGGTCCTTGCCGACCTCGAGGCCGTTCCCGGCCAGTCGCGGTACTGGTGGCCGCGGACCGCGCGTACAGTCCTACGAGGGAAGGTCCCCGAACCCTTATCGAGGCGCTATGACCAAGATCAAGAGCATGCTCGCACCGCTGCGCCCCGCGGCCCGTGTTCTGACGGGATCCACGTACGTCCTGCTCGGCTTCGACGCCCTGCGGGCGCCGGGCGGGCGCGTCGATCAGGCCGCCCCGGTGCTGGCCGCGATCCGCCGGGCGGTCCCGCTTCCCGAGGACGATGAGCTGGTGGTGCGGGGCAACGCCGCCGTGCAGGTAGTGTGCGGCGCGATGCTGGCGACGGGGCGGGCTCCGCGGCTGGCCGCCCTGGCCTTGGCCGCTTCGCTGGTGCCCACCACCTTGGCCGGGCACTCGTACTGGGCGCTCGAGGACGAGGCCACGCGCAAGATACAGCGGATCCAGTTCCACAAGAACATGGCCATGATCGGCGGCCTGCTCTTCGCCGCCCTCGACGAGCCGTCCGCTCGCTGACCTTCTGGCCAGAGCATGGCGGCCAAGAAGAGCGCGCTCGCCGGGGTAGATCTCAGCCGGAAGCTCACCCCGGCGCAGGAAGATGTCCGCCTCGCCGCGGCTCAGGGCAGGCTGCTCCAGCTGCGCCTGTTGCTGGGCGGCCTGATCGGGGAGGATCCGCGGATCGGGCCTCCGGTCTGCGTGGTCTTCGAAGGCTGGGACGCCTCCGGCAAGGGCGGTGCGATCAAACGGCTCGTCGGGCCGCTGGACCCGCGGCACGTCCGGGTCGCCCAGTTCGGCGCGCCCAGCTATGACGAGAAACGCCACCACTTCCTGTGGCGGTTCTGGCCGGCGCTGCCCGGCTGGGGCGGCATGGCGGTGCTGGACCGGTCCTGGTACGGCCGCGTCCTGGTGGAACGGGTCGAGGGGTTCGCCACCGAGGATCAGTGGCAGCGCGCCTACCGGGAGATCGTCGAATTCGAGCGGACGCTGGCCGACGAAGGCATGATCATCATCAAGTTCTGGCTGCACCTGTCGTCCGCCGAACAGCTCAAGCGGTTCAAGGCGCGGGAACAGGATCCGCTGAAGACGTGGAAGCTGACCGCCGAAGACTGGCGCAACCGCGGCAAGCGGCGCCAGTACAAGGAGGCCGTGGAGGACATGCTGGACCGGACCGATCACCCGGCCGCGCGCTGGGTGCTGGTCGAGGCCGAGGACAAGCGGTGGGCCCGGGTAAAGGTGGTCGAATCGGTGGTCGCCGCCATCGAGGCCGGCATGGCCGCGCGGAACATCCGCGTTCCGCCGCCCCCGTCCTGACCACCGTCGCGCCCGCCGCGCCCGCCGCGAGCGCCAGCCCTCACCCTCACCCTCAGCCTCGCGCCCGCCGCCTGGGCAGCCGGGAACGCTTCGGTAACCTGCTCGGGTAGCCCCGCCCCGGAGGAAGCGACGATGCAACATGGGACCTGAGGAATTCCGGGCCGCTGGCCATGAGCTGATCGACTGGATCGCGGACTACCGCGCCCGGATCCCGCAGCTGCCGGTGCAGGCGCAGGTGGGCCCGGGTGAGGTGGCCGGGAAGCTGCCGGGAAACGCCCCGGAGGAAGCCGAACCCTTCTCCCGTCTCCTAGCCGACCTCGAATCCATCGTGGTTCCGGGCGTGACCCAGGTGCAGCACCCGCGCTACTTCGGCTGGTTCCCGGCCAACTCGACCCTCAGCTCCGCCCTGGGCGACCTGGCCAGCGCCGGGCTCGGCGCGCTCGGCATCACCTGGCAGTCCGCCCCCGCGCTGACCGAGGTCGAGGAGGTCGTGGTCGAGTGGCTGCGCGAGCTGACCGCGCTGCCGCGGTCGTGGAAGGGCGTCATCCAGGACACCGCGTCCACCGCGTGCCTGGTCGCCCTGCTCGCCGCGCGCGAGCGCGCGACGGACTACTCCGAGGTGCGCGGGGGGTTGCAGGCCGAGAGCGCGCCGCTGACCGTCTACACCACCGAGCACGCGCACTCCTCGGTCCTGAAGGCGGTGGCCCTGGCCGGCTTTGGCCGGGACAACTTCAGGCTGGTCGGCGTCGACCCGGTCACGTACGCCATGCGGCCCGAGGCGCTGGCTGCCGCCATCGAGGCCGACGTGGCGGCCGGGCGCCGTCCGGCCGCCGTCGTGGTCAACGTCGGCACCACCGGGACCACGGCCGTGGACCCGCTGGCCGAGATCGTCCCGCTGGCCCAGCGGTACGGGATGTGGGTGCACGTCGACGCGGCCATGGCGGGCTCGGCGCTGCTGCTGCCGGAGATGCGCTGGCTGGTAGACGGCGTCGAAGGCGCGGACTCGCTGAACTGGAACCCGCACAAGTGGCTGGGCACCCTGGGGGACTGCTCGCTGCTCTACGTCGCCGACCCGGCCCACCTGATCCGGGTCATGTCGACCAACCCGTCCTACCTCAGGTCCGCGGTCGACGGCGAGGTGACCCAGTACAAGGACTGGGGCATCCCGCTCGGCCGCCGGTTCCGCGCGCTCAAGCTGTGGTTCCACCTGCGGCTGGACGGGGTGGAGGCCATCCGGGCCCGGCTGCGCCGGGACCTGGACAACGCCCGCTGGCTCGCGGACCAGGTCTCCTCGGCCCCCGGCTGGCGGGTCCTCGCCCCGGTCGGCCTGCAGACCGTCGTGCTCAGGCACGAACCTGCTGGCCTGGTCTCCGACGCCGGCGCCGTGCTGGACGCCGGCGCGCTGAACGCGCACACGCTGGCCTGGGCCGACTCGGTCAACGGTTCCGGCGCGGCCCTGGTCACCCCGTCCCTGCTGGACGGCGCGTGGTCGGTGCGGGTCTCGATCGGGGCGGAAACGACCGAACGGTCCGACGTCGAGCAGCTCTGGCGCCTGCTTCAGCACGCGGCCACAATTGCCGAGGCGGGCTAGACGCCGCTCCGCCGGGTCACCTCGGCCGCGAGCTGGGTTAGCCCACAGGGCCCTTACGCCTGCGACAGCGAAGGTGTAACTAAAGAAGCACTTGCTCTATCGGGTAGAGCGCCACGTTCACTGAATCCGCGAGGGCTGCGGGCGGGGCGGAGGTATCCGCCCGAGGATCCCATCGACGAATACGGCGACACGGCGCGGTTCACGCTGCCCCATTCGGATATCGCCGTGGCGTATACGACAGGGATCGTCAACGCATCCGGCCCCAGGCTGGTCATACCCGACATCGTGATCTGCCCGACGCTGCGCCAGGTCCTGGCCGGGCAGGACCCTGTGCTCGCGGAGGCGCTCAGCTACGGCCGGGCCGGCCGGGCGCCCGACTCGTGACGCACGGCGGCACGCGTGGCCAGATGAGGCGCTCGCGTGCCGCCGGATCGTCAGGTTCATCACCTCATGCGCTGTGCGCAGTCGAGCCGCGTCCCTCGCTGGTGCACGAGGCGCGGTCCGCCGGGCTTGGTTCCGGCCGCGGCGCGAACACGGCCAGCCAGAGGGCCGCCGGACGGGCCAGGTAGTAGGCGGGTGAGCTGACCCGCCGGGTGCGAGCGTTGGTTGTCATCAGATCCTCCAAACAAGGTGAGCGGGAAATAACGCGCACGCGGCGCGCTCCGGCGCCAGCTGGCGCAGGTAGGCGATCGACATGATCGGCGCGGCGCCGAACCGGCTGTAGCGGGCGGCCATGTCGAAGTCGAACTCGGGCGCCCGGCGGTAGCCGAGCCGCTGGTATAGGGCGATGGCGTCGGTCATGAAGCTGGCCGTGTGGAACGCGAACATCGGCGCGCCGGAATCCCGGGCGAGGCGCTCGCACGCGGCGAGCAGGGCGCGCGCGACGCCGTGCCCGCGCGCGTCGGGGTGGACAGCCAGCGCGCGCCCGCTGGCCCAGCCCGGCGGCCAGCCGAGCCCCTGGACCGAGGCGTCCGGGTAGAACGCCCCGAACCCGAGGATCCGGCCGCTGGCCTCGACCACGAGCAGGCGCCCGTGCCGGGCGTGATTGTCCAGGTCGAGCACGTCGGCCAGGTACGGCGAGAAGATGTCCCGCGCGATCAGGTCGGCGTACTGGCGGTACGCCGCGATGATGACGCGGTGGATCGCCGGGTAGTCGGCTGGCACCGCATCGCGGACGAGCGGCGCGCTAGGGCGCCGGGCCGCGGCCGCCGCCACGGCCGTGTCGGAAACTGACATGACCTTGAATCCTTCGTGTCGTGGTTGTCGCTAAGAGCACGACACGACCAGGGCGGATGTTCACGCCTCCGGCCGGGAATTCTGCTGAAGCGCCGGTCACGCCTCGAGTTCGGCGGCGCGGGCAGCGGCCTCGCGCCGGGTGGGCACGCCGAGCTTGGCCAAGATGGCGGAGACGTGGTGGTCCACGGTGCGGGTCGATACCACCAGCCGCTGGGCGATCTCCGCGTTCGAGAGCCCGGCCGCGACCAGCCGCAGGATCTCCAACTGGCGATCGGTCAGGCCGGCCGGGTTGGTCAGCGTGCCCGGCTGCGGCCGGCGCGGCAGCCGGCTGACGCCCAGGCCCCGCAGGCGGCTGCGCACCAGGGCCACCGCGGGCCTGGCGCCGAGGCCGTCGAGCATCGTAAGGGCCTCAAGCGTGGCCTCGACCTGGCCAGAGTCGGCGAGCGCCAGGGCATGTTCGTACGGGTCACCCGCAGCGAGCCAGGCGTCCGCCGCCGACCGCCAGTCGCCGCGCAGCACCGCGGCGTACGGCTCCGGGCAGCCCGCGAAGGGCGCGGCCGGGTAACCGAGCCGGCGCAGGTACAGCAGCAGTTCGCCGCGCTGGATGCCCGTGCCGGGCCGGTCCGTGCGTTCCAGCAGCAGGCCCGGGTAGGGCCCGGCCCGTCCGTGGTCGCCGGTCAGCCACGCCTGCTCGATGTGCGCGAGGCCGGCCGGCACCAGCCACTCGAGCACGTCGGCCATTGCCGCGTGGCGGGCCGCGCGCGCGAGCCACTCCTGGGCGTCCGCACTGCCTTGCCGAACCAGCACCCGGGCCAGCACGGGAACCGTCTCGCGGCCGATCATGCCGGGGTCGTCCTGTCCTTCCAGCAGTTCCCGCAGCCCGGCCTCGGCCTGCGCCCACTGGCCGTGCATCAGCGCCAGCCTGGCCCGGCGCGCGGCGAACATGTAGCCGTAGACGCGGAAGTCCCGGTCGCGGCCGAAGTTCTCGGCCTCCTCGAGGTAGCCGAGCGCCTCGCGGTACTCGCCGAGCCGCCACAGGCCCTCGATGAGGTTGTAGTAGGCCCGCATGACGTACTCGTGGTTGCCGAGCTCGGTCGCCTGCGCCATGCTGCGCAGCAGCTCGTCGCGGCCGCTGAGGTCGCCCAGTTGCAGCAGCGCGGACCCCCGGTAGTTGCGGCACAGCGCGGCCACGCTGACGGCCCCGGACCGTTCGGCGATGCCGAGCGCCTGGTCCAGGTGCGGCAGCCCGTCCTCGTCCTGGTCGTTGAGCACGAGCAGGCCGCCCAGGTTCAGCGTGGCCAGCGCGTTCTGGTAGCTGTCGCCGAGCGGGCAGGCCAGCTCGTACGCGCGCTCGGCTGACGCGCGCGCGGCGGCGGTGCGCTCGGTCAGCCACTGCTGCCGGGACAGGGTGACCAGGGCCCGGACGAGCCTGCGGTCGTCCCCGTCCTGCTGCCGGAGCTCGGCCGCGGTGGCGGCCGCCGCCACCGCGAAGTGCAGCTGGTTGCTGTTGGACAGCGCCCACGAGTACGCCTCGCCGAGGGCCGCCCGCCGGGCGGTCGACAGCCGGTGCCCGCGCGCCAGGACCTGGGCGTAGCACGCCGCCGCCTGCCGGTGAGCGCCGACGCGGGTCGCCTCACGCGCCGCCTCCTCGCCGTGCGTGATGACGGCGGTATCGTCACCGGCCTCGACCGCGTGGTGCAAGATCCGGAACGGATCGCTGTCCGGGCCGGTGAGCATGGCGCACAGCACGTCCGCGTTCAGGTCCAGCCGGACACTGGCCGGCAGCGACTCCGCGACCGCCCGGCGGGCGAGCTCGTGCCGGAACGCCACGAGGTCACCGCGTACCTCTACCACGCCGGCCCGCTCGGCTTCGGCGACCGGCGCCAGGTCGCCGACCAGGACACGGAGCAGGTTCACCTCGGCGCCGGACGGTATGACCGCTAGCCGGTCCAGTGCCGTCTGCGCCGCCTGGCTCAGCGTGCGCACCCGGGCCAGCACGGCGTCCACGACCGTCGGTGGCACGACCGAACCCGGGTTGGCCAGCACCTCGCTGACGTAGAACGGATTGCCCCCGGTGAGCTCGAACAGCTCGCCCGGGTTAAGGTTCGTCGGGGTGGCCATCGCGCGGACCGCGCAGGAGGAGAGCGGCGTCAGCCGCAGCCGGCTGGCCGCCGCGCTGCCGAGCGCGCCGAGCACCCCTCGCAGCGGGTGGTCCCGGGCCAGGGCGTCGTCGCGATAGGTCATCAGCAGCACGGCCGGCAGGCCCTGCACCCGGGTACCGAGGTAGCGCAGCACGTCGAGGGTGGCGGCGTCGGCCCAGTGGACGTCTTCGAGCACGAGGATGGCGGGCGACGGCGCCGCGGCCAGCTCGTCGCAGACGGCCGCGAACACCAGATCCGGATCAACCTCCGGGGATAGCGCCGTGGCCAGCGGCCCGCCCGCCGCCGACCGGGCCGCGTCCCGCAGCGGGCCCAGCGCCCGCGGCGTGAGCAGGTCCTCGCACGCGCCGGCCAGCACCCGCGCGCGGCCAGCCGCCGCGGCCAGGAAGGCCTGCACCAGGCTGGTCTTGCCGATGCCTGCCTCGCCGAGCACCAGTACGGCCGACCCCCGTCCCGTGCCGGCGCGTTCCACGGCCGTGCCGAGCATTTCCAGCTCAGCCTGCCGCTCCAGCAGAGACGGCATCACGCGCATCATTGTCGCATCGGGCCAGCGGATCGGTAAGGCCCCGGGCCGGGCGGCGCGGCAGCGCGACCGCGGCCAGCACCCCAGCCGCGGCCAGCCCCGCGGCCAGCCACATCGCGGCCACGAAGCCGCCGGCGAAGTCCGCGCGCGAGGCGTAGCCGCCGTGCCCGGCGAAGACCAGGCCGAGCACGGCCACACCGAACGTGACCGCCAGCTCGCGGATTGCCGTGGCCGCACCGGACGCCTGGCCCTGCTCCTCCGGCGTGACCGCCGACAGCATCGCGGTGGCCAGGGGCGCGAAGAACACCGCGGCCCCCGCGCCGGCCAGTACCAGCGCCGGGACCAGCAGGCCGTAGGACACGTCCGGTGTCACCACGGCGGCCAGCCAGCCCAGCGCGAGCGCCTCCATGGCCAGGCCGGCGATCATCAGCGGGCGGAAGCCGATCCGGTCCGCGATGACCCCGCCGGCCGGCGCGAGCAGCAAGGGCATGATCGCCATCGGCAGCGTGCGCAGGCCCGCCTGCAGCGGGGTCGCGCCCAGCCCCGTCTGCAACAGCTGGGTGATCAGGAACAGCGCGCCGCAGCCGGCCCAGCGGCATCAGCACCAGGCCCAGCGGCACGTTCAGCCAGAAGATGGCGCGCCAGCCGACGCTGCCGGCCAGGGCGCCGCCCGCCAGCGGGCCGAGCGCCGCGCCCAGGCCGCCGATCCCGCCCCAGGCACCGAGCACGGCACCGCGGCGCTCGGGCGGTGTCACCGCCGACAGCATCGTCAGGGTCAGCGGCGTGAAGATCGCGCCGCCCACCCCCTGCACCGCTCGGGCCGCCACCAGCGCGCCGATCGTCGGCGCGAGCGCGGCAGCCGCCGAACCGGCCGTGAAGACCGCCACGCCGGTCGTGAACATCCGCCGCCGGCCGAACCGGTCGCCTAGCGCGGCGCCGGTAAGCAGCAGCACTGCGAAGCTGAGCGTGTAGGCGTTCACCGTCCACTCCAGGCCGGAGACCTGCGCGCCGAGGTCGGTCCGGATGGCCGGGAGCGCGATCGCCACCACCAGCCGGTCCAGCGTGAACGCGAACAGCGCCACCGAGGTGAGCGCGAACGTCCAGCGCAACCGGGCCTGCTCATTCATCCGAAGCCTCCCTGCGGCTCGACAGCACACGGAGCGCGCCGCGGCGGGCCGCGGTGTTCACGGCGTTCGCACGTAGGCGTCGCCGGCGCGGTATGGATAGGCAGCCGCGCCGCTATGAATAGGCAGCGTTCACCGATGAGCCAGCGGGGGCGCCGGCCTGAGGCTCGGTTCATGAACACGAATGGATGCGCCGGGCTCTGCACCGAGCAGGGCATGGCGGCCGCACACGCCGCGTATCACACCCGCCTGCTGGCCCGTGCCCGCCGGATCGTCGTCGACCCCGATCTCGCCGAGGACGTGGTGCAGGAGGCGTTCCTGCGAGCCTGGCGGGCCTGCGCGTCGTTCGATTCCGAGGGCGGACCGCTGGTGAACTGGCTCCTGGTCATCACCGCCAACACCGCGATCGACATGGTCAAGGCGCGGGTCCGGCGACCTCCGCTGGCGTCAGGGCGGGCCGGCGAGAACGTCCCCGCCGACGGCCTCGACGACATCGACCGGCTGATCCTGCGCTCTGAGCTGCGGCACGCCCTGTCCAGCATCGGGGACCGCCACCGGAACGCGGTGGTCGAGACGATCCTGCGCGACCGTCCCTACGCCGATGTCGCCGCCGAGCTCGGCGTCGCGCCCGGCACCCTGCGTACCAGGGTCCACTACGGGCTCCGGCGGCTGCGCTGTGCGCTGGAAACCGCGGACGCGGCAGCCTAAGAGCGGGTCAATGGCTGGCGGGCGGCGGAGACCTGGCCGCGCAGCGCCTTCAGCCCGGCCACGAAGATCTCCGAGAACGTGGGGAAGGGCTGGATGACATCGCGCAGCACGCCCAGCGGGACGCGGGCGCGGATACCCTAGCCGGTACCCTGGTCCCCGGCCCGAGCGCACCGGCCGGGCGCAAGGACGAGGAGGCCAGGCCGCCATGACCGCACCGCTGCAGGACACGGTCGCCCTGATCACCGGATCGAGCAGCGGGATCGGTGCCGCCACCGCCCGCAGGCTCGCCGCCGAGGGCGCGGCCGTGGCCCTCGTGGCGCGGCGCCGGGACCGGCTCGAGGAGCTTGCCGCCGAACTAGGCGGCGAGGGCGGGACCGTGCTCGTCGTCGAGGCCGACGTGACCGGCCAGGAGCAGGCGGCGGCCGCCGTCGAGCGGACAGTGGCCGAGCTGGGCCGGCTCGACACCCTCGTCAGCAACGCGGGCATCATGCTGCTGGGCCCGGCCCTGGACACTCCGGTGACCGAATGGGACCAGATGGTCGCGGTCAACGTGCAGGGCATGCTCTACGTCGCCCACGCCGCGCTCCCGCACCTGGTGCGCGCGGCCGCGGACTCGCCGCGAGGCGTCGCGGACCTGGTCACGATCAGCTCCACCGCCGGCCGGGTGGCCCGGCCCGGCAGCAGCGTCTACAACCTGGCCAAGTTCGGCGCCAACGCGTTCGCCGAGGCGCTCCGCCAGGAGATGATCGGCCACCGGGTCCGGGTGAGCGTGGTCGAGCCCGGCACCGTCGACACCGAACTGGCTTCACACCTGCGTCCCGGCATCCGGCAGGCCGCGCAGACCCAGATCGAGGCGATCCAGCCGCTGCGCCCGGAAGACATCGCCGACGCGGTGGCCTACATCGTGACCCGCGACCGCCGGGTGGCTGTCAACGAGATGCTCGTCCGCGCCAGCGAGCAAACCTGGTAACCGCCTCCTGGCCCCGGCGCAAATAAGGACCAACCCACCCGGGCCGGTACGACGAATGCAGGGTGTGGGACGCCAGACGGAGCCCAGCCAGCCAGAGCCTGGCCAGACCTGTGACCGGTGCGGACCCGCCGTCCGCGCGGTGTACGGCGCGCGCCGGGACGGCGAGCTCTACCTGTGCCAGCACTGCGCGAACCGGTTCTGGTCGGCGCTGTGCGCGCAGGGATGGACGATCCGGCCCGTCGGCGAGCACGTGCTAGCCCCGTAGTCAGCAGCGTAGTCAGCGGAGGAGAACAGCCATGATCGGTGACCTTTTCGACAGCCCGTGGAAGATCTTGATCGTCGCGGTTGTGCTGATCGTGCTGTTCGGATCGAAGAAGCTGCCCGATGCGGCCCGCTCCCTCGGCCGCTCCATGCGCATCCTGAAATCCGAGGTCAGCAGCCTGCACGAGGACGAACCTGAGCTGCCGCGCACCGAGCAACCCAGCTAGCGCCCTTTTGGGGTCGCTAAGCGGCTAGGTACATGATTCTTCCGCTGGCAGCGGCGCAAGCTGTAATGCCGGGGGGCGCCTGATGTCCGTGTGCCTGGTGAGGCGATCAGCCGCGGAAAGATCGTGGTGGAAAAGGGCTCGGCGGTTGATCCGGTGCACGATAGTCCCCCTTGTTCACCGCCAAGCCCGGATCAACCACGTAAAAGTTAAGATCATCGCGCTGTTGAGCGAATTGCGGTGCGGAAGTGGCTGGCGGGATGGACGGGCTCTGCCGCTAGCCACAATCGGCACGCCGTACTCCGGCTGGGGCAAGTCCCCCTAGCCCGGTGACCAGCCGCGGTCTACTATCCGCCTGGTGAGCTCCCTGGATATCCTGGCCGGCCGCCTGCCCGACGGCGCCGTCAGCACCGACCAGCAGACCCTGCGCCAAAGCGCCATCGACTCCTGGTCGCTGGCGCTGCTCCGCCGGGTCCGCGGCGACGACCTGCCCGAACCCGTTGCGGCGGTCTTCCCGGCCCGCACCGAGGAGGTGGCCACGGTCCTGGCCTGGGCCAGCCAGACGGGCACCGCGGTCATCCCGAGGGGCGCCGGCTCCGGCGTCTGCGGCGGGGCGCAGGCAGAACCCCAGGCCGTCGTCCTCGACCTGTCCCGGATGGACCGCATCGGCGCGGTCGACGCCATCTCCCAGACGGTCGAGGTCCAGGCCGGGGTGAGGGGCGACCGCCTCGAGGAGGAACTGGCCAAAAGCGACCTGACCACAGGCCACTGGCCGCAGTCGATCGCGATCTCCACGGTCGGCGGCTGGATCGCCGCGTCCTCGGCCGGGCAGGCCTCCGCCGGGTTCGGCGCGATCGAGGACGTGCTGCTCGGGCTGACCGCGGTCCTGCCGGACGGCCAGATCCTGCGCTGCCGGCCGGTGCCGCGCTCGGCCGCAGGTCCTGACCTGCGGCGGCTCCTGGTCGGCTCGGAGGGCACGCTCGCCGTGGTCACCGAGGCGACGCTGGCCTGCCGGGCCCGGCCGGCCGGCTGGGAGTGGCTGGCCTTCGGCTACCCGGACTTCGCCACCCTGGCCGAAGCGCTGCGGGACGTCAGGCGAGCCGGAACCGGCGCCGCCGTGCTGCGCGGGTACGACGAGACCGACGCCCAGCTGGGCTTCGGGTCGCTCAGCCACTCCGGCGGATGCCTGGCGCTGGCGGGCTTCCCGGCCGGGCCGCCGGGCCTGGACGCCAGGAAGCTCGCGGCCGCCCAGATCATGGCCGCGAAGGGGACCGAACTCGGTGCCCGTTACGGCGAGCACTGGTGGCAGCACCGCAACGACGCGGTGCAGACCTACGCGCAGATCATGGGACCGGCGCGGACGTTCGGCACCGGGGTGATCGTGGACACGATGGAAGTCGCCGGGCTCTGGTCCGCGGTCCCGCGGCTGTACCGCGACATCCGCGCCGCCCTGTCGGCTCACGCCCAGGCGGTGGCCTGCCACCTGTCCCACCTGTATCCGTCCGGATCGTCGCTGTACTTCACCTTCCTGATCGGCGGCGCCGACGACCACGAGGCAGAGACCAGGTACCGCGAGGCGTGGGCCGCGGCCGCGGCAAGCTGCGCGGAAGCCGGCGGCACGATCACCCATCACCACGGCGTCGGCCGCCTCAAGACGCCGTTCCTCCACGCCGAACTCGGCGAGACCGGACTCGGCCTCCTCGACACCATCAGGGCCGCCCTCGACCCGGCCGGCATCATGAACCCGAAAGCCTTGAGGCCATGACCAGTCCGTTCGGCCCGCTCGTGCTCATCGCAAACCCCAATGCCGGCCGCGGCACGGTGGACAAGGCGCTGCCCGGCATCGAAAGCGTCCTGACCGAAGCGAACCTCAGCTACCGCATCGTGCGCACCACCCATCCGGGCCACGCCACCGAGGCCGCCCGGCAGGCCATGCGCGACGGCGAGCGCTACCTGGTCGCGGTGGGCGGCGACGGCACCGTGCACGAGGTCGTCAACGGGATGGTCGAGAACGGCGGGCCGGTGGCGGCCGACGCCGTGCTCGGGGTGGTGGCCGCCGGGTCCGGCTGCGATTTCGTCCGGTCGTTCGGCCTGCCTCCCGACGCGGAACAGGCCGCCGCGCGCCTGGCCGGGGACCTGGTCCGCCCCATCGACGTGGGCACGGTGACCTGCGCGGACGGCAACACCAGGTGCTTCGTCAACATCGCCGAGGTCGGCCTGGGCGCCGCGGTGGTGGCCAAGGCAGCCGGGCTGGGCCGCTTCCTCGGCGGCGCCCGGTACGCGGCCGGGTTCTGGCTGACCCTGCCGCGCTTCCGCCCCGCCGCGGTCCGGCTCGACGCCAACGGGCAGTACCGCGCCTGGCGCGCGTTCAACGTGGTCGTGGCGAACTGCCGGTTCTACGGCGGCGGCATGCAGATCTCGCCGAACTCCGATCCCGGCGACTGCCTGCTCGACGTCCTGGTCATGACCGGGCCCAAGTCCGACTCGTTCACCACGCTGCCCAAGGTGTACAAAGGTGCCCACCTGCCGCATCGCAACATCGCCGAACTGCGGGCCGCCCAGCTGAGTATCGAGGCGGAGCCCTGTTTCCAGGTCGAGGCGGACGGCGAACTGCTGGGCACGACGCCCGCCTCGTTCGGGATCATCCCCGGCGCGATCCGGCTGAAGGTGTGAGCCCGAGGGTGGTGAGCCGGGTCCGGCGGATGTAGACGTCCTCGTCGGTCAGGGCCATCTCGCGGCTGCGGGCCAGCGCCACCTCGACGCCCAGGACCGGCGGGCCGCCTGTCACCGGCTCGCCGAGCGACAAGTCCTCGCCGATCAGCCGGGCCGCCTGCCGCCAGTCGTCGCCGTACCGTTGCACCAGCCGGACGGCGGTGCGCGGCGGCAGCCCGAGCCGGGCCACCTCGTCCCGGGCCAGCCGCACCGCCGCGGCGGCCGGCCCGTGCAGCCCCAGCGATATCTCCCGCGTCCGGCACGGGCCGGCGCCCCCAAGATCCGCGGCGACCCGGTCCACCAGGTCCTCGGCCATGGCCCGGTAGGTGGTCAGCTTCCCGCCGGTGATGGTATAGAGGCCGAACGGTCCTGAGAAAACCGCATGCCTCCTGGACAGGTCGCTGCTTGTGGTGTCGCCGGCGTCCTGAAGGCCCAGCAGCGGACGCAGCCCGGCCCATGACGCCACTACATCGTCCCCGGTCACGCCCGGGAACAGCCCGGCCACCGCGGCCAGGATGTAGTCCCGGTCGGCGTCGCCGACCGCGGGGGTGTCCAGGTCGCCCTGATACGGCGTGTCGGTGGTGCCGGCGTAGACGCGGTCCTCCCACGGGACGATGAAGATGTACCGCCCGTCACGCGCCGCGGACGGCGCGACCACCGCCGCCGAGGTCCGTACCGCGCCGGGGGCGAACACCAGGTGGACGCCCTTGCTGGGCCGCAGGTGCACCCCGCCGGAGCCGCCGGCGAGTTCCGCGACCCGTTCGGCCCATATCCCGGTCGCGCTGACCACGGCCCTGGCCCGGATCTCGAACCCCTGCCCGGTCATCTCGTCGGTCACCGCCGCGCCGGTCACCCGCCCCTCGCCGAGCAGCCCGGTCACCCTCGTGTGATTGGCCAGCCGCGCGCCGGCCGCGTGCGCGGCCCGGGCCACCTCGATGGTCAGCCGGGCGTCGTCCACCTGGCACTCGAAGTACACCAAGCCGCGCGACCGCCCGCCGAACCCGGGTATGGCCTCCGCCACCCGTCCGGCGCTCACCGACGTGTGGTAGCCGATGTTCCTGCCCGCCGCCAGCACCTCGTACCCGGTCAGCCCGGCGCGGTAGGTGACCCGGCGGCGCAGGTCGCCGGCCAGCATGTACATCGGGATGGGGCGTACCAGGTGCGGCGCCAGCCGGAACAGGATGCCCCGTTCCCGTAGTGACTCCCGCACCAGGCCGAATTCCCCCTGCTCCAGGTAGCGCAGGCCGCCGTGCACCAGCCGGGAGGAGCGCCCCGAGGTCCCGGCGGCGAAGTCGTCCTTCTCCACCAGCGCCACCGAGAGCCCTCGCGCCGCCGCGTCAAGCGCGATGCCCACTCCGGTGATCCCGCCCCCGATGACCAGCACGTCGAACCGGTCCTCGGCCATCCTCATCAGGCTGGCCGTGCGGGTCTGCTCGGAGAAAGTCAGCACCAGCCGATACTATAGCTCTCCGAATTTCCCCAAAGTACGAGATTTCCCCGCAAACTCGCTCTTGCGTGAATGAGAATGCGCGCACACACTGACGTCATAGGGGTATCTGTGCGTGAGGGGGCCTGATTGGGATGTTTACCGGCATTGCCGTTAACCGGCCTGCTTTTTCCTGAACCGCGCGGCAGAACAGGCGCCCGAGATGTTGCGCTCGCTGATCAGCGCAAGCGTCCGGTTCCGTTTCCTGCTTATCGCGGTGGCCGCCGGGATCATGGCGCTGGCCGTCGCGACCGTGCCGGGAATTCACGCGGACGTGCTCCCGGAGACCGCGCCGGTCACGGCGCGGATCCAGACTGAGGCGCCGGGCCTTTCCGCACCCGAAGTGGAATCCCTGGTCACGGTGCCGCTGGAAAAGAACCTCCTCGAAGGCGTGATGGGCGTCACCGACGTCACGTCCGACTCGATTCCAGGGCTTTCCCAGATCAACCTGGACTTCGCCCCTGGCACCAACCTCTACCAGGCCCGGCAGCTGGTGCAGGAGCGGCTGACCCAGGCGTTCGTGCTGCCGAACGTGTCCAAGCCGCCGGTGCTGCTGCAGCCGGTGTCGTCCACTGGCAACGTGATGCTCATCGGGCTGACCTCGCGCCAGCTCAGCCAGATCGACCTGTCGGTGCTGGCCCGGTGGACGATCGTGCCGCGGCTGCTCGGCGTGTCCGGCGTCGCCGACGTGGCTGCCTTCGGCGAGGCGGACCGCCAGCTCCAGGTGCTGGTTGACCCGGCCCGGCTGGCTGCCCGCCACATCACGCTGGCGCAGATCATCGAGACCGCCGGGAACGCGCAGCTGGTCTCGCCGCTGAGCTACCTGGAGGGGTCCACGCCGGGCACCGGCGGCTTCCTGGAAGGACCGAACCAGCGCATCACGATCGAGCCGGTGCTGCCGTTCGGCACGCCCGCCAATCTGGGCCAGGTTCCGGTGACCGAGACCAGCGGCCCCAAGCCGGTGCCGCTCGGCAGCGTCACCGACATCGTGGTCGGTCATCAGCCGCTGATCGGCGACGCCCTGGTGCGCGGCCAGCCCGCACTCGTGCTCGTGGTGCAGAAGCTGCCGTCGGCCAGCGTGCCGGCCATGACCGACGGGCTGAACCAGGCGCTGGCGCAGCTGGCGCCCAGCCTGTCCGGGGTGCAGGTCGACACCACGCTGTTCCGGCCGGCCAGCTACATCGACAACGCGCTAAACCACCTCAGCCGGGCGCTGATCGCCGCGGCGATCCTCGCCGCGCTGGCGCTGATCGCGCTGCTGCTGAACCTGCGGCTGGCCGTCGTCGCGCTAACCGCCACCGCGATCTCGCTGACGGCCGGCACCGTACTGCTGTACCTGCTCGGGTACACGTTCAACGCGCTGGTCACGCTCGGCCTGCTGCTGGCGCTCGCGGTGGTGGCCGCCGAAGCCGCCGGAACGGCCAAGGTGCTGGCCAGCCTGCGAAGAGCCGAGCCGAAGAACGGCAGCCGTCCGTCCGGGGCCGACCTAGCCGTCGCTGGTTGCGGCGAGTTGCGCGGCCCGCTGTGCGCCGCGGCGCTGGCGGTGCTGGCGGCGGCCGCCCCGGTGGCCCTCATCCCCGGGCTGACCGGCACCTTCCTGCGGCCGATGGTGCTGGCGTTCATGCTCAGCGTGGCGGCCTCGACGGTGGTGGCGCTGACCGTCACGCCGGCCCTGGCCGCCCTGTTGCTCGGCGGCGGACGCCGCGGGCGCGAACCGCGAGACCGGGCCAGCTGGGCGGGCCGGGCGTACCAGGCCACGCTGCGCGGGGTGCTGCGGGTGCCGCGCTTGCTCGCGGCCGCCGTGTGCCTGGGCGGAGTGAGCCTGGCCGGGGCGGCCGCCGTTACCGCGCTGCCGTCCATTCACCCCGCCCGGCCGCAGTTCCAGGACCGGAACCTGGTGATCCGCTGGACCGGCGCGCCCGGCATGTCGCTGCCGGAGCTCGACCGGCTGGCGGCACGGACGTCGCAGCAGCTGACCGCGCTGCCCGTGGTCGGCGACGTCGCCGCCACCGTGGGCCGGGCGGTCTCGTCCGACCAGATCGTCAGCACCAACTCGGCCGAGATCTGGGTCACGATCAGGCCCGGCGCCGCCTACGACGGCGCGGTCGGCCAGGTGCGGGCGATCGCCGACGGCATGCCCGGGGTGGCCGGCACGGTCAGCACCTACGAGTCCGACAGCATGGGCGGCGTCCTGGCCGCGGCGCCCCGCGCCCTCACCGTCCGGCTCTACGGGTCCGACTACGGCGAGCTCGCCCGGCTGGGGCGGCAGGTCGAGGCGGTCATGGCGCGGATCAGCGGGCTGGGCCCGCCGCAGATGCAGCTGCCGGCCAGCCAGCCGACGCTGAACGTCGCGGTCAACCTGCCCGCCGCGACCAGGAACGGCGTCAAGCCGGGAGACATCCGCCGCGAGGCGGCCACCCTGCTGTCCGGCCTGACCGTGGGCAACTTCTTCGAGCAGCAGAAGGTCTTCGACGTGGTGGTGCAGGGCACGCCGGCCGTGCGCAGCAGCCTGGCCAGCGTGAGCGACCTGCTGCTCGACACGGTGAACGGCGGGCACGCCCGGCTCAGCGCGCTCGCCCGGGTCAGCGTCGCGGCCGAGCCGGCCGACATCCCGCACGAGGCGACGTCCCCGTACCTGGACGTGACCGCCCGGCTGTCCGGACGCAGCCTGGGTTCGGCCCGGGCCGCGGTCGCCACCGGGCTGCGCGGGATCTCCTTCCCGCTCACCTACTACGCCGCGGTGCAGGCTCCGTCATTGGCTGGGCCGGCCGATCAGGCGGTGTTCGGCTGGCGGCTGGCCAGTTACGTGATCGCGGCGCTGATCGGCATCCTGCTGCTCGCCCAGGCCGCGACCGGCAGCTGGCGGCTGGCGCTGCTGATGCTGGCCGCGCTGCCGGTTCCGGTCGCGGCCGGCCTGCTCACCGCGTTCCGGCTCGGCACGCAGGATTCGCTCGCCGCCCTGGCCGGGCTGCTGGGGGTGCTCGCCGTCGCGATCCATCAGGCGTTCCGGGTCACCGCGGCGATCCGCCGCGCCCACCTGGCCGACGGCGGGCCGCTGACCCCCGGGCTGGCGGCGGCCGCGGCCGCCGAGGCGGCCGGCCCGATCCTCACCGCCGCCCTGGTGGCCGCGGTGGCGCTCGTGCCGTTCATCGCGGCGGGCCAGGTCGCCGGGAACGAACTGCCGCACGCCGCCGCCCCGGTGATCCTCGCGGGACTGATCGCGGCGACGCTGCTGAACACGCTGGTCCTGCCGGCCGCCTGCGTGTGGTTCGGCCCGGCCCGTGCCCCGCAGGACCTGCCCGTACCGCCGGACGCGCCGCCGGACGTGCCGCAGCCGCGGGAAGAGCCGGAGGTCCCGTCCGTGGCCGCCCAGCCGGAAAACCCGGTCAGCTAGGAAGGGGCACGCCCGTGCACCGCTTCAGACCCAGCTTGAGGCGCAGCGTGGCGCTGCCGGCCGTGATCGCGGTAGCGGCCCTGGCCGGGTGCCAAGGCACCACGAGTACCACCTCGTCCGCCGGCGCGCAGTCGGCCCGGATGGAGCGGACCGGGCCGAACGGCGCCCTCAGCGTGGTGCTGACCCGGCTGGGCGCGCAGCGGGCCGGCATCGCGACCGCGGCGGCCGGGACGGCCGGCCAGGGCCGGGCTGTGGTCCCGGATTCCGCCCTGCTCTACCAGCCCGACGGCAGCAGCGTGATCTACACGGTGACGGGGCCGCTCACCTACACGCTGGCCACCGTCGGCGTCGCGAGCATCCAGGGCAGCCAGGTCTACCTGACCGGGCTCAAGCCGGGCACCACGGTGGTCACGGTCGGCGGCGAGGAACTGCTCGGCGTTCAGGACGGCGTCGGGGTCCAGACGTGAGCAACACCGCTGCGGGGCGGCGATGCGCTGGCTAGTCGGCTGCAGCCTGCGCTTCAGGTACCTGGTGGTCGGCCTGGCCGCCGGGCTGATGTTCTTCGGCGTGGGCGTGCTCGGGCACGAGAAGCTGGACGTGTTCCCCGAGTTCGCGCCGGTCTCGGTGGAGATCCAGACCACCTGCCTGGGCCTGTCGCCGGAGCAGGTCGAATCGCTGACCACGATCCCGCTCGAGGCCGCGCTGCAGGGCGTGCCCGGCGTCGACGACGTGCAGTCCTACTCCGAGCCGGAGCTGTCCGCCATCTACCTGTACTTCCGGTCAGGAACGAGCGAGCTGCACGCCAGGCAGCTGGTCCAGGAGCGGCTGCGGACCACCGCGCCGACGCTGCCGACCTGGTGCGATCCGCCGCAGATGTACCCAATCGTGTCCGCGACCAGCCGGGTCATGCAGATCGGCTTCACCTCCGCCACGCTGTCTCCGCTCGAGCTGTCGACGATCGCGCAGTGGACCATCCGGCCCAAGCTGATGGGCGTGCCCGGGGTCGCGAACGCCGCGATCTGGGGAGACAATCCGCGGCAGATCATGGTCGAGGGCGATCCGGCGCGGATGCGGGCGTACGGGGTCACCCTGGATGAGCTGATGGCCACCGCCGCCGACTCCGTCGACGCCGGGGAACTCGGCTTCACCACAGGTTCGGCGGTCGGCGCGCTCGGCTTTACCGAGACCCCGGCCCAGCGGCTAGACGTCGCCAGCATACAGCCGATCCAGACCCCGGCCCAGATGGCCCAGGTGCCGCTGGAGACCGGCAACGGCAAGCTGATCACGGTCGGCCAGGTGGCCACGG
>Ga0070697_100000679_pt1 | contig 25573 bp, 10 predicted proteins | sample KBSK1501metaG_FD_65475 | JGI IMG/M metagenome (GOLD analysis project Ga0070697, IMG submission 65475) | Corn, switchgrass and miscanthus rhizosphere microbial communities from Kellogg Biological Station, Michigan, USA - KBS K1-50-1 metaG | ecosystem: Host-associated > Plants > Roots >...
TGTCGAAGTTTGGATGGTTGAATGCATTGAAAAACTCTGCTCGGAACTGCAACTTCATACGCTCGGTCACGGAGAAGCTCTTTGTCAGTCCAAGATCAAGGTTCCAGTAGTTTGCAGCGGTGTACAGGTTGCGGCCAGCTCCATTACTTCCTGGAGGTGGCAGCGCGAAGGCGCTGTTGTTAGGGAAGTAGATCGGACCGGCGAAATTCTGGTTGGGAAGCTCCTGCAAGTGCGCTCTGACGTTGGGATCGAGAACCAGAGCCCGCGAAGTGTGCGCGTTGTTGCTGGTCCTTTGGCCGCTCGAGATGCTGAATGGTTCGCCGGTATAGAACGTGTAGATTCCGCTAAGACTCCAGCCACCAAATACTTGATTGAATGCCCCGTTGTTGATGTTCAGGAACCTTTTTCCACGGCCGACCGGAAGCTGCCAGACAGAATTGATCGCGAAAGCGTGTGTCCGATCAAAATCCGAACGAGCATGCTCCAAACGGTAGTTGCGTGTGTCCACCGGGGCGCGTGAAGTAGTGGTTGACAGTCCGCCGCCAGAGGAGGCACCGACCGGATCGATTGAGCCGTCATCGATGGATTTGCCGAATGTATAAGCCAGGTTAAAACCAAAGCCCCTGGAGAAACGTCGGCGCAAAGTGAACTGCGCGGCGTTGTACCAGGAGTTGCCACCTGAATCAATGTAGGTGATGCGGTTAAACTGCTGATTCGGTCTCAGCTTCAGCGCCAGGGTGGAATTCTCAACCCGCTCGGCGAATGCACCGAGGGCGTTGGCATTGATTTCGGTTATAGCCGCGGAGGCATTAGCCTGCGCTGCCGTCATGAGTCCCGGTGCCAGAAGTGGTATGACCGTGTTGCCGGTGACACCTGTCGGACAACCGGTGCCGCTCGGTAAGCAACCCTTATCGACATTGCTCTTCATGATGAGAAACGACGGCAGGATCGGTTCGCCGCTAATCTGGTTGATGTCATACATGCGCATCAACCTGGTACCGCGTCGACCCACGTAAGACGCCTGCATCACAAAACCCATCGGCAGCTCGCGCTGTAGACTCAGACTCCATTGATGCACCGTCGGAAGCTTGAACTTTGGATCGAATGTAATGAGCGTAGGCGAGTTTGTATAGAACTGCGTCACCGGGGTTAGGAATGACGAAGGCTTTGTGGTTGGCGCCGGCAGTTCCAGTGGGAATCCGGCAGCTATCCTCAGGTTAGGTGGAGCGAAGCACCCGGGGGCTGCAGCCGGCTGCGGATCGGCCTGATTAAGCGTGTAGGTGCATGAAGTGATCAACCCCGGGGGCCGGCCGGCGACCGCCGTAACCATGAATGTATTGATCGGGTCGAATGCCAGACCATAGCCAATACGAACCACGCTCTTACCAGGGTCGCCAAAGAGACCATGGAAAAAGCCATTCTTCCATTCCGGACTCCAGGCAAGAGCGAGTCGTGGGCCAAAGGTCACGTTGTTCCGCTCAAACCAACTGTCAGCCTTGGCAAAAGTCACCAGACTACCTGTTCCGACAATTGGAGTGGTCGGAACATAAACCCGTCCGGGCGTACTGGGCGCGGGGTTAATCTCTGTGCGCAAGCCATAGTTGAAAGTCACGTTTGGACGGAACTTCCACTCGTCCTGCAAGTAAAAGTTGTACTGGTCAAGCACATGCTTTTCACCCCAGAGCGTTATGTTCTCGCCGGTTTTGAATGGCAGGAAAGCATCGGCGTTCAGATCTCCCAGGAAGGTCTGGCTGATGCGCGCCGGAATACCGAGCAACGTATTGATCTGGCTCAGTAAGATTGTGTTATCCGTGCTGCTTATTCCTGCACGGCCATTGAGATTGGTAGGAGAGGTAGCCTGGAATGTCGCGGGCAGACCACTTGGCGCGTTCGGATTAGTTGCGCTGAACGCAGTAAACCCGGGCGGGGTACGCGTGCTTCCGGCGAAGGTGACCGACGGCGTTACGTTTATACCGCCTGGCTGACCGCGCTGGTCCACGTGGCGATAGAAGCGGACATTTAGCCCGAAGCCAAGCACATGATTTCCCCGCACCATCGAGAGCTGGTCATTGAACTGGGGAGTTGTCACTGCGCGAAACGTGCGCGGCGTGTTGTTGTAAGGCTCGCTGATGTTGGGAAAATCGAAAGACGGGACGTCGGGCCACTTGGGGTTGGCCTCGCCCTGGCTAAATAAGAAGACAAAGCGCGAAAAGCCTGCGGTAAAAGAATTGACTACTCGAGGGCTAAACACGCGCCGGTAGTTGATTGCCAGGTTCTTGGTATCACGAAACACTTCGCCGAGTGGCGCAAATCCGGGGAAGACCTGTGGCCGGCCGTTCAGTGGGTCGCCCTTCAAGGTGTCATATTTCGACTGCAGCCAGCGCACAAACACGCTGTTGTTTTCATTGAAATTGTGATCGATGCGAACGTTGATTGCCGGGCCTTTAATCTGCGTCGGCGGGTTCCACAAGTAAGAACCGATATTCAATCCGTCGCTGGTCGTGCCCACGAAGGAATTCGGCGCGGGCCGGGCCAGGAGATCCGGGAGGACCACAGAGTCGGCTCCACGGCCTAATGGATCTCTGGCGAAGATGTTGTAACTGGCGACGCAATTGGAGACCACAGCGCCGGCACAAAGGGGGACATCGGGACGCAGTGCGCCCGTCCGGGGGTCAACCAAAAGCGGCGAGTTGCCGGTGATCAACTGGCCGTTAATCCGGAACTCAACCTTCGGATCCCTGACGAAGTAACGGAAGATTCCGGAGAGGGCTGTCCGGGTGTAGACAAAGGGAATGCCGAACGTCTGATCGACCGGCTGCGTAAAGTTGACCTGGGTCCCCTGATAGCTGCCGAAGAAGAAGGTCTTGTTTTTCTTGATGGGCCCGTTCAGTTCAAAACCGTATTGATGCATCTTTATGAGCGGCTTCGGCAGGCTCTGGGCGTTGAGGTAAAACTCGCTGGAGTTGAGTGCGTCGTTACGCAGGAAATAGAAGACGGTGCCGTGAACCTGATTACCTCCACTACGCGTTGCCAGGCTGATACTAGCGCCGCTGTTGCGGCCCACTTCGGCGGTGGCGTTGTTAGTAGTCACCTTGAACTCCTGAACGTTATCAGGATTGAGACGATAGAGGTTGCTGGTGGGATTGGGTACGGAAGATTCGTTGGCATCAATACCATCGATCGTCACGTCGTAAGCGCGGTCGCGGGCGCCGTTGACATGAACTCCTGACCCCAGCGCGCCCGAGGAACGCTGAACCACGCCCGGTTCCTGCAGGATTAGTGTCAAAGGGTTGCGGCCGTTCAGGGGCAATGCCTCGATGGCTGCGCGCTCGACCACATTTCCAATCGTTGCATTGGCGGTTTGCAGTTGTTCCGCTCCGCCCTGGACGGTGACCACCTCCGAAACCAATCCAACTTCGAGAACAGCGTCAACAGCTAACGGCGTCCCAACCGTTAGAGCGTTGTGAGTCTTCTGAAATCTCTTGAATCCGGTCTGCTCCACCGTGAGTGTGTAGTCTCCTACCGGCAGTGAGGGAAAGGCGTAAACGCCCGCGTCATTAGTAGTCTGAGTTTGGCTGACACCGGTGGCTTCATTAGTCACCGTCACGGTTGCACCCGAAACGATCGCTTCGCGAGAGTCAACCACCCGACCGGTGATACTTGAGTTACTCGTCTGAGCGGAGATGGATACGACTATCAACGCAAGCAGTACCAACAAAACAGAGAACAAGCGTGTGGATGTGAACATGGCGGGCTCCTCCAGGAAGGTTGAGATCGAGCAAGGCGTTTAAGCTTTGCTCGATAAACCAGATTGCAATGGTTGACTGACGAACGACGGTGAGTGGGTTACAACGATTCGGCCTAACGCGCAATGATTAACGAACGTTGAAATCCCAACGAAGCCGCTGCAAAACCGTGAATATGCGCAGTATATAACGAGAGGGATTCGAGTCAAGGTTTTTATATCGGTCAGCTTACGAATCTTCAATCCGCCTTTAGTTTATTAACCGCTCGGACGCGCGCAAGGTTCTAGTGGACCTGAAATCCATTTTTCTAGACGTCTGCACTTCGTGTAGAGCTTGCTGCAGTCTTATGGCTCCAGAATTTGAAGCGCGAAGACGGTGGGATAGTGAAGCAAACCGGGCACGCGAAAAACCACAAATTCCTGATATAAGCTAATGTTATCCCAACAATAAAAATCTTTAGGTTCTCTTATTTGCATAACGACGTATAATGCAAAGTTCAGACTATCGAGGCTGTCAGTTTCCTTCGACGCCAATCAAAGACAAGCCGGCATCTCGGAAGGCAAAGTCGCTCGTCCCATTCATGGAACTTTGTGTTTGGGATCGATGTGTTGCCGCATCCGATCCATTTCTATAGAAAAGCAAACTTCTGAAGGAGCAAAAGATGAAAAAGAGTCTTACTTACATAACACTTCTATGGGCGCTTGTTTTTTGTCTGTCTACAGTGGCTCTCGGACAAGAAACAACTGGCAGCATGGAAGGCTCTGTCAAGGATGCGGCGGGTGCCGTGGTACCCAACATAACGCTGACAATTACGAACGCGAAAGCTGCTACTAGCGGTACCACAACCACCGGTGTCGGCACCGGTTTCAAACGCACAATAACGACTGATGAACAGGGATTCTTCCGAGTTCTACAAGTTCCTCCCGGTACATATGATGTAGTTACAACTGCAGCCAGCGGATTTGGCGAAGCAAGATATGAAAATGTGACGGTGGCTATCGGACAAAGCACGCAGCTGGTCTTGACGGTTAATCCAGGAAGCACTGCAGTCACTGTTAACGTTGCCACTTCGGATGCGCCGCCGGTTGATACCACCAACAACGCCATTCAAACCAGCGTTACTGCGCAAAAGATTGAATTGCTGCCGAAGGGTGTTGATTTCACCAGCGTCTTGAAAGCAGTCCCGGGAACCCGGCCCGAGAGCAGATCGGGAGGCTATTCAGTGGACGGTGCCTCAGCGGCAGAAAACGTATTTGTTATCGATGGTCAGGAGGTTACTAACTTCCGTACCGGAACGCTGAATGGGAACAACAACATTCCCACCCAACTGATTCAGGAAGTAATGGTGAAGTCGAGCGGGTTCGGCGCCGAATTCGGGGGCGCCACCGGCGGCGTAATCAGCGCGGTGACCAAGGGCGGCGGCAATGAGTTTCACGGGGAATTCGGGATGGGGTTTGATACGCCGAAGTTTAGTGGCCAGCCGAGACGTAGTTTACAGCGTTTCACTAGTGGCGCGGGCGCTACGTTTGTGCAGTCGACCGAATATGTCAATCCTCCAAAGTCGTATGGAACCAACGTTTTTCCAACGGCAAACCTGAGCGGTCCGGTTATCAAGGATAAATTGTTTTTCTTCGGCAGCTACACACCTCAGATTTTCGAGACCATCACCACCACCAGCTTTCTTACCAATGCGCCGGCGGCCACCAGGACACTGACTGCCAGGGAAACATTTAGACTGAATCGAACCTACCAATATGGTTTCGGTCGCCTGGATTCGACCTTGACTAACAAGTTGCGTCTGACAGGTACTTTCTTGTGGAGCCCGATTGAAGATGACGGTAATGTTCCCTTTGGAACTCTGAGTTTTGGTGGCTCGATTCCTTCGACAAACTTCGGCGGTTCGATTGGAACTCTGACCGGGCGGGCCTTAACCGACCACCAGGGTGGACGCCAGAACAGCAATAACGTAACGGCGCAAGGTGTTTATACAGCCACAAACAATTTGCTCTTTACCGGACGCTTCTCACGCGGCTTTTTGAATGAAAAACTAGGCGGTTATTTCGTCCCGCCAGGTATTCAACTCGTATGTGCTGTCGGTAATGGAGTCCCGCCTGCTCCGGCTCCGTATCCTGGCGCCTGTCTAACCGGTGATTCGACACCTGGAAACTCGGAGACCCTCAAAGACATTTCGATTCGTACCAATATCGAGGCAGACGCTACCTATATCGTCGGCTTCGGTGGAAGACATGAGTTCAAGGGTGGTTACCAACGCGCCAAAATCTTCAACGATGTGGCAGCTGGGTTTGCGCTTAAGGGCAGAATCACCTTTTCGTATGGTACGGACATTCGCTCGTTGGGGGCCGGAACGGTTACCCCGACCCCTGGCGCGCTTGGCGCCGGAATTCTTCGTCGCCAGGGCACATTCGGCAAAGCTTCAAATACGAACGAGGGTTTGTATATTCAAGACAAGTATCAACCCTTCAGCCGTCTAACTTTGAACCTGGGCGTCCGGATTGAAAAAGAAAATCTACCTTCGTTCAACGGTTTTGCTCCGCCGATCAAGTTTGGCTGGAGCGATAAAATTGCTCCGCGCCTCGGTTTTGCATTCGACTTGTTTGGCGACGGCAAGACCAAGCTCTTCGGCAGCTACGGTAAATTTAACGACCGTTTGAAATACAATCTGCCGCGCGGTTTATTCGGCGGCGAACTCTTCCTCGAAGACTTCTTTGAAATTCTGCCGGGCGAATCCTACACCACATTCACGATGGCAAATATCCTCGGGGGCCGCAGCCGTTTTCAGCGAAACCTGCGCGTTGCGGCAAACGATCCGACCGCAGTCGTTACCAACGGAGGTGCGGTTGATCCCAACCTGAAACCTTTTAGTCAAACGGAACTGACGTTTGGAGCAGAGCGGCAATTTCGGACCGACTATGTTTTCCACGTGCGGTATACATTCAAGAATGTAGATAAGGCAGTTGAGGACGCAGGTGTCAGAAATCCGCTTGATAGTGAAGCCTATATCATTGGCAATCCGGGTGAGGGGCTGCATTTAAAATTCTTGCAGGATCTTGGCTATACAAAATTCACCAAACCGCAACGCCGTTATGACGGATTGGAATTCGTTCTTGAAAGGCGCTTGGCCAACAATTGGTATTTCAACGCGAATTACACCTACAGCCGTTTGTTTGGCAACTATTCGGGTCTGTCCAGTTCCGACGAAATCAATGTTCCAACCGGGCGCCTGGCCCCGGGTACGACCCGGGCGTTTGATCTTCCATTTATTGGGTTCACGGCTACTGGCGCCAAAGACAACGGCAGACTGGAAACCGATCGGCCGCATGTCTTCAACGTCTATGGCGCGTATATCTTCAACTGGATGGGAAGCAAAACCAACTCAACCGAGCTTTCCGTTTTCCAAACCGTCACCTCGGGTACGCCGCAGACCACAAGGATTTTCCTGGTTTCAACCGTCACGCCCGCAATCTTCTTGAAGCGCGGCGATCTGGGAAGGAGTCCTACGTATAGTCAAACGGATTTCAATCTCACGCATCGTTATCGTTTCGGCACTGACAATCGCTTCTCGATTGTGGGTGATTTGAACTTCCTTAACCTGTTTAACCAGGCAACGGTTACCAATGTGCACGTAGTCAAGAATTTGAACACATCTGTAATAACCGCTTCTGCGCTCGCCGGTGTTACCAGGCCCAACGACGCTACCTTTGTTAATGCCTACACGTCCGGATCGTTGCTAGCTCCGATCAACACCTATTTGCAGGGTACTCCGACTATCCTTAACCGGCTGGATGCTCGCTACGGACAGCCTAATACTTTCCAGGGACCGCGGGCAGTGCGGTTTGGTTTCCGCTTACTTTTCTAGCTCAAGAAATCAACCTGAACATTCAAGAGCCCGTTTGAATTCAAATTCAAACGGGCTCTTTTCTGTGTAGTTGTCCTTCGAGATAATGCAAAAAGTGTTATCAATGAACGTTATCGAAAGGATAAGAATCTTTAGTTATTATTATTCCTCGGGCGAATCTATAATGCGGCTTCCTGGGGTCAACCTTGTCGCGCACTAGCCGCTTAATCTAATCGCTGACGTAACCCGTCTGGCCTGTTTTGCTTCTTTCGAGGGGAATGCACTTACTGCTGCGTTTCTTTTCAATAGCCTTATTTGTGACCGTGGTTATTACGGCCTGGTCAGGTAGTACTCCGCACGCGAGCGGCGGTCGCGTGGCGCCGGCTTTCGATCTGCTGATCACAAACGGGCGCATCGTGGATGGTAGCGGTAATCCATGGTTTCGGACGGACATCGGAATTAAGGACGGCCGCATTGCACGACTGGGCAGAATCAGTCCTGCAGATGCCACAAAAACAATCGATGCCCGGGGTCAAATCGTCGCGCCGGGTTTCATCGACGTTCACACGCACGTGGAATCGATTTACAACCTGCCTGCCGCTGAGAATTTCATTCGCATGGGCGTGACCACGCTGGTGACCGGAAACTGCGGTACTTCAGCGGTCGATGTGGCTCGCTTTCTTGGGCGAATGAAAGAAAAGCCACTCGCAGTCAATCTGGCTACGCTGATCGCACATGGATCGGTTCGCCGCGAAGCCATGGGTTCAGATGACCGCGCGCCGACGCCTGATGAGATGAAGAAGATGGAAGCGCTGGTCGAGCAGGGAATGAGGGACGGCGCCGTTGGCCTTTCAACCGGACTGATTTACGTCCCGGGCACTTATGCGAAGACTGATGAGATTACCAGTCTGGCCCGGGTCGCTGCCCGCTATGGCGGCATCTATGCCACCCACATGCGCAGCGAAGGCGAACGAGTAGCAGATGCGATTCGCGAGAGTATTCAGATCGGGGAACAGGCAGGGCTGCCGGTAGAAATTTCGCATTTCAAAATCAGCAGCAAAAAGTTGTGGGGCCAAACGCCGATGACTCTGGGGCTGGTTCGCGAAGCGCGCGCGCGTGGCTTGATGGTCACAGTGGACCAGTACGCTTACACCGCCAGCTCCACTTCGCTCGAGTCCCGCTTACCGGGATGGCTGCGCGCCGGTGGTCTGGTTGAGGCCCGGAAACGTCTCGCTGATCCGGCTATGCGGGAACGCGTAATCAATGAAATGAAAGACGGATTGAAGCGCAGTGGCTTCAAAGACTTCTCGTACGCAATGGTGGCCAGCTACGGACCGGATCACTCTTTCAATGGAAAGTCGATTGCTGAAATAACGAAGCAAGTGCGCGGCAAGAAGGATGTCAAAAATCAAATAGAGCAGATCATTGCAATGTACGAAGCCGGAGGCGCCGGCATGGTCTACCACGGGATGAACGAAGATGACGTCCAGCGAATTATGCGCGAGCCGTTTACGATGATCGCCTCAGACAGCGGCGTCCGCCAGCAGGACGAGAGCGTTCCGCATCCGCGCGGCTATGGCAACAACGTGCGCGTGCTCGGCCACTACGTGCGTGAGCTGCAAATCATTTCGCTCGAGGATGCGATCCGCAAAATGACTTCGTTACCGGCCCAGACATTTGGTTTTCGTGATCGCGGAATGGTGCGCGAAGGCTTCGCCGCCGACCTGACGATCTTCGACGACAAAACAGTCGGCGACCGGGCCACTTTTGAAAAGCCACATCAATACCCCGTGGGTTTGACCTGCGTAATTGTGAACGGCGAGGTGGTGTTTGAAGATGGCATGACCGGCGCTCGTCCGGGAGTAGCCCTTCGTGGACAAGGTTATTCACTCGGTTCAGCAGGGAACAACGTTTCTTCCAATTGACAACCACTTACGGTCTACGAGTTAGACCACTGATGAAGGAGGAGTCCCCCGATGTTTTACCCAAAGTCTCATCGAGATCAGTTTTTCTTTTTTACCTTAGCTCTGGCGTTGACCGTTGTTTTGCTGCCAACAATTGCCTCGGCCCAAACGGTTACGGGAACTGTGCAAGGGACAGTTTACGACAGCAGGGGAGCAATGGTTCCCGGCGTCGATGTCGTGGTGCGAAATGTCGAGACCGGGCAGGAACGCAATGTCAGAACGAACAGCGAGGGGGCTTATGTGGCGACATTTATGCCGCTGGGTCGCTACAGCATTAAAGCATCGGGACAGGGTTTCACTACTTCGACCAAAGAGGATGTGGAAATCACTTTGAACCAGACGCGCGTGGTCGACTTCACACTTACGCCCAGTGGCGTGACCGAAGCAGTACTGGTTGTTTCACAGGAAGCTCCTATCAATACGACCAACGGTGAGATCAAAGGATCACTTAACGCCCAGGAGATCCTGGAAAAGCCAACCGCCAATCAAGGCAGCTTCTTGACCCTGGCTGAGACGTTCGCCGGCTTCCAGGAGAATCCGACGTCAGGGCAAAACAATCCGACGGCCTCTTCGGGATCTTCGATTAACTTCAATGGCACCGGGACGCGTGGCGCTACCTTCCAGATTAACGGTGTAAACAACGACGACTCCTCCGAGAATCAGAACCGTCAGGGAGCATCGCTTTCAACCATCAAGGAATTTCAGGTCATCACTAACAATTTCACCGCGGAGTTTGGCAGAGGCTATGGCGCCGTGGTGCTGGTGCAGACGAAGTCCGGAACAAATAATCTTCACGGCGACGTTTACTGGTATCACAATGACAGCGCTCTGAACGCTACCAACAATGTCTTCAACCCGAGTGCCAGGAAAGGTGTCACTCGCCGCAATCAGTTTGGTTTCACGTCCGGATTTCCGGTCGTCAGGAATAAGCTATTCGGCTTCGTCAGTGCAGACCACACCGAAAACACAGGCGCCAACGCTTACAACCGCGACGTATTTACAGTGGCTGAACGTAACCCTGCCAACTGGTTCTTGCAGACGCCAGCTAACAACACTCCGTCAAACCGCGCGTTCATTCAGTCGGTCATGGACCGCTACAAGAATGCAGTTCCCAACGATCCAGCGGCTGGGCCAAGAGTGTTCCGCGGCCAGCAGGGCTTTGACTTTCCGGCACGCGATTACTCAGGACGTTTTGACTTCAACCCCCGGGAGGCGGACAACATTTCCGGCCGCTGGCAATACACACGGCAGAAGTTTGTGGCCGACGATATCATTATTGGTGAGCGCGCTGACCAGAACCACAAACAGCAGAATTTCGGTCTCACCTGGACTCACCTCTTCTCGGCGAAGACGGTAGGCGAATTTCGTTATGGCCGGGGATTGCGCACGACGCTGGTTAACATAGCTGCCGGTAATGATACGCCGATCCTCCGCTTCTTCAACCCTAACCAAATTACAAACGCGTCAAGCATTGGTAGCGCCGGTAACTTTCCCATTCAGCGTTATCAGGATGACAATCAGTTCGTCTATAACTTCACTACGCTCTTTGACAAGCACTACATCAAAGCCGGAACCGACCTTCGCCGGCAGAAGCTCGATGACCTGGCCGACAACTTCTCGCGCGGTTTCTGGAACAGTACGGTTGCTACTTGCAATGGGGTCAACTATCTAAACGGGTTCAACCAGTTCATTAACGGTTGCACACCTAACTTTCAGAAAGGATATGGACCATTCTTCCTGGAAAATCGAATCAATGAGTCAAACTTCTACGTTGAAGACAACTGGAAGATCCGTGACAATTTAACGCTCAACCTTGGCCTGCGTTATGAGTATATCTCGGCGCCTAAAGAAGCTGCGGGACGCATTACTTACGGCATTGGCGCCGATGACAACAACTGGGAGCCACGCGTGGGATTTGCGTGGAGTCCGAAGTTTGAAGAAGGATTGATGAACCGTCTGTTTGGCAACTCGGGCGACTCTTCAATTCGAGGTGGCTACGGCATTTATCATGGCCGCATCTTCCAGTCGGTCTTCTCACAGGGCGGCGCAACGGTGCGCTTCAACCCACCAAACGCTCTCTTCCTAAATCAAACAGCTACCTCCGCGACCTTCAATCCGGTTAACCTGGCTGATCCAACCAACGGTTTTGTCTTCGTGCCAGGCCCCCAAACGGCGCGTCACACGATTACAGCTATCGATCCAGGCTTGGAGATGCCTTACACCCAGCAATGGAATCTAAGCTTTGAGCGTCAAATGCCGTTCACATCCTCATTGCGCGTCAGCTATACAGGCAACCGAGGTATTGGCTTACTAAAATACTCTCTGCAGAATCTGCCATTGCACGACCCGGTGAACGGGGTGCTGGTAGCCGATCATCCAAACAATCCAGCAAATCTGCGTGGCCAGGTGATCAAACTCGCCAGCGATTTTCTATGCGCAGGCACGACTGCTACCACGACCACTGCGCAATGCCCTAACGTAGTGCCCATTGGGACATTTGAATACAGCTTTCGAGTTCCACGCATAAACGAGCGCCGTCCCAACGGTCTCTATGGCTCAAACCTGGCAGTCAGTAACGACGCCTGGAGTTATTACAACGCCCTACAAGTGGACTGGAAAAAAAGCTTCAGCCGGAATCTGAGTTTTCAGGCAGCGTATACCTGGAGCAAGGCCATCGACACTACCTCCGAGGCAACATTTGTGGGCAACGGTGACAGCAATCAGAACGGCAACGATAAGACGGTGAGCCGAGGCTTATCCCGGTTTCACACTCCACACCGATTTACTTTCTACGGCACCTATCGGATGCCATTCTTTCGGAACGACAAAGGTCTGCTCGGCCAGGTACTGGGTGGGTGGTATTTCTCGCCGGTTGTGAAGTTATCAAAGGGAACGCCCTTTACCGTTAGTACTACCGGGGTGGATTTGAATTTTGATGGCTTCAGTGAAGCCCGGCCCGTCCTTCTTGACACATCAGTATTGGGTAACAGCGTTAGCCATCCGGCGACTTCGCAAGCTGCTTTGCCGCGCACGGCATTCCGTGCCCTGACCATAGCGGATTACAACACGCCTCTCGTGGGACGCAACACGTTTTTTATGGATGGTGTAAAGCAAGTAGATTTCGGTCTGATGAAAGCCTTCTCAATGCCCTGGGAGGGTCAAAAACTTACAGTACGGGCCGATTTCTTTAATGCGTTTAACCACGTGCAGTATGGCATTCCCGTTGCTACCCACACCAGCACCAACTTCGGTGCAATCACGGGCACAGCTAACCAGTATGCCCCGCGCAGTGTGCAAGTTTCGCTGCGTTATCAGTATTGATCTTGTCAGAACCACCTGCGTTAGCGGGTGGCCATTGCTCAATGCAGGACACAGGGCCACCTGCTAACGCGGGCGGTTCTGACCGGTAATCAAAGCGCTGACGAAGCAGTCTAGTAGTTCAGAGTTCAAGCTTTAGCTTGCCGCTGGGCCAAAGACAATCTAAAGATTGAACTCTGAACTGCATCACAGTTCCTCAGGATTATGCGTTTGCTGATGCTTAAATTCCGTCCTGCTATTCTGGCGAGTCTGGCCGTCCTCTTTAGCTTGCCTGTCTACGGGCAAGAGAAGTCACCAGGCAGTTCGAAATCGGGTCTGGATTCAACCAGCGAAGTGCGGGCTCTGTGGGTGGTCCGCACCACGCTTACTTCCGTAGACAAGATTCAGACGATGGTGAAGGCGGCCCATGACAATGGGTTCAATACGCTCATCGTGCAGGTGCGCGGGCGCGGCGACGCGTACTACCGATCACGCAACGAGCCGCGCGCGGTGGAACTGAAAGATCAATCGCCCGAGTTTGATCCTCTGGCTGTAACCCTGGCCGAGGCAAAGCAGCGAGGACTGAAAGTTCATGCCTGGCTCAATACCAGTCTCCTGGCAAATCTGGATGCGCTGCCTACTGATCCAAAACATGTCTATAACCGGCATCCTGAGTGGCTCGCTGTTCCTCGCCCGGTGGCCGCCGAGCTTTACAAAATGTCACCGCGCGATCCGCGTTACCGAACGCGCATTGTGGAGTGGTCCAAAGCAAATCGGGGCGAGTTGGAAGGTGTTTATACGGGACCGGCTAACCCGAAGGTGCGCGAACATATTTACAAGATCTGGATGGACGTTCTTAAAAACTACGACGTTGATGGTCTTCACTTCGATTACGTACGACTTGCCAGCCCCGATTTTGATTACAGCCGTACCTCTCTGGACAATTTCCGAAAATGGTTGGAGCCCAAACTGTCCAAAGAGGAGCGTGGTCGTCTGAAACAGTCGTCGAAGCAGAACCCTTTGGCTGCGGCTGAAAACCACGCGGACAAGTTTGCTGAGTTTCAGCGCGAGCAGATTACGACTCTGGTCGATCGGATCTATCGCGCAGTCAAGAGGCAGAAACCACAGGTCACTGTTTCGGCGGCAGTCTTTGCCAATCATGAAAACGCTTACACGCGCAGGTTTCAGGATTGGCGCCGTTGGCTTTCGATGGGCATTTTGGATGTGGCGTGTCCGATGGCCTATTCGACCGATACCGAGGTATTCAAAAAGCAGATTGAAGTCGCCGCCACCAGCGCTCATGCGGCAGGCCGCCGCGTTTGGGCGGGAATCGGCGCCTACCGGATTCCGTCGGAGTCGACCGTGGAGAAAATTAATGCGGCTCGCACACTCGGGTCAGACGGCATAATTCTTTTCTCTTATGATTTCACAGTCAGGCCCGGTGATCTTAATCCGGGTGGAGACTATCTCGGCCGCGTGCGCCGCAGCGCATTCAATGAATAGCCGACTGACAACTTCGCGAGACGAACAGTAACCGCCGGCCGCTTAGTGACCGCAAAAGCGGTGACCTGCTGATGGGTTCGCAGAACTCAATGCGTCGCTGTTGGTCCAATTGATATACCTAGAGGTTTTCAATAGTTCGGATAGGAATCCAATAATTTGGAGAAGGAAAGGTCGACTTATCCCCCAGCAGGCAACAAACAGATGAAGCAGTTGAGCGATTCCCATCTGTGGAAAAGCGGAGACTTATGGAATATTGATTGCTTGTCCGAAGTTGATCTGCATCTACCATTCAAACGCAACTTCAGCTTTCATTTCCGATTAACGAAATTTTGACCAAACGAGAGGACATCCGATGAAGCACCATTTCAGAATGACCCTGCCACTTCTCTTACTTAGCATAGCCTTTTGCCTGGCGCTTAGCGGCGTAGCGATGGGGCAAGAAGAGACGGCGGCGACAGTATCCGGCCAGGTGACCGATGCGACCGGCGCCATTGTCGTCGGCGCCACGGTTGTAGTTACCAATGACACCAACGGCCAGGAGCGACGGTTACAGACGGACAACGATGGTCGATTCGTTATTTCGCCACTTAGTCCGGGTACTTACACGGTCTCAGTTGAACAGTCGAACTTCAAGAAGCACGTCGAGACGGGCGTCGTACTTAACGCCAGGGATCGGCGGCAACTCAACATCGCTCTCGAAGCCGGCAATGTTGCCGAGGTCGTCACGGTTACGGGCGAGGAAACCGTCGTCCAGGACAGCCCTACCGGCCAGACGCTGATCTCCGGGACCCAGCTTCTGGAAATACCGCTCCAGAATCGCGACTTCACGAAACTACTTGAACTAGCGCCGGGGGTTAGCTCAAGTCTCGATGACGAAACTGGTTTTGGACTGACGAACCGATTTGACGTGTCGATCAATGGAATGCGGCGTAACGCAGTTAATGTCTTCGTTGACGGAGTCTCAAACACCGACGTCGGTTCCAATATTACGTTGTTGTCAACGCCTACCGTAGACTCGATTAAGGAGTTCAAAGTACTCACCTCAAACTACACTGCTGAAATTGGACGTTCAGGTGGGGGTACCGTGACCCTGGTGACGAAAGGTGGGGGTAACGACTTCCATGGATCAATCTATGAATTCGCTCGCAACAACCGTTTCAACGCGAATACGTTTTTCAACAAGCGTGCCGGTCGCAGGGCAAATGGCGATCTCGTCCTCCCCACACCACGCCTGCGCTACCATAATTATGGCGGCACGCTAAGCGGCCCAGTGATGATCCCACGCTTTGGCGAGGGTGGGGATTCCGTCTGGAGCGGCCGCGACAAGACCTTCTTCTTCTTCTCGCACGAACAACGCTACATAACGCGAAGTATCACCGCGGCCCTGGCAACTGTTCCCAGTCTGGCCGAACGCGCCGGGGACTTCTCGTCGTTCCTGGGTCTACCACTATTCCGAACGAACGCTGCGACGCCGGCCAGTTGCACCACTCCCGGAACCGGGACTTGCACCACCACGCCGCTGCTTGTTACTGACACCAACGGAGCCACCGTGCAGTCACGTGCGGGCCAGATCTTTCGCTTCTCGGATGGACGCGCCTACGTGGGAAATATTCTTCCCATAACCGACTTTGACCCTCGCTCGCTGGCATTTTTAAACGCGTTTCCCTTGCCAAACACCGGCACGAACCAGTTTACTTCCGCGCCAATAACGGCCCTAAAGACAAAACAGGATACGATTCGCATCGACCATAACTTTAACTCGAACCACCGCCTCTTTGGGCGCTACACCCACGATCTTAATCAGACCTTGGAGCCGAGCGGCCTTTTTACCACTAACTCGATTCCCAACATCGGCACGACGTCCACGAAGATTCCGGGCGTGACCTTCGCCCTGTCAATGACCAGCTTGTTGTCGCCGAAGTTCGTTAACGAAGCGACCTACAACTACTCGATGAACCACATAGTCTCAACGGTAGTAGGCCATAGCTTCGATTCTGACTTTGCCGGCGCGGCCTCGATACCCGAAGTTTATGCCGAGAACAACGCTGGGGTGATACCGCGACTCACGTTCACCAGTGCCCACTCGAACATCAACTCGCTTCAGGGTTTCGATATTCCCTATAAGAACCACGTCTTCCGCGATGTGGCCACCTGGATCAGAGGTGACCATACCTTCAAGTTCGGCGGCGAAATATCGTTTGAGAAAAAGCACGAGAACGCCAACAACGTAACCCAGGGAAGCTTCTCCTTCGCTGGGACGCGTTCGCGCGGCACCTCGGGAACCATCAGCCTTACACAGACCGGCCTTGCTTTCGCCGACTTTCTTACGGGGCGAGCAGACAGCTACTCCGAAGACGAACGCGATGTTACCGTCAATCTCAAATTCGGTCGCCGGGAGCTTTTTGCGCAGGACACATGGAAATTCCGTCCTAACATTACTTTCGATTTTGGTGTGCGCTACCAGTACTTCGTACCAGTCACCGATGAGAACAACTTCCTTACGTCTTTTGATCCGGCTCTTTACAAGCGGGCCAACGCGCCGACCTGCACCACGGCCGCCTGCACTGCGCTGGTGCGCGGAACCGGTGACGAGTTGAACGGCATCGTAATCGCCGGCCGCAACTCGCCTTTCGGTAACGCAATCTACCCCTCGGACAAAAACAATTTCAGTCCGCGTGTAGGCGTCGCCTGGGATCCTTTCAAGCAGGGGAAAACAATCGTCCGCGCTGGCTACGGCCTCTATTATGACCAGCCGCTGGTGGGAATTTTTGAGCAAAACGCTTTCACCAATCCGCCCGTCAATAATTCAGCCGTATATAGTGGAACGGGTGTTTCCTTCAGCAGTCCGAGCGGCGGAGCTTTAGGCTCGTTGCCGGTGCGCGCCTTAATCGCCACGGCTCCGGACTTCACCACGCCGACGGTTCAACAGTGGTCGCTTGGGGTTCAACACGAAGTCTTCCGCAATACCGTTGTCGACATCTCTTACGTCGGCACGAAGGGCGACCATTTGATTCGCCCAATCGACCTGAACTTCCCGCAGCCAGCCGATACAAATCGCGTCGGCCTGGCCAACGCCAACACTGTGCGTCCCTATCTGGGATACGGCAGGATTACCTGGCGTGAGACCAGTGGTAAGTCTCGATATCACGGCTTCCTGTCCTCCATCATCTATCGCTTCGCCAGCGGCGCGAGCCTGACGGGCAGCTACACGTTCAGCAAGAATATGACCGACGCGACAAACGATCGCGATGCCGTTGACTTCCCGCAGAATCCGCTTAACTATCGGCCCGAGTACGCAGAGGCGCGCACCTCTCGGCGGCACATTTTCACTGCCAGTTATGTCTACGAGCTTCCTTTCTTCAAGAAGGATCCCAACCCCTGGAAGCGAGGCGTCCTCGGTGGGTGGGAGATTGCCGGCATTACGGACATCCAGTCTGGCCAGCCGGTAGCCCGGGTGGGCCTGGCATCTGCCCAGCCGGTGAGCGGTTTGACCGGCTTCTACCCGAACCTTGTTTCCGACCCGAATAGCGGCCTGGCAGGCTCAATCGATCCTGTGACAGGCTTGCCTTTCATCTTTGACCCGAACGCCTTCGCCGCTCCGGCTAATGGCACTTACGGCACCGCGCCGCGGGCCTTCTCGCGACTCTTCGGTCGCAACCAGACGAACCTGACATTGACCAAGAACGTATACTTCGATAAGGAGAGGAATGTGCGGTTACAGTTGCGAGCAGAGTCGTACAACGTCTTCAACCATACCCAGTTCACGGGAATAGGGACGGTATTTGCTCTCGGCTCGACTACGTTCGGCAGGCCCACCGGTGCCCGACTGCCGCGTGAATTCCAATTCGGCGCGAAGCTCTCGTTCTAACGCCGGTTTCACTCGTTAACCCATGTGCCCGCGCAGTTCCATCGAACTTCGCGGGCACATTTGCATCTGACCCAGTTACAATCGAAGCATGAATAACAGTAAGACAAAAACGATGCTTCTGCGCGGCGCGCGATTGGTCCTCCCTCAAGGCGCGGTCCAGGGGAAATCGCTTCTCATCGACAGCGATCACATTTCGCGGATAGATGACAGCGACGAGAGCGAAAGTGCCGGGACCACGCTCAGCCTCGAAGGACTCACGCTTTTTCCAGGGTTCATCGACGCACACATTCATGGCGCCGCCGGCGTAGATACGATGGCCGCGTCAACCGAGGATCTCCATTCCGTGGGACTTTTCCTCGCGAGTCAGGGCGTAACCGCCTGGCTGCCTACATTCGTGCCCGCTGCGGACGATGACTACCGGCGTGCCGTCGAGGCGATTGAGGTATTGATGCGCACGCAGAATGCGCGACCTGCAGCGGCGCGGGCGGTCGGAATACATTACGAAGGACCTTTTGTCAGCCGGCAACAATGCGGAGCGCTCCACACGGAATTCTTCCGCACTTATGCCGGAGCGTCCGACTTTGAACAACTGCCGGTTCCGCAGGTTGCGGGCGCCGTACGAATGATTACTCTCGCTCCCGAGATCGAGGGCGGATTGGAATTGATTCGTGACCTGGGGACGCGCGAGTGGGTTATTTCGATAGGTCACACTCGTGCTCCGATCGATCTGTTGGACAGGGCCTATGCAGCCGGCGCGCATCACATGACTCACTTCATGAACGCGATGACACCTCTCCATCATCGCTCGCCTGGACCGGTTGGCTGGGGCCTCGCAAAAGATGATGTCACCTGCGACATAATCGCCGATGGGATCCATCTCGACCCATTCATTCTGTCGCTGCTTCTTAAAGTAAAGGCGCCGGATCGTTTGATGTTAATTAGCGACGCGATTGCAGCAGCGGGAAAAGGAGACGGCGAATACAGTATTTGGGGTGAAACAATTACCGTTAAGGATGGACGGACCAGCAATGCGCGAGGAAGCATAGCAGGTTCCGTAATAACCATGCTCGACGCGGCTCGAATGATGCGTGCACTGGGCGCCACACCATCCGATATCGCGCGAATGACCTCTACTAATCCTGCACGCTTGCTGCGGATGGATGACCGCGGTGTCATCGAGGAAGGGAAGCGCGCGGATCTGGTTGCTCTGGATGATGCGGGAGATGTTCGCCTGACGATAGTGGGCGGCCGCATTGCTCACCAGGTATGAATTCAAAAATAAGCAGAAACATCTCATGGCAGCTTCTTGCGGAATCGCTCGGCTTCAGCTTCGCGCTGTTTTTCGTGCAGCGCCTGCGCTTTCTCCAACTCCAGCTTGCCCTCTTCTTTTGCTCCAGCCTTTATCAAAGCGCGGCCGAGTTGAAAATGCCCATCGGCAATCGTGTCGTCCAGTTTTACTGCAGCTCGCAGCTCCTGAATGCCTCGCTCTGAATTACCAGTTAGCAGGAGCGCCCGGCCAAGCGCAAACCTGGTATCAAACTCGTTTGGGTAAAACGCCGCCGCCGTCTCCAAAAACGGTATTGCGGTTCGAGCATCGCCCTTCGTCAAATAGAGATCGCCCAGCGTGAATGCCGCGCGCGGATCTTTTGGATCACGTCGCAACACTTCCCTGAGTTCGCGTTCTGCGTCGTCATAGCGGTAAAGCTTCCAATAGAGATATCCCAGACCGTAACGCGTCAGGGTTGAAGCGGGATCCAGAGCCACGGCTTTTCGATAAGCCTCAGCCGCCTCCGGCGCGCGACTGGCACCATCGAGAGCGTCTCCATACTGAGCCCACAACTGGCTGGTCTCATTTGCAAGATCAAGACGCCGCCGCAAAACCAGCACTGCTTCCGGGTACCGTCGCTGGCGCATTAAGCTCTGTGCAGCCAGTTCCAGCAGCTCGGAGTCGCGCGGCGATTGTGCCAGCAAGTGAGCAATCTCTCGGGTGGCGTCACGAAATCGTTCGCTGCCTAGCAGGGCCGCTATCAGCGCGCGGCGAGCCCCATCATTCTTTGGTTCAATTCGCAGCGCTTTTTGCAGTGCGGGAATCGCCGCGCCGTAGTTGCCCGCCTTCACTTGCAAGAGTCCCAGGTTGAAATATGGGCCATCAAGTTTCGGGTCCAGGGCAATGGCACGGTTCCAGGCCTCAATCGCTTCACCGCTCAGGCTCTGGCGATTCAAAGCGACGCCGAGATTGGTCCAGGCGCGAGCATCGGTGGGAACAAGTTTGAGCGCCGCCCGCCAGGCCTTTTCCGCCTCCACCCAGTTGCCCTCGTGTTCAAATCTCTGCGCAGTTTCGTAGTACGAGCGAACCTGCTCGAGCTTCTGGCTTTCATCCCCGACGGTTTGCGCGCAGAGTCCTGCTGCCACTAGAAAGATCATGGCAATGACCGTCATTAATTTTTGCCATTTGATTAAACCGCATTCGTGCGAAAGAGGCTGTCGGGATAACTTCAAACCTCTGTGCGATCTCAGTGTCCTCCGTGTCTCTGTGGTGAATCTATCAGGAGAACACTCACCACAGAGACACAGAGGACACTGAGGATGCACAGAGCACAACAACTCATGTCTCCGTGTAACAAGGTCGGAATTGTCCATTGGTTTGAGGTTCGATCTACCACTCACTGCTTTTCACTCGACCAACCCGTGTCGTAAATTCCGGCGCGAGCGTACGCTTCATCGAGCAGTTCCACCGGATGACAGACCGTTAGATCCATTCCCGAGAGAATCGCCCCCGCGCCTATCTGCATTTGGCAGCCGGGGTTGCCGGTGGCCAGGACCTTTGCTCCGGTCGCTTGAATATTCTGAAGTTTCTCTTCCAGGACACTTCGCGACAGGTCGGGTTCAAGCAGATTGTAAATACCTGCGCCACCGCAACACCTTTCAGAGCCTTCGAGACGTGCGAAGTTCAATCCGGGAATTAGCCCCACGATTTTGAGCGGAGCTTCGCCTGCATGTTGACCGTGTAGCAGGTGACACGAAGCGTCGTAAGTGACTCGCCTCTCGCTAACGTTGGGCGCGGAATCAGTTCTGAGAATTTCGACAGTCTCTAATTGCTGACTGACGTCTCGAACGCGGCCACTGAATCGAGACGCGGGTTCGGCAAATGCTTCATCATCCCCGAGCAAGTGACCATAAGATGCCAGCATCGCTCCACAGCCGCCCGCATTTGTGACTATCGGAGACTGCTCGTCGCTTGAGAAGGCTTCGATATTTCTTCGCGCCAAAATACGAGCGCCCTCGAGATCGCCGGCGTGCGCATGAAGCGCCCCACAGCAAACTTGTTTTGTCGGGGTCTCAACTGCAAAACCGTTGGCTTCGAGCACGCGCCGGGTAGCATGGTTCACTCGGGCGAATAGCCCATCTCCGACGCAACCTTCAAAGAGCATTGTGTGCTTACGCGCAGCATCTTTCTCGGCGGCTTTTTCAACCCGCCGCTCCGGATTGGATCGATTACCGGTGTTGCCCAACTTGGGCGCTGAACTGGCGAGCAAGGCGAGGCCGAATTCGAATTGACTCGAGAACAATCTTGCAATTCGAGTTTTTAGCAGAACTCGAGCGAAGCCCGCGTCGCGAAATAATCGAGCCATCCTAAACGCAAATTTCAAACGCGCGGTGTGCAACCAGACATGTTTGAGCAACAAACGCAGCAATCCATAACTGAAGCCTCGCGTCTTGCCGGACGTAAACAATTCGCCGCGGGCGGCTTCTAAAAGTTGTCCATATTCGACGCCCGCGGGACAAACTTGCTCGCAGGCGCGGCAACCGAGGCACCGATCAATATGCCGCTCGAAGGCGAGGGAATCGCTGGCGAGCCGTCCTTCGCCCACCGCCCGCATTAAATAAAGGCGGCCGCGTGGTCCGTCGTTCTCGTCACCGGTGATTACGTAGGTAGGACACGCTTCCAGGCAGAGGCCGCAATGAATGCAGGCGAGAAGTTTTTGTTCTTCGTGGGCCAGCGATGCGGTGAGTTGTGATGAAAGCAAGGGTTAACTGTCCAGCTGGTGTAGCTTGAACCAAAATCCAATCCATCTGCGGTGCTGCAATAAGAGCGAGAGTATAACAGCGCGCTACAGAAAATATTAGCGACCTGGTTCGTTAGCTGGGTGGTTTCGATATCTTCTTGATTAGCCGAGCTACCTGGCTGCGGGGAATGAAGCGTTCCGCGAATGCCGCAAATCTGTTTATAGCACCCGGAATCACCAGCCCGCCTCCGCGGTCCAGAGCCCGCAGCGTCTCAGTCACCACCACCTCATGCGTTTGTTCGCCACCCGGAAACTTCTTTCGTTCGCCGAGACTCTCGACATCTTCCGGAGCAACCCTGAGCCGTCCCGGGCACACGGTTACCACGCGCACGCCGGAGCGCTTTACTTCGGCTTCCAGCGCCAGCGAGAAGGTGGTCAGGAATGCTTTCGTGGCTGAATAGACCGAGGCAAAGGGTATTGGCTGAAATCCGGCCATCGACGAGACCGTTATGATGCCGCCCTGCTTGCGCTCGATCATGGCCGGCAGCAGCCGATGCGTGAGCTCAACCACGGTAGCATTCTGCAAGTTGATCGCTTCCAACTGTCGCCCCAGGGACAGCTCGATGAATCTTCCCGGATCGCCGAAACCGGCGTTGTTGACGAGGAGATCGATTTGTAGCCCGCGGCGCGTTAGTTCATCTGCCAGACGCTGCCCAGCGCCGTTCTGTGCCAGGTCAAACGTGATGCTTTCTACCTGGATATCGTGAGCCGTTTGAATCTCACGCGCCAGCGCTTCCAGCTTTTCTCCGGAACGCGCCACCAGCACGAGGTTTTGTTTACGCGCCGCGAGAGTGCGCGCGAAGCATCGACCCAGGCCGCGCGAAGCGCCGGTGACAAGGGCGTAGCCAGGCCGTGTCATGCTCTTACCTTAAGCTCGTTTGGGCTTGCCTGGTTGACTGTTCACTTCGATTTGCGGCGAGTGGTTTTCTGGCACCGTAAAGTCGCCGGCGCACGTTGTTGGGGTAGCGGGTCTTGAAAATCGCGTCCAGTATTCCGCTGCTGGTACCGAAGCCCCCGGTCATACCCTGAGATGTATGATGATAGAGGTGATGTTTTTTCATGTAACGGAAGTAGGGATCGCGAAAATTGGAGAAGTGTGTCGCGTGGTGGATCCATTCTTCCGCGACATAGGATTGAAAAGCGGCGGCCACCACAATGGAAGCTGTGAAGGGCGGGAACAGAAGAATACTCAGCGGCACAACGATACAGAAGAGCGGCAAAAGATCGCGGATCCGGCCGCTCATGTGTTCGCCATCAAACGGTCGTTCGTGATGGCCGAAATGTGTTGGGTCGAGATACTTGTTTGCGATGCGCGTCCAGAATCTTTTGTATTTCCGCTGCGATATTTTCCAGTGCCGGTGCAGGACAAAGCGATGGGAAAAGTACTCCACTGCCATCCAGGCCATTATGCCGATCGGGACAAACGCGAGGGCCCGCAGAAAGTGAGCTGAGCGAATCGCCAGCACCAGCAGGAGTATTGAATAGGAGGAATAAAAAGCCGTGGTGCGATAGATCTTTCGCCGCGAAATGATCTCCTGCTCGCGTTTGTAGGTACGATGAGCACGTTCCTTAGACACGTGCCTGGATGAACTTTGATCAGGGGTCATTGGGGGACCTCGATCGATACGATGTTTGGTAAACCGAGGAATTCTCTCTGAAGTCGGTTTAACTAGTCAATAGCCAACATCGCTTCGGTTAGTATCCTACTGCCAACCCATCACTCCTTCTCGGATCGGTTGCCCCTAACCGCACGCCCGTCTTCTCTTCGATCATGATTCCTTCGGCGTCGCCAAGATAGCGTGGCCTGTCCAATTTGTGGCCCCGCGAGCTGAGCGCCCGCTGCGTGTCGCCAGACAGGCCGTAGGGCTCGAACACGAATTCATCGGGCAGCCACTGATGATGAATTCGCGGTGCGTCTATGGCCTGCTGGATGTTCATGCCGTAGTCGACCACGTTGGTTATTACGCAGAGCACGGTGTTGATGATTGTTGGCCCGCCGGGACTGCCGACCGTGAACCAGAGACTGCCGTCTTTGCGCAGAACCAGGGTGGGAGTCATGGCGGACAAAGGTCGCTTCTGTGGCGCCACCGCATTTCGCTCGCCCTGGATCAGTCCGTACATATTAGGCGTGCCCGGTTTGGCGGCGAAGTCGTCCATCTCGTCATTCAAAATTAAGCCGGTACCCTTTGCGACCGCCGCTGAACCATATGAGTTGTTCAGCGTGTAGGTGTTGGCTACCGCATTTCCTTCCGCATCAACCACAGTGAAATGCGTCGTCTCCTCAGATTCATGGCCGGCGGGCTTTCCGGCCCGAACTTCTACACTGGTCGAGGCCCGTTCGCTCTTGATGCTGCCGCGAAGTTTGGCGGCGTAGGCTTTATCGATCAAACCTGCTACCGGTACCTTGACGAAGTCAGCGTCGCCCATAAACTCCGCTCGATCCGCAAAAGCCCTTCGCATTGCTTCGGCCATCAGGTGATAACGGTCGGAAGATGCTGAATCCATCTTGTTCAGGTCATAACCCTCGAGAATGTTCAGCATCTCGATCAGGACGGCGCCACCGGAGGAAGGCGGCGGCATTGAGATGACTTCATACCCTCGATAGTTTCCGTGTAAGGGCTCGCGCTGCTTGGCCACGTAACCGCGCAGGTCAGCCATAGTCATCAGACCGTTATTGCGCTTCATGTCGGCGACGATCAATCGTGCAGTCTCGCCCTGGTAGAATTCGTTGGCCCCGCCCCTTTGTAAACGTGAAAAAGTTGCGGCCAGATCAGGCTGGCGAAATAGGTCGCCCTCGTTGTAAAAGTTGCCGTCGTTTAGGTAGATGCGCTTTGTCTCGGGATACTGCGAAAGATAATCGTTGCTCCCGCGCAACGACCGGGCGAGCGAGTAGGTCACCCGGAAGCCGTTGGCCGCGAGGCGGCGCGCGGGTTCGACGAGTTGGGCCCAGGTAAGTTTGCCCGAGCCATAATTCTTCAAGGCCAGCTCCATGCCCCGCACCGTTCCCGGCACACCCGCTGCTCGATAGCCTACCAGCGGACCGCCTTCGCCTTTGATCACATTACCCTGCTGGTCGAGGTAAACATTGCGGGTTGCGGCAGCGGGCGCCATTTCGCGGTAGTCAATTGCAGTAGTCTTTCCATTCTTGAGGCGGATCATCATGAAGCCGCCGCCACCGAGGTTGCCGGCCGCCGGATGCGTTACCGCCAGCGCAAAGGCAACCGCGATCGCCGCATCAACGGCGTTGCCGCCACGTTTCATGATGTCAACAC
>Ga0070697_100000681_pt1 | contig 25549 bp, 15 predicted proteins | sample KBSK1501metaG_FD_65475 | JGI IMG/M metagenome (GOLD analysis project Ga0070697, IMG submission 65475) | Corn, switchgrass and miscanthus rhizosphere microbial communities from Kellogg Biological Station, Michigan, USA - KBS K1-50-1 metaG | ecosystem: Host-associated > Plants > Roots >...
CAGCGTCTTGAGCAGGATCTTCATGTCCTGCTCGAGCGACCAGGTCTCGATGTACTGGATGTCCAGACGCACCATCTCCTCGAACGAGAGCGCGTTCCGCCCGCTCACCTGCCAGAGCCCGGTGATGCCCGGCAGCGTCTCGAGACGCCGCTTGTGCCACTCCGTGTAGCGCTCGACCTCGTACGGGATCGCCGGTCGCGGCCCGACCAGGCTCATGTCGCCGCGCAGCACGTTCCAGAGCTGCGGCAGCTCGTCGAGACTGCTGCGCCGCAGGAGACCGCCGACGAACGTGACCCGCGGGTCGCGGACGATCTTGTGGACGCCGGGGACGCTGGTGGAGTCTTCCTCAGGCGTGCGCGCCGCCGCGCCCACCGAACGGGGGGCCGGCTGGCGCCTGCCGCCGGTCCGCCCGTAGATCCAGTCGCTCGTATAGTCCTTGTGGAGACCGGCGTCGCTGCCGACCCTCATCGAGCGGAACTTCAGAAAGGTGAACGGGCGGCCCCGCAACCCGACACGTGTCTGGCGGAAGAAGACCGGCCCGCGCGACGTCAGTCGGATGGCGACCGCCACCACGGTGAACACCGGAAGCGAGAGCATGAGGAAGATCGCGGCCAGCCCGACGTCGAAGACGCGTTTCAAGGCCCAGTTGAATCCGACGATCGCCGAGCCCCGCAAGCTGGCCAGGGGGAGGTCGCCGACCTGATCGAAGGAGAGCCGCTCGAGGAGCATGTCGTAAAGGTCGGGCACGACCTTCCACCGGACCATCAGCCGCAGGCAGGTGCCGAGAAGTTCCATCACGCGGTCGCGCCGCGCCGACGGCAGGGCGATGATGACCTCGTCGATCGCCTCCCGACGCACGATCCGCTCCAGGTCCACGGTCGTGCCGAGGACCAGCCGGTTCTCGAGGCCCTTTCCGATCTTCAGGGGGTCGTCGTCCAGGAAGCCGCGAAGGTCGTAGTAGGACGGCCGCTCGAGAAGCTCCCGTCCGAGATGCTCTCCCACGCGGCCAAAGCCGACGATCAGCACGCGCCGGCGCGCGGCCGGGTGGGCGCGCACCGCCCTGCGATACTGCCGATAGAGACCGCGGGCCGCGATGAGCGATGTCACGACGAGCGGATAGAAGATGATGGCCGTGGCGCGCGAGTACTGGTAGCCACGGTAGAAGAAACTGACGGCCAGCCCGGCGATGGTCGCGCCGGTCGCGCCGCGCGTCAGACGAAACGCCTCGGCGAACCGACCGTAATACTTCGAATAGAGACCCTCGTATCGGAAGAGGACGATGCAGACGACGGCGAGGAGCGTCGCGGGAAAGAGGTACGCCTCGAAGCGGATGTCGCCCCGGGGTCCGGGGGCCACGAACCCCGAGCCGTGCCAGATCAGCGCCGCGGCCAGAAACGAGGAAAAGACGATCCCGGCGTCGAGCAGTGCCAGCTGGACGCGCTCGATGAGAATGTCCTTCGAGTACATGCCTCTCTCTATTGAGAGCCGGACTCGTTCATCACCCGGCGGATCGTCTGCAGCAGGAACGGCAATCCGATCGGCTTTACCAGCACCGCGTCGGCTTCCAGGCGCGCGTCCTCGACGCGCGGGTCGCCGGGCGGGAGCGTGCTGGTGATCAGGACGCGACAGTGCCGCGTTCTCGGATCCGCCCGGAGGCGGCCCGCGAGACCTCCCTCATGCCCGGCGAACTTCAGCTCCGTCACCAGAAGATCCGGATGGAAGGCGTCGAGCCACGCCGCGGCCTGCTCCGGGTCCCGCGCCGTCGCGACGTCGAAGCCGGGAGCGAAGGAGTGCAACGCCTCCGCCGCGAAGGCCAGGACTTCGCGATCATCGTCGATGATGAGGGCGCGGAGTCTCCGTCCCGGCACGACGGGAGCGGAGTCGCGGGCGCGCGCAGGGCGAGCGGTGCCGGTGGAATCGATCATGCGCGGCGAATTCTTGGCGGCGTGAGGCGCGATTCAATTCGCACGCGCAGCATCATAGGAAGCCCACTCTTCGATGTCAATGACCGGTCTCGCCGCGCCACGACAGCAGACGCGCGCGTGCGCGCGCATCCGGGCCAACGACGCGGACAGCACCCGCGCCATCGATCGTCGCGTGTGAGGCGAGCCGGTTCCTCCACCAGCGCGCCACGTCCATCGGCAGGGCGTGCCAGACGGCGTTCCAGCCACCGACCTCGCGAAGGAATGCTTCGTAGAGACGGAGCCGCTCCTTCGTGTTCAGGTAATCGGGGTGGGTGACCAGCAGAACCATCCCGCCGACGGAGCGGATCCAGGAGGCCTTGCGCAGCCACACGTCCAGCGCGTCCACCTTGAGGACCTCGAACAGCGTGTGATCCTGAGGCAGCGTGTACGGCAGCTCGATGAAACGACCGAGCCGGTAGGGGAAAACGTGGCAACAGCCGCCCGCCTGAGGCTCGTAGGGATCTGTGTCGTAGAACGACGCGTCATACTCGAAATTCATCGATTGCATCCAGTTCGCGTTCCTGTAGGTCGAGGGGGATCGGAATCCCTTCGCCCCCCAGGTCTCCGCGTAGCGATGGATAGCGCCGAGCCGCTCCTCGAAAATCGACCGATTCGCGAACAGTCTCCCGTCATGCTTGAGTCCGTGAACCCCCACCTCGTGCCCGCTGTCCCACAGTCGCCGGATGACGCCGGGGTCGATGCGGTAGCGCTCGGGGACGAGGTTCCAGCTCGATCGGAGCCCGAGACGCTCTTCGATGGCCGTGATCGCCGGGATTCCTTCGAACCCGGCCTGCAGCTCGACATCGTGGGTGAGCACCAGGGCCAACTTCCGTCCCTCGGGCCAGAACTCGAGGCCCGCGATCGCGCGGCCAGCGGACTTCGCTCGTTCCTGGAGCCACCGATCGGCGATGTCCCAGCACCGGGTCTCGACGGGCCAGGAGGGAAAGGATCCCGTCGTGCGCCTGGCCGCGAACTTCTGCCTCGCCCAGATCTGGACGCCGCGCGGCACCACCGGTTTGACCGCGTAGTAGGCGCGCACCAGCCCCGTCGCGCCTGATGAACCGGCGTGCGGATACTGCTCGTGCAGATACGTGTGGAATTCGCTGTCGAGGAGGGACGCCTCGCCCGCGTCGGGCGCGAGTCCCCAGAACTCCCTCAGGGTTTCACTGGTCACGCGTCCGTCATGGCTCACGGTTGAACCTGAGCCCGTAGCGGGACAGAAACAGCACGGCCTCCTCCCCCGCTTCCGTGCTTCCCCAGCGACGCTTCCCGGTCAGATCGACCACCATCGCGCCTTGCGCCACCGCGTCGCGGGCCGGTCGATCGTCGACCCCGCCGAGAAGCAGGATGGCCGTGCCCGGCCTGGCGTCCGCCAACCGGCCCGGCTGCCCGTTCCAGTACTCGAGGGTGCCCCGCATCCGGCTCCGCTTCTCGATCCGCCAGTGGAACCCCCGCTCGCCGGTCTCCTGCGTCACCTCGAACCCTTCGTCGACGAGATACCCTCTGAACTCCTCGAAGATCGCCCGCAGCATCCTGTCCTGCGCGGGAAGATCCGGCGCCTGGGGATACCCTTCCGGTCCGCGCAGGACCTTGGCGGGCGACCCGGCGGCCAGACAGTGCTCGGGGAGATCCTTCGTCACCAGCGAATTGGCGCCGATCGTCGTTCCGTCACCGACGTGAACACCGGGCATGATGAACACGCGCCAGGGCAGCCAGACGTTCCTTCCGAGCGTGATCGGCGCGAACGTCACGGGATATCCGTCGGTCTGGGGCTGCCAGGAGCCGTGCGTGAACAGGAGGCAATGGCCGCCGATCCCGGTGTCGTCGCCGACGAGGAGCGGCTTGGTCGGGTTGAGAAACGAGAATTGCATGACGATCGTGCGTTTGCCCAGCTTGAGGAAGGACTCCGGTAGCATCGGACCGCCCGCATAGACCTGTTCGTTGATCTTCGCGTCGTCCCCGATCTCGAACGCCCTCACATCGAAGAACACCATGGAACCGATGCGCACGTTCCTGCCGACACGGATGCTGCGGCCTCTCAGGATCGTGGCGAAGCCGATCGTGGTCTCGTCCCCGATCTCGACGCTCGTGCCGATGATCACGGCCAGCGGCCCGATGCGCACCCTTCGGCCGATCCGGTATCCACGCAGCCTGTAGTACGTCGTCTTGAGGCGGGAGGGCAGGAGCCCCACGGTCAACATGGAGAGGAGCGGCACCCTGTTCTTCTTGATGAGCATCCGTGCGTCTCACGCGGTCGCGGCGAGAATGTCCTCGCAGATCGCCGTGATCAGGTCCGGGTTCGCCGGCAGGACGACGCTGGCCCGAGGCCGGCGTTGGAGAGCGATCCGGGTTATCTCGGACTCCTCGGTGATCTGAACCATCCGGCCTGCGTCGATGAAGTGCCGGTCGACGGCCCCGATGAGACCGCAGAACACCGAGTAGACGGGCGTCCCCAGGATCGCGGCCTCGCGGTTCATCGTCCCCCCGGCGCTGATCACGAGGTCGGCCTCCGTCAACAGCCCCGGCCCGTCGACCACGCCTTCGGGCACGATCAACCGTACGCCGCCCGGTCTCAGGAGCGAGCGCACCTGATCGATCTGACGCCGGGTCCTGGTCAGGAGGAAGACGACGAGACCCTTCTGGCTGCCGAGGTGACGGACGGTCGCCTCGTACACGCGGTCCGTTTGCCGGACGTGATAATGAGCGCTCGTCGCGGGAGGTCTCAGCACGACCAGGACTTCGTGATCGGCGATTTCGAAGAAGCTCCGATACTCGTGGCTGGCCACGCGTCCCGCGAGATAGACCTCTTCCTTGACGCCGGGGTATTGCCGGAGCTTCCGGAGATCGAGACCGATCTCCTCCAGCGCCCGCGGAGGGATCAACGAGGGGGCCAGGATGCGGCGGGAGAGCCTGTTGAACAGCCCGTAGTCCGCTTTCTCGTAGTCGTAGACGGTCACGACAGGGATCCCGAGCAGCCACGCCGCCAGGGTGAGCGATCGAGAGCCATGGCTCAGGGCGATATCCGGACGCTGACGCCTCGCGAAGGCCCGGCAGCGCAAGGACCGCGCGGCGAGGGATGCCAGTTTTCCAAGCGAAGTCGAGCCGCCGTCCGAGCCGATGCGTCGCACGCGCAATCCCTTCCGCTCGCACAGGGCAAGAGTCTGGGCGCGATCCCTCGCGGAGAGCACGACGTCATGACCCAGGGCCGTGAGACGTCTCACGATCGGCTCGAAGAACAGGACGTGCGGCGAATTGTCCAGATCAATCCAGATTCTCATCGTGTGCGACCCCGCACCGCGCCAGCTCCGCCAGGGCGCGGACGCCCCATGCCTGCGACCAGCGCATGTAGGGGATCCTCACCTTGCCCGAGCGTCGCACCTGATACAGGAAGCGACCGTTCCGGCCGAGCAGGGTCCCAATCATCCAGCGCCCCGCCCGCTCCGCGCGATCCCCGAAGCCCACGCGCAGGTCCTCCAATTGAAGAAAGGTCAGCACTCCCTGGGCCGCGCTGTGGATGTCGTACGGATAGCGGCGCCCGGGGAAATAGTAAGGCTCCCCGGCCGGCCCGAAGAACCTGGTCGCGTAGAAGTCGGCGCCCCTGTGCACGGCCGAACGAACCGCCGGATCGCTCGTCGCTCCCGCGTAGACGTCGAGCGCCGCGAGCACGAACCCCGTGTGGAACGAGTCGACCCACTTCTGGTGAGCGGCCTCCCCGTAGTACCAGGAGCCATCCGGCTGCTGTCTCGCCAGAGCGTAGGTGACCAGCGGGCGCGCCGCTTCGATCAGGTCCGGACGACCCGCCCGCAGTCCCGCGCGCACCAGGAGGCGGGCCCCGAGCAGACTGGCGTTGTAGACCGCCGCCTGATCGAGCGGAGAGTAGGACAGGCAGACGCCCGTGCCGTCCACGGTCCGGTTCAATCCCTCGAGAACGAAGCGACAGGACTCGAGCGCCGTGGCCAGGAAACGCTCCTCCCCCGTCGCCGCGTGAGCGTCGAGGAACGCCTCCCCTGCGAACGACGTCACCACGACGTTCGGCGTCCCGGCCGGCAGGAAGTGCGCGCGCCCCTGCCAGGGGAAGTGATAGCCCCAGGAAGCGCCCCGCGGATCCCCGGTCCGCACCCGCATCAGCGATTCGGCCAGGTGGAGCGTCTGGTCCCGCAAACCCGCGTCCGCCGGCGCGCGCGCGGCCGCGGACAGAAACAGGGCCAGCGCCTTCGGATTGACGCCGCCGCCGATCCCGAGGAGAGCGCGCAGGTTCCAGGGCGAGCGCTTCACCAGCTGGATGATCGTGAGACGCAGGGAGCGGCTGTCGCGCACGACCGGAGCCCGGGCGAGCGGAGACAGCAGACCGTCGTAGGGGTCGTAGCCTCTCCAGCCGCGCTCGCGCGCGTAGGCGAAGGTCGCCCGCAGCGGACGCAGCCACCCGTCCGCGCCCGCCGGGACCGCGCGCGCGTCCGCCCGCGGACGATCGGTGACGGGCATGGCCGAAACGTCACCCGTTCTGGACCGCACGCTCGTTCCGGGCCTCCTCGCGCGGCGGGACGCCGCCGACGTCACGGAAGATCCGCGTGATGTTCGACTCGAACGTCTCCATCCTGAACCGCTGCTCGAACTTCTGCCGGCTCTTCGCTCCCATCCGGACCCGCGTTTCCCGGGAGGTCAGAAGGACGGCCAGTCGATCCGCGAGCGCCTCCGCGTCCCGCTGCGGCACGAGGAAACCGTTGACACCGTCCTCGACCATGTCGGGTATCGCGCCCTCGGCGGTCGTGACGATCGGCAGAGCGAAGCTCATGGCCTCCAGGATGACGAGTGGAAAACACTCCGGGGGATGGAAGGTCGGGAACACGAACAGGTCTGCGCTCTGAAGCAGACGTTCCTTTTCGGCGCCGTATTTCGCCCCCACGTAGCGGACGGCCTCCCTCAGACGCCGGTCTTCGAGCAGCAGGCTGAACTGGAGAGCGCACGAATCTCCAACCCACACGCCGGCGAACGAGGCGCGGAATTCGATGCCGCGCTCCTGCAGCAGGAGCAGGGCGCGCAGCAGGACGATCGGTCCTTTCTCCAACTTCATGTTGGAGAGAAAGACGACATGCGGAGGCCCCGCCTCCGCTGCCCGCGCCGCGGGGGCGAGCCGGGCCGCGGCATCCGCGATTCCGTTCGGGAGGAAGTAGCAGCGTTCCGGCGGAACGAACTCGGAGATATCCGAATAGAGCAGAGGCGACAGGTGGATGACCCTGGCGTCCTTGAAGGTCCAGCGGTAGAGACGCCGGCTGAGCCTCGCGCCCGCCGCCGATCGGATCCCCTTGCCGTGGAGGTGGAAGACCATCGGCACGCGGTACAGCTTCAGCACCGCCACGAGGAGGAGATCCCTGTAATAGGCGAACCCCACCGGCACGAGCGTCAGATAGGCCAGGTCCGGCCTGGCGCGCGTGCATTTCGCGATGAGCCGCAGCGCCACCGTCCCCGCGAGGAGGAACTTGCGCGCCGAGACATGACCGAGATCGGCCATCGACGCGGCGAACCGGAGCGGCAGGACCTCGACGTGGAACAGGCGCCTCACGCCTTCGGAAGCCAGCACCGCCTCGTTCATCATGGTGACGCCGTGCACGGGGGGCGGCAGCTGCATGATCGCGAGAAGCGATCTCCTGCCGGGCACTTCCCGCACGATGGTGTCGCGCCGGACCGTGGAGCGTGCGGCGAGCCGTCCGGGGCGTGGGACGCCCGCTGCGGCGGTCCCGGCTTCCATCCGGACCACGGGAGCGCCGGTCCTGAAGGGCTCCACGGCGCCCTCGACGACGGTGCGCTGCCAGACCTCGCGGCACAGGAGATTCCAGATGACGTGAGAATGATCCTCACGTCCCTCCCGGTCCTCCCGGATCAGGGATTGCACCGTCCTCGGGTCGTACAGCCCGCGTGCCTTGACCGACGCGGGCGACAGGAGGTCATCGACCATCTCCCGCATGTCGAACCGGATCCAGGCCCGCAGCGGAGCGCCGAACGGGCTCTTCGGCCGATTCACGATGACGCGCGGAATCCATTGCGAGGCCACCGATCGGAAGAGCGCCTTCTGGCGCCGTCCGCGGATGCGATAGCCGACACCCAGACCGAACATGAACTCGACCAGACGCCGGTCGATGAGCGGGGGCCGCGTCTCGACCCCCGCGGCCATGGAGGCCTTGTCCATGTAGGCGAGATTGTGGTCGGGCAGGAAGAGGGTCGTGTCCGCGAGGCACATGCGCGTCAGGTACGAGAGGTTCCCGGGGCCGAGGGCCGCGCGCCGCGACTTCACCTCGTCCAGGTCGGCGTAAGGCACGCGGTCCGAGTCGGCGTAGAGCCTCTCGTACTCTTCGGGCGCAAGCGACAGATCGGCCAGCAGGAACCGCTCGACGGGCGGCAGGGACGCGAAGCCCAGGAACCGTTTGCCCCAACGGACCAGCCGCAGACCGGAGCGCTCGCTGGCCACCGGGACCCGCCGGCCGAGGCGCTGGATCACCCGCCGCACGGGCTCGGGGACGAGGGCCTGGTACCGCTCGGACAGCAGGCAGGCCTGATACTTGCGGTACCCCCCGAACACCTCGTCGGCACCCATGCCGCTCAGCAGGACGAACGTGCCGTTCTCACGCGCCGTGCGCGCGATCAGATAGGTGTTGATCGCGGCGGGGTCGAAGATCGGCTCGTCCAGGTGCCAGACGATCTTGGGGAGGAGATTGACCATGTCGGGGGCCACTTCGATCTCCGTGTGCTCGCAACCGAAGCGCCGCGCGACGAGGCGGGCGTAGCGCCCCTCGTCGGCGGCCGCTTCGAGCCTGCGGTCGGCTGTGCGGAAGACGATCGAGAAGGTGCGGACGGGCCGCGGAGCCGCCGCGCTCATCAGCGCCACGATCGTCGAGGAGTCCAGGCCGCCCGAAAGGAGGGCTCCGATCGGGACGTCGGAGGTCATCTGCTGGCGGACCGCGTCCCGCACGAGCGCCGTGAGGTCTTCGCTCGCCCGGTGCCACCCGGGGTCCTCCTCGCGCGGGGCGATCGTCCACCATCGACGAACCGTCGCCCTGCCGTCGCGCCACGTCAGGGAGTGGGCGGCCGGAAGCTTGCTCACGCCCTTGAACCCCGTCCTGGGGGAGGCGGGCGACGGCCACGGGTTGTGCAGCACATCGGGATCGCACTGAGGCGTGGCCAGCCCGCTCTTCATGATCGCTTTGATCTCGCTGGCGTAGACCAGCGCGTTCCCGACGATCGCATAGTAGAGGGGCTTCACCCCGAGATGGTCCCGCGCCATGAAGAGGGTGCGCTCCGCCCGATCCCAGATGGCGAAGGCGAACATGCCGTTCAGGCGCTCGAGACATCCCGGCCCCCAGGCCTCGTAGGCGGCGAGCACCGTTTCGGTATCGGTCTGCGAACGGAACGCCCGGCCTCTTGCCTGGAGGGTCCGGCGCAGGTCGACGTAGTTGTAAACCTCGCCGTTGTAGTTGATCCAGTAGCGACCGGACGGATCGCTCATCGGCTGGCTGCCGGCCGGCGACAGATCGATGATCGAGAGGCGCCGGTGGCCGAACGTGAACGGCTCTCCCTCGGGGGCGACGATCCCTTCGCCGTCGGGGCCGCGGTGCGCGAGCGTCTTGAGCATCGCGGACATGCGGGCGGGGTCGCGGAGTCCGGCGAATCCCGCGATGCCGCACATCAGCGCACGGCCGGCGCGACAGAGGGCGGCGCCTGGAATCGGGTCTCACGCACTGGCTTCAGCCCCCCGGGCCATCGGGCGCAAGGATATGGACAGCAAGGAAAGCACAGCGCCCGCACGCCGTCAAGAGCGCCGGTCGGCGGGTCATGGTTGTGAACCATGACCGGCCGGCGAGTAGTGGTCAAATGTGATATTGGGTCAGGGTGGATGCCACGCCCAGACTGAGCGTGCCCATTCCGCAAGAAAAATGCCTAAAAGAACTTAGTTCTGCCCCGTCTCCTCGCTGGGCTCCCCGGTGGGAGCCGGCCGGGCAGCCGCGGCGGCGGTAGGTTCCTCTTCTACAACGACGCCACGCAGAAAGTTGTCGTATCTCTGCTTGAGGAACTGCAGCGACCTGCCTTTGTCAGCCTTGTATTCGAGACGCTCTTTGAAGAACTGCATCCGCGCCCGATTGTCCTCAAGCACCTGGGCCCAAGACTTGACCCATATCGTCGAATTGGGCTCCTCGTGGATTCGCCCCGCGTTCCCGCCACCCACCGACTTCATGCGATGGACCGCGTAGTCGCCGAAGTCGTCGCTAACAACCCAAAACGCCCAGGTTGTCTTGAGGCTCCTGAACCTCTCGTCAGCCACGACCGCCATCGCGTACTTCTCAATCTGAAGAACTTCCGCCTCGGCCACCTTCACCTTCGGAGCCTTCAGTTCCACGACGAGGTGAGCGAGATCGTCGCTCTTGTATCGGCGGATAGCGCGCGACAGTACGAGATCTACGATCCCGCGCTCTCCAGCTACCGTTCTGACAGGTTCATCCACGACGGCGTCATCGCCTAGTAGCTTCTTATGCTTGCGGAGCACCTCAGTGAGGGACTGATCGTCCACCGACAAGCTGTACTCCTCTCCAAACAGCCAGCAGTTCTCCGCGATGATTCGATGTAGCTGGGAGCGCTCTTTCAGTCGTTCCTTCTTGTCCGCATCGAAGAGGATGGCGTCGAGACCATCGAGGAACTTCAAACGATCGGCCACGACCTTGGCTGAGCTAATAATTGCCGAGAGCGACACGTCGCGCAGGAGACCAGCTAGGTCCTCCTGCTGTCGTACGGGGAGCTTGAGGACTTCCTGGAGGATGATCTGGAGGTCCTCCGGGCTCCTCTCGATAGCCTGGCGAAGAAGGCGCAGGTGCAGTGCCTTGCTGGGCTTTCTCGACTCCGTGAAATCGGGCAAATGCTCGGCGACCTTCACCGCGACGATGTCGAACACTTGCCGTTCGACCTGCTCAACTTGGGTGATGGCCTCAGCCTCGTACGGGTAGACCTGCTCTGCCTTCCATGCCTCGACCAAGTCGCGTGCTTCGCTGGCAGCTCGACCGCGAAAATAATCCTTGATGGTTGACTGCGCCTCGTCGATCGCCGCCACGACTTCCTTGCGCATCTGTGCCAGCTCGAGAATGCTCTCGTTGTGCAGCTTCGAGAAGTACTCGGACCTGAGATAGGCCGAGAACTGGAAGGAGCCTATGTGGAAGCGGCGCTCCTCGACTTCCTTCAGCGGAAATCCCTTTTCATTGCACAGGTAGAGTGAGCGCTCGGTCGCCGACCTCCACTCGATGATTTCGAGGCTGGCATCGTATACTTTCCCTTCCGATTCAATGGGTTGCATTACTTCCTGCTTTCGTGAGGCTATTGATGGTGCAGGATCAACCCGGATTCCACCGATGCTGACTGTAACAGCTGGATAGCTAGTGAGATAGATGGCAAAGATTTCCACGAACTCCTGACGCCCTGAATCGGTGGTTAGCGATCGATAGTTCTGATGAAGCTCGGAGATAGTGAGGGTCACTCCCCGAAGACGCCCAGCAGGAGCAAGGGACTCATCGGAGATGAGGACCTCCCTGAGATTACTCTGCAACATGGTCACGGTGAAACGGTAGAGCCCCGATCCCTTGCTGTAAGCGACATCCCACACGGCGACGGATCCAAGGGCGAACGCCTTGAATCTCCCGCGGCCGTCGCGGCCATGGAGAAACCGTCCTTCCGCAGTGCCGGCTCGACTGCGCTTCCAGGACCCGCCAAGGCTCTTGAAGAGTTCGGGGGCGTCGTCGTACTTGATGCCAGTTCCGTTGTCGGTGACGACGATCTTCGACAGTGCCCCCATCGGGTTTTCCTGCAGACCTACCGATACGATGGTGGCATCGGCGTCAACACTGTTCCAGATGAATTCGGCGAGGGCATGAACGGGCTGCGCCCCGGTGATCTTCTGGAGGAAGTCGGGCTGAACCTCGATCGGATACTTGCGATCGGCCATGTCAGTCTCGGCTGTTCGAAGCCTTAATCCTCAACTCGTGTTTGACATGACGCCGCAGCACGTCCAAGTTGTCGCCGTAGTAAGAGAAAATTCAACCGTCGGCCCCTCCGGTGCAGATTCTAGCCGAGAAGTCCGAAGTCTTTCCAAGTGTCGAGATGTGATCGGAGAGCCCGGCTTCCATCGCCGGAGTAACCCGGAGCGTAAACATGACCACTGCCGACCGGCGGGCGCCCCTTGCGCCTCGTGCACGCGTGTGCGATTCTTACCGCGCGACCACCGCAGTGACCGATCACCGTCATCAGGGAGCGGACTCGACCCCTGCGATCTCCATGCCCGTGAATGCGCCTGCGGCGAGGCGCGCCACTTCGTGGCGCTGGTACCGTATCGGAAGCTTCTCCCCGGCGGGCCTCTGCCGTTACGCAGCCGGGCGGACCGCGTCGTCGATCCGCCGGCGGTGGCTGGGCGTCGTCCGGCCGGCGCGCTCCGCGATCGCCGCTCCCCCCGCCGTCGACTACGCCGCCCTCGAGCCGGTCGTGACCTCCCCGGGCGGCGGCGACGAGCTTCTCCGGCGCGCTCGCGACGCCGCCCTGGGTCGGGTCGAGATCCTGGGCTACGGGACCCTGGACTTCTCTCTCGAGGACGCCGGGGCGCCCGCTTCCCTGCTCTGGAACATCGACCCCCGGACGGGAACGCGGTGGACGGCGGACGGTGCGGGCGGCGGGGTGCGCGTCACGGGGCCGGCGTGCGGCGACATCAAGATCCCCTGGGAGCTGTCGCGGGCCCACCACTGGGTGCTGCTCGCGGGAGCCTTCGGCCTCTCCGGGGACCCGAGCCTGCTGCGCTCGCTGACCGGGCAGTGGCGCGCCTGGCTGCGGGAGAACTCGGCGCCCCGCGGCGTCAACTGGCTCGTGCCGATGGAGGCGGCGATCCGGGCGATCAACTGGTTCTGGACCCTGGTGCTGCTGCGCCGCGCCACCGGACGGGACCACGCGGACCCCGAAATCGCGCGCTCGCTGGTCGAGCACGGTAGGTTCATCGACCTCAACCTGGAATACTCCGATCGCCCGAGCGACCACTACCTGAGCAATCTGGTCGGTCTCCTGTATCTCGGCAGCGCCTTCCGGAGCGCCTCCTTCGGGCGCCGCTGGATCCGGATGGCGCGCCGCGGGCTAGGTCGCCGGGCGCGCATCGACATCGACACGGAGGGCGGCTTCCCGGCCGGCTCGGTCGGCTATCACCGCCTGGTCACGGAGCTGTACAGGCACGGTCTGGCGGTCTGCCGCTCGTCCGGTCGCGGCGGCGCCCCGCCGTGGTCGGCCCTGCTGCCGCGTCTCGAGGGTTTCGCCGACGATCTGACCCGTCCCGACGGCACCGCGATCGCTTTCGGCGACGGAGACGACGGGCGCGTCGTGCCCGCGTCGCCGTCCGTGGGAGCCGGGCCGACCCGAACGCCGCGCGCCCGATCGGTCGCATACCCCCGCAGCGGGTTCTACGTGATGCGCTCCGACGACAGCGGCGGCGCCATCGACGCGTTCAGCGAGCGGCCCAATCTGCCGTTCGGCTACCGGCACAACAGCCGGCTGAGCGTCGAGCTCTGGGTCCGCGGCCGCGCGTTCGTCGTCGACCCCGGCACCTACTGCTACGGCCGCTCACCCCGGAAGCGGCATTACTTCAGGAGCGCGCGCGTCCACAACGTCTCCCAGGTTGATCGTCTCGAGCAGAACCGCTCCCGGCCGGCGGATCTGGCCTGGCTGGGAGGCGAGGCCGTGGTCCGCGTACTCCAATGGAGGAGCACGGAGGCCGAGGATCATTTCGAGGCGGCGCTCGGCAGCTACGCCCGCCTCGCCCGGCCGCCGGTCCGGTACATCCGGACCGTCGGTTTCATGAAACGCCCGCCGATCTGGTGGATCAGGGACCGATTCGAGGGTCGCGGGGAGCACCGGCTCGATTTCCGGCTGACCTTCGCTCCCGCGTTCCGCTGTCGCCTGCTGGGCCGCGACGAGGTCGCGTGCGAAGCGCCGGACGTCCACGTGCGTCTCTGGCTCGATGCGAGCTTCCCGTTCACGGCGCGCCTGCAGAGCGCGTTCGTCTCGCCACACTTCGGCTCGAAGGAAAGGACGCTCCGACTCCAGCTCTCCGGGCGGTCCACCCTCCCGGCCCACGTCACCTGCCTGGTCGTGCCGCACGGGGGTGAAGGCGGGCCGGACCTCGACCGCCTCCGCGCAGCCTTCCTGCGGGTCTCTCGTGGCGCGGGTGACTGGCCCGCGACCCTGCGCGCCCTCGACGAGACGATCCACGGCCGCGATCCACAGGGGGACCATTGACCTGGCAGCCGGCCCGGTCGGCGTCGATCCGATCGGGTCTCGCGACGGGGCTGGCCGGGCAGGTGCTCTGGCTGTCGCTCACCATGGCGAACGCCGTCTTGGTGATCCGCCTGCTGGGGCGGCAGGTGGGCGTCTATTACCTGTTCACCACCACCACCTCGCTCCTCTGCTTCCTCATGGATCCGCTGGGTCTCAAATGGAGCGCGACCTATCTGGTCGGCCGGCGGCCGGGGCGGGCCCGCCGGCTGCTCGCGGCAACGCTTCTTGCCTGCGCAACGTGCGGGCTCGCGGTCCTGGTCGCAGGACCTCACGTGGTGAGATGGATCGCGAGGCTCAAAGCATCCCCCGATGCTACAATCACGTTCGATGGCCACGTAGGCTTGCTCGCCGTGGCGACCTTCTTCAATCTCATGTACCTGATGACGAACGCCATCATCCTAGGCGGCCAGACATACGCTGCCTACAACGTCCAGCAGGTGGAGAGCGCGGGCGTGCTGACGCTGGGTCTTCTGGGCATTCACCTGGCGCGGGTCCCCGCGACGCTCCGCGCGGTGCTCCTGCTCTGGACGGCCGGTCTCGGCGTGGCGGCGGTGACGGGGCTGATCGTGATACTCCGGCGGGCCCGGGGCCGGCCCTCTGAGCCGATCGGGCTGGCCGACATGGCCCCGGGCATCCGGGCCTACGCCATCAACTCGTTGTCCTTTCTGCACCAGCGTGTCGATTTCTACATGGTGTCCTGGCTCCTCGGGGCGGCGCGCCTGGGGATCTACGGTACGGCGGTGACGATGGCCGAGGGGATGGGCCGCATCACCGCGATCGTCGGCCCGGTGGTCTACTCGAAATCGTCGGCCGACGAGGGGCACGAGCTGCCGCGACGCATCCCGGGCCTGCTCGCCCTGGTGGCGCTGTCCACGATGGGGCTGGGTCTCCTGTTCGCCGCGATCGGGCGGATACTGATCCCGATCGTCTTCGGGCGCGATTTCGTGGACGCCTTCGTTCCGACCCTCGCGCTGATCCCGGGCGTCCTGTTCATGGGGATGACCAGCGTTCTCAACAATTTCATGTCCGGCAAGGGGTATCCTCCGGTCCTGCTCGTGGCGAACCTGACCGCCCTGCTCGTCAATGTGACCCTGAACGCGCTGCTGATCACCCGGCTGGGCGTGGTCGGCGCCTCGGTCTCGAGCTCGGTGTCCTACCTCTGCTGGTTCATCGTCCTGAAGACCGTCTACGACCGACATCTGCGGAACGCCCGGGACGGCTCGCCGGCCGGATAGGATCAGCGACATGTGCGGCATCATCGGAACGGTTGCGACCGGCGACGTCCTCGTCGATCCCGCGGAGCTGGACCGTCTGCGGGACGTCATGGCTCATCGGGGGCCGGACGGCCGCGGCACCTGGATCTCGCCCGACAGGCGGGTCGGTCTGGCGCACCGGCGCCTCGCCATCATCGACATCTCGGCGGCGGGGCACCAGCCGATGCTGCGAAACGGGTCGGATCTCGTGATCACCTACAACGGCGAGATCTACAACTACCGGGAGCTGCGGGACGAGCTGATCGCGCTGGGCCACCCGTTCCACACCAGCAGCGACACGGAAGTGATCCTGGCGGCCTTCCTCCAGTGGGGGGAGGACTGCGTCACCCGATTCAACGGCATGTGGGCCTTCGCGATCTGGGACGCGCGCGCGCGACGGCTGTTCTGCTCGCGCGACCGCCTCGGGATCAAGCCGCTCTATTACTACGTCGATCGAGGCACCTTCCTGTTCGCCTCGGAGATGAAAGCGCTCCTGGCGAGCGACCGGGTGCCGCGCCGGGTCGCCGCCTCCGCCGTCTACGATTACGTGAACTTCAGCCGCAAGGACCACACTTGCGGGACGTTCGTCGAGGACGTCCAGTCGGTGCCGGCCGGGCACAATCTCACCTTCGAAACGGACGGACGGCTGACCGTCCGCCGGTACTGGGACGTGCGGGTGGAGCTCACCGCAAAGCCTCTGGTCCAGGCGAGCCGCGCGGAGGCGGCGGAGCGGCTGTTCGATCTGCTCCGCGACGCGGTGCGGCTGCATCTTCGCGCCGACGTCCTGTGCGGCATCTGCCTGTCCGGCGGTCTCGACTCGTCCACCATCGCCGTGATCGCGGCCGAGCTGTTCCGGGAGGGAAGCCTCGACGCCGCCGTCGTCCAGGACCACCTGCGCTGCTACACGGCCCAGTACCCGGGCGAAGACATCGATGAATCCCGCTATGCCAGGGAGATCATCGCCGCGACGGGCGCCCGGCCCGCCTGGGTCGTGCCGTCGGGCGAGCGGCTGTTCGAGCAGCTCGACCAGCTGATCTATCACCTCGACGAACCGTTCGTCTCGACCTCGATGTTCGCGCAGTGGACCGTCATCGATCGCGCCGCACAGGACGGGGTGAAGGTCCTTCTCGACGGGCAGGGCGGGGACGAGGTCTTCGGAGGATACCCTCACTATTGCGGCGTCTATCTGACGCACCTTCTTTCCGAAGGGCGTCTCGCGTCAGCCGTTCACGAGGGCTGGCTCCTGAGACACTCCGCGAACCCGCGCCCGTGGCGAACCGCCGCCGCCCAGCTGTCCCGGGTCGCCTACTCGCAGTTTCCCGAGGCGTTGCGGTCGCCCATCCGGCGGCGTGTCCGGCGCATCGGGCGTTTCATCCGGCCCGGCTTCATCGATACCTCGTCGACCCGCGACGAGCAGATCGGCGTCCGACCCAGCCGCATCAATCTTCAACGGCGCCTGTACGACGACACGATGAGCACCAATCTCCCCTCGCTCCTGCGCTACGAGGACCGCATCGCGATGGCCTTCGGCATCGAGGCCCGCGTGCCGCTGCTCGACTATCGCATCGTGGAGTTCCTCTTCTCGCTGCCCGCCTCGATGAAGGTCCACGACGGCTGGACCAAGTGGGTGCTCCGGGAGGCCCTGAAGGGGAGGCTTCCCGAAGGCGTGCGGCTGCGCCGCGACAAGCTCGGGTTCCCGACGCCCCAGACCCGCTGGCTGACGGGGCGGATGCCGTGGCTCCGCGATCTCTTCGGCAGCGCCGATTTCAACGCGGCGGCCTATCTCGACGGCCGAAGCATCGCCGGCGACCTGCCCCGGCTCCTGTCCACCGACGCCGGGGGGCGCGAAGTGTGGCGCTGGCTCTGTCTCGAGCTCTGGATGCGCCGATTCCGGATGAGCGCCCGTCTCTAGCGCATGCGGGTCGGTCTGTTCCAGCGCGTCGTCCCGGAATATCGCACCGGTATCTTTTCGCTGCTCGCGCGGCAGCCCGGAATACGATTGACCGTGTACGCGACCGCGTTCCACGGGGACCTCCCCGGGGCCGACTGCCGGAGAACCGCCGAGATCCGCATCGGCCCGCTGCGTCTCCATCCTGCTCCCCTTCTCGCCGCGCTCCGGGGCCGCCAGGACGTCATGATCTGCGAGGGCGGCGTCTCCCTGGTCGCGAGCGTGCTGCTGGCGGTCTTCGGACGCTATCGCAGGGTCCGCTGCGTCTGGTGGACCTCGATGTACCGGCCCGATGACGCCGGCGGACTGCGCCGGAGGGTCTCCGACCGGCTGGCCGGCGTCGCCATCCGCAGGGCCGACGCGGTGCTGGCCTACGGCAGCCTGGCCGCCGAGGCGGCGCGCCGCGCCGGCGCGGCGCCCGGACGCGTCTTCGTCGCCTTCAACTCGCTCGATACCGAACGCTTGCGGCGGATCGAGCGCGGCTGGCGCGATGCCCCTGGACGGCTCGAGGCGTTTCTCCGCGACCGCGGCCTCGCGGGACGACGCGTCATTCTCTATGCCGGTCGCCTCGTCCCTTCGAAGCGGGTCGACTGGGTGCTCGAGTTGATGAAGCGGCTCGATCAGGACGGTTCCGACCCGTCGCTGTGCGCGGTCATCCTGGGGGACGGCAGCGAGCGTGATCGACTGGTGGAGCAGGTCCGCAGGGACCGTCTCCAGTCGCGCGTGATCTTCACCGGGGCGATCCGCGACGACGAGGCGTCATGCCCCTACTTTCTCGCCGCGAAGGTCCTCGCGCTGCCCGGGACCGGGGGTCTCGCGATCAACCACGCGATGACGTTCGGGGTTCCCGTGGTCGCGGCGGGCGGCGACGGCACGGAGCGCGATGCGATCGACGACGGCGTCAATGGTCATCTCGTCGCGCCGTCCGACAAGGATCGGTTCACGGAGGCCCTGCGCCGGGTAGTCCTGGCGGACGATCGACGCTGGGCGGCACTGTCGGCGGGCGCCCGTGCCACGGTTGACCGGCGCGTCAACTCTGCGGCGATGGTGCGGGCGATGATCGAAGCGGCTCGCCCGCATGAGAGGGCTGCAGAGTAGCGACTGGGGACAATTTGGCTGCGCCCAGTTGGTCCGAGCGTACTTTCAAAAGGCCCGAAAACGCCGCGATATATCCCGTGAGGACTGAATAGAACTCCAAGGTATTGTCGGTGAGGGAACACACCAGGAAGCTTACGAAGGAGGCCAGAGCCAGTGGTCTGAGGAACTCATATCGATCTGCTTCCGGTAGCTGAGTTCTCCATAGCCTCCGCACAATCGACACAGCAAGCGCAACGCCAAGGGAAGCGCCGATGACACCCGTGTCGGCCAAGAGCCTCAGAATCTCATCGTGTGGCACCGCACCTTCGACTGTCCCGAGCATATCAGTAAGGTAGTGATTCGAGCTTCCGATCCCGTGGCCGAAGACTGGGCTCGTTAGGACCAGATCCTCCCACACCCTACGCCACAACATGTCCCGCCCGCTGGTATCGACGACTGACAAGTTCTCCCAAAACCCTCCACCGAAACTGAGCCCCGCGAGCTCATGGACGTCTCGGCTGTAGGCGAATCTCTTAAGCACCGGGGTCAGAACGGCCACTACTAGAAGGCCGATTGTCCCCACAACGCACCCTCGTTTGAATCGCCCGCGCACGCAATCTATCGTCACGACTGCCGCCAGTAGCCCAGCGGCGGCGACGCGCGTACCAGTGGCGGCGACTATCGCCCCGAAAACGATCGCTGCGGCGATTGAGACCCAGTGTCTTTTCCCTTGCATCGTTCCGTACGAGTAACAGAGGAGCGAAAGACATGTGCAGTAAAAGGCCAGCGTGCCCGCGCCCATCGGACCCTGGAACCGGGCGAGGCCCCCGGCGTCGATGACATAGAGACTGTCTCCTGAGACCAGCCGGACAATCGTAACCACGCCGACGCATCCGACCCCCATCAGACACGCACGAAGCATGCTTCTGATGTCGTCTTTCGTCCGGACCTCTGTGATGATCAGGACGTAAGTCATCAGCGGAAAGCAGATTTTCAGGAACAGTCGGACCCCCTCGACAATACTCGAGGAGTAAAGAAGCGAGGTGGCCAGCACAAGCACAAAGGCCACGGCCAGGCGATAGCGCCCTATGACCAGGAGAAGGTTCGGACGAAGAAGGACAAGCAGAAGTGCCCCGACGCTAAACGCAAGAAGACGCAACCCGTCGGGCTCCATGCCCCCGAACGACTTCAACAGCTCTCTCCGTCCCGTAGCGAAGATCGCAAGCGACAAGCCGCCCGTCGCCAGATAAAGGTGGAGGTAGGCACGCGGATTCACCACGAGGATCGTCGCCACAGCGATGGACAGGCTGGCCGCGATGAGGATGTGCGGGGGAAGGACGAGCACGAAAACCGAAGCGACCATCATCAGCACAAGGGCGAACAGCATCCGCCATCCCGCCTGGAGGCCGTGGCGCTCCACTGAAAAGGCGCGATCGAGTCCCTCAAGAACTGTCACGTCGATGCCCCAGAATGCCAGTCCTACTTCGTGGCGAACACCAGAAGATACCAACCGATGCGCGAGCTCACGACGCTCTCGACTGTCGTGGGGACCCATTGCCCGAGGTACTTTCGCAGAGGAAAGTGCACTTTCACGACTCTCACGGAATCGAAGCGCGCGAACATCTTCCTGACGTCGCGTCTCGTGAAGACGAAGGCCCGCGGACACGCCGGCCCGTCGGTAGCGTGATGAACGAAGTTGCGGGCCCGGAAGTAGCCGTAGCCCTCACGGAGGAAATTGGCGTAATGAGCGGCCCAGACAGCTCGTGCGGCACTGCCACGCACCCTCATATTGCCGCCCTCGGCGGCGTTCCTCTTCCCCGTTGGGCGATGGTGTATCAGGCAATACGCCAAAGCGCGGAGCCGTATTATCAGCATGATCCGGACGAAATAATTGAAGCTGTGACGGTTGTAAAGCATGATTGTCGCCACACCACCTGGCTCGAGGACGCGCCAGATCTCGTTCACGGCCTTCTGTGGATCGGGGCTGTGGTGGAGCACCCCATAGGAATAGACCATCGAGAAGGATGCATCTGGGAACAGGAGCGCCTCCGCGTTACCGATCTGGAAATCGCCACGAACACCCATCAGATCGAAGTGTTCCTTCGATGCCGCCACCGCAGCCGGCGTCAAATCAATCCCTGTATACACAGCGCCGTTCTGAGCAAAGAGGACTCCGTCGGCGCCATTGCCGCATCCTATCTCCAGCACCTTCCGGCCGCGCGCCGCGGCGAACGGGACCAGACGAGGGATGTGCCACTCGGTTTCATACCTGAAGCGACTGTACCGTTCGAAAAACTCTCTTCGGCTCTTAGCGTCCGGGATGAAGTGGGTGCCGCAGGCTTCCACGTTCCAGAACGCCTGCACGGCATCAAGCGTCGGCAGCGCTCCCCTGCCGGCGGCTTCCCGCGTCGCTTGAATCACTGGAGTCGATCCGGCATGGTCAGGAGCTCTGGAGCGCACGACCGATTGTGAATGTGGCGCGCATCACTGCGCCCAGCACTCCCAGCGGTTCTGCCACAGGTTCTCCGCGGTGCACCGCACCAAGACAGGCCAAAAGCTCCTCCGCGTGACCCTTCTGGGCGCCGCGGGCGCGCGTTGTCCTGCGTCCGATGTTGACCACAGTCGACCGGAAGTCGTCCAGGATGGCGCTGGCGCCCCCACCGTGAATCTCGAGCCGCTCCTTCGAGAGCCTGGGCGATCCCCGGGCGGTGTAGAGCAACTGGCCGACCGATCCATCGGCGAAATTCAGCGTGGCTCCGAAATTCTCGGCAGAGCCGCGACCGGGTCCGTGGCCGGCAACCGACGCGAATCCTGCATCGCCGGTCAAGAACGACATCAGATCGATGAAGTGGCACGCCTCGCCGATGATGCGGCCGCCTCCAATCAGCGGGTCATTGAGCCAGTGTCCGGACGGCAACGGGCCGGCGTTGACGCGGTAGGTCATCATCAGGGGTCCGCGCGCCGCGAAAGCTTCACGGAGAGCGCGCGCGTAGGGTGAGTAGCGGCGATTGAACCCGACCATCAGGATTCCCGGGGCGCTCGCTGCCGCCCGCTCGACCCGTCCGAGCTGCTCCTCGTTGATCGCCAGCGGCTTCTCCACGAACACATGCTTGCCCGCCTCGAGCGCGCGCACCACGAGGTCGGCGTGCGAATCGTGGCGGGTGGCGATGAACACCAGGTGGACATCCGGATCGGAGAAGACCCGATCGGGATCGGTGCCGATCTGATCGAACCCGAAACGCCGCTGCGCCAGGAGCGCCGTGACACCCTGCGTCGTCACGACCGTGCGCAGGCGCACGTCCCTGTGCTTCTTCAGGATCGGCAGGAGGGTCGAGCGCGCGAACGAGCCGGCACCGATGAACCCGACGACGATCGGCTGGTCCTTCGCCAGCGGCGGCGTGGATCGGGCCGGACGAGCCGGCAAAGACGTCGCGGCAGCGGCAGGCGCGACCGCGAGTGCATCAGGCGGCGACGGATATGAGAGGACGATCCCGAGCGGGTGCTCTCGGTCGTCGGCGAGCATCTCGTAGGCGCGCGGCGCCTCCGCGATCGCAAACCGGTGGGTCACGAGCGCCAGGGGATCGACCTTGCCCTCGGCAACGAGCTGCAGGAAGCCCTCGAGATTGCGTGTCTCCGTCCAGCGGACGTAGGCGATCGGGTAGTCGACGCCCTGCTCCTCGAAGGCGGGGTCGTAGCGTCCCGGCCCGTACGAGCGGGCGATGGTCAGGTCGAGCTCCTTCTGGTAGGCGATCTCGCGCGGCAGGCCGAACGGCACGAGACCGACGGCCGTGACGCGGCCACGCTCGCGACACATCCCCGCCGCCGCGACCATCGGGGCATCGGTGGACGAGGCGGCGGTCACGATGACGCCGTCCACGCCGACGCCGTCGGTCCAGGCGAGCGCCGCCGCCACCTGCTCGTCGGTCGTCCCGGATCCGGTTGCCTCGGCGCCCAGGAGGCGCGCCCGGTCCGCCAGGTCGGGTGACAGGTCGAACGCGATCACCCGGACGCCGGCGGCGCGCAGGAGCTGAACGGTCAGAAGACCCAGGACGCCGAGACCGATCACCGTGACCCTTTCGCCGAGGGCGGGCCGCGCCTGGCGCACGCCGTGAAGCGCCACGGCGCCGAGGGTGGCGAACGCGGCGGCGTCCAGACCGACGTCCGGCGGCACGCGCGCCGCCAGGTTGGCGGGGACGGCCACGACCTCGGCGTGGCTGGCGTAGCCGGCGCCGGCGCAGGCGACCCGATCGCCGGGACGGAAGAGACCTTCGACGCCGGCGCCGACCGCCAGCACGGTTCCGGCCGAGGCGTAGCCGAGCGCCCGCAGCTCGTCGCGGCGCGCCTGCACCTTCCGGTACGCAGCCAGCACCCCTTCGCGACGGACGGTGTCGAGGACGCGGCGCAGCAGATCCGGCCGGGCCCTGGCGGTCGCCAGAAGCGAGTCGCGGCCGATCTTGACGGCGTTCCGCTCGGTGCCGGGCGAGATGACCGAGAAGGCGTTGCGAACCAGGAGGGACCCCGGCCGCAGCGCCGGCTCCGGCAGATCGACGACGCCGATCGTCCCATCCCCCGGCTCCATGATCACCTGCTTCATGGCGCCTCACCGAGCGCGGCCAGGTTGCCGCGCAGGTCGGGATCCGAAGGGTTCAACGCCTGCGCCCTCTCGATGATCGGGGCCGCCTGGTACCGGCCCTCCGGACCGAGGATCGGCCACGCTCCCAGGAGGAGCCGGCCGACCTCGGCGTAGGCCGCGCTGCTCATCGGCGCCAGGGCGAGCGTCGAGCGCAGCTCCCCCATCCAGACCGCCCGGCAGTCGTCGGGCTCGTCGGCGGCGATCGACGCGGCGGCGCACCGGGCGATCGATAGCCGCGCCATCTGCAGATGCGCGTTCGAGGAGAGGGGCTCGTGGCGCAGCCCCTCCGACTGCGTCGCGAGGGCCTGCAGGATCCGTTTCTCGAGGTACCGCCCGGTCTCCGCCGCCGGGTCCGCGTCGTCCGGGTGGACGCGCAGATACGCCTCGAGATCGCTGATCGCCGGTCCGCCGCTCTGCGCCGCCGCACGGAACGCCCGCTCGGCCGGGCCCTTCCCCCCGGCGACGGCCGGGATCACCGCCGCGAGCGCGGCCACGACGAACAGCCCGATCGGAGCGGCCGCCCGGAGCGGAGGTCGACCCGCGCTCTCCCGCGGCGCGGCGGACACGAGGGCGGGCGTCCGCGCCCAGCGCAGCGTGAGCCCCAGGAGGACCGCCAGCGCCAGGGCGTTGCTCGGTATCGCCAGGTTGAAATCGGTCAGCGAGTGGATCGCCAGGGCGACCACCGCCGTGAGGACCGCGTATCCGAGGTGACTCTGGGTCTCGGACGCCGGCCGGCGGCCGGCGAGGGAGACGAGCACGAAGAGACCGCCGGCCAGGACGATGAGACAACCGAGCGCGCCGACCTCCGCCGCCAGCTCGAGGTAGTCGCTGTGGGCGTGGTCGAGGAAGGTGCCCTCGCCGGTCGTCCGGAACGCCGGGAACACCGACGGGAAGGTGCCGAGACCGGCCCCGACCAGCGGGAAGGCGCGGGTCATCGCGACGGTCTGCGACCAGATCTCACCGCGGCCGACGGCCCCTTTCAGCTCGTCGAACACCAGCGCGAAGCGATCGAACAGGGGCGAGGCGGCCTCTCCCTGGCTGAAGACCAGGAGCGTCGCGCCCGCCACGATCAGGGACGCCGCCGCGTACCAACGCCCGCGGCCCCGGCCGCCGAGCAGGAAGGCCACCCCGACCACCGCCAGCGTCATGCTGGCGATCCCCATGCGCGATCGAGAGCAGACGAGCGCGGTCGCCATGACCAGCGCCACGATCAGGACGATCGCGGCGTGAAAGGCGCGGCGTCCCCGGTCGTCCGCGCGGGCGCCGCGCAGGCGCAGGATGGCGGTCGCCGCCAGGGCGATCGTCAGCGGCAGGGTCATCTCGAGATAGCCGGCGTAATGGTTCCGGTTGATGAAGGTCCCGGTCGCCACCTCGGTGTAGTACCGCTTGACGTAGCCGAAGATCTGCTGGTGCCCGCTGAAATACTCCGCGAGCCCGTAGATCGCCTGGAAGGCGCCGCTGGCCGCGAGCGTCGTGATGATCGCCCGGCGCGCCGGCTCGAAGGCGGCGAGATCGACGGTCACCAGGAGCGCGGTGAGACAGGCGAGGAACCAGACGACGGAGCGGCGCGTCGCCCAGGGGTTGAGCGACGCCGGCCGCCAGGAGATCCGCGATTCGGCCGCGGCCGCCACGCCGGCGGTTGCCGCCGGCCCCGGCTCGTAACGCTCGCGCAGCTCGAGCGCTTTGGGGGACGCGGCAGCGAGCAGGCCGCGCGGCAGCGGCAGCGCCTGCGCCGCGCCGTACAGCGCGAACAGGGCCCCCGCGATCAGGATCGGATCCTTCCACGGCAGGGCGGTCAGCCCGCGTCGGGCCCGCCAGACGACCCAGAGCGCGCCAGAGAGAAGACAGCCGGCGGCCAGGGCGGTCCGGGGCCAGGGCTGCACCGAGCCGAACGGCAGGGGCGCGGCCGCCAGAAGGAAGAGGAGCAGTCCCAGGAGCGCGCGTTGTGTGCTCATCGAGGGCCGCCCCGGGTCGCTCAGATCGTGAGGGAGCCGTCCCGCCGCGGCGCCTCGGCCGTCGATCGCGGCGGCTCCGGCTTCTCCTCGTCTCCGTAGTAGCGCTTGTAGGAGTAGCCGTAGTAGTAGGGCTGCGACGCCATGTCGGCCCGGTTCAGGATCGCCCCGACCGTGCGGGCCTTCACCTGCTGCAGCCGCCTCACGACGTGGGCCAGGGCGTCGCGCGAGGTGACGCCCGCCAGGACCACCAGGGCGACCGCGTCCATGCGGGCCGCCGTGATCACCGGGTCGGCCACCGCCAGGATCGGCGGCGAGTCGTAGACCACGTGGTCGTATCCCTGCTCCTCGAACTCGTGCTGCACCTGGGAGAACCGATCCGA
>Ga0070697_100000682_pt1 | contig 25542 bp, 25 predicted proteins | sample KBSK1501metaG_FD_65475 | JGI IMG/M metagenome (GOLD analysis project Ga0070697, IMG submission 65475) | Corn, switchgrass and miscanthus rhizosphere microbial communities from Kellogg Biological Station, Michigan, USA - KBS K1-50-1 metaG | ecosystem: Host-associated > Plants > Roots >...
CACAACGTCCACATCTGCCTTCGCAAAGCGCTGCAAGACGCTGTCGACGATGGCTTGTTGCGTCGCAATCCCGCCGAGCGGGCCCACGCTAAGCCGAAGGACAGGCCTGAGATGCGGACATGGTCCGCTGACGAACTGGCTACCTTCCTGGCCTTCACGGCGCAGGACCGGGAGCTTGCGCTCTACCACGTCGCCGCGGCAACGGGCATGCGGCGCGGCGAGTTGCTCGGCCTCCGCTGGCGCGATGTCGATCTCGATGGGGTCCGGCTGTCGGTCCGGCAGCAGTACACGCGACAAGGAAAATCCCTCGGGTTCGGTCCGCCAAAGAGCGCGAAGAGCTTCCGGGCAATCGATCTCGACGGGGAGACGGTCGACCTCCTCCGCGAACAGCGAGAACGCCAACTGTTCGAGCGCCGCGCCTGGGGCAAGGCGTACCGTGCGGACCTGGACCTAGTCTTCTGCCGGCCGGGTGGCATACCCGAGGATCCGAACGTCATCGGTCGACGCTTCGGTCGACGCATCCGCGATCTGGCCAAGCTTCCTGCGATCGGATTGCATGGCCTCCGTCATACGCACGCCACGCTGCTGCTTGAGGAAGGCGTCGACGTCAAGACTGTGAGCGAGCGACTTGGCCACGACAGCGTGCAGACCACACTCGAGCTTTACGGCCACGTGACGCCAAAGATGCGAGGCAATGCAGCCGCGCGTTTCGGATCGCTGCTCCGTAACGCTCAGGTGGCCTCGCCCGCAGCTATGACCGCCGAGAGCTAGTGTCCGATCAGGTTGGAGCGCTCGCCATTTATTGAGGGAGCGCCAGTCGCCGCGAGTCGGTCTCAGGGCCGGGCGGCCGACCCTGCTCTAGCGTCGATTTCGTGGCCGTGGACCCTTGTATGGCCGCACTCCGACCCCGAGCTGAGCCAGGAGATCCCGGTGCTCATGCTCGCGCTCTGCGTCCTCGTGTCGCAAATCGGGCATTCGGTGTTCGTTGAACCACTCGATCAGCAGGCCGTCGACGCGAGCATCACCGATGATGCCCGGCATGATCGGCTCAGGGACCTCCTGGATGCCTTTGCTGCGCAACAATCGCTCACAGCCCGGCACGTCAGGCAGCAGCGCCTGTACCGATTGAAACGTCAACGGAAGCCCGCGGAGCCACCTCTCTATCCGCGCCTGCATTTCGGCCGAAGTCTGAGGACGTTTTGGCTTGTGACCGCACACGAGCGGAAGCTTAGGACCAGCCGGAACCGATAGTCGCACCGGATCGGCCGGAGCTAAGACAGAGGGCCTTCATACAAACCGTTCCAAGCCCGGCAACACAATTCCGGTCACGTACCGGTGTAGCTCTACCAACACTTGAACTACTGCGCGGCCGTTGAGGGGACCGGCCTCGCCAAAGTTCACGTGAAGCGGAGGATTCGGGTTGAAGGTGACCTCCGAATCGCTCTTTGAATCGAGACGCAGGAGGATGTCTGGATCATCCGTTGGGTTGGGCTTGATCTCGCCTTCGTATAGGTCGCGACCGTTAGCGGTGCTGATGATGAAGGTGTCCCGCCACGTAGGTCTATCCAAAACGATGAGGGCGCGGTGTTTGTCTTTGTTCCAGAGTTCATCGAGGAGCCAAAGTTCATCTTGCTCTCCGAGCCGCTTGTAAGGCTGGATCGACTCGATGTACTCAAAGGCCGACTGCGAAACGTTCTTGAGACACCGGAGACCGACTCCAGGCTCCTTGCTCGAACCGTAGAAAGTTGACCCGCTCCCGGATTCGTGAAGGCAGATTGGGAAAGCAGTCTTCTTCTCGATCGCTGGCTTTGCGATCTGCCACACGGCGTGGTCAAGCGATGATCGAACCTGGTGGATGACGTCTCCGACGATCACTGGAAGCATTGGTATCCGACGACGAAAGACCTGAATGTCTGCCGTGCCGACAAGGCGGAAGTCACGATCTAGGGTCTGAAGGTTTCGCTCCTCCACGATCTCGTAGGGGTGCGGCCCGAGCGAATCGATGGTCTCCCGTAGCGTGGTCAGGTGCTCACGGGCCCGAAGCAGTTTGATGTAGCAGCCAACAAGAGGGCCGGGTTGTGACGTGTCCAAGTGCCCGGGCATCCTACTGCCGATTGTCAGTGTGGTTATGCCGATTCGCGGAACCTACCGGCCCGTCAAGACTTCTTTGGCTCCATGAACCCAGGGCAGTCGCATTTGACCTTGTTCTTGCCAGTCACGTCCGTGCCTTTCCATTCCTGGCAAGGCCCCCCCTCGTGCTGGAACCGGTAGTGCTTGCACGCGGGGTTCGCGCACACGTCCATCGGATTGGCCACGCTCGAAAGTCTAGACGCAGCCCGGCAGCCCGGGCTCCACGCCCGATGTCGACCGCGGAGTCGGCGCCTCCATTCGCGATGGCGCTGACCTGCAGCGTCCGGGCGACACCACTATGTCACTGGCTCCAACTGCAAGCCTGGTCTACGTTCATGGTGTCGACGCGGCGCTCATGGAAGATTCAGGGAAGCTCGCATCGGGACTTTGTCTCGATCGGTGTCCTCAGGAGCCAATCTGAGTACGGCCCGGGGAAATTGTGATCCAGCTGTGATCCATCGCCATCGCTGCATGAGCCGTGACGCCGGGATCGTATTCAAAAAGTGGTCGGGGGCCCGGGATTTGAACCCGGGGCCTCACGGTCCCGAACCGTGCGCGCTGCCAAACTGCGCCAGCCCCCGACGCGAGAGTGATTCTAGACCGCCTCAGGCGAGGAGCCTCACCCCGCCGGGCCGTGTGCCCCGCCAAGCTCGGCGTCGACCGCGGTCTTCACCGCCATCAAGGTTGCGGTGGCGTCGGCGATACGCGAGCCATCGTCACGATTTTCGACATACGCCGATGTGTAGACGAGCGAGCGCCGTACGTTCTCGACCTTTCCAACCACCCGCACGGGCTCGCCAAGCTTGAGCGGCCGACGGAAGCTCACCTGCAGGCGGCCCGTCACGCCCGGGTGGCCGGCATGCCACGCCGCCCAGCCCACCGCCTCGTCCAGCAACAGCGCAACGACGCCGCCGTGTGCCATCCCGGACCAGCCCTGAAAGCGATCAGGCACAACGAACTCGGCCACCGACCCGTCAGGACCGGGTGCGAACTGAAGGCGGAGTCCTTCGACGTTTAGCGGGCCGCACCCGAAGCAGTGGCCGTCGAACCGGACTTCCATAGCCGCTCAATCATGGCGGCCCGCCCGATGCCGGCGCACATTCACCAGGCTGCCGCACACCGAGACGTTGCACCAGCGCCGCGTCCCGGCCCTGGTCTCGTCCGCGAACATCCAGCTGCAGTCGGGGTTCGCGCACACCTTCACAGAAACGCCCTCAGCCATCAGCCGCGCCGCAGACGTGGCGATGTCGGAGGTGATGACATCCCACGCTCCGCCTGATCGGCCAACCGCCAGCGCATATCCCGCCGGCTCACGCCTCAGCCGTAACGACATCGGCGCTCGATTGATCTCCGACTCCAGCCGCCTCTGCATGGACAGGCTGATTGGACGACCCGAGCCATATCGCTCGAGGATGTCGCGAAGCAAAATGCGGAGGGAGACCAATCGAGCTCTGGCGGCGTCATCGTCCGGATTGCCGACCCGGTAATGCCATCGCTCCAAGAACGCCCGCCGGAAAAGCGGTTGCGGCAACCGGTCGTAGAGCTCGCCGGAGCCCAGGTGGTCACTCCAGCGGCTGTTGATGAGGTCCAGGCATGGCGAAGTGCACCAGTCGTGGGGAAGAGGAGAGGGCAAAGCCGCGACCCATTGTAATAGGTTTACAATGCCTAGGCTATTACGACCAGCCGCCTGATCGCGACGCTTCTGGCCATCGGTGCGACCGCCGCCGCCTGCACCCAGACCCAGACGGCATCATCGCCATCGCCTCAACCGCCCCACTGGGCCATGGTCCACCAGGTCAAGGTGGGGCAGACGCCGGGCCCGGTCACGCTCGGAGGCCGATGGGCCTTCGTCGCCAACATGAGCGATGGCACGATCACCCAGATCGAGCGCTCGACCGGCAAGGTCGTGGCCACGATCGCCGTCGCCGATCCCAAGGTTCTCCGCGCGCAGGGCTGCGCGCCTGACAGCGTCCACGCGTACTACTCCGGCTCGTGGGGCTGGCGCCTGTGCGACACGCCTTACGCCATCGGCTGGGACGGCTCCTCGGTCTGGGCCCTGGACAACGGCGACAAACAGCTCGTCCGCGTCGATCCCAGCAGTCATAAGGCTGTCGAGCGCATCGACCTACCCGGCATGGGCTGGTCGATCGCCTTTGGTGACGGCAAGGGATGGGTTTCCGGTTGGAATGACCATTCCCTCTACTCCGTCGACCTTCAAGCTCGCAAGCTGGCTGATGTCGTGACCGACCTCGACAATGGCCCCGCGACGCTGGTCGACGGCGCCGGCGCGGTGTGGGTCGTTTGCGTGCGCGGCGTCGACGGGATCGGCCACTTGGATCGCATCGATCCGGCCACGACCAAAGTCCTCGGCCGCTATGACATCGAGTGGTTCAGCACTGCCGTGGTCACCGAAAACGGCGCCGTCTACGTCCGCGGGTCATACGGCGGGGACATCTCGCGCATCAACGCCGCCACCGGCGCCGTCGAATGGACCCGGCCGGGTCCAGGCTTCATCGGCCGCCAGGGCATCGACGAGCTTGGCGCGGGACCAACCGGCATCTGGATGAGCGGGCCGACAACGGCGCGGATCGACCCGGTCACCGGCCAGATCGCCGATCGAATCATGACCCCATCGAGCTCCGTGGCCGCAGACGGCAACGAGGTCTGGATGATCCAGCTCAACGGGAGCGTCGCCGAGTTCAAGTGGACCGGTTCGTAAACGAGTAGGCCAGCGCGCCGGCGGCAGGGAGCAGCACCAAGATCGTCGACGACACCACGAACGCGTCCGGGCTGTCGCGAAGGATGATCAAAGCGAAGATTGGCCCGACGACGCCGGCAGCCGCGGAGATGCCTAGAACGAGTAGCCAGGTCCCCAGCGCGCCGCTGCTATCGCCATCAATCCGGTCACCGCCGCCCCGATCAGGACGAGAAGCGGGAGCAGCAGCGAAAGCGGAATGTAGAGGTCACACCCCGAGCCGGTGCAAGTGCCGGCCGCCACCCTCATGACGTGATATGCGATCAAAAGTGTGATGGTCGCCACCGCGACCATCCGAAGACCCACCAGGATCAGACGCTGTGAGCCACGCGCCCGCGGACCGGCCAGCCGGTCGGATCCAGGTCGACCTCGTCTTCGTAGCACCAGCCCCAGTCCTCGCCGGGCTCGAACGACCTGATGATCGGGTGGCGAGTGTGGCGGAAATGGGCAGTGGCGTGCTTGTTCTTGGAATCATCGCAGCAGCCCACGTGCCCGCAGGTCATGCAGAGCCGCAGATGGACCCAGCTACCTCCGGTCCGCAGACAGTCCTCGCAACCGTCCGCACTGGCGGTGACCTCCCGGATCTGATCGAGGTGGCTGCACCTGGGCATCACATCAACCAGCGTACGACGCCGACACAGTTGACCGCGCGCTTGATCTCCAGCCCCGACAATATGACCCGATGAGGCGATGGCTGGGTTTGGCGCTGGCCGCGGTGCTCGCCGTCGCCGTGATCGGCGCGATAGTGGTCTCGGTCGCCCAGAAGATCCACCCGGCAGCTCCGCTGAGCGTGGTGCGTGGCGTCATCGGATCCGAGAAGCTGCCGTTCTTCAAGGACCAGGGCGTCATCCAGGCGTTCCGCGACAACGGCTACGACGTTGAGGTCGACACCGCCGGTTCCCGGCAGATCGCGACCAGCGTCGACCTGTCGAAGTACGACTTCGCCTTTCCGGCCGGTGTGCCCGCCGCCGAGAAGATCAAGCTCGATCGCAAGGCGAAGACCGTGTACTCGCCTTTCTACACCCCGATGGCGATCGCTACCTTCAAGCCGATTGTTCAGCTGCTCATCACCGCAGGGGTCGCCAAGGACAACGGCACGTACGTCTCATTCGACATGAAGGCCTACCTGGAGCTGGTCGCCAAGAACACGCGATGGTCGGAGATCAAAGGCAACACCACCTATGCAGCCACAAAGAGCATCCTCATCACTTCGACGGACGTGCGCACCTCCAACTCGGCCGCCATGTACCTTGCGCTCGCGAGCTATGTCGCCAACGGCAACAACATCGTCCAGGACACCGCCCAGGCCGCTGCCGTCTTGCCACGGGTCGAGCCCATCTTCCTCAAGCAGGGCCTCACCGCCACCTCGTCCGAGGAGCCTTTCCAGGATTACCTTTCCATCGGCATAGGCAAGACGCCGATGGTGATGGTCTATGAGGCCCAGTTCCTGGCCGCCGCCGCGGCCAACGACGGCTCGATCACCAAGGATATGGTGCTGATGTATCCAGACCCGGACGTGCTCTCGAAGCACACAGTGGTGCCGCTCACCACCAATGGCGACCGGGTCGGTCAGCTGCTCCTGAACAACGCGCAACTCCAGAAGCTGGCCACCAAGTACGGGTTTCGGACCAACAACCCGACCGCGTTCAACCAGTTCCTGAAAGACCACAATCTCACGACGCCGTCCCTCGTCGACCTGATCGAACCCCCGACCTACGAGAACCTCGAGGCCATGATCACGGCCATCCAACAGCAGATGCAAGGAGGCTAGAAATGACCGCCACCCCGCAGCCGCCCGGCACTCCCGAGGCCGCCGACCCCACCGACTCGGGCGGCGGTGGGGCCCTGGTGCTCACGCCGCCGGCGCCGGTCGCCGACGTAACGCCGGCGAGTGCGAGCACCGCCGTCAAGATCGACCCCGCCACTGAGGCCAAGCTCGACGCCACGGTCAAGGCGTTCGTGCAGTCGCTGGCGACAGAAGATGTCCATTCGACCGACTTCCAGAACAAGGTCAATTCGGTCAGCGCCATGGGGGACGACGACATCCGCCAGTCCGCGCAGGTCTCGAACCGTCTCCTGTCCAAGCCCGTGGCGGCCATGTCGTCGGGCGTGTTCGACCCGACATCGCAGGTGGCCACCTCCCTCGTCAAGCTTCGCCGCACGGTGCAAGACCTCGATCCGGCCAAGCAGGGGATCCTGCACGGAACTGAGCGGAAGCTGCTCGGGATCATCCCGTTCGGGAACGCCTTGACCGACTACTTCCACAAGTACGAGTCGGGTCAGGCCAACATCAACGCGATCATCAACGCCCTCTATTCGGGCCAGGACGAGCTGCGTAAGGACAACGCCTCGATCGAGCAGGAAAAGGTCAACCTCTGGGCCATCATGCAGCGGCTCCAGCAGTACGACTACATGGCGAAGAAGCTCGATGCGGCCGTATCCCAGGAGATCTCGACGACCCAGGCCACAGACCCGGACCGCGCCAAGACGCTCCAGGAGGACGTCCTCTTCTATGTGCGCCAGAAGGACCAGGACATCCTGACCCAGCTGGCGGTGAGCGTCCAGGGCTACCTCGCGCTCGACGTCATCCGCCGCAACAACCTGGAGCTCATCAAGGGCGTTGACCGCGCGACCACCACCACTGTGTCCGCGCTGCGAACCGCGGTCATCGTGGCCCAGGCGCTCGCCAACCAGAAGCTCGTCCTCGACCAGATCACGGCCCTGAACACGACGACCGGCAACCTCATCGAGTCGACCTCGGAGCTCTTGCGCACGCAGAGCGCGAAGATCGGCGAGCAGGCCGCCACCTCGACCATCTCGCTCGACCAGCTGCAGAAGGCGTTCGACAACGTCTACACGACCATCGACCAGATCGACTCCTACAAGCTGCAGGCGCTCGACAACATGAAGAAGACGGTCGACGCGCTGTCGACCCAGGTCGACAAGGCGCAGTCGTACCTTCAAAGGGCCAAGCAGCCGGACGCCGACGCTGGCGCCCTGTCGCTGCCGGCCCCCGGCGCTGGAGCTGGCACCGGATCGCAGTGATCGCACCGAGTTTCCTGCGCAGGCTCGCCGGGCTGCTGGCCGTGGCGGTGGCGGCCGGCTGGCTGGCCGCCTGCTCGCAGTCTGCCGGTGGTCCGCCGGCGCTCCACGTCCTCGCCGGCTCCGAGCTCAAGGACCTGGAGCCGATGCTTGCGGACCTCCAGAAGTCGACAGGGATCAATCTCGCCTTCGACTACGTCGGCACCCTCGACGGCGCCCAGGCCATCAGCTCAGGCGACAGCCACGCCCTGGCCTGGTTCTCGAGCAACCGTTATCTCACGCTGCTGCCAAACGCCGGCAAGAAGATCCTCGCGCAGCAGCGCATCATGCTCTCGCCGGTCGTCCTCGGCGTGAAGCGCACCACCGCCCAGCGCTTCGGCTGGGAAGGCAACCCGAACATCACGTGGAAGGACATCGCCAACAAGGCCAAGGCCGGCGAGTTTTCGTTCGCGATGACCGACCCGTCCTCGTCCAACAGCGGCTTCTCCGCCCTTGTCGGTGTCGCCTCGGCCTTCGCGGGCACGGGCAGCGCGGTGACGAGCGCCGACATCACGGCCAATACCGAGGCGCTCAAAGGCCTGTTCGCCGGCCAGCGCCTAACGGCGGGAAGCTCCGGTTTCCTGGCCGATTCGTACGTGAGGGACCAGGCCACTCTCGACGGCATCATCAACTACGAGTCGGTCCTGCTTGGGCTGAACGTGGGCGGCAAGCTGAAGGAACCTCTCGACCTGGTCTACCCCAAGGAAGGCATCGTCACCGCCGACTACCCACTCATGCTTCTCGATTCGGCGCACCGTTCCGACTACGACAAGGTCGTCGCCTACTTCCGGCAGCCTGACGTGCAGGCCCGGATCATGACCCACACGCACCGCCGGCCTTCGGTCCCGGAGGTCCAGCCCGATTCCCAATTCCCCACCCAGGTGCTGGTCGAGGTCCCATTCCCTGCAAGCCTCGATGTGGTCAACCAGCTGATCGAGGTCTACCTCAACCAGGTCCGGCTGCCGTCACATACCTTTTTCGTCCTCGACATCAGCGGTTCGATGGAGGGAGACCGCCTCGACGGCGTCAAGAAGACATTCGCCAACCTGACTGGCGCAGACCAGACCATCACCGGACAGTTCGCGCGCTTCCGCGCCCGTGAGGACATCACCATCGTGACGTTCAGCGACCATGTGCAGGCGGTGCGCGACTTCACCATCAACGACCCCACGCCGGGGTCGGCCGACCTGAAGCAGGTGCTTGACTTCGTGAACAGCCTGCAGGCCGGCGGCGGGACCGCGATCTACGACGCCCTGACCCGTGCCTTCACCGTCGCGGGCCAGGACAAGGCCATAGATCCAAATCGTTTCTACTCGGTCGTGCTGATGACCGATGGCGAGAACAACAATGGAATGGACGCGAACCAGTTCCAGGGCTGGTATCGCTCCGCGTCGCCCGACGTCCGCAGCATCAAGTGCTTTCCGGTCATCTTCGGCGAGGCCAGCCCACAAGCGCTGAAAGCGGTCGCGACACTGACCGGCGGCACCACGTTCGACGCCCGCAGCTCCTCTCTGGCCTCGGTCTTCAAGGCGATCCGTGGCTACCAGTAGGCCGCCCGGACGCGTCCTGCTCTATCTGTACAGCCGCAAGAACATCGTCGCCTGCTCGCTCGCGCTGCTCGGCATCGCGCTGTTCTTCCTCGGTGTCATCGGACCGGTGTGGCCCGCGGTCGTCGTCGGCATGTACCTCATCGGCGCGCTCGTCACGCCGTCCGGGCAGAAGTGGGACCTGCTGGGCGGCCAGGAGCCGTCCGACATCACTGGCGCCCTCGAACGCCAGGTGGCGGCGGTGAAGGGAAAGGTTCCCGACGACGTCTTTCAGAAGGTGGTCTCAATCCAGCAGACGATCCTGTCCATCGTCCCCAAGCTCAACAGGCTGGGCCCGGGTTCGCAAGACGCGTTCATCGTGCAGAAGACGGCGTCGGACTACCTGCCATCCACCCTCCAGGCCTACTTGAACCTGCCGCGCGCCTACGCGACGGTGCACCGCATGGACGACGGCCGGACGGCGGCGCAAGTGCTAATGGACCAGCTCACCCTGCTCGACACCAAGATGGAGGAGGTGGCCGATGCGGTGAACAAGAACGACACCGATGCCCTCCTTGCCAACGGCAGGTTTCTCGCGGATCGGTTCGGGGGCTCATCGTTGAAGCTGCCATCGGGCGGTTCGTCGGCCTAGCTAAACTGGCCCTCTCTTCAAGAATGGGCTTTAGCGGAGGTTGAAATGGCTGCGATAAGTCGGGCTGACGCGACGTGGGAAGGGGATCTGATGAGCGGCAGCGGGCGGGTCAAGCCCGAGAGCGGCGCCTTCGAAGAGCTGCCCATCTCGTGGGCGAGCCGAGCCGAGCGCCAGCAAGGCAAGACGAGCCCTGAAGAGCTCATCGCGGCCGCGCACGCAGCCTGCTTCAGCATGGCCTTCTCCAACGGCCTCGCCAAAGCAGGCCATAAGCCAGAGCGTCTCGACACCAGGGTGGAGATCGAGTTCGTGCCGGGCACCGGCATCACAACCTCGACGATCACCGTGCGCGGGCACATACATGGCATCAGCAATGACGACTTCCAGAAGCTGGCCAAGGAGGCCGAGGAGGGTTGCCCGGTGTCCAAGGCGATGCACGGCAACGTCGAGCTGAGGCTGAACGCGACGCTCGACGCCACCCACTGAAGGGGCCGTTAGCTCGAGCTATCTACCGCCGGTGAGCGACGGGAAGTCGACGATGCCCTGGAGGCGCATCTCGCGCAGCTGACCTGCAATCCACCGGCGCGGGTCCTTGATGATCTTCATGCCATCAAGGCAATCCCACGTGCGGCCGCTCACGTCGCGGCCGACGAGCAGGAGACAGCGCGGCTGGGCGCTCCCCTGCCAGGCTTGCAGCACCGGCGGGAGGACCATGCGGCGCGCGGGCGCTTTCTCCGGCAGCGTGAGCTCGCCCGCGAACAACGCGTCGCCATGTTGAAGGATGACCGCGCCGGCGGCCAGCGCGCCGCCCAGGTTCTCGACGTCGACCTCGATCGATTGCCCGACCGCCGGCGCCGACGTGAACGTCAGATGGGGGAGGGGGCGGATGCTGTCGTCCCACCGCTTGCGGGCTTCCGACTTGGCGCTGCGCGTCGCCAGGTCGGCGCGGGTGGCGAATATCGCCGCCCACAGGGCCAGGATCGCCGTCGCGACGGCCAGCACCACCAACACTTGCTCTGAGCCCATGGCCTCCTGATCGTAACTAGATGGTCGAACTTGCGCGCCAGACGCGCTCGTCATACTTCCTGAAAGCTGGCAACGCGATCGCGCAGAGCACGCAGCCGACGACTGTCAGGACGCCGCCCGACAGGATCGATGTCCGCACGCTGAACAGCGTGGCCACCACTCCGGCCTCGAAGTTACCCAGCGTCGGACCTATGGAGTAGCTGAGCAACTCGATCGACGCCAGCCGCCCACGCAGTGAATCGGGGATGGTCAGGTTCCACATCACGGACCGGAAAACGCCGCTCAGAGCATCCGCAGCTCCGGCCAGCGCCAGGAAGAAAAGCGCGAGCACAAGGTTTGACGCCAAGCCGAAGCCGATGATCGCCGCGCCCCAAAGAGACGCGGCGACGATGACTCCCATTCCGTGGCGGTGCACATGCCGAGTCCAGCCGCTGGTGGAGAAAAGCAAGAAGGAGCCCAAGGCCGGCGCCCCGTAGAGGAGACCGAGCACCCGAGGTCCACCCAGGCCCTGTGCGATCGCCGGGAACAATGCCATCGGCATCCCAAACACCATTGCCACGATGTCAACCACGTACGTTCCAATCAGCTCCGAGCGGCTGCGCGCGTACCGAAAGCCCTCGGCGACGCGGCGCAGGCTTGGCCTCTCCGCATCGACCGGCGGCGGCACCGCCCGCATCGCCGCGAGACAGGCCAGACCGACGACAAACGTTGCAACGTCGACCAGGTAGGTGATCGGGAGTCCAACGACCGAGATCAGCACCCCCGCCAGGGCCGGTCCGGCGATCATCCCGACGGTTCCGCTAAGCATTCGCAGCACTCCGGCCGCGGTCAGCTCGTCGCGATCCACGAGCCTGGGGAGCATGGCATCGAGCGAAGGCCTCTGTACCGCGTCGAGCGATCCCCACAGGAGGGTAACCGCAAAGATCAGCCAGAGCATCGGCTTCGCGAGCATTGCGTTGCCGGCCATCAACAAGCTTGCGACCATCAGCCCGGCCTCGCTCAACAGCACCATGGCCCTTCGGTCGGCGGCGTCTGCCAGCGCTCCGCCGAGCATCGCGAACACCAAAAGCGCCGCGAGCTCCACCAGGCCCAGGGCACCGACGAGCAGTGTGCTGTGAGACAGCTGGTACACCTGGTAGGGGACGGCGACGAATGTGATCATGCTGCCGAAGAAAGAGACCAGCCGTCCGATGAAAAGCAGCCGGAAATCGCGGTGCCGCCGCAGCGGCGTCACGTCAACCGTTGCGAAGCGCCACCACTCTCGGCGTCTCTCGGGCTCCGGTTCGAGCATGGCCGCGAAGCATGCACGAACCGGGCGTCTTGGAATGAACCGAGCAACCCCTGGGTATGGTGGGATGTGATGGAAAAGGCAACTTTCGCAGGCGGATGTTTCTGGGGCGTCGAGCACCTCTTCAACGAGATTCCCGGCGTCATCGACGCCGTGTCCGGCTATACGGGCGGCAGTCGCGACAACCCGACTTACGACCAGGTCTGCTCAGGCCGGACGGGGCATGCGGAGGCGGTGGAGGTGACGTACGACCCGAGCAAGGTCACGTACGACCGGCTGCTCAACGCCTTCTGGAACATGCACGACCCCACCACGCTGAACTACCAGGGCCCCGACCACGGGCACCAGTACCGCTCGGCGATCTTCTTCCACAACCCGGAGCAGGAGGCGGCGGCGCGCCGCTCGGCGGCCGAGGCGCAGCGCTACTTCAAGAAGCCGATCGTCACCGAGATCGTCCCGGCCACACGCTTCTGGCGGGCTGAGGAGTATCACCAGCGCTACTTCGACAAGCATTCCGGCCACTACTCGTGCCACTTCATCCGGGGCTGGGTGCCGTCGGAGCAGACCGAGGCCGGAACCACAAGCTAACCGCGGCCTCAAAGGCGGCGGTGCCGCCTATCCTTACCGACCGTGCGGTGCGACCATTGCGCCCAGGAAGCCCCCGACGGGGTCTTCTGCACACGCTGCGGAGCGCACCAGGGGACGACGGGGGAATCCGGCAGGGCGAAGACGCGCGAGCACCGATACGCAGCGCATCCAGGAGAGCACGTGGCGCAGCCGGCGGTCTTCACGACCCTGTTTCCGCACCTGGGACAGCACAAGATCCACGAGTTCCGCTGGGCCTTCACCGCCGGCCTGGCGGGCGTCCTCCTCCTCTACGTGGCGGGGCTCATCACGGCCGCGATTCTCGTCTCGGCGTTCCTTGTCCCCGTCCTTTACCTGGTTTACCTGTACGAAGCCCAGGTCTACCGTGACGAGCCGGCGCTCGTGCTGGGGTTCACCATCGGCGGCGGGGTTGTGGTCGGCATCGTGGTCACGCTTTTCGAGCGCCTGATCTACAACCCGTTCCAGTTCAACTCCAACCCACTCGGCAGTGTGAGCGTCAGCATCGGCGCTTTGCTGGTCCTCGGCCTGGTCATGCCCGTGATCCAGGAGGCCCTCAAACCGATCCCGGCACTGTTCCTGCCCAGCCGCACCGATTTCCCAGAGACGGTCGACGGGCTGGTGTTCGGCGTGGCGGCGGGCCTGGGCTTCAGCGTGGCCGAGACGCTGATCGGTTTTTCGAGCACGCTGGCCAGCCTGCCCGCGCACGTCGCGCCGGGCAGCTGGATCTACGACCTGGCCACGCTCGCGATCTTTCAGCCGCTCCTACAGGGCAGCGCGACCGGGATGATCGTGGCGACGATCTGGCGGTACCGGCGCGGGCGGCTGGCGGGACGCGAGATCGGTGGTGTGGCGATGGCAGTCATCGCGCACGTCGCGTTTGCCACCGGCACCACGCTGATGAAGGACGTGTCGGTCAATCCACTGTTCATCCTCATCTGGCAGGCCGCCGTCGTGGGCGCGCTGCTGATGTACATCCGCTACCTGCTGCATTACTCGCTGCTCGACGAGGCCGCGCACATGGGCTTCGCCGAGACCATGTGCCCCAACTGCCACATGCACATCGTCGCCTCGGGCTTCTGCCCGAACTGCGGCATGGCGCTCAGCGCGGCCCCGGCCTCGGTGAGGCGAGGCCGCCGTCCAGCCGCCGAGCCCGCGGCCAGGAGCTCGAAGCGAACGTAGATGGCGCTGACCTGCCCGCGATGCGGGACCCAGAACCCAGACGGCAACTCCTTCTGCCAGGCGTGCGGGACGCCGCTTCAGGCCCCGGCGCCTGCACCGCTCATGGGGCCGCCGCCCAACATCCCGCCGCCGGCCTACCAGAGCCCCTATTACGCCCCGGCCGCCGGCATGCCCTATGCGCCCGTCCACCGCACGCCGTGGGTGCTCATCCTCAGCGCCGTCCTGGGTTTGGTCCTGGTCATGGCAGGCTGCGGGACGGCGCTTGCCCTCCTCAATTCCAGGAATGCGAACCAGGCGAGCTCCAGCGGGCTCGGCTCGGACCTGCCCAGCCCGAGTCCCGCCGGAACGCCGAGCCCGGTACCATCGCCGAGCCCGATTCCGACCGGACCTGTCAAAGCGTCGACCCCTACGCTCTCGCTGACCGTGCCGGTCGGGTGGCAGATCGCCAACAAGGACAGCGAGTCGATCACCCTCCAGAGCCCCGAAGGGGACTCGGTCACCGTCGCGAGCGGCCCGTCGAACCCGGTCCAGACCGCCCAGCAGAACAAGGACACGGTCGACAGGGTCTTCACGGACCATGCTCCCGACGCAAAGCTCTGCCCGAACACCAAGGTGACGAGTGGATCCCTCAACGGCGCGTCGGGGATCTTCTGGCAGCTGTGCTTCACGCTCACCTCGGGCAGCCAGAGCGTGCAGGCGGGTGCACCCATGTTCGCGGGCGCCAACGCCGACGGCAGCGTTTACTACATCGTCATCGAGCTTGCCCCGGTGAGCGACAAGGACAACTTCATCACAGTGGCGCGGCCGGTCCTGGCCAGCATCCAGTGGCAGCTGAAGTAGCCGCGCAGAGCTGACCACCCGCCGCGCGGGCGTCGCCGGAACGTGTCACCCCGCCATGTATCTTTGGTGGCCGTGTTCGCGCGTTGGGGTCGCTTCGTCTATCGATTCAGGTGGGCCACGTTGGTCGTCTCGGCGCTGCTGCTCGGACTCTCCGTCGTGGGTCTCCTGACCGGCGGCACGCTGGCCGGCAACGGCGGTTTCGGAGCGAACCTGGCGGCCGGGCAGGCCCAGAAGCTGATCAACGACGAGATCCAGCCGCAGAAGGCGGACAGCGGCTCGTCGTTCCTCTTGATCTTCAGCAGCCCCACGCTGAAAGTCAGCGACCCCCTGTTCCAGTCGGCCGTCCAGAACGCGGTGGCGCCTCTTGCCGGCGACGCGCGAGTGACCGGAATCCGCACGCCGTACTCGGTGCCGGCCCCGGCCCAATCCAGCTACATCTCCCGGGATCAGCACGAGGCGCTCGTGATCGTGAACCTGAGGGACCGCAGCCAGACCGCCCAGGGCTACATGGGCACGATCATCGCCGAGATTCACCCCGGCCTGCTGGGCATGTCCGCGACCGGCCAGGTGCCGATAAACCTCGCCTTCAACGACACCCTGGAATCCGACCTGCAGCGGGCGGAGTACCTGGCCCTTCCGATCACGCTCCTGATGCTCGTGATCATCTTCGCGTCCGTCGCCGCCGCCCTGTTGCCGCTTGGAGTGGGGCTGCTCGCAATCGTGGGCGGCGTGGGCGGCACGCTCGTCCTCGCGCGCTTCACCGATGTCTCGCAGTACGCGATCAACATCATCACTCTCATCGGGCTCGCGGTCGCTATCGACTACTCGCTGTTCATCGTCAATCGATTTCGTGACGAGCTCGCTGCCGGCGCAAGTCGTGAAGATGCCATCGCCATCGCGATCTCGACCGCGGGACGAGCGATCACGTTCTCGGGCATCACGGTCGCGATCGGGCTGTCGGCGATGCTCTTCTTCCAGGGCACGTTCCTCGCCTCGATGGGCGCCGCCGGAACGATCGTGGTCGCGATCGCGGTCTTCTATGGCCTCACTTTCCTGCCCGCGGTGCTCTCAGTCGCCGGCGCTCGGGTCGACTGGTCGCCGAGGTGGTTGAAGGCCGTGGTGCCCTTCCTCGACAGGCGCGGTGCTTCTGGATCCGGCACCTGGCATTCGATGGCGCTGTGGGTGATGCGGCGGCCGCTGTTCGTTCTCATTCCCGCCCTGGCCGTCCTGCTGCTCGCGGGCACGCCCTTCCTTCAGCTTCGGCTCGCCAACGGCGACGTCGACCAGCTGCCCCCAGGCAACCAGGCCCGCGAAGGCTACGACACGCTCATTCGAGACTTCCCCGGCCAGGACCAGACCACGATCACAGCGGTGCTCTACTACCCGGGCGGAAGCCCTCTGACCTCCGACCACGTCGGCGCCCTCTACGACCTGAGCCGCCGCTTCGCCGCCTTGCCGAACGTGCTGCGCGTGTCGAGCATCGTCGACGTCGACCCGTCCCTTTCGAGAGCGGACTACCAGCGTCTTTACTCGGGTCCGGCGTCTCAGCTACCGCCGCTGATGCAGCAGGCGTTGACCAATGGCGCCGGGCCGCACCTCGCGGCGCTGGCCATCGTGACCAACAAGCAGTACACGAGCGATGACGCACGAGCGATCGTGAAGGCGGTGCGCGCGGAGCAGGTCCCCGACGGCCAGGTCCTCGCCACCGGCGCCACCGCCTTCGACCTCGACATCGTCGACTTCATCTTGCAGCGGACGCCGGTCGCGGTCGCGACGGTCATCCTGATCACCTACGCCGTGCTGTTTCTGCTCACGGGCTCGGTGGTGCTGCCGTTGAAAGCCGTGCTCACCAACCTGTTCTCGATCTCGGCATCGTTCGGCGCGATGGTGTGGGTCTTCCAGGAGGGCCACCTCAGCGGGCTGCTCCACTTCACGCCGCAGTCGATCGATCCCAGCATCCCCGTGATCCTCTTCAGCATCGTCTTCGGCATGTCGATGGACTACGAGGTGCTGCTGATCAGCCGCATCCAGGAGGAGTACAGGCGCACTGGCGACAACCAGGCCGGGGTGGCGCTCGGCCTCGAGAAGAGCGGCCGCCTGATCACGGGCGCGGCGGCCATCATGTGTGCGGTGTTCCTGGCCTTCGGCCTTGCCGACGTCGTGATCATCAAGGCGATCGGCATCGGGCTCGCCATCGCGATCCTCATCGACGCGACGATCGTCCGCCTCCTCATCGTGCCGTCGGTGATGCGACTTCTCGGCCGCGCCAACTGGTGGGCTCCGCGGCCACTGGCGCTGTTCCATCGCTGGTTGGGTGCGGACGAATCGCACCCGGTGGCCCCGCGCCCTGTTTACGGCGGCAAGTAGAACGCCGGCGGCAACCCTGCGCCGAGCGGCCGGCCTGTGCCTTGCGGCGGCCCTGCTGGGCGCGTGTTCGACCAGCAACGGCGCTTCGCCATCCCCTTCGGCAGGGACGGGCGGCGACTGGGCCATGTACCGCGGCGACCTGGCGCGCGACGGCCATCCGGCCAGTGCGACCCTTGGCGCCGCCGGCGCCAAGCGCCTGAAAGCCGTCTGGCAGGTGGAGATGAGCGGCGGGGTCAACGGGACCCCCGCCATCGCCGGCGGCGTGGTCGTCGCCGCGAGTGAGGGAGGTGTCGTGGCCGCCTACCGGGCAGGCTCGGGCGCCAGGATCTGGCAGGTCGACAGGCTCGGCCCCATCTCCGGCTCTCCCACCATCGCCGGCGGCCGTGTGATCGTCGCCACCTTGAGCGGACACATATACGCGCTCGACCTCGCCACTGGTAACAAGATGTGGGATGCCGCGGCGCCCGGTGTGAAGCCGGCGCTCTGGTCGTCGCCCACGGTTTACGGGCAGATGGTGCTGCTCGGTGTGGGTTCGCAGTATGGAGACGACCCGCTCGAGGCCGGCCGGGTCCTCGCCCTGGATGTCGCGACCGGCACGCAGGTGTGGGCGGTATGCGCCCTGGAGGGTTGCCGGCCGGGCGACGGCATCTGGTCATCGCCCGCCATCGACGGCGCGGGACGTGGCTTCATCGGCGTCGGCAACCCCGACGACGGCGTGCTCGCTTTCGACGTCGCGAGCGGCCGGCGGCTGTGGATGACGAGCTTCCACGCGGATGGGGGACGCGACGTCGACGTCGGCGCCACTCCCATCGTGCTCATGGCCGGCGGGCGCGAGTCCATCGCGGTGGGGTCGAATGCCGGAGTCTTCAAGCTGCTCGATGCCACCACTGGAGCGGTGATCTGGTCGCGTGAGCTGGTGAGCGGCAGCGCCGTGCATGGGCTGCTTGCCTCGCCTGCGTACGACGGCACAAATTTCTACGTACCGTCTGCCGGCACTCCCGTCGGCATTTTCGCGCTCGGCGTTGCCGACGGCAGGACCCGGTGGACATACGACTCGGGCCTGCCGGTCTACTCCGCGCCCGCGATCGGCAACGGCGTCCTCGTATTCGGTATCGGCGACGTCTTCGGCGACCCCAACGCCGGCGGCGTGGTGGCTCTTTCCAGCCGCGACGGCTCCGTGCTGTGGATAGCCGACTTCCATTCGGCGGCCTTCAGCGCGCCTGCGATGAGCGGCGACATGGTGATCATCGGCAACTCGCGTGGAGACGTCATCGCGTACAGGCCCGGCTGAACTCGTAGTGGCGGCGACCGCCCACCGTGCTTACACTCCCTCGACGGAGCGCTGCTGCCCAGCGCGCAACCTTTTGAGTCGGAGGTGCTTGGGATGAGGGTCCGCCTGCTTGCACTGCTCTCGGCGGTCGCGCTTTTCGCGCTGGGCGCGGTCCCGGCGTCGGCAGACAGCCAAGGTCACGATTACCTGGCGTTGGGAGACTCGGTCCCCTTCGGGTTCAGTCCTCTGTTGAACCCGAATGACGCCGACAACTTCATCGGCTACCCGGAAATCGCTGCCCAGCGTCTCGATATCAAGGACGTCAATGCCACCTGCCCGGGCGAAGCCACCGGCGGTTTCATATCCCTGACCGGCACCGACAATGTCTGCCGGCCTTACCGGGCGGCGTTTCCCCTTCACGTCCAGTACCAGGTCTCACAGCTCGATTTCGCCCTTCGGTACTTGACGGGCCACCGGGACACCCGCCTGATCACGCTGACCCTGGGGGCAAACGACTTCTTCCGGTTCCAGAAGGACTGCGCGGCCGGACCTACCGTCGGTACTTGTCCGCTCGGCCTCGGCGGCGTGCTCGCGACCATGCAGGCCAACCTCCACGAGATCTTCTCCGACATCCGCTCGACCGGCTACGCCGGCCTGATCGTCGCTGTGACCTACTACGCTCTCAACTACAGCGACCCAACCAGCGTGGGCGGCGCACTTCTCCTGAACGCCCAGATGATTGGTGCGGGAAGCGGGTTCGGCGTCCTGGTCGCCTCGGGTTTCAACGCGTGGGCTCCGGTCGCCGCAAGGGCGGGTGGTGACTCATGCGCTGCCGGCCTGTTGATCCGCCTCTCGTCAACCTCATGCGACGTGCACCCCACGCCGCTCGGACGGGATCTTCTTGCGGGTGCGGTAATCGATACGGTCGCGGCCAGCTGCCCCGCCCACGACGCGATCGCCTGCCTCGACGTCAACAGGTAGCGGGACTCGGGCGGCTCGGCCGGAGGTAGGGCTGAGCCGCCCCTTCGCTCATGTCCCGGCCAGCGGCAGCTCGACCTCGAACGTTGCTCCGCCGCCGTCGGTTTCGCGCACCTTGACGTGCCCGCCGTGCGCGGTGACCACGGCGCTCACGATCGACAGGCCCAGGCCGGCGCCGCCGCTGTCTCGGCTCCGGCTCGGGTCGGCCCGGTAGAAGGGCTCGAAGATCCGGTCCAGGTCCTCGGCGATGAGTCCCGGCCCGTGGTCGGCGACCGAAAGCCTGCCGACGCTGTCCTCCGTCGAGAGTCTGATGTCGATCGGCGTCTGTGGCGGAGTGTGGACGAGTGCGTTGCGGACGAGGTTTCCAACCACCTGGCGAAGGCGCGTGTCGTCGCCATTCACGACCACGGGTCCAGGGGAGGTGAGCTTGATATCGCGCTGAGGCGCGACCGCGCGAGCATCGGCGACGGCATCGCTGGCGATGGCGTTTAGGTCGACCGGCTCCTGGTCCAGGGGCCGGCCCTGGTCGAGGCGGGCGAGGACGAGCATGTCGTCGACGAGCCCGGTCATACGGATCGCCTCCTCTTCGATGCGCCTGCGCGCGAGCTCGGCGTCGGCGGGCGATTCAGCCGCGCCACGTCGCAGCATCTCCGAATACCCGCGGATCGAAGTCAGTGGCGTGCGCAGCTCATGAGATGCGTCGGCGACGAAGCGGCGCAGCCGGCTGTTCGAAGCGGTGCGTTCCGCGAACGCCGACTCGATCTGGGCCAGCATCCCGTTCAGCGCGAGGCCGAGCCTCCCGATCTCGGTCTTGGGCGTCGCGGGTTCGACCCGGCGGCTCAGGTCGCCGGCGGCGATGTCCGCCGCGACCGAGCCCATGTTCGCGAGTGGTCGCAGGCTGAGACGAATGATGAGCAGCGCAAGGATGGCCGTGGCCACCACGACCCCACCGCTGACCAGAGTCTCCAGCTGCAGTAGATGGCGCAGCGTTTCCTGGACGTCGGTCAGCGGGATTGCGAGGACCACGTCGTCGCCCTGGAACAGATCCTCGTGCCATACGGCTGCGCGGTACTGCGACACGCCGCCGGTGCCGGCCAGCGTGGTGATCGCCGGGTTGGTCTCGCTGGCGCTCGGCAGGGACCTGGGCAGCACCGGCGCGGCCTGCGACGCTGACTGGCCGAACTGAAGCCTCTTCGCGAGCACGACCGTGCCGTCGGCAGAAACCCGCTCGACGATCGTGCCTTCCGGCAGGCCGCCGCCGGGTGCCGTTCCCGGCCCTTCGTTTGGACCGCCGAGGGCGCTGATCGCGGTGTTGTGCGCGCCCTTCAGCTGGTCGTCGACCCGGCTGCCCAGGAAGCTCTGCAGCGACGCATAGGTGGCGATGTCGGAAACCAGGACGCCGACGACCACCAGCGAGATGACCCCGATGAGGAGCCGTGCGCGCAGGGACCGCGCCATGCGGCTAGACCCCGCCCCGCTGAGCGGACTTCATTGTCGTGGCGCGCGGAGGACGTAACCGACGCCGCGCACCGTCTGGATCAGAGGCGGCTTGAAACGATCGACCTTGCGGCGGAGATAGCTCACGTACGTCTCGAGGACGCTCGCGTCTCCGCCGAAGTCGTAGTGCCAAACGTGGTCGAGGATCTGGCTGCGGGTCAGCACCCGGCCGGCATTGATCAAGAGGTAGCGCAGCAGGCGGTACTCGGTCGTCGTCAGCTCGACGACATGCTGGCCGCGGCGCACCTCGTGCGCCTCATCGTCCATCTCGAGGTCGGCAAGGGTCAGCTTTCCGCTTTCAGGCCCACTCCTTCCGTGCCGGCGCAGGACCACCCGCACGCGCGCCATCAACTCTTCGATGCTGAACGGCTTGGTGACGTAGTCGTCGCCCCCGATGGTGAGCCCGTGGACCTTGTCCTCGGTGGCGTCCTTCGCGGTGAGGAAGATGATCGGCACCTTGTGGCCGCCGGCGTTGAGGCGCTTGAGCACCTCCATGCCGTCGATGTCCGGGAGCATGACGTCGAGGATGACCAGCGCGGGCGAGAACTGCGTCACCGCCGTGATGGCGGCGCGGCCGGTGGCGGCGGTCTTGACCGTGAAACCCTCGTAGCGCAGGGCCATGGCGAGCAGCTCGGTGATGTTCGGCTCGTCGTCCACGACCAGGACGCGCGCCCCGTTCGATGGCTGCCCCTGCGCTCGGCCGCCGTCGGTGCTCACGGCGTCCATGCTGCCTCCAATGCCTTGGAGTTTGCTGAGAGGTTGCTGTGACGCGCCTATGACTTCAGCGCAGGCGAGTGGACGGCTCCGGCCAGCCGGAGACCCGATGGACGATGCCGTCATGGTCGACCAGCCGGGCCGGAAGCCGATGCTTGGCCAGCCATGCGACCGCTGAATCGCCCATGACGATGGCTGCCGTCGAGGCGATGTTGGCGTCGACGCATGTGGCCGCGATGACGCTGGCGGTACGCCACGGGCCTGCGGCAGGCAAGCCGGTCGAAGGGTCGATGATGTGGTGAAGGACAGCGCCGCCTCGCGTCCAGCGCCGCACCGTGGTGCTCGACGTGGCGATCCCGCCCGATTCGATGCTGATGGCCTCCTCGTCGTCGTCGAGACCTGCGTTGCTGTCCTCGCTCGTCTGCACCGTCCATCCGTCCTGCGGCGCTTCGCCCGCGAGCGCGATGTCGCCGCCGAGGCTGACGAGAGCTCCGCCCGAACCAACGGCTTCCAGCGCCGCCGCAGCGGCGAGGTCTGAAGCCAGCGCTTTGGCCGTCGCCCCGAGGTCGATCTCGACGCCACGTGGCACGGAAACCGTCCGTGTCCCTTCGTCGAACCGGATGGCCTGCCACCCAGGGACGTGGCTCACGACGAGCTGGATGGGGGAGGCGTCGGCCGGGATGTCGGCGAAATCTCGGTCGTACCCGGCGAGCCGCACCGCCGAGCCCACCGTCGGGTCGACCGCGCCGCCTGTCAGTCGCGCTCCTCGCAATCCAGCGGCGAGGGCTTGCGCCAACAGGGCGCTGACCTGGAACTGCCGCCCGGGCTCGCGGTTGATCCGGCTCAGCTCGCTGTCGTCGCGGAACCTGCTGGCCGCGTCGTCGATCGCGTTGATGACCCGATCGGCTGCGGCTTTGGCATCGGCAAGGCGGTCCGGACGCGTGACGATCAGTCGCATGTTGGTGCCAAGCGCGCGGTCATCGACGATCCCGAGCAGCGTGGTGCTCATCTCGACGCGGCCGCTCGACGCAGCGCCAGCGCGAGCACCGGGCAGGTGGCGACCGCACGCTGAGCGAGCGGCGCCAGGCGATCCGGAATCGGGCCCGGCGCGATGATCGGATAACCCCAATCGTCGAGGCGGATCAGCTCGGGCACCAGCTCGCCGCACAGGCCGTGACCGTCGCACTTGATGCGGTCGATCGTCATGTGCAGCTCGGTTTTCATGCCGGCTGCTGCTGCCTCCAATGCGCAGGGTGAGACGCGAACTGGTCCGAGAACGTCGACAGCGCTGAGCGTAAGAACATCACCGCCCCGTCAGGGTGCTTGCACGCGCCTCGGCCGGGCACCTCGACCGCCCACTTCTTCAGGCGTGCCATGTCGTCGCGGTTGGTGCCGCGTTCGGCGATTCGGCTGCATGCGTCCGACAGCGCCCTCAGGCCGAAGAAGCACGGTCCGCATTGCGCCGAGCTCTCCTCGGCGAGGTACCGCATGATGCGGGCCGTATCGCACACGCCGCACCTGCTGGCGGGCAGCACCCCGACCACTCCGCAGCCGAGGGAGAGGCCGCCGGCACGAAGGGCGGCCGCGTCGAGCGGGAGCGCCCACGCATCGGCCGCCTTGACCCAGGAGCCGAAGTAGCCACCGATCAGGACGGCAGCCGCTGGTTCTGACGGGCCGCCTCCCATGGCCACAGCCTCTTCGACCGTCGTTCCTGCCTCGACCTCCAGCACGCCGCTCGTCTTGACCCCGCCGGCGAGTGTAATCAGGATCGTCCCCGCCGCACCGCGGCGGCCGGCGGACCGATACCACTCATCGCCATATCGGGCGATGAGGGCGACGTGCGCGAGCGTCTCGACGTTCTGCACCAGGGTGGGAGCGCCGGCGACTCCTCGTTGGTGCGGCTGGGGCGGGGTCGTCGTCGGCGTGGCCACGCCGGCATCGACGAGATGAACCGCCGCGCTCGATTCGCCGGCGACGTATCGATGGGGCGCGCCGGCCATGCGTGCGATGCGGCGCTCGGATTCGGGCCGCTCCGCCAGCGCGCGTGCCATCGCGGTCCATGCGGCCCCGTGCTCTTCGCCGACGTAGATGACGACCTGGCTTGCGCGCAGAGTGCGAGCGGCGATGAACGCCCCGTCGAGGATGAGATGCGGACGGGTCGCCATGAGAAGCCGGTCTTTGCCGCTCTGGGGTTCGCCCTCGGCGCCGTTGGCGATGACCACCGCCGCGCCCTTCGACGCGGCGGCCATCGCGCGCCACTTGAGGCCCGCTGGAAAGGAAGCCCCGCCCCTGCCGGTCAGGCCGCTGCGGACCAGCGCCTCGATCAGGGGACGGCCGGCGAGCGCCGGCGCCCCGAGCCTTCGAACGTGGTCGGCGCGGCTCTCGGGTCCGGACCTCAGGTCGGGCCCGGAAAGCAGGCGCAGATCGCTCATGGGTTTGGCTTCCTGGAAACACCGGCGCGGAACTCGCTGCGGGCCGACGAGAGTGGATCGGGATGCGGCTGCAGCAGCCTGTAGGCGACCGCGACGGCGACCGCCCCGATGCTGAGGACCGACAGCGCCAGGAACCAGATCGACCAGGCGTCGGTCCCGGTGCCGAACCCGTGGATCACAGCGATCGGCCAGGATGCATATGCGAGCCAATGGATGGCGCGCCACGCTGCCGGCCCGATCACGCCGCGTAGGAGGCTCGTGACCACGATGGCGGCGAACAGCTCGAACGCGATCGTGCCGAGGCCCAACCACAGCGTCCGGTAATAGGACGAGAAGGGCAGGACGGCGGTGAGCCAGCCAAGGTGTGTGAACGGGTCGACAACCGCGGTCACGATGTGGAGGGCGAGGAAGACGAGCGTCATCAGCGCCAGGTTGCGGTGCAAACCTGTGGTGAGGAACCGCGGCCATCCTGCGCTCTGAAACCGCAAGCTGGAAAGCACGCCGAGCACGACGACACCGCTGAGCAGGATCATCGACACAGCCCCGGCGCCCCTGGTCGTGTACCAGAGAAGGGTGTCGCTCACCGACGAAGGCTACGAGCCGCCGGAGACGGCGACGGCGGAGCTGGATGAAGGGCTCACTGACCCAGACGACGACTGAAGACCGTTCGAGGACGTGCTGGACGAGGACGAGGTCGAGGTGGTCGCTTCGCTGGCTGTCGCGGTTGACGATGACGAGGCGGAGACGCCGGGGATGGTGACTGCGCTGATAGCGCCGAAGACGCCCACACCTGCGACGCCGGCGAATGCGATGCCAGCCGTCAGCTGGTTGAGCAGCGACAGCGCCCTGTCGCGAGCCCGGATCCTGGCGTCTGCCGTCTTCGTGCTTTCCATGCTGGTCAGGCTGCGCTCAGCCTCTCAATCCTCTCTGTGAGGAACCTGGGAAGCCGCTGAGAAGTTACGGGCCGCGCCCGATCGGCGGCCTGAGCATTCAATAGACTTGGAAACTCGCCCCCGTAGCTCAGGGGATAGAGCAGGACGGTCCTAACGTCAAGGTCGGGGGTTCGATTCCCTCCGGGGGCACCATGTCATGTCTCAGGACATCGTTGACGCCTGTCGCAAGACATTGTGCACAGGCCAGCGACCACCAAGCGGCTGGTAATCGCGAAACGGGTCGAGGGTGAGCTGGCGGATCAGGGTGCCGT
>Ga0070697_100000683_pt1 | contig 25520 bp, 22 predicted proteins | sample KBSK1501metaG_FD_65475 | JGI IMG/M metagenome (GOLD analysis project Ga0070697, IMG submission 65475) | Corn, switchgrass and miscanthus rhizosphere microbial communities from Kellogg Biological Station, Michigan, USA - KBS K1-50-1 metaG | ecosystem: Host-associated > Plants > Roots >...
GACATGGACAAACTCCTCGCGCGGCAGGGTGAGGTACAAGAGAAACTCGATCACCAGGACGCCTGGGATCTCGACGCGCGTCTGGAGATGGCCATGGACGCGTTGCGCTGTCCTCCTCCTGACACGAAAGTCGCGGTCTTATCTGGTGGTGAACGCCGGCGCGTTGCTTTGTGTCGACTGCTGCTGCAGAAACCCGACATCTTGCTGTTAGATGAACCGACCAACCATCTCGATGCGGAGTCGGTCGCATGGTTGGAGCATCATCTGCAAAGCTATCCGGGCACAATCATCGCGGTGACGCACGACAGATATTTCCTCGACAACGTTGCCGGGTGGATTCTGGAACTTGATCGCGGCCAGGGCATCCCTTGGAAAGGAAACTACACGAGCTGGCTCGAACAGAAGCAGGAGCGCCTGCGCCGCGAAGAGAAGTCGGAAAGCGAAAGACAGAAGACGCTGCAACGCGAACTTGAGTGGATTCGCATGTCGCCAAAGGCGCGCCACGCGAAAGGCAAGGCACGCATCAACGCCTATGAATCGATGTTGCAGGAGGGTTCGGACAAACGTCGCGAAGATTTGGAGATTCACATTCCACCGGGTCCGCGGCTCGGCAATGTCGTAGTCGAGGCCGACGGAGTGAGCAAAGGCTACGGTGACAATCTCCTCGTCGAGGATATGAAGTTTTCTCTGCCGCCGGGCGGGATTGTTGGCGTGATTGGTCCGAACGGCGCCGGTAAGACCACGCTGTTTCGCATGATCACCAAACAGGAAGAACCGGACGCTGGAACCATTCGCATCGGGGAAACGGTGTCACTGGCTTACGTTGATCAGAGCCGTACGCTTGATCCCGAGAAATCCATCTGGGAAGAAATCTCAGGCGGAACGGACATGTTGATGCTCGGAAAGCGTGAAGTCAGTTCGCGTGCGTACGTGGGCCGATTCAATTTCTCAGGATCGGACCAGCAGAAGAAGGTCGGCATGTTATCGGGCGGCGAACGCAATCGCGTGCATCTGGCGAAGATGTTGAAAGAGGGCGCGAACGTCCTGCTATTGGACGAACCAACCAACGACCTGGATGTAAACACCCTGCGCGCCTTGGAAGAAGCTCTGGAAAACTTCGCCGGCTGTGCTGTTGTAATCTCACACGATCGTTGGTTTCTCGATCGCATTGCAACGCACATGCTGGCCTTTGAAGGCGACAGCAAAGTCGTTTGGTTTGAAGGAAACTATTCGGAGTACGAAGAAGATCGCAAGGCTCGGCTGGGCGCCGCGGCGGACCAACCTCACCGGATTAAATATCGACAGTTGACGCGCGGTTGAAATCCTATCCGCAGATTACGCAGATTACACAGATTCACGTTAAAGAGGACATTCACCTGAGTGCTTAGCAACTTCTTAGCTACTGCGTTTTTGAATCTGTGAAATCTGCGTAATCTGTGGACACTCCCTAGATGCCCAGAAAGAAGCGTTCAAAACAGGGTCCTGAAAACCAAGTCTCCCCGGGAGCGGGAGAGTCGCGCGCCGGCAACGGACCTCGCACAAGCCTCTTCGCCAGAAGCAATCGCGGACTGCTTTTAGACATAGTCGTCTTCATCCTCAACATCTTCCTGATGCGTTTGCTGTCGCGACAGTTCATCGATCTATTCAACCAGGTCTCCCCTGAAAATCCGCTGGCAGAGTTGACGCTCGGGCTCATATTCGCCGCGATGTGGATTCTGCCCGCGGCGGGTGCGGTGTTGAAACGCTGGCACTTTCACCAGCGTCGCGATGCGCTAACGCTCGATTCCATGGAATCAGGCGTGGGCGGCTGTTTATTCAATCCTCTCTTCTATTTCTGCCTGAACCTGGTGATAAGTTCGGCTGTATTGGCTAGCCTGGGAGATTTCGTTTTCGGCAGGCGCGGGATGGACTCCGGCGCGATCTTCGTTCCCATGATCTTCGCCATCCTGATCCTCACCATCGTGCAAACGTTTCTGATCTACCGATATTTCTCGCCGCCAAAAAAGCCGCCAAAATGGGATCTCCTGCGCACACCACAGAGCGAGACGCTCGGCGACATTTGTCTCTTCCTCAATATGATTCTGTTCCAGGTATTTTGGAACCTGCTTACTTTCGCGGATCTGGGCCACCCGTCGGGGGTGGTTGAGTTCCTGGGCAGGCTCTTCTTCCTGTGTTTTATCGCGCTCTTGATTTACTTCCCACCGCGCATGTTTTATCTTGCGGAAGACATCCACCGCCGGCGCACTTGGTTGACGATGCTGCTAGCAAACTCACCGGTGATCATCCGCGTGCTTATCGGCACGAGTTCAAACACGCCGGGCTGGTGAGAAAAAATAGCAAACAGCAAACAGCAGACAGCAAACAGCAAGAAGGAGGAACGATTTATAGCGAACGTGACGTAAGCCTCTGAGGAGTAAGATCGCGCATCGCGAGTTCCCTGCCGTCTACTTCTTGCTGTTTGCTGTTTACTGTTTGCTGTTTACTGTTTATGCGAGGTTTTCCGAAAGAGGTTGTGGCGGCGATTCGCGACGGGAAGATTCTCGGGATTCGCGCCGGGATGAAGCCACATCGGATCATTGGCATCTGGGCGGTGGTGGTAGAGAACCGAGTGTTTGTCAGGTCGTGGAGTCTGAAGCAGCGGAGTTGGTATCGCACGTTTCTGGAGGAGCCGGTCGGAGTGATTGAGGTGAATAGCCGGCGGATTCCGGTGCGGGCGGTGTTTACCAGGAGCGAGCGGTTGAAGAAGTCGGTTGATAAGGCGTACGCGGAGAAGTTTAATACGAAGGGGTCGCTGCATTTTGTGGAAGGGTTCAAGGAACAGACGCGGCGCGACACCACGACGGAGCTTTGTCCCCGTTAGCTAAACGAACTCTTATCCGCAGATTCCGCAGATTACGCCGATTCAAACAACTTCGAGGATCTTAAGTTGTTAATCAAGGCTGCAATCAACGGCGGACGTGCGCGAAATGATCACACTGCAGTGCCGGTAAGCCCGGCTGAACTGGCGGCGGACGTAGTTGAGTGTCTGAAGGCCGGAGCAGGAGCTATCCACCTACACGTCCGCTCGACTTCAGCTGATTCAGAAAAGGAAAGCCTCGACAAAGAAGATGTCGAACAGACAATCCGTGCCGTACTGGCCGTTGCTCCAAAAGAACGGATTGGCATAAGTACAGGCGCCTGGATTCTGCCGCACCCTGCACGGTTGGAAGCAGCAAAGAATTGGCCGATTTTGCCAGGATTTGCTTCGGTGAACTTCGGTGAAGAGGGCTCGGTTGAACTTGCGAAACTGCTGCTTTCGCGTGGTGTAGCTATCGAAGCCGGATTGTGCGACGCGGATGCCGCGCAGATCTTTCTGCAGAGTGGCTTGGCAACAAGCTGTCTCCGTGTATTACTCGAGCCACAGGAACAGGAACTGGGGTACGCACTTGAAACTGTGAACGCGATGGAGAAAGTCCTAAAATCCGGCGGACCAGATTTTCCTTCTGTGCTTCATGGCACAGAAGCCACCACGTGGCCAATGATGAACGAAGCAATCGCGCGCGGCTATGACGTTCGCATTGGACTCGAGGACACGCTTGTTATGCCTGATGCGAGAATCGCGAAGGACAATGTCGAGTTGGTTACTGAGGCAGTGAGGCGAGTAAGAAAAACAGCGGGGGCAAGCCCGCCTTCCTGACCTTGAGGCTATTCACCTTGAGCTACTGACTTTGAGCATTCAGTTCTCGGAGTGGAATCAGCGTAGAGGCGATACCTAATTCCGCAATCCGAATTCCGCAATCCGCAATCGAGTCATTCCGCCATCTCATCGTTGATCGATTTCAAGGCGCTCTCGAGCATGCTCCGGTGTGCGGGGTTAGTAGCCCCTGCCAATTGCGTCATGATACGTGAACGCGAGAGTCGCAGAGACTCAAACTTGGCACTGCGCGCGCGTTCCTCCACCGAGGAGGTGCCGCGGTTTGCGCGGGCATCAGCAGCCGCCTGTTGCCGTTCAAACACTTCTTCCATCTTGCCGGCTAAATCGTCGCCATCCCATCCCATAGCACCACCTCCAGAGTTTTGTCCATCCTAACACCTAACGTTGGGTATTACACTGTTGAGTGAAGATAATCGAGTCAGAGATGGGAGATTTTCCATTTCTCATTTGACATTTTTCATTTGTCATTTAGGACGATCGATGACCTCTGACTCGAGCGGTAAACCAGCGTCGTTGAGCGCAACACGCATGGAGAACGGGTGACCTCGACGAAGTCAGCCACCGGAGGCCCCTAAATGACAAATGAGAAATGTCAAATGAGAAATGGAAAATCTTCTTCCTTTTCAACTTCACTGACGACTCAACGCTAGGGTCACTTGCTCTTTGACCCTTCCGCTGCGAACATTGCTCTCCATATATGAGCACCGCAATCACTAAACCCGAAAAGAAACGTATCACCGCAGCAACCGCGTGGCGCGACGCGCGCGAGCTAATTTGGGCACACCGCTATCGCCTCGCGCTCGGCATGTTTTTAATGATCGTCAATCGGCTCGCCGGTCTCGTCCTGCCCAGCAGTTCCAAATACGTCATAGACGAAGTAGTCATTAAGCATCGCTCGCAGATGTTGATTCCACTCGCTATGGCGGCGGGCGCGGCCACGATCATTCAAGCGCTAAGTTCCTTTTCACTTTCGCAGGTCTTAGGTGTGGCTGCGCAACGCGCCATCACTGACATGCGCAAGAGCGTGCAGGAACACGTTGAACGATTACCCATCAGGTACTTCGACTCAACACAAACCGGAGTCTTGATCTCGCGCATCATGGCCGACGCTGAAGGCATTCGAAATCTCGTCGGCACGGGGCTGGTACAACTCCTCGGTAGTTTGGTAACCGCCGCCATTGGTCTTGCGGTTCTCTTCTATTTGAACTGGCGGCTGACGGCGGTCACGTTGCTTGCCCTTGCCGCTTTCGGCGGTGTCATGGCGTTCGCCTTTAACAAACTGCGACCCCTATTTCGCGAGCGAGGAAAGATCAACGCGGAGGTTACCGGGCGTTTGACTGAATCCCTTGGTGGCATTCGGATTGTTAAAGCCTACGCCGCGGAAAAGCGCGAGGCTTTGGTTTTCGCTCGTGGCGCGCATCGTCTCTTCCGAAACGTCGCGCGCTCAATGACCGCAGTTTCAGGCGTTATGGCTTTCTCCACCATGATCGTCGGCATCATCGGCGTGATTTTGATTCTGGTGGGCGGCCACGACCTCATCGCCGGTCGCATGACGCTCGGCGATTTTGTCATGTACATGATCTTCACTGGCCTGGTGGCAATGCCGTTGATCGAAATCGCGAACATCGGCACGCAAATCACCGAAGCATTTGCCGGGCTTGATCGTATTCGCGAGATCAAGCGCATGGCCACCGAAGATGAGGATGACACTACTCGAGAACCTTGCCCGGCGATCGTTGGCGAGGTTGCGTTTACAGATGTCAGCTTTGAGTATAACGACGACACGCCGGTATTGAAGCATGTCTCCTTTCGCTCGCCGGCAGGCTCGACAACAGCGTTGGTTGGGTCAAGCGGTTCGGGCAAGTCGACGCTGATAAGTCTGGTGATGGCCTTTAACCGGCCGATCGCGGGCGGCGTTTCTGTCGATGGTCGCGATTTGGAATCTGTTCGGCTGCGAGACTATCGGCAGCAACTCGGCGTGGTCTTGCAGGACAATTTTCTTTTCGACGGCACTATCGCCGAGAACATTGGCTTCTCTCATCCCCACGCCACCCGCGAGGAAATCGTGGCAGCCAGCCGAGTCGCGCATTGCGAGGAATTTATCAACGGTTTCGCCGACGGCTACGACACGATCGTCGGTGAACGCGGCGTGAAGTTATCGGGCGGACAGCGGCAACGGGTGGCCATTGCACGAGCAATTCTGGCCGAGCCGAGAATTCTAATCCTGGACGAAGCCACTTCGAGTCTCGACAGCGAAAGCGAAGCGATGATTCAGGATGGTTTGCAGTCTTTGCGTCGTGGGCGCACGACCTTTGTGATTGCACACCGCCTCTCCACCATTCGCAGCGCGGATCAGATTCTTGTGTTGGAAGCCGGCGAGATCGTTGAGCGCGGCACGCATGAAGAGTTGCTCTCCGCAGGCGGACGCTACAAGCAGCTTTACGACAAGCAGTACAATTTCGAACGCAACCAGTTCATAAATCCGGGCGAAGACTTCACTCCTGAGTTACCCAAAGCGGCGAATGCCTCGCCAGCTTCCGACGCGATGCCGACGAATTTGTAGAGCCGTTGCTGCAAAACCCAGTCACAACGAGGACTAAACATGGATCCCCAAAATTTCGAAAACCACACCCGTTGGCATCCGGCCTTCCACTTTTTCATCTTGCCGGTAATGCTGATTAATTTCTTCTGGGCAGTAGTGATGTTTGTTAAAGCTCCCGGCTGGAATTCAGGCTGGTGGATCGTAGTCTCGGTGGCACTGCTGATGCTGACGACTTTCGTGCGAACTTATTCTCTCAAGGTACAGGACCGACTTATCCGCCTCGAAGAGAAACTGCGTTATCAGCAAGTCCTCCCCGCTGCTCTGGCGCAGCAAACCGGCAACTTGACTGTGAGGCAAACAGTCGCGCTCCGTTTTGCCGCAGACGAGGAACTGGAAGAACTGATCAACTCCGTGCTATCTGGCAAGTTCGTCAAAACCAAAGACATTAAGCGGGCAATCAAACAATGGCGCGCGGATAACTTCAGGGTTTGACCAACAGCAGAAGTTATGTCGCCACCACAAATCAGGCTACTGCTTACCTCCCGCACGACCGACCCGCTAGCCATCATTTCGCGCCTTCAGCGCTCGCCAGCTCGCCCCGCACGCTGTCCTGGGGCGCTGCCCCAGGCTGTTACATTCCGCGCCTTTGGCGCTGTCAAACCAATGTCCTTTTCCCCATTTCCCCTATTCCCCTATTCCCCCATGTCGCATTTCGTGCATCTCTTCGCGAATAGATTCGCTTATCGTCTACATCCCGCGAACGAAGAATTTCACAACAACTCTTTCCCCCGGTAATTCGACTAATAACAAGATTTCGGACGGAAGTAGTCGGGAGCCCATTGCTGGCACGGGCGTTGCCAAACTACTTCCCGGCCTCGCCATAGCAGTTGGACTTTAGCAGCGGCGGCGCTGTTGAGGAGACCTGAAATGGGTACTTTGACTAGTTGGAAACAACAGTTGCGAGCAGCGAATGCGACCCGAGCGAAATTAAGGCGTTTGAAGTTGCGCCGGCTGAAGCTGCGGCGGCTGGAAATGAAAAACCGCCTGGCCGATAGGCTTCCGGACTTAGTGCTTTCAACGTCGGCGACGAACTGAAGTTTGTCGGACGTTAAAAAGATCGGCAGCCTCGCGGCCGCCGATACGTTGGGAGCCCGCAAGCGAAGGGGAGAGCGCGGGCGGGCTTCCAACATCGATTTGAGGAGAAGTTTCGGTCGCCCCGGTAATAACGTAAGTAGGCGACTAACGGAAAACCCGCCGCGAAGGGGAGAGCGCGGCGGGCTTTTTCGATTCCGAAATTCATGCTGACGCCTGGCGTTGTTTTGCGTCAGTGATACGCGTGTAGTTGGGATTAAGGTAGACAACCCGACCGCCGACTATGGTGGCAACCGCGGCGCCCATCATCGATCTGCCATGAAACGGTGTGTTGCGACTCTTCGATTTAGAAGTCGCCGCGTCGAAGATCCATTCGCACGCCGGGTCCAGAATCGTCACATCAGCGTGTGCGTTCTCCGCTAAACTTCCCCGATCTTTTAATCCAAAAATGCGCGCCGGATTCGTTGAGCACAACCTGACCAGTTGTTCGAGGTCAATAATTCCCTGATTAACCAGGTCAAAAGCGAGCCCTACCGCAGTTTCCAGTCCGGTGATACCAAACGGCGCCTGATCAAATTCCAGGTTCTTCTCATCGGCGTGATGCGGTGCGTGATCGGTCGCAATCGCATCGATAGTGCCGTCGCGCAAACCTTCCAACAAGGCCGTTACATGGTTCTGGCTTCGAAGGGGCGGACTCATTTTTGTATTGGTGTCGTATTCGGCAAGCGCGTCGTCAGTTAAAGTCCAATGATGCGGCGCCACTTCGCAGGTGACCGGCAGTCCCATTTCCTTGGCGCGGCGAACCGCGTCGAGCGCTCCACTCGTCGAAACATGCGCAATGTGAACAGAGGCGCCGGTAAGTCTCGCGAGAACGCAGTCGCGAATGACGTGCACGTCCTCAGCCGCCGCCGGCATACCGCGTAATCCCAAAATGAGCGACCAACGCCCTTCGTGCATCACTCCTCCGGCAGTCAGCGAAAGATCCTGGCAGTGGTCAACTACTGTCAGACCAAAACCGCGCGCATATTCCATCGCCCGTCGCATCATCCCGGCAGTAGGCACGGGATGGCCGTCATCGGACACGGCCACGATGCCCGCGTTTTTCATTTCACCCATTTCAGAGAGTTCTTTACCGCCGCAGCCCTTGGTAAGGGATCCGATAGGAAAAACGTTTGCGAGCTGTGCGCGTTGGGCCTGTTCGATTACAAAGCGAGTCACCGCCGGACTATCGTTTACCGGATCGGTGTTGGGCATCGCGCACACGCTGGTCCAGCCGCCGGCCACGGCCGCCGCCGCGCCACTCGCTATTGTCTCCTTGTACTCGGCGCCTGGCTCCCGCAAGTGCGTGTGAAGATCGATGAAACCCGGAGCGACGATAAGGCCAGTCGCGTCTAAAATCTCGACGCCGCCTGGCCTCTCCTCTCCGCGCTCAAGCACACCAAGCACACGTCCAGCTTCAATTAGAAGATCGCGTCCGGTGTTTATCCCCTGCGCGGGATCTACGATGTAGCCATTCGCAATTAGTAGCTTCATACTTCTTTTGTACCGCAAACTGTTAGTTTGCGTTGTGCTGCAGAGCACAACTGTTAACTGCCGATGCAAACTAACAGTTTGCTTTACATTTAGGTATCAGTGTCCCTTCTCATCCAGTTCTGCATGACCGCCGCCGGCCAGCAAATAAAGCACGGCCATCCTAACCGCCACACCGTTTGTTACCTGATCCAGGATGAGCGAACGACCGCCGTCGGCGATTTCCGACGCCATTTCAATACCGCGATTAATTGGTCCGGGATGCATCACGATCGCATCTGGCGCGGCGCGTTCCAAATGTTTGGGCTTAAGACCGAAGTGGACGGCATACTCCCGCATCGAGGGGAAGAACGCAGCGTCTTGCCGCTCGCGCTGGATTCGAAGAATCATCACAACGTCGGCGCCTTCAATCGCGTCTTCGATCGTCTTCTCAACGCGTAAGCCTTGCTCGACTAATTCGCCGAACTCCAGAGGCACAAGCGTTCCTGGGCCGGCGACACTAACAGTCGCACCAAGTTTTGTAAGCAGGTGAATGTTTGAGCGTGCCACTCGCGAGTGCAACACATCACCAATGATCGCGACCTTGAGCCCTTCTATTCGTGACTTGTGTTCGCGGATTGTCAACGCGTCCAGGAGCGCTTGAGTGGGATGTTCATGCGAGCCATCGCCGGCATTGACTATGGGTGCGTTGCCCATTCTCGCCAGATGTTGCGGCGCGCCCGCCATCGAATGCCGTACCACGATGCAGTCAGGCGCCATCGCCTCCAGATTGCGGGCCGTGTCCAGCAGCGTTTCGCCCTTGCTCACGCTGGAGGTAGAAACACTGATGTTGACAGCGTCAGCGGAGAGTCGCTTGGCCGCGATTTCAAAGGAAGTACGAGTTCGAGTAGAAGATTCGAAGAAAAGGTTGATGACTGTGCGTCCCCGCAGCGCCGGCACTTTCTTGATCTCCCGACGGGAGATATCGCGAAATGTTTCTGCCGTATCCAGCAAGTGAGTGATTTCGCCGGCCTCAAGTTCGCGGATGCCGAGTAGATGTTTGCGAGTAAAGTTCATCTCATTGTAGCAAACGGCAAACAGCAGACAGCAAACAGCAGGAACCTCGGCACGAGACTTGGGGATCTAGACATCAATAATTTCCGGCGGTTTGCTGTCTGCTGTTTGCTGTTTGCTTGTCACAAAAAAAAGCGGCCATCGCTGGCCGCCTGTTCAACTTGCATCAGCGGCTTCCGCCGCAGGTCGTTCGACAATTACGACGCCCTCTTCCTCATCAAATTCCTGCAGCATCACTTTGATGATCTCGCTTTTTTTCGTCGGCACTAATTTTCCAATGTAGTCCGCCTGGATGGGCAACTCGCGATGCTCTTTGCCGCGATCAATCAGTACTGCAAGCTGGACGCGTTTAGGCCGGCCAAAGTCGATCAACTGATCGAGCGCCGCACGGATGGTACGTCCGGTGTAAAGCACATCGTCAATCAGCACGATGTTACGGTTCTCAATGTCTCCAGGAAGATCTGTGCGGTTAACTATTGGCTTGGCGCCGACGGTGGAAAGATCGTCGCGATACAGCGTGATGTCGAGAATGCCAACCGGCGGGCGATCGCCTTCAAGGTCCGCGATCTTGTCGGCCATTCGTTCCGCGAGCGGCACGCCTCGGCGCCGTATTCCCACCAGATACAAATCACCGGCGCCGTGGTTTTCTTCGACAACCTCCGAAGCCAGGCGGGCCAGCGCGCGATTGATTCGCGGGCTGTCCATGATGCGCGCCTTCTCGATGAAATCCATTTCGCCGGATACTAACAAGAACACTTGGGCGGTGACAAGCAGACCGGAAAGTCGGTAGTGGGTAAAGCAAAGGGCGTGACCGCCTTACATGATTAGCGGCGTGCGTGGCTGACAGTTGAAGCAAACCAAATTACGCCAACCAATAAGAGGATCGTCCCGGCCAAATAGTGAGCACGGTAAAACAGTCTCAACGCCGCAACGCCACACGTAAGGCTACAAAGGCGGGCAAAATGGCTGTAAGCAGGCGAGGGCATCCAGAGGCTTATATCATGAGGGACAACCCGCATACCATAGACGCAAACCCTCATCACAGAGACACAGAGAACACGGAGATTTCACCGAGAAGTTTGCTATCGTCCGTACAAGCGAACCGTCGGGCGTTTCGAGTCCGCGCTTACCTTTTCATACCAAAACTCAACGCTCTTAATTATCCGTCGACGTCCCCTCAGGTCCATCGCCCGCGTCGAACCACCTGCTTCTATTATCTGGCGGAATTGCAATTCCTCGTCTGTTCCGTTTCCGAAGTGAACTACCACTCGCTTGAAGCTTACCGGAGCATCGTCAACACGAATCTGAAGTTGATGAAACCATCCTTCCGAGCTTCCCAGTGAGATCTTGTCATGATCGGAATTCCCGTCGACGTGTTTGTCTCCCAGATGGATCCATTCTCGCTGCGCTTTGAGGACTGAGGTTGAACCGATGAGCAGCAAGACAGCTGCGAAAACAGCCAGGGTGTTTTTTGATCGCATAGTTGTATTTCCTCCCACAAGATTGATTTGTAGAGCTGTTTGAACGGCCTCGTACTAAGGAGAAGGGAAACTTAAACTAACTTTGATACGCTGTCCACATTCTTCGCTCGCTGGGTGACCTTGTCTTCAACTCACCGGCTCTGGTAGTCTCGTTTTGCAAGTTACGAAGCAAGATTAAATCAGAGCCGTTCATGCTCTATCGCTCATTGCTGCGACCTTTACTCTTTCGCCTGCCACCTGAAACGGCCCACGAACTGGCGCTCAATTCCCTTTCCATCGCTCCGGGATTAATAACATCGGTACTGGGCAACCGTTTCAAGCGCAGCCCGTTTGGCAACCTGCGACGCTTTGGCTTGACGTTTTCCAATCCGGTCGGCCTGGCAGCAGGTTTCGATAAAGATGGCGTGGCGCTGGATTCGCTCGCCGCGCTGGGATTTGGTTTCATTGAGGCGGGCACGGTCACCTACCATCCGCAGCCCGGCAACAAAAGGCCACGACTATTCCGGCTGCCCTTGGACCAGGCACTAATCAATCGCGCCGGTTTCAACAACGAAGGCGCCAGGGCCTTTGCGAAGCGCGTTCAGCGCGAACGGCCGGATTGTGTTCTGGGAGTAAGTATCGGCAAAAGCAAGGTAGTAGCGTTTGAAGATGCGGTCGCTGACTATTTGCAAAGCTTCGCAGCGGTCTATCCCGTTGCCGATTACATCGCCGTGAACGTGAGTTCGCCAAACACGCCGCGTTTGCGGGAGTTACAAAAAACAGATCAGCTCGAAGTACTATTGCGGGAGCTCCAGGAATGTAATCAGAAGCTAGCCGATCAGCGCGATGGCCGTGGCATTTTGCCGCTGCTGGTAAAACTGTCACCAGATCTCGATGTGAACGAGCTTGAGAGTATTGTCGCGGTGGCGCGCAGAAATAAAATAGCCGGACTCATCGCCACCAATACAACTCTGGATCGAGCATCTTTGAAAACAAATCCTGAGACAGTTGCAGCCTGTGGCGAAGGCGGCTTGAGTGGCGCTCCCTTGCGACGCCGATCCCTCGAAATGATTGCGACGCTCCACAATATGACGGAAGGTTCGTTGCCTTTGATTGGCGTTGGCGGCGTTTTCACCGCCGAGGATGCCTGGGAGATGATTAGCGCCGGCGCCAGCTTGTTGCAAATCTACACCGGGTTCATTTACGAGGGGCCGGCCATTGCCAGAAAAATTAATGATGGCTTAAGGCGCATCATCTCAGATAAAGGATTCGTCTCTTTTGACGAAGCCGTGGGGTCACGCGCAAAAGAGTCGGTGGTTGATGAGGGTTGACTGCTATGAGAACAAACAAACTAATCGTTGCTCTCGACGTTGACAGCGTTCAGAAAGCGCATGAGCTGGTCAGTGCGCTACGCGGCATAGCGGGCATGTTCAAGATCGGCATGCAGTTGTTCACTGCCGCAGGTCCCGCTTTAGTTCGTGAAATTGTCAGATCCGGCGAACGCGTGTTTCTGGATCTTAAGTATCACGACATTCCCAATACGGTAGCCCTTGCAGGCGTGGAGGCCACGCGGCTTGGTGTTTCCATTTTCAATATTCATGCGGCTGGCGGCAGCGAAATGATGCTACGAACTGCGAGCAGCGTATCCGAGTGCGCGGCAGCCGAAGGACTTTCTCGGCCGCTGGTGATCGCTGTCACGATACTGACCAGCGCAAATGAAGCTGTAGTAGCTGAAGTTGGATTTGGGTCGACCCCGGCGGAGCTGGTGCCTCGCCTGGCCATACTGGCCGAAGCAAGTGGAATGGATGGCGTAGTAGCCTCACCACGCGAGGTTGGTATCGTACGCTCTGTCGTTAAACGGCCTGACTTTGTGGTGGTAACACCCGGAGTTAGACCGGCAGGCGCTGTTCTGTTTGATCAGAAACGCGTAACTACTCCCCGCGAGGCAATTCTTGCCGGCGCAGATTACATCGTGGTGGGCCGGCCGATTCTTGATGCGCTCGACCCGGTCCAGGCCGCACAGCAAATCCTTGATGACCTCGAGCTGAGCGAGGCAAATCGGGCTACAATTTGAAAGGAACCGGATTCGGCAGCCTGCGTGTACAATTTTAGCCATGAAGGCTGCGCGATTTGTTCTGATCGCGTTTTGCACTATGATTCAAAGGTGACCCAAAGTTTGAAATTTCCGACTGCTTGTCTTTTATTGATCCTGGGCGCGTTCGTCTTATCGTCTTCCGCTCAACAATCAGGGGACCCGACTTCTCAGCCGTTTTCACCCGCTCCTTACCGGATCGGTGAACGACTAACCTACAACATCTCATTTTCAAACTTCATTAGTGCCGCTCACGTGGAGCTTCTGGTTGCGGCTCGTGGCACTTTCTTCGGACGCGAAGGAATTCAGTTAAAAGGTCATGTCGAAACTAACGGCGTAGTCAATGCAGCGCTCTTTGCCATTAATAATGACTACATCACCTACGTTGATCCGGCGACTGGTTTGCCTTATTACGGTCAGCAAACAATCCGCGAAACCGCCCGTACTACCGAGACGTCCGCGGACTTCAATCAGCCGGCGGGAACTGCCGCTATTCCGGACAAACGCACCGCCAGCATCCCCGGAACTTACGATTTCCTCTCGGCAATCTATCGCCTGCGCGCGCTCTCCCTGGCGGAGGGATCTACATATACGCTATCCGTGCACGACGAAAATCAGAACTACCAGATCGACGTCAAGGTGAGCGGTCGAGAAGTGATCAAAACTAACGTCGGATCATTTAATACGATCGTCGCGCAGGTACGCGTAAGGAGCGACTCGGGGGGACGCAATTACTCTCTCAAGGCCCACTTCAGCGACGACCAGCGACATGTCCCGGTTCTAATCGTAGCGCGCCTTTCGGCTGGTGAGGTCAGGGCCGAGCTTGCAGGTTCAGGCTTCGTTCCAACTCCAAAACCTACGCCGGCGCCAACCCCAACGCCGAAGCCCATAGAGGGAACGCCACCACCGGGAACGCCGCTGGTGATTCCCAGCACGCCCGCCGAAGACGCGAGAACCAGAGATCTGCCGTTCAAGGTCGGCGAACAATTGAACTATCAGGTCTTTCTCCCAAGTATCCAGGGGTCAGTGGGCATGGCGACGTTTCACGTGCGTGCCCGCTCGAAGTATTTTGATCATGATGGCTTCCAATTCACTGTTAGCGCTCAGACCACGAACGCATTACAGACGCTATTTGTGGCAAGCGATAGCATGAGTTCTTATGTTGATCCGACAACGCTGCTTCCCTTCCGCACTGAAATGATCTTCAATGAAGGGCGCCACCGCTTCAGTAGCAGACTCACTATCAACCAGGACTACGGTACAGCTACAACTGAATCGGGCAACCGGATCGAGATTCCAGTTGGAACACACGATTATCTATCGTTGTTTTATGTCCTGCGCACTCTGAGTCTGAGCCCGCCCAAGCGCAGTGCGTTATCGATTCTTGTCAACAACCAACCCAAGACACTTTTTATCAGTGCCGTGAAACGCGAGAACGTGCAAATTGGCTCACAAACAATTTCTGCGGTTCAGTTCTCGCTGACCACTGATGATGCCGATGGTGATAAGTATCAGATCCGGGGTTGGATCAGCGACGATAAACGCCGGCTACCACTACGCCTTACCGCAATGACCGAGATTGGCGCCATACGTGCTGACCTGGCAATAATCCCCGTTACTCCTCAATAATCGAAAATTGCTCTTCTGGCAGTCCCTCTCCGAACATAGATGCTTTTGAAATTGAAAACTGTTTTCAATTAGGCTATACTCGCTGCGGCGGCCAGGACCTCGAAATTTTCAGCCAATTGCCTGGTCGAACTTACGCGGAATTTGGAAATATCGTCGATGCTTAATTCCTTCATCATCGTTTTGCGCGAGGGATTTGAATCTTTCCTGCTTGTCGCCGTGATTCTCTCTTACCTGCGCAAGTCCGGGCAAAAATGGCTAACGTCCGCAGTTTACGTGGGAATAGCGGTGGCGTTAACGGCCAGTGCAGCACTCGGCTACCTACTCAGACAAGGGGTTGATGAACTGGGTCTGGAAAGATTCTTAGGCGCCACGATGGGCGGGTATGCCGGTCAGTTTCTGGGAAATGAGTCGCAGCGCGAGGGCATTCTCGGGCTCGTGGCAATGGTGATGGTTGGCAGTCTGGTTATATACATGTGGCGTACCGGACCTAAAGTTCATGAAAGAATGCGCACTCGTTTGAATGCGGTGTCATCGCCGCGTTCACGCTTGGCGGCTGTTCTTGGTGTATTTCTCTTTACGTTTCTGATGATCACTCGAGAAGGCATGGAGACGGCGCTGATGCTTTTGCAGGTGCATGGTTCAGAAATGCTCACTGGAGCGTTGCTGGGTCTTTGCGCTGCCGCGGGATTCGCGTGGGGCTGGGCAAAATTCGGTCATCTGATCAACGTGAAAAGATTCTTCCAGGTCACCGGAATCTTCCTGCTTCTTTTTATGGTGCAGGTCGGCATCTATTCTTTCCATGAATTTTCGGAAGCAGAACTGCTCCCAAACAGCGAGATGCTGCACGCCGCTACTGAGAAATTCTCACCGGATGGTATCTACGGAAAGTGGTTTTCGGTGGCGATGATTTCGGTATGCGCATTGTGGTTAATCGGGGGATGGCTAATCGATCGTTTGCGGCAACCACCAGCCCCGAGTCTGACGCCCGCACCGGGTAATAGATAATTATCGATAATTAGGGAGTCGTCGATAACCAAATTGGGGAGTGCAATCGCTGCACTCCCCAATTTTCTTTTTATTAGCGGCTACGTTCAGGCGCTTGCCCACTCCGTGTTCCTTAGAAAGTAAAGGGGCATGGTGTTGGCTGGACGAACGTCATGTTGTTATTGGCTTTGTCCAGAGCATTCTTCAACGCTTCTTGATACGACCGGTTTGGATCACCCGCAAAAGCAGTAGCGTGTAGGCATAGCTCTGCTTCCGCTTCGGCGACCACAGCGCCAACCGTAGCGAAGCCAAGGCCATTCGCGCTGTTAGTCCCAGGTGCGTAAATCAAAGCGCCAGGCGCAACGAAACCAGCTTCGATGTTCAACTCCATGGCAGCCAGCTGCGCGGAGAGCATGTACGACATGTTTGTCGCGTTTGCACCCAGCAACCAGTTGCGGAAGTTTGTGTAATTTCCGGTGAAATTCGTGTCAGTCCCGCTCGCATTCCGAAGGCATTTGCTGTCAAGCAGATTTAACTCCGGCACCAATGAACCGCCGTCGTTCATGGTGGCTTGTCCGTTCTTGTTAGACCAGAATCCGAGCGTGTGTCCGCCACCTGGGCCGAGGCACAGGTTGCCGAACTCAACAGTCTTGTCGTCGCCCGCGTTAATCGTGACGTTGATGGGGTTAGTGGTTGTGTGTACCCAGTTCGTTTCTGCCGGATCACCTTCAGTCACCACGTAATCGTCGGGATCAACGACAACTGAAACGCCCGTGAAGCGAATGATATCGATGCCGTCCTGAATTCTAATCTTCCAGCCGGTGATCAGTTGCCCGTCGTTATTAAGGCCGTCGGCGTTTGCGTCATAGAACTTGTTGACGTTTAGGTGGCCATCGACAACTACCACTGGCTTGACCTTAAAGTTGTCAGTCTTAGTATCGCCGCCTGAAAAACTCGACTCCTGGCTAACCCAGACTTTGTATTCACCGCCGCCATTGGTGGTTTCATCGTATCCGGGTGTCGCATCACTTGCCTTAATCAGAATTGCGGACAACTGGTAGCAGACGTCAAAAGATCCGTCAGTCACGTGGACCGGCGTCGGGTTTGCACTGCCAACACTCGTTCCCAGTAAGGTACCGCTGGGCTCCGTGACCTGTACGTAGTAATTGCCATCCGGCAGTCCCGCTGCGCCAGGATGTGCTGGGCCACCATCAAGATAGACGTCCGCCTGAGTCGTGAAGATGTTGATGTTTGTTCCATTGCAACTTACATCGGTCGTAAAGATTGCGCCGGTAACAGGGGGCGCGGTGAATGCGCCAGTTGCAGCCAGCGACACGGCAGCCAGCATAAGCGTGACAAAGACAACGGGTCGGAAGCCGCGCTTGGTTCGAAGGTTTTTGGGGGCAATAGAATTCATTTGTTTTAAGGGTCTCCTCGGTCTCTGGTTTCGTTTATCAGGGCACAGTCGTAACGGGCCTTGGGTTTTCGAACTGGTCCAGGGCTGTGACGATGATTTATCTGACTGCAAAGGAGACTACGAAAGCCGGTCGAATTCCAATGAAACTGCCGAATAAAGCACTCAACAATTCACTGGGGTGCCGCCAGGCGGCGGCAGCGCAAACAACTTTTAAAATGGCAGGGGAAAGTTTCGCTGAGTTGAAGGCCAAAGGGATTTGGTCCCCAACCGGAAGGATACTTAGTTGAAGGGCTTTTATAGGAACCGATGCTTGCTGATTGTGATTGCCAGGCCGCACTTGCCATCGGCTTGCACTTCGCTACGCAACACTCGACCTTGAAGGGAGGCCGTTACACCTGAGGCGGGACCACTTAAGAGATGAACTATCAGTTTCACTTCCCTTCCGGCACCCACGGCTATCGATGTTTGCACGTACAAACCCGTTGAACTTATGTTGTCCACTACCGCGTCTGCGTTGAACGGCAAGTTGCCTGAATCAACGCCCCAAATTCTTGCGGGAAATGTTTCCTTGATCCGCGCTTTTTGCCTGCGCTCTTGCGTCCGCGAACCGAAGTCGGTGCTTTCTCCTTCCGCGATCAACTCATCGATATGCAGATCAAGCGTGCTCTTGTTTTCGCTGTTCTGCGTCATCGCGGATCCCGCTTGGGCCAACTGACTCACCTCTACCTAATTATTAGCTTGATTGTTAGCCGGACATGATAATTAGATTGCGGAATCGTTGCAACGGACGAGGCTGCCTTTTTTGACGGCAGGATTCTGCTGGCAATTCTGGCTTCATTGAATACTGGACCAGGAAGTTTGGTGGGATTGAGTAGAACGGAGCGTTTGAACGCTGGATCTTTCACTTGGGTAATCTTGCCAGGTCGTGGCCAAAGGCATAGATCACGAGTTCGAGACGATCAGAAACATCCAATTTTGAAAATATAGAACTGAGATGGTGGGTCACTGTGGTTTCACTAATGAATAGCCGTTGAGCGATTTGCTTGTTCTTCAGACCCTCAGCTATCAGGCTAATAACCTGGAGTTCTCGATCGGTTAGGCTATCTCTTCGGGTTTCATCGGGATCGCGCCCATCCGACCTCTTCCTCGTCATTTCACTAAAGAGGTTGCCCATGGTCGCGCGATCGAGCCAGACTTCGCCGGCATGTACCTTCCGAACCGCCTTGATCAGTACCTCAGGTTCCTGATTCTTGAAGACAACTCCTACCGCGCCCCCTTGCACCGCTCGTTGATGACCTTCTTGCTTCTTCAGCCCTGTCAAAATAAGTACGCGAGCATTACTTGCTGCCTCCCTTATATCGGGAACAAACCGGAGGGCATCTTCGCCGTCGACCTCGAGTTCGATGAGGATCACGTCCGGCTGTTCTCGAGCTGCAAGAGCAATTGCCTCGGCTCGATTGCCGGCCATGGCTACCACTGCGATGCCGGCATCTTCAAGAAGCTTGCGCAAACCGGCTCGTACCATCACCTGGTCGTCGACAATCATTATTCTGAGCTGGCCTGTAGCGGAGTTGGGCATAGGGGAACCTGAAGTTTTAGGGCAAAGGAATAATCGTCAAATTCTAGCGTGGAGTTTCTATTCTTACGAGAGAATTACCCGACTCCTTTAGAAGGGTAACGGAATCCCGCAGACTTGCATAATCGGTTGTCCACTTCGCACATTCGATGGGGAGCGCAAGTAATCTCAGCGAGATGGGTATCCCTTAAGTCGGGCGCGCATTATATTCCAGTAACGATCGCAACTAAAGTCCAAATCATAAACCCGCGCGATCTCTCATTTCGACTGAGCAAACTTGTTGACCAACTCTCGCTTGAGCAGTTTGCCGGTCGGTCCTTTGGGAATTTCCTTTACGAAGCGAACCGTCTTCGGGCACTTGTAATCGGCGAGGCGGGCGCGACAAAAAGAGACGATCTCTTCATCCGTCACCTCTCCACCCTCTTTCAGGACGATAAAGGCTGCAACTTCTTCACCGTAAAGTTGATCAGGCACGCCGATTGTGGCAGCCGCAGCCACAGCGGGATGTTGATAAAGTATTTCGTCGATCTCGCGTGGATAAATGTTTTCTCCGCCACGAATAATCATGTCGCTCTTGCGATCGACGATATAGAAGAAGCCGTCTGCATCGCGGTAGCCGACGTCGCCGGTGTGAAACCAGCCGTTGCGAAATGCTGTAGCAGTTGCCTCTGGATTTCTGTAATACCCCTTCAAAATATTCTCGCCTCTCAGCACTATTTCACCGAGTTCGCCGTGAGCTACTTCCTTATCATCCTCGTCGACTACCTGCATGTCGTTGCCTATCGGCAGGCCGCAGGATCCGGGCCGGCGCCGCACGTCCGGCGGATTGAAAGTCGAACGACAGGTTGATTCCGATAGTCCGTAACCTTCGATAACCAAACAATTGAACGTCTCTTCAAAGCTTCTCATTACCTCAGCCGGAACAGGCGCCGACCCGCACATCGCAAACCGAAGCTGTTCGGTCCTGAGCCCTGCCGGAACGCCGTCCGGGTAAGTAGTCAGCAGCATCGACAGCATCGTGGCAACTGATCCGAAAGACGTGATTTGATAATCAGAAATGATTTGCCAGAAGCGAGACGAAGAAAACTTGGGACTAACTACTGTCGAGCCGCCGGCATAAAGCGCCGACATCGTGGTAACTGACACGGCGTTCATATGGAAGAGCGGCATGATAGTTAACAAACGATCGTCTTTGGTGAACCCCAACCACTGGCTGATCTGCCTGGCATTGGCGATCAGATTTCCATGAGTCAACAGACATCCTTTCGGTTTTCCGGTAGTGCCTGAGGTGTAGATGATTATCGCCTCGGTATCGCGGTTGATGTCCGCCAGACTGGAGGGTGTCAAACTCGAGGAGCTGTTGAAGTCTTTAGTTGCCACCGCCGCGTCGGAGAAGTCGATCACTTCTCGCAGTCCCGGTAGTCCGCTTCGTATGCTATCGATCGTGGGCAGGAAATCTGGATGAACCAGCAGAGTTTTAGTTTCCGAATCGGAAATTACGAAGGAAATCTCCTGGGCTTTCAACAGGGAATTTACAGGCCCGGCTATGGCACCCAATTTCCAACAAGCAAAATACGAGATGATGTATTCGGCGCTGTTTGGCATCAGGAGGCTCACCACGTCGCCCTTGCCGACACCGTGTGTTTTCAGCAACACCGCCGTTTGGTTCACTGCCCCGTCGAATTCCGAAAAGGTGAACCGCCGACCATCCGCCTCGCTGAAAAGGAAATGTTTCTCAGGAGCCGCAGCCACGCGACTCTCCAACAACTCGCGGAGAGTTTCCGGCTCGTTGTACCTTTCCGGCTCGGCCTGATTTGTGGGCGTAACGCTTTGCATGTTGATTGATAAGTCCTGCTTCTGACGGAGTTGCCTGACTGTTACCCAAACCGTTTCAGATGATATATTAAGCAGCGTTCAATTCTACAACCAGCAAACACGTAATCTTCGTTTCTATGGACACCTATCGAAATTTTATCAACGGCCAGTGGGTCGAATCGGCGTCTTCAAAGACGGTCAACAATATCAACCCGGCCAATACCGACGACGTGATCGGAACTGTGAAACAAGCCACCCGCGACGAGGCAAGGAGCGCTGTTGAGTCGGCGGCGGCAGCTTTCCCCGGCTGGCGCTCAATGCCCGCGCCTTCGCGCGGAAGAATTGTCGCGCGCGCGGCCCGTCTATTGGAGGAACACAAGGAAGAGTTGGCGCAGATTCTCACTCGAGAAGAAGGTAAGACGTTGGCCGAGTCGCGTGGAGAGTTGCAACGCTCAATCAACGTCGCAGAGTTTTGCGCCGGCGAATCTCGCCGCATGAACGGCGAGACGATTCAATCGGAACTACCCGCAAATTTTGCCTACACGATCAAACAACCCTTAGGCGTAGTGGCTTGTGTAACTCCCTGGAATTTTCCAGTTGCCATTCCGGTCTGGAAGATCGCCCCCGCGCTTGTTGCCGGAAACACCGTGGTCTTCAAACCTGCCACGCTCACGCCGGCGACTGGTGTGCGGATTGTGGAACTGTTCGCCGAGGCCGGCATACCTCCCGGCGTATTGAATCTCGTGCTGGGTTCCGGCTCCGAAGCCGGTGACGAGATCATCAATCATCGCGCGGTTAAAGCGGTTTCGTTTACAGGCTCTAATGAAGTCGGCATCCGTCTCTACGAAGAAGTCTCCCGCCGGGGCGCCAAAGTTCAATGCGAAATGGGCGGGAAGAACCCGGTAATAATTCTTGAAGACGCCGATCTCGATCTCGCTGTCGAATCGACCGCACAGGGTGCATTCGGATCCTCCGGACAACGCTGCACCGCCACGAGTCGAGCCGTCGTGATTAACGACATTGCCGACGAATTTGTCGAGCGCATCGCCAAACGCGCTGGTTCGATGCGAATCGGCGATGGCATGGATCCAAATACCGAGATGGGCCCGACTGTCGATGAGAGTCAATACAAAACTGTCCTGAAGTATATCGACATCGGACGGGAAGACGGTGCGACGCTCGCATGCGGCGGCACACGTGCAACTGGAAACGGTCTCGAGAAGGGGCTGTTCGTCAATCCAACTGTGTTCGATCATGTGACTCCTGACATGCGGATCGCCCGCGAAGAAATCTTCGGGCCCGTCTTGTCAGTCCTGCGGGTGAAGAATTTCGAAGAAGCGATGCAGGTTGCGAATGACACTGAATACGGATTGTCTTCGTCAATCTTTAGTAATGATGCGGCACGAATCTTCCGTTTTGTTGACGAGATTGAAACAGGTATGACGCACATCAATTCTCCCACGACCGGTGGCGAGGCTCACATCCCGTTTGGTGGAATCAAAGGCACCGGCATTGGCGATCGCGAACAAGGATCGACCGCGCTGGATTTCTATACGGAGTTGAAAGTTGTGTACGTCGATTACACGGGTCGCAAGCGCGAAGGTAATTTGTATTGAGTAAAAGTAAGAAGGCATGAGGAACGACCTATTTCAACTGGTGCGCGAAGTGGCGGTCCAGTTTCCGTCATTGTTGGCCCTACTAGTTTGCCTGGTCATTGCGTTAGTCCGCCGGCAGCGCCACCCCAGGGTTTCGCTCGTTGCCTCGTTGGCTTTCGTTCTGCTCATGTTGCACGGAATGTTTTTCTCGGCGATCTACATATGGATTCCGCACTGGCTGGGGGAAGGGACTGCCGAGTCGCATCGGACCTTCTATAATATGTTTGCGCTTTTCGCGAATGCCTTGTTTGCCATCGCCGTGGCCATATTGCTAGTGGCTGTTTTCATTGACCGAAAGCAAGCATCGATGACGGAAAATATGCCGCCGAATTTTTGAGCGGGATTTCTGATTCGAATGTTGAGGCACTATGGATGATAATTTCTTCGTCTATCTGTTGGGCAGACGCTGGCCGATGATGCTGGTGGTTCTGGCGGGGGTCGTGTTTGCCATCATTCGGTGGAAGCGACATCCTAAAGTTTCGGCATTTGCCATTGCTGGACTGCTCCTATTTCAAATTCAGTCGCTCGCTTTCTCGTCCATTTATTATAAATTGCCGGACCTTGCCAACCGTGGTTGGACCTGGGCAGCGATTGACAATGTTGCCATCGCGATTGATGTGTGCCATGACATTTTCTATGCGTTAGCGATTGCCCTGCTGGCGTCGGCAGTCTTTAGCAGCCGCAACCTTCAGCCTGGATCTCAATCAAAACCCTTAGATCAGCCTTGAGACAACGAATATGAGTTCTGTAGAAGCCAAACCCACTCAATCCGAGATCGTCCGCAAACACAAAGAGTTTCTTTTTCCGGCCGTCGCTACCTATTACGAAGAACCGCTCGCGCTCGTGCGCGGCGAAGGCTTTCATGTTTGGGACGACCAGGGCAACAAGTATCTCGACTGTTTTGGCGGCGTGCTCACGGTCAGTGTCGGACACGCTAACCCGAAAGTCAGCGAAGCGATCATCAATCAAGTCAAGACGCTGCAACACACGTCAACCCTTTATGCGAACAAACCGCAATCAGACCTGGCAGAAAAACTTCATCAGATCACGCCCGGACGTCTGAAGAAATCTTTCTTCACTAACAGCGGAACAGAAGCCGACGACACCGCCGTTCACGCCGCCAAGCTCGCCACTGGTCGCCACGAGATCGTAGTTCTGCGCCACAGTTACAGTGGTCGTTCGGCTTCATCGCTTTCGGCGATGGGTCACGCGCCGTGGCGTCCGCTGCCGGCGCAGGTCGCCGGCTTTGTTCATGCGCCCGCGCCTTATTGCTACCGTTGCCCTTTCAAGCTTACTTACCCGGAATGCGGTCTCGCCTGCGCAAACGATATTGAAGAGTTGATTATGACATCAACTACCGGCGAGATTGCCGCCTTCATGGCGGAACCGATTCTTGGCGTTGGCGGTTTCATCGTGCCACCGCCGGGCTACTTCGAACGCGCCGTGGAGATCGCGCGCAAGCATGGCGGCCTGTTCATAGCCGACGAAGTGCAAACCGCCTGGGGACGCACCGGCGATAAGTGGTTTGGCATTGAACACTGGAACGTAGAGCCTGACATCATTACGTCAGCTAAAGGACTGGGTAACGGAGTGCCGTTGGGTATTACTGTGGCTACGCCTGAAGTAGCGGACAAATATCCCGGCCTGACTTTTTCGACCTTTGGCGGCAATCCCGTCTCCATGTCCGCGGCGCTGGCTGTTATTCGTGTGATTGAAGAAGAGGACCTGCGCACAAACGCGAAGGTGGTAGGAGCTTACCTGCGTCAGCGTCTTGATGAGTTGAAAGACAAGTACACCGCAATCGGCGACGTGCGCGGACTGGGTCTAATGCAGGGGCTTGAACTTGTTAAGGACCGCGAGACGAAAGAGCCGGCGCCGCAAACGGTCGCCAGGGTATTTGAAGAGACGAAGCGTCAGCGTGTCTTGATTGGCAAGGGAGGCCTCTACGGCAACGTAATTCGAACCGGCCTGATGCTCAACTCAACCAAGGATCATGTTGACGAGATGGTAGCAGCGCTCGATGCCGGATTTGCGTCACTCAACTAACAGGATGCAGAACCGCGAGCGGTAGCGAGCGGATGCAAGACTCAACGGTAATGTCCTAATCTGAAAGCCAGCTATTGAGACTTTGGCACCGCGGTTGTACACTCGCCACCATGATCCGTCCTCGCACAATTAGATTTACCGCAGTCATATTAGCTCTAATATTCTGTGTTTCGGGACTTGCAGGTTGGGATATAGTTTTTGAGCGATTCGTAACCTCTGCATGGCCTCCTATTTTTGAATTGTTCTAACCCGTCCATAAAAGAATTCCGGCATACCACTGACGAGACTCAATCCCGTAGATAACGTCCCGTGGTTGCCCATCTTCTGCCGGGTTAAGTCTCGCAGCCGCTCGCTACCGCTCGCGGTTCTGCACATCCCAAGATGCGGTTAGTAGTCGGAATGGGCAAAGCAAACAAGGTTCCTATTGAAACTTGAAGCATGCACTGCGCGTACTAGTCATTTCGATTTTGCTTTATTCCCTTAAACCCCAAAGATGAAAGAGGTTTTATGAAAAGTTTCTACCGCAAATCACTGGCATTTGTGTTTGCAATTCTCTGCGCGGGCTTGCTGGCGGCAACGCCGCGCTCGGCCTTTGGTCAAAACAGCGCGCAGCCCCCAATCATTGACCGCGAGCTTTTCTTCGGCGATCCGGAAATCTCCGGGGCGCAAATCTCGCCAGACGGAAAGTTCATCGCATTCGTTAAGCCGTTTAAGGGCACGCGCAACGTTTGGGTCAAACGTACCGAAGAACCCTTTGACGCCGCCAAGCCGATCACAAACGACAAGAGTCGTTCCATCGCCCAGTACTTCTGGAGCCGCGACGGCAAGTACATTTTGTTCGTGCAGGACAAAGCCGGCGACGAAAACTATCTGGTCTACGCGGTCAACCCGGCGGAGAATCCGGCAGCCGGCGAGGACGTGCCCGCCGCCCGCAA